>Ga0181529_10002644_pt1 | contig 21176 bp, 17 predicted proteins | sample PEATcosm2014_Bin_36_FD_119763 | JGI IMG/M metagenome (GOLD analysis project Ga0181529, IMG submission 119763) | Peatland microbial communities from MTU Mesocosm Facility, Houghton, MI, USA - PEATcosm2014_Bin10_30_metaG | ecosystem: Environmental > Terrestrial > Soil > Wetlands > Peat | place... | reverse complement strand
TAGCGCTGGAGTTGGGGGCGAAGACGCCTGTTACGCCCGTAGGCAATCCGGATACGGTAAATGCAACGGCTCCGGAAAAACCGCTTGCGTCCGTCACAGTGATGGTGTCTGTGGCGGTAGAGTTTGCGGCGACGGTCAGAGTGGAAGTCGAAGGTGCCAATGTGAAGCTGCCGGTATTGCCGGTGACCGTGATGGTAAACTTCTGCGTGTAAGAGCAGTCGTTCACCGTGTAAGTCGCCGTGTAGACGTTGCTTCCGGCGCTCAAAGCGATGTTATCGATCTCCCGCGAGGCGGCGGTGAAGCCGTTGGGGCCGGTCCAGGCCCACGTTCCGCCGCTTAGCGGCTGCGGGCCGAGTTCCACTGCGGTTCCCGAAGCCACGGTAACCGAGCTTTCACCGGCCGCGCTCCAAATACCCGCCACTTTGATGTATGGAACGATAGGGTTGGCTCCGCAGGCGCTTCCGGTTAGCGTGACGGTGAACGCCTGCGTGTAGGTGGCGCCGCCGGCGGTGTAACTCGCCGTGTAAGTGTTGGTTCCGGCGCTCAAAGCGATGCTGTCGATCTCGCGCGAGGTGGAGGTGAAGCCGTTCGGTCCGGTCCAGCTCCATGCGCCGCCGCTCACCGGCCACGGGCCAAGACTGACCGACGTTCCAGCGGCCACGGTGACCGCGCTTTCCGGCGTCGCGTTCCAGACGCCGTTCAGCGCAATGTAGGGAACGATCGGATTCTGTGCGTACGCACCGGTCGCGACGAGGGTTAGAAGCAAGACCGCTAGCGCAGACGAGCAGGCGCTCAGCCGGCGAACGCCAGTTCGCAAATAGGGGAAATTGCACTCCTGATACATGGTTTCACCTTCCCAAATCTAAGTTTTTCTTCACCGCTGTCTGCAACCATTCGATCTTCGGAAGGTTGCGGACGTCAAGGCCCATTTCACAGGCGCTTCAGCGGAAGGACTGCGCAACTTCGGAGCTAACTGAATCTAACCGAATGATTCTGTTCGAGTTTTAAACGGACGGCAGTGAATACAATATTTTCATTCATAAGAGTTTGAACCAGTTTTACGTCGGTACGCTTGTTCTTCCCGCCATGTCCGACTGAGCTTGAAATGCACATCCTACCATCCCCTTCATTCTTGAAATGGAATCTGCCGTCCAGACTGGAACTCGTCTCGAACAGCAGCGGATTTGTGGAATCCCACTGTCTTGTCCGGTTACCCGCCAGTTTACCACCAGTCGCCGATGGAGCAAGGCGCTTATCCTTTCTGCACTTCCAGAGCACCCGTGAGGCTGGCAATGCGCTCGACTTGGTGGCCGCGGCACCATGATTGGAGGCCCTGCGCCAGCCGCTCGACGGCGCGTGGGTCGGCGTAGCTGGCCGTGCCCACCTGGACGGCGGTGGCTCCGGCAAGCAGGTATTCGACAGCATCCTCGGCGGTGACGATGCCGCCCATGCCCAGAATGGGGATGGCGACGGCCTTGGCGGTCTCGTAGACCATGCGCAGAGCGATGGGCTTGATGGCCGGGCCGGAGAGGCCGCCGGTAATGTTGCTCAGGCGTGGCTGGCGTGTCTCGGCATCGATGGACATGGCCAGAAACGTGTTGGTGACGCTAAGGGCATCCGCGCCCGCGTCCTCGGCGATCTTGGCCATGTGCGCGATCGAAGTCACGTTGGGCGAGAGCTTGACGATCAACGGCCGTGCACTCGACTCCTTGGCCCGCGAGACCAGATATTCCAGCGATCCGGCATCCGCGCCGAAGGCCATGCCGCCTTCGTGGACGTTGGGGCAGGAGACGTTCAACTCGTAGGCTGAGATGCCCTCGGCCGCATTGAGACGCTCGATAACCGCGATGTATTCGGCCACCGTTGTGCCGAAGACGTTGACGATGACTTTGCAGGCGGGGTAGCGCTTGAGCGGCGGCAACTTCCGCGCGACGAACTCCGCGACGCCCACGTTCTGCAGGCCGATGGCGTTCAGCATTCCGGCGGCGGTCTGCACGATGCGCGGCGCGGCGTGGCCCGCCATCGGTTCCAGCGAGATGCCCTTGGTGACGAATCCGCCGATCCGCTCCAGCGAGACGATCTCCTCGAATTCGATGCCGTAGCCGAAGGTGCCGCTGGCCGCGATCACCGGATTGACCAGTTCCAGGCCCGCCAGCGAAACTCTCATGTCGGGTTTCACGCGCGGCAAACTTCCTTCTTGTCAGTCTAGGTTGGAGACGTTCCAGCCCTTTCAATTCTCTCTAAAAAGAGGCCGGCGACCGCGATCCGACCGCCCATCCATTCCATTCAAGTTAGGCCGTCACCGGTTCGCTGGCGCTGACCTTGACCGGAGTAAGCCAGCCGAAGCGGTCGGGCTTGAGGCCGTTGGCGATGCCGAAGAATTCGTCGGCAATCTTCTTCGTGATTTCTCCGGGCTTGCCGTCGCCGACGACGATGCGGTCGATGGAGCGGATCGGCGAGACCTCGGCCGCGGTGCCGGAAAAGAAGACTTCATCTGCGATGTAGAGCAATTCCCTCGGCAAGGCCTGTTCGGTTACCGTCAGACCCAGATGGCGGGCTATGGTGAGAACGCTATCCCGGGTAATGCCGGAGAGGGCGCTGTTGGCCAAGGGCGGCGTGAAGAGCACACCGTTGCGGACCAGGAAGACGTTTTCGCCGGAGCCTTCGCTGACCAGGCCGTTCACATCCAGAGCAATGCCCTCGGCGTAGCCGTTGATGTCGGCCTCCATGCGGATCAGCTGTGAATTCATATAGTTGGCGGCCGCCTTGGCCAGCGAGGGCATGGTGTTGGGAGCCAGCCTGTTCCAACTGGAGACGCAAACGTCCGCTCCGCCGTGACCGGGCATATACTTGCCCCACGGGAAGTTGGCGATATAGACCTCAATGGGCGAACCCGTGGGGCTGACCCCGATCTCGCCATAGCCGCGCAGCGCGATGGGGCGGATGTAGCAGGGAGCAACCCCATTCGCTTCAATCAAATCCACCACTCCCGCGCAAAGTTCCTCAAGCGAGAAAGGCAACTCCATCCGGTAGATCTTCGCCGAGTCGAGGAGACGCTGCATATGTTCCGGCAGCCTGAAAACGGCGGAGCCGTGCGGTTGGCCGTAGCATCGGATGCCCTCAAAGACGCTTGAGCCGTAGTGGATCACATGGCTCATTACGTGGATGGTGGCCTGTTCCCAGGGAATGAGGTTGCCGTTGTGCCAGATCTTCGATGTGGTTTGGATAGGCATAGTGGTTGGGATGCTCCTTCAATGCGCCTCATGCGCATTCAATTCAGAGTACCGCGAATCGGGGCGCTGTGTCACGAATTGCGCAACTTAAGCGACCGGGTTCAAGCGACCAGGTTTAGGAGGTTCGATGCTGCCTCAAGCCGAGCGCACGTTGCGGACCCCAGGCGCAGGCTCCGTCCTATCGAGCCGCCCGACACAAAAACGCGACTCCGAGGTGCTGGTGGCGCTCAATCCCGACACCGACTGGGCCGACCCGCTCTTTCCCTGGGTCGACATCTCGCTCGCGAACCTGAAGCGCTTCCCGCTCGGAACTCACAGCCACGTCCATGCCAAGCGCCTGAATCGCTATTTCGCCGAGTTCAACTACCGGCCCAACCGAAGAACCGCGGAAAACGACCTCCTCCCTAGGCTCCTCAGAGCCTGCCTCGGAACTCAGACGATTGCGCTTCGACAACTTATAAGAGGAGTATAAGCGAGCTAAGCGATTGTCTTTCTGGATTTCTTCACGAATGCCTTTGTCTGGCGCGGACATAATTTCACGCAACGCCTCGCCGGCATGGTTCAATCGATCGTCGGTTGCCTCCCGAGCGGTCCCGACCCTGGCAGCGGGTATCGGACCGAGCAATGCGACTGACAAACAATCTCTCGCATATGTTCCTCCCTGAAATGGGGAAATGACCGTTCAGATCGACAATTCCGCGCGTCCGCTTCCAAATCGTAAGTTATTGGGAACCGACGAGATACCTTATCTTCGCAATGTCGCGTTGAAAGGTCGATAGAAGTTATCGCACGGTGGGCTGCAAGAAGCGACGCGGCAGTTCCGACATTTCAAGCTACTCCCCGATCTCTGAAAGCAACTCCCGCATTTTGAGATACACGCCATTGGTCCAACCGAATCCTATCGCGTTCTCCTTGTATCCGGCGGTAACATGAACTTCAGCGCCCCTTCTTGCTACGTCGTATTTCTCGCGAATGGTTCCATCGTCTTTGAAGCCATGGTCTACCGTATCCATAAAGGCGCGTGCGATGCGACGGGCATCGTCGAAGTACCCGTAAGATCGCATTCCCTCCGCCACAATCAAATGGCAAGGCGCCCAACCGTACGGTTCATCCCACTGCATCCCACTTGCGTTCGCACTCATCGCCAGGCCTCCGGACCGTTCAAACAGAGAAAGATTTGTGCGCAACGATTCGGACTGCTCTTTGCTCGCCAGGCCGGCCCACATGGGATAGAAAGTGGAAAGATAGCTGTATCGGGAGCTTTGTCCGCTGATAAAGTTGTAGTCCTGAAAAAGCCCCTCGTCTTTTTGCCACAGATACCTCTGAGTAGACTCCGCTCGTCGCTCCGCCAATGCGTCCCAATTCAGCGCATCGCTGGGAAGTTGGAGTTCGCGGGCGAAGCCGGCCATATCGCATTCGTAGCGAAATAGCAGGCTATTGAGGCAAACAGGGGCAAAGTGATGTGTCATGCCGCAAAAGGGACCGAAGCGAAAGCTGGAATCGAACCCCGACTCTCGCATCGCTCGATCTCCAATGTAGAAATCGTCCGCGAGACAGCGTCCACTGACCTGGGCGCGGTCGCACAGCGCACCGGCTCTCGGGTTGCATCCGGTCGACGCTTCTTGCGAAGCGACATTCAAATCGTTGAGACGGCAATCCTCGATGAGATAGCCGGGGTCTTGCCGTGGATGCGCTAAAAGCCACTCGATCACGTCGAAAAAGTATGTGCTATCGTCGGCCAACTCCGGAACCGGGCCGGTATCCATATCGAAATATCGTGTCAGTCCCGTGTTGCCTGCCAAGTGACGCGACTCCGTCCAGATCGCGTAATACTTCGCGGCGAGCTTATAGGCTGCTCCGAGCCATACGATTCCAGTGTCGCGATCTGAAAAGCACTCTTCGCAGTCGTAAACGGCGCGAATCGTCGCGGTAAGAAACGGCGGGTGCGAACGAGTGAGACAGTAGGTGCGATTGGCATTCAAGACTGCGCCATAGCATCTGATCTCAAAGAGCAGATTCTCCGCCATTCCCCGGGCAAGTTCGTGCCGGCCGCTGGAGATCAACCCCAAAACGATGAAGTAACTGTCCCAACCGTACATTTCGTTGAAGCGCCCTCCGGGAACAATATAAGGGTGCGGCAAGTAAAGCAATCCAGGAGCGGGCAGATCTTCCGGCTTCACGTCCCCCATTCTTTCAATGACCCGCGGAAGGGACCTGACTTGGACGCGGCAGCGATCGTACAACTCGACCGCATCCGCGGGGACAGTTACATCGGCGGGCAAATAGAGGATCGGCTTGGATGCGACTTTTTCGTCCATCACGGAAACATACTCGCTCATAGAGCGGGTGAGCATTTCCCAACTCCGCGGAATGTAAGATTCCACCGGGCTATGGAAGCCTTGAGGATCGATCTCCGCAGGTCTTGGATTCGAACTCAATGCTAATTCGACGATCGGCGCACCTCCCGCTAACTCTTCGCAACGAATAGGCGGTTCCGACATGAATCTGCAATGCAGGTCCCGCGACTGTCGAGAGCAGAGCCGGTATCTCATCGCCGCAACGCAGTTCGCCAGGCAACCAGGAAACTGCGGAGTCCATCTGGGGCGCGCAGCCAAAGATGCGCTCCGCTGGGTCGCCATCGAGGGCGTACCAATACACACAAGCCTCTGCCCAATAGGGCCTGAAAGGCATCCTCGTCGGTAGTATCGTCGCCCAGATATGCGACCGGTGTATCGTCCGGCATCTCTTTCAGCAACATATTAACCGCATCGCCCTTGTTGCGGCCTGTGCGCAACTCCATTCCTCCATCGAACGGGAAGATATGCAACGCGGATTTCCTGGTGAAAGGGAGAAGCAGATTCTCAGCGTACTCGCTTGCGTCCCGAGAGAGCCGTCTGGAGATTCCGCGCCAATGCAGAACAACCGCATTCCATTTGTTTTCGATTCCAATCCCCGGTTGAAGTTGAATGGATTGCAGAAGCGCCCGGACGTCGGTCAACGCCTGAGCGTCTTTCGTTGCCAACTCATCCCGTTCAAGCCTACCGTCAGGATGAAGCCGTTCCGCTCCGTGCAATCCCCAAATATCAAGTGGATCGCGCAAGGGAAGCAATCGGCGCACTTCTTGAGCGGGCCTTCCAGTTACCACCGCAAGGCGCGTTCGTCCGCAATCCTGTATCCGCTGAAGCAACTCCTGAACTCCTGGCCATGGCCGCACATCTGTCGCATCGATCTCGAAGGGCGCCAAGGTTCCGTCGAAGTCCAACAGCAAGGCGTTTTCACGCGCTGCGGTCAACGACGCAAGAAACTCTTCGGCAGACATTGCAGCAGGCTGGACTGTGTTAGTGATGCCGCTCGCCGACATGGTTGACATGAATCGTCTCCAAATCGCAATGTGACGTTGCATCTCAGGCGCTCACTGTGGCGACTCTGGGCTGAGCGCGGGGCGCGTCATGCTTTCAACAGCGCTCAAGCCAGCTTGCGGCGCGAGCGATCTAGAGATACTGCCAGGAGTTCATCCTCGATTTGCACGGCGCAAAGATCCGTCAGGATGGTGGACGCCCAGCGATACACATTGTGGTCCTTCACCTGCTGCCTCATGCGCTGCATCCGCAAGCGCCTCTCCGCCGGGTTCATGCTCAGCCCAGCGTGAATGGCTTCGCACACCTGTTCCGTATCGTAAGGGTTTATCAGCAACGCATCCTTCAGTTCATGCGCCGCACCGGTGAATTGGCTAAGCACCAGCAGGCCATCGCCATCGTCGCGAGCCGCCAGATATTCCTTGGCAACAAGATTCATGCCGTCGTGAAGGGAAGTTACCAGGCATAAATCGGCGGCGCGATAAAAGCGTTCCACCTCAATGTGGCTGCACTGGCGTTCAATCAGGACGACCGGCTTCCAGTGCGAAGACTCGTAGCGGCGGTTGATGCGCGCAACGGTTTCCTTCACCTGGACGCGCAACGCGCCGTAACTTGGGATGCGAGTTCGGCTCGGGGAGGCAATTTGAACGAAGACAATCTGTTCGAGATACCGCGGATGCGATTGAAACAATCGCTCGACCGCGAGCAGGCGCTCCACAATACCCTTTGTATAGTCCAATCTATCCACGCCCAGCAAAAGCCGCATTCCTTCGATCCCGAGCTTTTTATGAACCGAGTCCACCGTGCCGGCCGACTCGCTTGCAAGAGCGATGGATTCTGGATGCTCGCTCGATGTAGAGTCCACGAACATTGCCGGCCACTCGTTTTCCTCGCGGTCATCCATGTGCGGTTCATCGACCAAGCAAGGTTGCGGGGAGGCCTTATGGTCGTCCCAGGCCACGCTGATCGGGTAGGGACGGACCACGGAATGATGCCCGTTGCGTTGGACGCTGAAGTGTTCCCAGTCCGTTCTAGCCTCTAAGACCCGGTCTACGGTTTGGAGAAAATTGTTGCAGTGCGCCTGCAAATGAAAGCCGATCAGATCGGCGCCCAGCAACCCATTCACCAACTCCGCCTGCCAGGGGCAGATGGCGAAGCTTTCGGCATTGGGCCAGGGAATGTGCCAGAAGATGGCCACGCGTGCGTCGGGGCGGGCGTTCTTGATGATTCTCGGCAACAGCGAGAAGTGATAATCCTGCACGAAGACCACAGGATGATTCATTCCTCCCATCTCTTCGATCAGCGCTTCGCTGAACCTGGAATTTACACTCTTGTAGCAGTTCCAATCGGCGGCGCGAAAGATGGGGCGCGTGTGCGCGATGTGACAGAGAGGCCAAAGCCCTTCATTGCTGAAGCCTTCGTAGTATCCGGCTTCCTCTTCCGGGCTCAGCCAAACCCGGCGCAGCGTGTAGCGCTTCTCATCGGGGGGGACGCGCTGCCGATCGTGGTCATCCACGAAGAGGGCATCTTCTGTGCCGCTTCCATGCGCGATCCAAGTTCCGTCGCAAGCCCGCAAGATGGGCTCGATGGCTGTTACCAGCCCGCTGGGAGGCACAACGCACTCCGTATGCCTGCCGCGCCGCATATGCATATACGGTTCCCGATTGGAGACCACCAGCAGCCTGTCGTCGCCCAGGCATTCGCGCACATGAACAGCCAGTCGGTCCGCAGTCCAAATGCGTTCCGCCCGGTCGCGAAGCCGCGCTTCAGTTTCCGCCGCCAAACGTAGATGAGCAAGGTTTTCGGCGAGCGAAGCGACCTCTTTGGCCAGGGGAATCAGATACCCGAATTCCCGCGTTCCTTCTTCCATCGCCGCCTCTCCATGCCGTAACCGGCGCAGCCATTCCGCGCCACGTATCACGGGCTTCTGCAGAAACCTTCGGACCATGACGACAGTAACAACTGCGACCAAAATCACCGTTGCCAATATGCGCAGAAAGCTTCGGCGCCAAACTTCAATCCCCTCCGCGCGGATGTATTCGGCGTCGGTTATCAGCAACAGAACAGCGACGGTCCGCGCTCCGCTCCTGAGAGGAATTGCTTCTGCAAACCACTGCCGCGTGGAAGTCGTGCTGTTCCCCGCATCGCTTGCCGTTTCCGTTCGTTTCTCGATCCGACTTGAAGCATCTGGAATTCTCACAAACGCAGTTTGTTCCTTGCCGGTGGCCAGAGTGCGCTCCAGGAAGCCTGTCGAGAGAGTTTGCCAGGGAAGAGAATCGTCGCCCGCATCCGCAAGAAGTGTTCCCTCTGCGTCGAACACGGCCATCGCAGGTTGATCGGGGTGTTGCCTGAGCGTACGCAAAGCTTCAGGCCAGTCGACCTTGGCTGCCGACATCAGATGCTGTTCCGCCTGCGCCTGCAAGCCATCGGCTAGCCATTGCGTCCTTCGTTCAAGGTCGCTACGCAATATGTGTCTGTGCGCCAATACGTCGAAGTATGTGGATGCAACCGAAATCAGTGTAATTCCAAGCAGCAGGGCTGCAACCATTTTAAGACGGAAAAAATGCATTTCGTTCTCCTCCGGATCGGGGAAACTGAAGTTCGGCCAGTGAATCGCAATGCCAGACTCCACAATGCAGTTGTGGGGAATCGATGCGAATCTTGCAGTTCCAACTAAGTGATGACTCGAACAGTCGAGCTACAGGCAGTCTACCTGCCGTTTGGGGAAATTAGCCGTGCTAGCCCTGATGCAAGCAAGGAGAGTTCCAAACCGTAAGATCATGCGATCGTGGAAGATAATCGACATCCAGAAACGCCAACCATCGACGACTGGGATTTTTTACATAGCTCATTGCGAGAGGCAGAGAGACGCCGCCCGGCTCGCTGAAGGCGGAGCAGTTGCATGGCGAGCGCTTTGAAACAACAGGATCCCGCTTGACGTGTACACGCAGGCTGCGACACCGCAAAAGCGAACCGCTCAAAGCAAGGTTATAAGGATGATGTTGCCGAACGGGGGCGCAACGGGGATAGACGATCAAGCAAAATCGGCATGATACCGGGCCTATCGTGCCCAGAATTTGCTGCCACTATCGTCGCCAAACACTCCTAAGCCCTTTGGAATGTATGGCGGGATGACGGGGCTCGAACCCGCACCTCTGCCTTGACAGAGTCTAATTAGTATTAGAATCATAGAGTTATGCTAGAATTTGCCGCGTCTGGAGAAACCGTAAGTCCTTTAAAGAGCATAGGGCCTCGGAAATTGCACCTGCGTTTGTACCTGTGTTGTCAGGCTCTCGTCTGCCCGGGGTCTACCAGCCGTTTCCCATCGCCTGACCGCCTTGCTTCTGGCCCCGCGGGGGCCAGAAGCAAGGCAACCCAACAACCTTCCTGAATAAGACGGAAGATCGAAAGTGCGAAAAACTCTGGACACTACCGAAGAAGAGCGTTGAACGCGCCAAGCACAGATTGCAAAAGCTACCCGACATGGTAGCCGGATTCTTTGGCACGCCGACTTGCGCCTATGCGAAAGCAAGAGGCTTCACTTGCGACTGGTTTAATACAACTGCGGTATTAGGCGACTGCCGCTATTACCGACGGTCGGCTGTTGCAGAGGGTCGATGAGCGGCAGACTATGGAGTTTGGCGCGCGATATTCTCCGACACTTTCATGGTGGGGCGCTCGACCGCCAGATGAACGGCGGTAGCGAACAGGAGAATGAGGAGCAGGGACACGGCTGTTTCCGCCATGTAAGCGGGCAAGCTCACAGGGCGCAGACCTCCTCGCAGTCTCATTGCGGAGTAATACACGATGCCATGGACGAGATACAATGGGTAACTTATCAGGCCGAGCAGGCGAACGGCGCGGGAGGTGAGCAAGCCGAAGAGATCGGCTCCCAGCACCACCAGCGCGAAACCCGGCAAAAGGAGAATCTCGAACGCCTTTTCGTTTCCGGGAACAGCGAGATAAGCGAGATAGAGGCCCAACAATACCCAGTTACGCCAAGGAAGCAGGAATCGCAACCAATTATGTATCTTGAGTTCGAGAGTGGCGACGAGGATTCCGCCGCCGAAGCCGATCAACATATACTTGGCAAACTGATCGAGAAACTCGCCCGCGCTTGTCAGCGATTCTCGATTCGCTACATCGAAGCGGAGATACCATCCCAGCAGATACAAGCAACCGAAGATCATGGCGTAGAGGAACAGACGGCTCGATTTGCGCGAAAACCATCCCAGGAAAGGAAGCGCCAGATAAAACAGCCACTCCTGGGCGAGCGTCCATGTGACTCCAGAAGTGATGCGGAGGATATCCGCATGATTGACAATGGGCCGTCCAGGCAAGCAAAACAGCAGCCAGGGCAGGAGGGAAGCGAACAGAGTGGCGAACGGAACCTGCAAGCGAAAACCGGAGACAGCGAATGCGATGAAGATGGCGGCTCCGATGCAGACATAATAAGCGGGGCCGATGCGAATGAAGCGGGACAAATAGAAATTCCGGAGCGAGATATTGCCTCGACTCATCAGCTTTCGCCAAAAGAGAAATCCGCTGACGAAAAAGAACTGCAGCACGCCGAAACTTGCCAGCCGATCGAAGATCAGGCTGCGGTCGGTGCCCCACCATACCCCAGTGAGCCTGTAGTAGTACCAGAGATAGGCGTGGTGCGCGACTACCGAGAGAGCAAGCACTCCGCGCAATCCCTCGAGAGATGCGAGTTTATTTGCGGAGGGAGCGACAATTTGCCCCCAATAGCCTCCCATCCGATGGAAGAGGAAGACCAGGGCGCGGCTGCTCGCGATTGCGAAAGCGAGAAAGGAGGCGGCGAGAACGAGATGAAAAGCGAGTAGGCGAAGAGTCTGAATCATGGCGACGGAGTCTCCTTACGAGAGGCTAGGCCTTCCAAAACCGATCCCGAGGCGGAACCTATTGCGTATTCGATGCGCGTTCTCCGAGTGTATACCTCACGCCGTAAAGCGAAACCTCCCTGCTTGGCAAGTTATCGAACGGCCGCAACCTTGCTCTTGAAGAACTCGAGCGACTTTTGCAGTCCTTCGCGGAGCTGGATGCGCGGCTCCCAGCCGAGCAGGGCGCGGGCCTTGGCAATATCGGGACATCGGCGGATGGGATCGTCCTGGGGCAGGGATTCAAAACACAGGGCGCTCTTCGAGCCGGTAACATCGAGCACCGCCTGGGCGCATTCGAGGATGGTGAACTCGACGGGGTTTCCGATGTTGACGGGAAGGTGTTCGGCGGAGCGGGAGAGGCGCAGGATGCCCTCGATGAGATCGTCCACGTAACAGAAGCTGCGGGTCTGCGCGCCTTCGCCGTAGACGGTCAGGGGTTCGCCGCGCAGGGCCTGCATCATGAAGTTGGAAATGACCCGGCCGTCGTCGGGATGGAGGCGGGGACCGTAGGTGTTGAAGATGCGCGCCAGGTGGGTGTTGACGGCTCGGGAACGACGATAGGCCATGACCAGGGCCTCGGCGTAGCGCTTGGCCTCGTCGTAGACGGAGCGGGGGCCGATGGGGTTTACGTTTCCCCAATACTCCTCGTTTTGGGGATGTTCGAGGGGGTCGCCGTAACATTCGGAGGTGGAGGCGTGGAGGTGCGCGGCATTGTATTTGGCGGCGATTTCGAGGGTGTTTTCGACGCCCAGGGAGCCGACGCGCAAAGTCTCGATGGCCAGGCGAAGATACTCCGGGGGGCTGGCGGGAGAGGCGAAATTGAAGACGAAATCGACGGGGCCGGGATCGAAGGGCAGGCAGATGTCGCGCTGTTCGAAGACGAAGCGCGGCTCACGGGAGAGATGGGCCAGGTTTTCCGGGTTGCCGGTGGAGAAGTTATCGACGCCGACAACGGAACAACCATCGCCCAGCAGTCGATCGGTCAGATGGGAACCTAAGAAACCGGCGGCGCCGGTTACCATTACGCGCATGGTCAAGAGTCAATGCTCCAAAGATCGAGTTAGGCGCGGCAAAACGAGAGGCGGCACCGCTAGAGAACCACTCCCCACGGCTTGCCCTGCTGCGCCTGATAACTTGCGGGCCTGCCGACGCTGATATATGTAAATCCGCGGTCCAGCATTTCCCGCGGCTTGTAGAGGTTGCGTCCGTCGATGACGATGGGGAAGCGGACCGCTCGCTGGAGGCGCGCCAGATCGATGGCGGCAAACTCCTTCCAATCGGTCAGAATCAACACCGCGTCCGCATCCTCGGCGGCCTCGTAAACTCCGCGGGCGTAGCGTAGTTTTTCGGAGGGCGGCAGAACCTGGCGGGCACGCTCGATGGCGGCGGGATCGTAGGCGGTAACCGTGGCGCCGGCATCGAGCAGCTTGCGGATCACATCGATGGCCGGGGAGTCGCGAATGTCGTCGGTGTCGGACTTGAAGGCCAGCCCCAGAGCGGCCAGGCGCTTGCCGCGCAGGGTCCACAGCGCGGAGAGAACCTTGTTGAAGAAGATTTGCTTTTGCGCTTCGTTGATCTTGCGAATCTCATCGAGCAGTTGAAAGTCCACGCCGCGCTGCTGCGCGACCCAGCGGAAGGCGGCCACGTCCTTGGGAAAACAGGAGCCGCCGTATCCGAGGCCGGCGCGCAGGAACTTGGAGCCGATGCGGCTGTCCATGCCGATGCCGGCGGCGATGTCCTCAATGTCGGCATCGACGGTCTCGGCCAAGTTGGCGACCGCGTTGATAAAGGAGATTTTCAGAGCAAGAAAGGCGTTGGAGGCGTGCTTGATGAGTTCCGCGCTCTGCGCGGAGGTGACCAGCAGCCGCGCCGGGCGCTGCGCGTTGCAGGCACCTTGCACGGCATCTTCACGGTCATAGTAAGCGCCCCCGGTGAGCGGTTCGTAGATGCGCCGCAGCACCTCGGCGGCGCGTTCCGAGCCGGCGCCCACGACGATGCGGTCGGGGTGCAGGAAATCGACGACGGCCGTGCCTTCGCGCAAGAACTCGGGATTTGAAACCACGTCGAAGCATTGCGGATCCACGCCGTGGCGGTGGAGCACCCGTCGAATCCATTCATTGGTATAGACCGGCACAGTGCTCTTCTCGACGATCACCTTGTACTCCGTGATGGATTGCGCAATGGCAGAGACGACGGCCTCGACGAATGAAAGATCGGCGGCGCCGCTCTCGCCCTGGGGGGTTCCGACGGCGATGAAGATGGCCTCGCTGGACTGGACGGAGTCGGCGAGATCGGCGCTGAAGCGGACTCCGCCGGCGCGGTGCTTGGCCAGGAGCTCGGGGAGAAAATTTTCGAAGATGGGAACGCCGCCTTCGCGGAGCGTCTTCACCCGAGCCTCATCGTTGTCAACGCAGACGACGCTATGACCCATCTCGGCAAAACAGACGGCGGCGACCAGGCCAACGTATCCGGACCCGATGACGCATATGGAAACGGGATTTGTCATGAACTTGCGGGCGCTCCCTTGCGGATGGCTGCGATAAGGCTATCCGATTGGGGGAGGGAAGGGCAAACGCGGCGCATGGAGGCAAAGGGAAGGTATGGTACGAGGCTGGAATTGAGTGAGCGCACACAACTAGGGCCTGTTAACACGGCCTCAGGCGATGGCGACGGCGGCCAATTTTCCCGGTTCGAGGCGCGAGGAGCGCGCTGTAACCGGTTCCTGAAGCGACGAGCAAGGAAGAAATGGGGAGAATTGGCCCCGTCCCTTCGGGTTGCGGCGAAAAACCGGGGTCCCCAGTGACAGGTCTTCGTCACTGGGGTGGAAGATCGCCCATACTTCGTTGTCGTCCTTGCGCTTGGAACCGCCAAAGAGAGCCACTTCATCAAAGGAAAGTATCCCGATGACAATACGCAAGCAAGAGGAGCTTGACAGAGACTTTCTTTCCGATCCGCTGCCGCAATCGGCCCCCGGCTTTCAATAACCGCTGGCCACCAGCCAAGCCTCAGTAAGCTCCAGTTCCGGCTTGGCCTTGGCGAGCAGTTGCGCGTGGGCCAGTTTCACCATCACGTCGGCCTCCACGTTCACCGCAGCGCCGACGGCCAGCGTGTGCAGGTTGGTCCGCCAATAGGTTAGAGGCAGAATCGCAATCAATATCTCCTCGCCGTCGAAGCCGGCTATGGTCAGACTGATGCCCTCGATGGCGACCGACCCCTTGTGAACCATCCACGGGCGGACTCTCTCCGGCACCTTGACTTTGAGAGTCCAGTCCGTGGTCTGTTTGTCGAACTCCGGGCTGGATTCCGGGACGACCGGGTCGAGAGATGTCAGTATGCCGGCGCCGTCCACGTGTCCCTGGACGATGTGGCCGCCCAGTGGACTGCCCGCCGCAGTGGGCAGCTCCAGATTGACCCTGGCGCCGGACGAAAGCGCGCCCAGCGAAGTGCAATCCAGCGTCTCCTGTGCCAGATCGGCGTGGAAATACTTGGGGTTCACGTCGAGCGCGGTGAGGCAGACGCCGGAGACGCCCAGGGAGTCGCCCTCGCGCAGTCGCCCCGCAAGGCCGGGAGCCTCGACCGTGATGCGCCGCACTCCGCCCCTGGTTTCCAGGCCGATCAGTGTGCCCGTCTGCTCGACGATGCCGGTAAACATGGTTCCATTGTAAGGGAAGGGAAGTGGGCGAGTATTCTTTCCTCATGAGGACTCTTCTTCGCGCTCTGCTTTCTCTCGCGCTCATCGTTTGGCTGGGCGCGGAGATATTCTTTCCCATTGTCGCCGCCGTCACTTTCCACACCCTGCGCCCGGATACTCATACGGCGGGTAGAATCGTCGGGGAGTTGTTGCGGATTCTGCATGGAATGGGACTGGTCTCCGGCCTCGCGGCGCTGGCGCTGCTTGCGCTGTATTCGGCGCTGCGCATCTACGAGCCGCGCAAGGCGCTCGCGCCCATGATTCTTCTGCTGCCGATGATCGCCCTCACCCTCTACTCGCAGTTCGGCATCATCCCGGCGATGGAGCGCGACCGCATCGCCGCGGGCGGAGTCATCGACGCGGCTGCTGCCGCCAACCCCAGCCGCATCGACTTCGAGAAGTTGCACAAGCGCAGCGAGCGCGTCGAGGGAGCGATTCTGCTGCTGGGGCTGGCGACGGTGGCGCTTGTGGCAAAGGCGGAGACGGATAGGGCGTAGGAAACAGAGAACGGCTATTCCCTATTCCCTGCCCCCCTGTATCATCGAAGCATGAAGACTGGCATCATCGGCCTGCCGCAAGTGGGCAAGACATCGCTATTCAAGATTCTCACCAAAGCCAAGCTGGAAGAGAAGGGTTACTCGAATCCGCGCGAGGAGCACATCGGCGTGGCCCGCGTGCCCGACGAGCGTCTGGACAAACTATCGGCGCTCTACTCGCCGAAGAAGACCACCTTCGCTACGGTCGAGTTCGTGGACGTGGCGGCGATCGGCCAGGAGGCGCTCAAGGAGACCGCTTTCCTCACCAGCCTGCGTAACGTGGACGCGCTGATTCATGTGCTGCGCGCCTTCGACGACGACTCGATACCGCACGTTGGCCCAATAGACCCCATGCGCGACATCGGCAGCGTCGAGTTTGACCTGATGGTCAGCGATCTGACGCAGATTGAAAAGCGGCTGGAGCGGCTGGAGAAAGATCTCAAGAAGGGCCGCACCGGCGAGCTGGAGCGCGAACAGGCGCTGCTTCTGCGCTCCAAAGAGGCGCTGGAAAAGGAGCAGCCCTTGCGCGAACTGGAGATGACCTCCGAGGAGAAGAAGCTCATCCGGGGCTTCATGTTTCTGTCGCAGAAACCCATCTTGTATGCGCTGAACATCGGCGAAAGCGCCACGCTGGGCGACGACCTGGAGGCGGCGGTGAGCCGCTTCAAGCTTGATGAAGTTGCGAAGCGCCCCAACGCCGGAACCACCGCCATCTGCGGCAAGGTCGAGGCCGAGTTGGCCGAGATGGATGACGAAGAGGCCTCGGAGTTTCTATCGAGTTATGGGCTGCGCGAGAGCGGCCTGGTGCGTCTGATCCGCAAGAGTTATGAGTTGCAGGGACTTATCAGCTTCTTCACCGCCGGCGAGGACGAGTGCCGCGCCTGGACGGTGCCGGTTGGCTCGAAAGCGCCGCAAGCCGCCGGAGCCATCCACTCCGACCTGGAGCATCACTTCATCCGCGCCGAAACCATCCGCTGGGATACGCTGCTGGAGGCCGGTTCCGAAGCCGCCGCAAAATCCAAAGGCACGCTGCGCCTGGAAGGCAAGGAGTACATTGTGCAAGATGGGGATGTGATGCACATCCGCCACAGCGGATAACATTGTTCAAGCTGTTCAGCATAACAACACAACGCTGTTATCCTAAGCGACCGTAGCGCAGCGAAGGGAGTCGAAGTACCCGCGGTTGTTTTTGATTTTGTATTTTCAACCTCGATGCAACGGCAACCCCTGTTTGTCCAAGGTAGGATCGACGACATACCACCCTTCGCTCAGATCGTTCCAAGTCGGATTGCTCTTTTCAATCAGCGCAATCTTCTTCGCGCGAATCCATCCCTTCAGCTGCTTTTCGCGCGCGATTGCGCTATTCGGTCCGGTAAACCGCTCGAACCAGACCAATCGGTTGCAGTTATAAGTATCGGAGAACCCCACGTGTTTCCGTTGTTTGTGCTCGAAGACGCGTTTCAGAAGATCGCCGGTCACACCGATATAGAGCGTGTGGCTCCGGTTGGCCACGATGTACGTGAAAATAGAGCTTCTCGTTCATGGCGAAAAATCTATCGCAAATCGTTGACGATGGCAAGCAGCTTGCATTACGCTGGTTCTCATCGTAGGTCCCGTGCGGCAAATAGCATTGTCATCCTGAGCGACCGGAGCGCAGCGAGGAAGTCGAAGGACCTGCGGTTGTTTTTCAGCAAATATCTCTTGAAAGGTGGTTGCTATGGCTTCCAATCAGGATATCGATCAACTGCCGGACGAAAGATGTCCGGACTGCGGCAGCGGTTTTGCAAAAGACAAAGCAGGCATTGGATTTCGCCGTCATCTGAAAAAACTGCCGAAGCTTGACAAGAATGGAAATCCTATTCCAGATGGAAACGGAGGTTTCATCTTGTGCGGGGGAACAGCACAGAGTTGGGGCAAGGGAAACCGTAGTTTGTAACAGGAAGGCAAGACCATGAAATGCCTCAAATGCGGCGCGGATACCCCGCCTAATCTCACAAGCAGTTTGTGTCCCGCTTGTCTCGAAGCTCAAGAGAGCCAGAAAACAAAGGGGTGCCTGTACACATTTCTCATTGTGATTCTCCTTGTGATTGCTTCCGGTTGGATCCTCTACTTCCTATGGAAAAACCTCAGTTATTTGCAACTCGTTCTATCGTTTCTTGCATGTTCCATTGCTTTAGGAATTTGGGAGGGTATCAGACGGTCCAAGATGAATCCCGCTGAGAGAAGCCGGTTTACCTGTGGATACATAAATGGTATAATCGTGTGCGTTCATTGCCAAACCAAAGGAAGAGTTAGGACCAAGATCATAGAGAAAGATGCTGGTATCCCTGGAAACAAAGCGTCTATCGCTGCTCTGACCGGCGGCATCTCCATCTTGGCTACTGGCCTATCGAGGAAAGAACGAGTCACACAAGCGCATTGTGACAATTGCGGTTCGACATGGACCTATTGAGTTGAACCGGAGTGGACCGAAAAGCAACCGCAGGTCCTTCGACTGCGTTGGGCGCAAAAAACGCGCCCAACTCCGCTCAGGATGACAGTGCATTTGGTTGTGCTGTTTTTTGAACCGAACGTTAGCTGTTGACTGGATTGATAGAATTGGAATGAGCAAGGAAAGAATTATTGCTAAAGCTCTCCCTCATTCTCGGAACGATAGCCGCCCTGGCCGACGTGGCCGGCGGATTTGTATTGGTGCGCGCCAAAGGCGTGGAGCGCTATCTGCGCTACTTCGTAGCTCTGGGGGCCGGCTTCCTGATGGCCACCGCGCTGCTCGAAATGACGCCGGAAAGCCTGCGCCTGAGTCCGCGCCTGGGGCCGGTACTCATCATGGCAGGTTATTGCGCGGTGCATCTGCTGGAGCACACCATCAACGCCCACTTCCACTTCGGCGAGGAGACGCATCAAGGCGAATTCGTCTCGCGGCACACCGGCAACTCGGTGCTGGCCGGGCTGAGCCTGCACGCGCTCTTCGACGGCGTGGCGATCGGTTCCGGCTTTCTGGTTTCCGGCTGGCTGGGCTGGCTGATCTTTCTGGCGATTCTATTGCACAAGGCTCCGGAGGGCTTCACCATGGCCTCGGTGATGCTGGCCAGCGGCCGCAGCCGCTCCGCAGCCTTGATCTCTTCGATTGCGCTGGCCGGATCGACACTGGCCGGCGTACTTGTCATTGAGTTGATCCCCAGTTGGCTGCCCTACGGCCTGCCTATCTCGGCTGGCGTGGCCCTCTACGTCGCCGCCACGGACCTGGTCCCGGAGGTCAACCGCGAACCAGGCATCCGCATGGCGCTGGTCTTCTTCGCCGGCGTGGCGGGCTTCCTGCTGCTGCGGATGCTGCTGCCGGCGCTGTGAACTCTGGCAGAAGTATGGGATTACTTCGGATGCTTTGAAACGCGGGCGCTTGACTGCTTCGGGTTCTGGATAAGAGATTCCCCGGCAAGCCGCGCCCCAGGCTCAATCCTGAGAAAGTTCATTGGAATCGCCATACGTGCAATGATGCGACAGGATTGGAGATACTACTTAAACTTGCGACTCTTTCCTGTCTGCAATGGAAGACGCGGGCCGCGGCTTTCGGCTCCCTCCCGCTCTGCGCTACAATTTTCTCTCCATGACCGACTCTTCCCAAGAGGCCGCGCCCGAAGAAACCGTGACCGTCGAGTTCACGCTGGCCATAGGCGAGGGGCAGATGGCCGCCTCCGCCGTCGTGCCAGCGGGGCCAACCAACTTGACGCAAATTCTGCCCGTCCTGCAATCGCTTGACGATTCGCTCGTCGCCGGCGTTGCGGCGCAACTCGCCCGCCAGGGCCACACCGTTTCTTGCAAGGCGGGTTGCGGAGCCTGTTGCCGGCAGATCGTTCCGCTGAGCATCTTCGAAGCCGAGGCGCTCGCCGCCTGGATTCGCGCTCTTCCGGAAGCCCGCCGCCAGGAACTTGCCGGCCGTTTCCATCAGGCGCTCCTCCAACTCGCCGCCGCAGGTCTCATCGACCGCATGGTTAGCGAAGACTGGCTTGCTCATACCGAATCGGCTCGCAAGTTATCCCTCGACTACCTTCATCAGCGCATTCCCTGCCCCTTTCTCGAAGACGAGTCCTGCTCCATTCATCCTATCCGCCCGCTTATCTGCCGCGAGTATCTGGTTACGTCGCCGCCGGAACGCTGCGTCGATCCCGTTGCCTTGCTAGCCGCGCCGGTTCGCTTGCCCCTTCACTTTTCCCGCATTCTCAACCGCATCGGCGCGGAGGTCGAAAGAGATGAACGCGGATGGATTCCGCTTTTGTTTCTGTTTGCATGGATGAAGAGCGGAGCGTGTCCCGGCGAAGCAGTCGCCGCCACCGGCCCACAGGTGCTCTATGAATTTCTGAAACGGATTGACCACGGACAGATTCCATCGACGGATACCGAGGCGCCCACGAACGATCAGAGCGCAAGCCAAATGGACAGAAAACAGTAGAGTGCGGAATCCCTCGCGAGGCGCTTCAAGTATCCTACGTCGCGTTCCTAGCGTAGTTTTTCTTGTTATCAGTACGCTCCTCAGAGTTTTCATGCGGCTGAGAGGAGACAAGGAATCCAAATACCCCCACACCCCGTACTGAATATTTTTCACAGTGTTCAATTTGGTTCGTGTTTTTTCCGGTTTTGTGGGGTATTATGGTGGAATCTTGGGTTCGATCCCAAGTTTGGACTTGACAATTATGGTTCACATCCTTGAAAGTTCGAAGAATAGCGGTGCGGAAAAGCACCCCGGAGAGCCTGCTCTGGCGCTTCGCACACAGCCTATGGCCACCGCCCTGGTCGGCATGGAAACGCGCCCGGTCGTGCGCTGCGATTTCTGCAGTCTGGTGCAATATAGAACCGGCAATTCCCTTTGCAGAAGATGCCACAAGCTCATCGAGGTGGAGGAGCCGGCAGCTTTAGCGCCGCAATTGGTCGTCGGGCAATCGGCGGCGGATTCGGCCGAGGCCGGATTGCGGGTGGCCGCGCAGGTGCGCGAGTTGCGGCGTCAGCGCCATCTGAGCCAGCGAGAATTGGCGGGACGGATGGAGGTGCCCCGCACCTACATCTCGAAGATCGAGAACGGCAAGGCGATTCCAACTTTGGGTTCGCTCGAAAGGCTGGCTGCGGCGCTGGACGTGGAGGTATGCCGGCTGGTCAACGACTCCCGCAGCCGCCGCGAGGAGGAGGTGGAGGCGATTCTCTCCGACCCGTTGCTGGCCGAAATAGCGAATGCCCTGCCGCATCTTGACTCCCTGCAGCGGACCCTGATTCTAGGTTCCGTGCGCGATGCCGCGCTGGGGCGCCGCCGCTCGGCGTAGAAGGCCGCGCAATGCGCAGGCGGCGCGAAGTCTTTTCCAATTGAAGGATGAGCCTGAAGGGAGCGAAGGGTTAGCGAAGCGGGGACTCCTTTCGTTTTTGCGATTCAAGTTATGTTAGCGCGCGCGTCGGATGGGTTGCCGATCGAGCGC
>Ga0181529_10002643_pt1 | contig 21180 bp, 24 predicted proteins | sample PEATcosm2014_Bin_36_FD_119763 | JGI IMG/M metagenome (GOLD analysis project Ga0181529, IMG submission 119763) | Peatland microbial communities from MTU Mesocosm Facility, Houghton, MI, USA - PEATcosm2014_Bin10_30_metaG | ecosystem: Environmental > Terrestrial > Soil > Wetlands > Peat | place... | reverse complement strand
CTCTATATGCTGCTTGCACGTCGCGCAAATCCCCATGATAAGCACGAGTGGCCTTTGTCCCTCATCTGAAAACCCGTCATCGGTGAAGCCTTTTGGACGAGTGCCGCCGCCCTTGAAGGGCCGGATCGACACCACCTCAAACAGGATCGGCTTGAAGTCTGGCGCGGCTTGCGCTACAGGCGCAGTCGCCGGCGCACTCGTCTGCGCAAGCGCTCCTCCAGCCAGCAACACACACACCAGGCTGACACCCGCCACAAACCCGACCGCCGGCCGCTCATCCCTCATAGCTCAACCCTCATACCTCACACCTCGAACCTTGTACCTCGAACCTGCGCCTAGCTCGTCGGAACCACATTCGCCGGAAGTACGATGTTCGTCAGCGTCATGCTTGCCTGCGTGCGATCCACCAGGTGATACTGCGTGGCCCTGAATGGCACACCCGGGCAGAATCGCCAAGGTGTCGAGCTAAGATCGGCCATGCCGTTATGCACTCGCCGGTTACTGAAGGTCACATTGGGAGTCCAGACTGACGAGATGCCGAACTCAGCCGGATCCGGATTGAGGTTCCCCGTCCATCCGTAGGCCACGGCGGTATGCTCTGGCGTGGGCTGGATCGTGGAGCAAGGCCCGTCCTGCCAGACCGTGACAAGGTACGTCAGTTGCGGCAGGTGCAGCGCTGACCTACAGTCCATGTTCTCGTCCGTTGTGCCCCAAAACGCGAAGTTCGGGCGGGTCGCGCAAATGCCAAAGCCTGGAAGCTCAACATTGCCCTTTGGAAACACCACGCTCGTCGTCGCGCCCGCCTTGATTCGTGTAAGCGCAAGGCGAAGATGCAAGCTTACCGGAGTCGTCTTCAGCAGCCGTTCGTAGGCCGCGGGATCGATCCTGATCTGCAACTCCGTCTGCTCCGTGTCGGGGAGAAATCGCTGGCCGTAAGAGCTCTGCCATGGAGAGGTCCATGAAAACCCGTCCTGCCCGGTGAACGTGGCCCTCAGATTGTCAATCTGGATCGCATAGCCATCGGGCACTCCGGCAACGAGGAGCGGAACATTGATGAACTTGACGTTGTCGCTGATCCGAATAGCCGTGACCTGGCGTCTGGAATCCGGCGCAAGCTGCAACTGGAACGGTGCGGCCGACGCAGAGGCCGGCAGCAGATAGTACCGGTTGACCAAGGAATCCTGCGACCGGGACGCCGCAAAAAGTACCGCTGCAATCAAAACCGGTCCCGCAATCAACAACACCCGTGCTTGCCACACTCTGCGCGATGCATACTGAATCAACACTGCAGCACCGCAGAGACACAGCATAACCGGAAGCGAGATGCGATCGGATGAGGGGATGAATGCGGTGTACCGATTCACCATGTTGGCCGCGAACACAGTGCCCAGAAGAGCAATCAGCACGCCCAGAAGCGTAAGCGTCATCCGCGCAAAGTTCGCTGTAACCGCGGCGATGGCGAACAGCGGCAACACCAGAATTCCCGTGACCAGCAGAAGACCGAAGAGCAGGCCCGGGACATACGACAGCGGATGGAAGCCCGCTTCCGCCAGCAAAAGCGACTGCGCCGCAAGAAATGGAAGGTAAAGCCACACCAGCAGGAACAAAACCTTGGCGCCAAGCAGCTTCTTCCACTCATACGGCCGCGTGATCCAGAACTGGCGATCGCCCACCAGCGTCTCGGCGTGTACGACGCGCCCGATCAGCAAACACCAGCTCACGGGCACCAGACCGGTAAAGACGCTGGCGAGATACTGCAATTCACGGACCCGTTCACCGGTGCCAGGGAGCCATTGGACCGGGTAGATCAGCGCGAAAGCAGCGGTAATGACTAGCGACAGCACGATCTCCGGCCAGAACCGCCGCGTGTCCTTGCGGAAGATATTCAGTATCTGATTCATGCCTCCGGCCTCCCATCGCCTGCCGTCGTCCGCATCGCGTGGTTCTGTGTTCGTCCCGTCTTCGCAATCGCCAGGAAGATAGACCGCAACGGCATCGCCTCCCACGCCACGTCGCGCGCTCCGGGAAACACCGTCGCCGCCTCGCGTTCGCTGGCCTCGCCCCGGTATTCGCTATGCACAAACCGCACCACGCAATCCACCGTCTCCGTCAGCATCCACGCACTTGGCAGCTTCGGCGGCAGCGGTGCGGGCGCTGGCAGCGTGATGCTCACCTCGCGGAAGCGGTTCGCCAGCACGGTCATCTCCTCGGAAAAGAGCATTCTTCCCTCTTCCATATAGCCCACGTGGCTGGCAAAGCTCTCGATCTCCGCCAGGTCATGCGACGAAAGAAAGATGGTCGTCTCCGCCGCGCGTTCCAGCAGGCTCTCGATCAGTTCGTCGCGCACCAGTGGATCGAGCCCCGTGAACGGCTCATCCAGTACGATCAGCTTCGGCCGGTAGGCCAGCGAAATAGCAAACGCCGCCTTCATCCGCATCCCCCGCGACAGGTGCTTCAGCTTGCGCTCCAGCGGCAGATCGAACTGCCGCACAAGTTCCCGCTCTAGCCTGCGGTCCCACCGCGGATAGAACGGCCGCATGAAATTCATCAGTGCCCCGACCGTCATTGCCTCGGGCATCTCCTGGTTCTCAGAGACGTATCCGATGCGATTGAAGACCTCGCCCGCCAGCCGCTGCGTGCCGACTCCCAGCACTTCTGCGCCTCCCGTCGTGGGACGAAGAATATTCATCAGCAGCTTGATCATCGTGGTCTTGCCCGCGCCGTTGGGCCCGACCAGCGCGTAGATCGCACCCTCCGATACGGCGAGATTTATCTCGTGGAGGACCTCTGTCTGGCCAAAACTCTTCGTCAGATTGTGCGTGTCGATCGCTAGATCGCCAGATGTGATCGTTGTGCTCATCGCTCTCTGCGTCCTCCGTCAGTCGGCCTGCCTGCTGCTTCCGTGTCCTTGCCGCTCAGTCGCTGCCAGTGCGCCGCAATGGAAGCCAGCATCTCATCGCGCCCAACTCCCAGCCGCTTGGCCTCCACCACCAGTTCCTCGATCTCCTGCCCCAGTAGCTCCGCGCGCTCCTTCCGGGTCGAATCGGGAAGCTCAGCGACCACCGTCCCGATCCCCGGCCGCGTCTCCAGCAGCCCCTCGCTCACCAGGTGCGCCACAATCTTGTGCGCTGTGTTGGGGTTGATCTTCAGCTCCTTGCTCAGCGCGCGCACAGAGGGGAACGCATCGCCCGGGCGCATCTGTCCAGAGACCATCGCCTTCTTCGAGGCGTAGACAATCTGCTCGAAAAGCGAAATGCCACCGCGAAACTGGACTCGGAAAGGAATCACATCCGTACTATAACAGCTAGTACACTAGTCCGCGCAACTATTTTTTTGCCCGCGATGCAAAGCAGTTCAACCAGGATGTATTGCGCAATGCAGTAGACAGCATCTCGTTGACTATGGACTCCCCGCCAGAGTCACCCTTCCCCACACGCACCCACCCCTCAACCAAACCGATCCAGCCATCGGCTTGAATTGGTTGCCCCCCAGGGATTCGAACCCCGATTGATCGGTTCAGAGCCGACTGTCCTACCATTGAACGAGGGGGCAGCGTCGATGCAGACGCTCACCCGGCGCGAGCCGGCGAAATGCTCCGCTGACTGCTTTTTAGAGTGTACTGGGTGGACTGCGCGGGGTCAACGCCGCGGGCAGATGTGCAGTCGCGTCAATTGCCCGCTACTGTTGTCCCCGCCAGTTCAGCAACCGTTTCGCCGCGCGCATCCGTAGCATCTTCCAGAACTGCGCGTATCTGTTCCAGTCCCCAATCCAGGTCGGCCTTCGAGATGATCAGCGGCGGTGCCAGGCGGATGACGTATTCGTGCGTCTCCTTGCACAGCACGCCGTGCTGCTTCAACGCCTCGCAGATTGGCCGCGCCGGACGGTTCAGTTCCATGCCAATCCAAAGTCCCTTGCCGCGTACCTCGACAACGTACGGACTGCGGATGTTCTTCAGGTAGTTCAGCGCATAAGCGCCCAACTCCGCCGAGCGCGCAGGCAGTTTCTCGTCCACAATCACGCGCAGCGCGGCGCGCGCAATGGCGCAGGCCAGCGGACTGCCGCCAAAGGTGCTGCCATGGTCGCCCGGCCTGAAGACGCCCAGCACCTCGCGCGAACTGAGCACCGCGGAGACCGGGTAGAAGCCGCCGGAGAGCGCCTTGCCGATAATGAGGACATCGGGCGTGACTCCCTCGTGCATGCAGGCGAACAGTTTCCCCGTGCGCCCCAGGCCGGACTGGATCTCGTCGGCTATCAGCAGTACATTATTCTTGCGGCAGATCGCCGCAGCCTCATGCAGGTAGCCCTCCGGAGGCACGATGATCCCCGCCTCGCCCTGGATCGGCTCCACCAGAAATGCGCAGGTATTCGGCGTAATCGCACTCCGTAGCGCCTCGATGTCGCCAAAGGGTACCTCGCGGAATCCTGCCGGAAACGGTCCAAATCCGAAGCGATACTGATCCTCGGTCGAAAATCCGACAATGGCGATCGTGCGCCCATGAAAATTGTTGGCTGCAACCACAATCTCAGCCTTGCCGGCGGCGATTCCCTTCACCGTCTCGCCCCACTTGCGCGCGGCCTTCAGTGCCGTCTCCACCGCCTCCGCGCCTGAGTTCATTGGCAGTGCCATCTCATAACCGGTCAGCTTGTGCAGGTCGCGGTAGAGCAGCGGTAGCTGGTCGTTGCGAAACGCTCGCGAGGTCAGCGTCACCTTCTTCGCCTGCGCAAGCATCGCCTCAAGGATCGCGGGATGGCAGTGCCCCTGGTTCACCGCAGAGTAGGCCGCCAGAAAATCCAGATAGCGGTGGCCTTCTGTGTCGTAAACCCAGGCACCTGACGCGCGCTCGATCACCACGTCCAGCGGAGCATAGTTGTGGGCACCATAACGGTCTTCAAGAGCAATCAGTTCAGTGGGAAGCATCGCAAACACCTTCATAAAACAGGTTATTGGCCAAGCCGCGTATGATACGCAGCCAGAGGAAAAGCCAACTCACCTAACAATGTTACTAGGTTGCATATTCATACAGCTCCGCGCTGCATCTATATGCAGAAAAAAGCTGCGAAACAACAAACTATCTTGAAGAGGGAGCGGCTTGAGTCGCGCCATGTACAGCCACTGATAAATGCGCTTTAGCCCATGAGGAAATCTTAAGTTTCTCGAATGTTCTTGTTCAGGCTTTCTTTAGCTGATCTCGTTGGATGCTGCAGGACCGGACTCGCAAAAGGCAGTAATATCCAACTGATCGCCCAGTTGCATCTGCAACCGCGAGATTACTCCGCACGGCAACTCCAGGACGCTCCTCATCTTGAAGCTCACCGAAGTCAGCCGGTATGGCGCCAGGCAGCGCCACAGTTTGATCACCCTAAGATCGCCATCCAAACCCACCACATCGATTTTGAACGCCATGAAAAAGGTATGAACACCGGAAGAGGGTTTAATCCACAACCCCCCTCCAGCGTCCAGACCGCTTCTCCCGAGGAGACCAAACAGCCGCTTCAGGGATGTGTCGGCCAGTTCGACCCTGTCACCCACAATGCAGCCCCGAGTTGTATCGATCACTCTGAGCATTGGAATCGAACAGCCCCGCCATTCCTATATTACTTATTGGCCTTCTGCTTCCTGCGGTAGATAATGATCCCCAATACCACGAGTGCCAGCACTCCAGCCACAACTCGAACGATAATAGATGATGAATCCATAAATATCCTCCTTTCCGTTGAACTTCTTCAGTCCAGCGCACTACGATGTCCCTATCCAGACATCGTTCCCGACACAGCATTTACCCGCTGGTTCTATTGAACTCTACGACTTACCATGCTTCCAATCAACCACAATCGTGTTTACTACTCTGGCTACGCCGGAAAGTCATCGTTTTGCACGCTCCCAGTGCGCCTCTGCGAAATGCGGATCGCCCGGCCAACGACTATTCTCAATTCCAGAAAATCTTTTTCCTCTGAATTCAAGCGCCCTTCGTTATGGGAACTCATGCCGTTTTATTGACCAAAACCAATACCGCCCCCCCCCCCCCCCAGTCCGCCCACAATACTCAACAGCGCTGGAGCCAGCAGCACGATGAAGATGCAGGGGAAGATACACAACACAAGCGGAAATATGATCTTGATCTTGGTCTTTGCCGCGGCCTCTTCCGCCCGCTGCCTCCGCTTCAATCGAATGTCTTCTGAAAAGCGGCTCAACGCACGGATGATCGGCGTGCCGAACCGGTCAGTCTGCGTAAGCATGCTCACAAAGGAAGTAAACTCCTCGATCTCCGAGCGATCGGCCAGGTTCTTCCAGGCTTCCAGCCTTGGTCTTCCGGCGCGCTGCTCCAGATTGACCTGGGTAAACTCCTCGGCAATGTCCGGATGGCTTGTGCTAAGTTCCTCTCCGATGCGAAGCAGTGCCTGGTCCAGCCCAAGGCCCGCATCGACACAGATCACCATAAGATCCAGCGCGTCTGGCAGGCTCTTGCGGATGCGGTTTCTCCTGCTGCTCGTCTTCCGCTTTAACACCATGTCCGGGGCCAGATAGCCGATGGCTCCCAGCGCAACAACCCAAAAGAGCGAGGCAGAGCGCAAAAGACTGCCCAGTACCGCTCCCGCCAGCGGAGATAGAAACTGGGCTGCAAAGAAGATGTCGACACTGTTGCTGGAGTGGATGCCGGCCGCAACCAGTCTTGCCTTCAGATTTGGGTCTTCGGCCAGTCCCACGCGTACACGCAGTTTCGTCGCTATGCCCACCAGTTTGTCCTGCACCCGTTCTTTGTCGCCAATCGTGCGCCGGTCTACCCGCGTGCTGGTCACTACGTCCAGAATGCGCTGAGCCTCTGGCGACGGACGAAACAGATCGGGCGTAAGTAGAAGCGCAACCACGCAAAACGTGATCAGCCCCAGCAGGACATAGAGAATGACATTCATTGTCCCTATACCTCAATCCCGTTGATGATCTGCCGAATAGCCAGGGCCCCAATGGTGAGCAGGCCCATCCCCACATAAATCAGCTTATGACCCATGGGTGTGTTGATCAGAATGTTCGAGTAGCCCGGATTGATGAAATTGATCATGAACAGCATCACAATCGGAAGCGAGCACAGAATCCATCCCGTCAGTCGGCCTTGCGCGGTATGCGTTCGAATCTCGCCCTGGATGCGCAGCCGCTCACGAATCACCGATGCCGTGCGGTCCAGAATTTCGGCCAGGTTTCCACCCGTTTCCTTCTGCACCAGCATGCCCGTGACCAGGACCTTGAGGTCTTGCGAGGGCACATGGTCCAGCATCTGGTTCAATGCATCGCGTAATGGCATTCCAAAGTTCTGCTGCTTGAATACCTCGCAAAACTCCGTTTTTACAGGTTCCGCGCTTTGCTCGGCAACCGTGTTGATGGATGCCACCATCGAATGTCCCGCGCGCAGGGCACGGCCCATCATGTCGATCGCATCCGGCAGCCCCGCGTTGAATGCGGCAATCCTTCGCGAGCGCTTGATCGAAATAACCGCAAACGGTATATAGCCAACAATACATGCCGCCAGTGCCTGTATGGCAAACACGGAAAGACACAGGCAGGAGATAATAAATCCCACGGTGGCCATGCCAACGCTGGTAACCAGTAGGGTGGCCACGGACATCGTGCTGTTCGACTGTACTATCCTGGCTTCCAGCTTGTGCATAATTGGATATTTTTGTAGAACATTATCCAGCCAGCCGAACTTGTTCTCCGGATTCACCTTGAGAATCTGTTCTATTTGAACCTGACTTGTACTTGCTCCAGCTTTGGGTGCAGTTATGCTCGCAAGCCGCCGGTCCGCCGATTTTTCACTCGACGATGAGCCCGAAATGAAGACCATGACTCCAAAACTGATTGTTAATATTCCAGTAAAAGCAATAAATAAAATCATTGGCCTCCTTCCACGCTAGATTTCAACTAAATGATCGCTCATGCCTGCGGGAACGGGGATTCCAGCGGCAGTCATCTTCTCAACACACTTGGGAACAATCCCTGTCGATATAAAATGCCCCTTGACTTTGCCGTTCGGACCAATCCCGTTTTTCTCGAATAAAAAAATGTCCTGCATGCTGATGACATCGGAAAACGATCCGGTCAGTTCCGTGATATGCGTGATGCGGCGCGTGCCATCGCTCATGCGAGAGACCTGTACGATCATGTGGACGGCCGAGGCAATCTGAGATCGTACCGCTTTCTCTGCCAGTCGAACTTCGCTCATCATGGCCATCGTCTCAAGACGGGCCAGTGCGTCCCGTGGGGTGTTTGCATGGATGGTTGTGAGCGATCCATCGTGGCCGGTATTCATGGCCTGCAGCATGTCCAGAGCTTCTGATCCGCGTACCTCGCCAATCACAACCCGGTCGGGACGCATCCGCAGCGCGTTGATGACAAGTTCTCTCTGTTTCACACCGCCTTTCCCCTCGACATTGGGAGGCTTCGTCTCCAGTCGAACCACATGGTCCTGCTTCATCTGCAATTCAGCCGAGTCTTCGATGGTTACGATCCGTTCCCGGTCGGAGATGAAGCCGGAGAGAACATTCAGCAAGGTCGTCTTGCCAGCGCCGGTTCCTCCCGACACTACAATATTCATTCTGGCTTTCACCGCCCCGCGGAGAAGTCCCAACATCGGCGGCGTCAGCATCTGGTTGCGCAGCAGGTCCTCCGCTTCCAGCGGGTGCCTTCCAAATCGCCGAATCGAAAGAATAGGCCCATCCACTGCCAGAGGCGGAATGATTGCATTCACGCGAGACCCGTCTGGAAGACGCGCATCCACCATGGGCGACGATTCGTCCACACGCCGTCCTACCGCGGAAACGATCTTGTCGATGATATGCAGCAGGTGCCGGTTGTCCTGGAACGTCAGCGTCGTCTTCTCCAGCACACCGCGCCGCTCCACATAGATCGAGTTATAGGTGTTCACCAGAATATCGCTTATGCTGTCGTCCTTCAGAAGCGGTTCCAGAGGCCCCAGGCCGAATACTTCGTCCACTACCTCTTGCGCAAGATGGTCCCGCTCGGTAGCGCTTAGCGGCACGCCCTGCTCACCGATGATCTGCTGGATCACCAGAAAAAGCTGTTGCTGCGCGGCCAGCGTCTCCTGCATCCCAGCCAGTTTGTCGAGATCGACTCGCTTGATTAGTTCTTTATGGACTGCCGTCTTGATCTGTTGCTGTACACTGTCGCCAACCGTTCGCACTATGCGTCCTGTGCGCTCGCCGGATTGGATCGAACTTGACGAAACTGTATTGATATCGGACATATTGGCTACACCCTGGTTCTACGAGCAATGCTCGTTGACAATCACTTCCAAAGAGAAAATAACGACTTTTTGGGCGCGGCTTCTTCAGTTGGCATCACGCTGCCCACTAGGGTATTGGCCCACTTGACAATCGGCACCGAAAAGTCTGTCTTCTGCTTCGGGTTGATCGGCTCGCCCAGAATCGCCGAGCGGGTCACCTCCGCGTAACCGTTGGGCAGCTTGATGGCAATCGGCAATCGTATCGCTTTTTCAATCTGCTCAACCGTCAGCGCGTGTTGTGCGGAAAAACGGTTGATCACCACCTTCACTTTTTCAACGTCATGCTCGCCCTGCGACAGGCTGTCCACATATCGCGACAGGTCGCGGATCGCTGCAATTTCAGGCGTGGCCACAAGATAGAGCAGATTCGAGGCGTCGATGACCGCAAGATTTGTGTCGTCCAGGGAAGACGGCCCGTCGACAATCACATAGTCATATTCGCCGCGCAGAAAGTCGAGCGTTTGCGCAATCGAGCTGGGATCCAGTGCCTTCTGGCCGCCGCATACGTCAGGGGATGCCAGCACCTCAAGACCGCTGGAATGGGTCGCAATGTAGCCCCGCAGCAGATCGCTGTCCAGCCGGCTCAGGTTCCGGACCAGCTCATTAAAGTGGTAGCGGCTGCCATCGATGCCAAGATAGATGCACGCATGGCCCAACTGGGGATGGTTGTCGATCAACAAGGTCTTCTTCTGATGGCATAGCACCAGATACATGGCTAGATGCACGGCGAGCGTAGTGGTCCCTACTCCCCCCTTGGCCCCGAAAAATGTTACAACTTCCCCAAGTGCGTTGTTTCGCGCGGACTTCGCAGACCACTGCTGATACAGTCGGACCAGCATCTCGGAAAACTCAGCTTCGTCGAATCCCCCGCCGATAAATTCGCTGCAGCCGGCACGCATCGCTCGCAACATGAGTTCGGGATCACGGCTTGCCGACAGGGCGACCATCGCAGCATTTCCTGAGAATAATTCCTGTATATAGGCTGCTGCGGCAACCGCCTGTTCGACGTCCTCGTCGAAATCAATCACGGCGATGCAGGCAGGAGAGGATTTTACCGGCTGTGAAAAGGGAGGCCGCTTAACCGCGGATATGTAGCCCTCGCAATCGGCGCGATGGACCGCCCATGACATCTTCAAAACGGAATCGGCGATCTCATCGGCCAGTCTTGCGTCGAGGCTGACGGTAATCAACGCAACACTTATTAGCCCGGAATTGTATTGAATTGGTATCACTGCCTATTTCCTCATTGCCCTTGGTAACTTCTGTTTGTACGCCGGAGTCTCGAGAACAACTGCCGCCGCAAATTATCTGACGCTCGCATTGTAGCCATCGCTAAGTAGCCGTTGACGCATCGCTTCCGCATCGGTCTTGTTTGCGAAGGGTCCCACTTCCAGGTGTAAAAGTGAGTCCTGGGGATCGTGATTGACTGCGACGTTATATCCGTGGCGCTTGAGTGCGGCAGCCATGGATTCTGCATCATCCTTGTTCGCAAGCGTCATGATCTGGACCATAGATCGCGACGGAGTATCCGGCTCCACAGCCGGTTTCCCACCTGTTGACGGTGTTGCAGTGGGGTTGTCGAAGACATATCTTCGAGGACTCTCGGAGGAGGCGACAACCGGCGGAGCGGCAATGCCGGAGGCTGGCGCGCCCGCAACGCTGATGCCACTCTCATGCGTAGCTGGCTGCCCGGAAGCAACCTTCGATGCCGTACTCCCTGCACTGCCATTCTCCGCGTTGGAAGCGGAGGACGCTGCTGTTCCGTGGTGGACCTGCGCTGGCGTGGCGTTCTGGACCGTATCGGACACCGCTGCCGGAGCAGGCAACGGAGCTACTGCAGGGGCCGGGAATGAAGTAGCTGCCACAGCCGGATTGCTCCCAGGGGTCTCCTCTGGATTGATCGGAGGAGCCGATGGATGAGGATTCAGGTCCTTCCCCAGCGACTTGTCGAACTTGCCCGGATTCAGCGTCGGTATCGGAAGATCCGGCTGGACCGGTTCGGCCGTTTCAGTCAGCGGGTCGACCAGAGTGGGAGTGACGATGACCACCAACTCAGTGGTTGAGTGGTTGACATTCTTCGATTTGAAGAGCGCTCCCAGAATCGGAATGTTTGCAGCGCCCGGAGTCTTGCTCATGATGTCCGTGGTCTGCTGGTCCAGCAGACCGGAGATTGCAAAGCTCTGATCGCTGCGCAACTCAACCTCGGTCTCCGCCTTGCGCGTGGACAGTGCTGGAACAGTAAATCCGCCGATTGTAGCTGAGTTGGTATAGTCCAGAGAACTGACTTCGGGGGCCACTTTCAGCCGAATGGTTCCGTCGGCGTTCACGATGGGCGTGAATGCCAGCTTGACGCCATACTCACGAAACTGGATCGAGATCACGGGGGCGCTGCCAGTTCCGCCGGGCTGAATGATCGGGAACGGAAACTCGCCACCGGAGAGAAAATCGGCCTTCACGCCGCTGATCGTCGTGATTGTGGGCTCCGCCAGGATCTGTAGCACCTGTTTGTTTTCCAGGTCCTTCACCGTCGCGCCCAAATTTAGTTTTGAGCTGTACAACAGGAAGTTCAGCGGGTCGGTGGTCGTCAACGAGCCGCTGGTGGTGCCATTTTGGCTATACGTTGCGGTCGAGGAGTACTGCGCTGTCGTTGTCGATGCCAGGAAGCTGGTGTTTCCGCCAGGATTGAATAGATTGATACCGAACTGGTTGGCTTTGCTGCGATCCACTTCCAGTATCCGCACCTTTAGCCGGACCTGTTTCGGATGGTCGGGCGTTACCGTCAGCGCATTCGCCACTTCTTTTGTATACAGCCCGGCCAGCTTGTAAGCGGCATCGGACTGCGCGTCGCTGTCCACCTTGCCGCTCAGCGTTACGCGGTCCCCGCTTCCCTCAACGTTGACCATGTCGCCGTGCATCGCCTGCGACATGGCTGTGCGAAGCCCCGCAATATCCAGGTCCGAGGAGACTACATAGGACTGCGCCTGCCCAGCCTCGTCGAGAATCACCAGCGAGCTGGTCCCCGAGCCCATCGCCGTCACTACAATTTCGTTCGGACTCAGCGTCACGCTGTTGAGCATGTTGGGATCCGACAGATACACGCGACGCAGGCGGCTCTTGGTATTCAGAAACAGGGAGTGCCCTACCGTCACATGAAGCATCTCGGCCCCGGATGTCACACGGCTGATGCTGGCCGAAGCGCCCGGTATGGGTGCCGCCGCTATGTGGGATACTGCCGCCATCTCGGAAACCGTCGCGGTTTGCGCAGCGCAAGCCAGAGTCATCGCCACCGTCGACAGTGCAGCCGCCGCCGCGGCAACTCCTGCTCGCGCAATCAAGAATGCCGGATTTTTTTGCTCCTTGAACATTGGGTGTCTCACTGGAAATCATCCATCTTCTGTGTCTTGCCCATTATGGTTTCAACCGAATATGTTTTGACTACAAGCAGTTCCGGCGGCTTAGGTGCCACCTTCGCCGGTGCTGGCGGTGCGATCCCAGACAGTTGGGCCAGAAGCGCGGGTGGCCCCTTGTACTCCTCTCGGTCAACCCCGTTTCTCAGTACAAAATGCACCGTGCCCTGACTGCTTGCCAGAACGACGCGTTCCGCATCTTCCGGCTTTACCAGCAGTGTCACCACCGTCGTGATGGCCGCTTTGCCTTCGGGATCTGGCTCGGTCTTTTGTCCAGCCGACAATACCTCCGCGTCCTGCAGCACCGTGAACGTCAATGGGTCAGGGGAGTTGGTCGTGCGCAGTGTCACCAGTACGTCAACGTGTGTGCCGGGAAGGAGAAAGCCGGCGACCCCTATAACTTCGTCGGTATGCAGCGCGATCAGCCGCATGCCATTCGGAATCTTCGCTGTTATCCCAATCCCGGACCCCGGACTGGACAACTGACGCTCCAATATCGGTTCCCCTTCCGACAGGGGATACAGTACGATGCGCCCGATCAGTGACACCGGGTTGCTGAATGCCCCGTTCAGAGGCACCGATGTCGGCCAGTCGATCAAACGAAGGTTCTCCGCCCGTATCACCTGATTGGCCTGTAGGTTCGCCGCCGCAGCCACATACTGGCTCTTCGCCGGAGGTGGCGCCACGCCATTTTTCTTCGAGACCTTCGTGCTGAGCCAGAGCGTAAAGACCCCAGAGACCAGCAGCGCGATGATGAAAGCGGAGGTGAGTCGACGATTCATTTCACTGCACCCCTGTTATCCAACATGAAAGTAGAGCGTTAAAATGCACCCGCCGGCGATCGCCAACGCATAGGGCAGCCGCAGGGTTTGCGCATTCGAGATGTTCAGATCCGGGTGCGGTTGCAGGCCCTTGCTCCGGTGGTGCGTAAACAGCTCTCCAACATTCAATAGAGTCTCTTGCAGCTTTCCGCGGACCAGCGCCATACCAACCGCCATCACTCCTCCGGAGATTGCTGTCAGCGCCAGAATGTACGCAATGTGCGTCATCCCCGCGATGCATCCCACAGCCATGATCAACTTCACGTCCCCGGCGCCCATGCCGCCCGCCAGATAGAACACCAGAAACACCAGCCCGCATATCACTCCCGCGGCCAGGGAACTGAGCATCTGCCTCCATCCGCCAAACCCGAGATGCAGCAATAGTCCAATCAGAAACGCGGGAAAGGTGACAATGTTGGGAATACGCCTGCTCTTCACATCGAAGACAGAGCCCACAATGGCGCACGCGGTGGCGATTGCCGGATATGTCAGTTCCGATTGAAAGAGTGTCATCGTGCGTTCCTGAAAAAGACCTGAAATAGTCGTGTGTGCATCGCAAAAAAGTTTATGGAGATACGCCGGGGAACGTGACAATACTTGCAGTCCCGTGATGGTCTACTTCCCCGGCGCATTCCATGTTGGCGCGCTTGTCTGCAACTGTGTGTTGATTGCAGGGCTTGTGCAAGCCTTGTCATGGTTAGACAGCGTTGGTGAGCCCGCTGCCCACGCTGTTGAAGGATTTCCCAATGGAATTCGTGAGACCGCTGAGCGCTGCAACCGAGCCAAGTCCGACCAGGGCCGCAACCAACGCGTACTCGATCAAATCCTGTCCCGAATCCTCTGCGATCAGCTTCTTGAAAAGCTGCTCTGCATTTTTCATTTTCCTTTACCCTTTCTGTCTGTGTTTTTCTCGAAACGTACGGCCTGTGAGTGCGACGACATTCGCAGGTCTAAGGAAGTGAGCCAATCCGACGTCGGGCCAATTGGTCAGATAGCTGCTTATGTGAGAGTTGACGTCGTACGCTCACATAAGCTTTGTCCGAGCTAGACGGCGTTGGTGAGCGCACTGCCTATGCTGTTGAAGTTGCTCTCGATGGAGTTAGCTAGACCGGAGATCGAAGCAACTGCTCCCAGACCTACTAAGGCCGCAACCAATGCGTACTCAATCAGGTCCTGACCAGAATCTTCCGTTGCTAACTTCATGAGAAGTTGCCTTACGCTTTGCATTTTTTCCTCTCGCTTATTGTTCCAACAACGCCCCATGTGTGTGCGATGCCAATCGCAGCAAACATAATTGAGCCAGTCCGACGTCAGGTCCAATTTGGCAAACAGTTGCTTATGTGAGCGTTGACGTCGGACGCTCACATAAGCTTTGTCCGAGCTAGACGGCGTTGGTAAGCGCGGTGCCAATGCTGTTGAAGCTGGTTGCAATCGAGTTTTTCAGAGCAGTGATGGAGGCGATTGCGCCCAGACCTACCAAGGCCGCAACCAATGCATACTCAATCAGATCCTGACCAGAATCTTCCGTCATCAGGTTCTTCAGAAGCTGTTTCATGTCTATTTCTCCTCATTCGGTTTTCCTGGCACTCAGCCTTGCAAGCACCTTGGATATGCCGAGAGTAGGGCCAACGCGCTGGATTAGAAATCCCCAGGAAGTGTCATTCAGTAACACTTAAGTTCGCCAAGCATCTTCGTATCTTTTTGTATCTAAGGGATTTATCAAATTTTCAAGAATAAAATAAATCTCCCCATCCTGAAACATCGCATCCCCGGTCGACGGGCGGAACGCGGCTCTGCTTCCCTTCCTGTACTGAAAGGAAGGCAGCGGTCACTGCGCTGATCGTTTGCCTGGTTGCTTCTGGAGCCGCGGAAGAGCATTTTCACAGTAGGGGTAGAGGGGGCGAAAGAAGCCTGCGTGGTTTTCTCTCAAAGAAAACCACACCGCACGAGCTTCACGGCACCACAGGTACTGTGAAAATGCTCAGGACCGCACCGTCTTGCCGAGCCTATTGGATGATTGGCATCTGAGACGTGCTCTTCAGCGTGATGGAGTTCTTCGGCACGAACGGCATCGTGATTGGAAATGCATACATGATCTGCACCACCACAAAGTCGCTCACAATATTTGTGCCAACTCCACCGCCGGGTGTTTGATACGTTGTACTCACGGTCATCTTTCCACCTGCCAGATTCGGCCAGCCAAGCCCCGACACATAGGTGTTGACCTGTGCTGCCGTGGCCGTGCAGGAAGCTCCGCTGGAGTTTGTGCAAGTCGAACTCAGCAGCATCGCATAGCGGGTCCCTTCCCGCGCTGATTCGCTGATCATGTCATCGGTGTAAAACGCCAGGCAAAGTTCCATGAAGCAGAAGAGCAGCGCGAACAGCACTGGGAGGCTTACTGCCGTCTCAATTAACGCCTGCCCGTCCTCGTTTCCCGTCGCATCTCTGCTTTCATCCTCCACCACTGCCAGATGACAGTCGCGCCGCAATAAAGCCCGCGGAATCCCGCCGCAGCGTCTCCCTGCCCCGTTCACCTGTCGCCGGGATGCATTCGTGAAGACCATGGCTATTGCTCCACTTCCATCACCGACGTGCCCCCCAGCGTGAATGTCTTGGCCAGTCCGGGGCAATGCACGGGAGGGGTCGCCGTGGCGCGGGTCTGCACCTGGACGAACTCCAAAGCGTGGTTGCCCGTCCCGCTGCACTTCGCCGTAGCCTGCGCCTGGGTATAGCTGCCGGTGCTGTATTGCGTCCCGCCCACCGCGCTGGTGCAGACATAAAACGTCGTTGGAGTCACCGTCAGGCCGCTGCCAAAATCAGGCGCCTCACCCTGTGCTGCCGTTGTGATTCCGGCGATGCTCGCCGCGTCGGTTGCGTTCTGCATCCCGTAGAGTGCGCCTGCGTTCGCCGCATTGGAAATTTCCACCGAATCGTAGACCACGTATCCCATCTCGACGGTTCCCAGCAGCACTGGTATGCCAAGCAGCGAGAACACAAGCGCCAACTCGACCAGGGCATTTCCGCTCTCGCCGCACAGGCCGCGGAATCGCGCTGCCATCGGTCTCCACCGTCCCCGCAAACAGCCTGCTTTGGCTTGGCTCATCACTCTCATCTCTTACTGCACCAACTTGGGCTTTGACGAATAGACCGCCAAACTACCCTCATTCGTGTCCAGAATGGCTTTCACCGTCCCGCCTCCACTGATGGTCAGTGAACTCACCGAAATTCCTCCTTGCATCACCGTCGCGCCACTTCCCCCGCTGATCGTCAGCGCCGCACTGGGCGCGATGACAGCCCCGTTCATGTAGGAACTGGACCCGCCGGAGAGCGTCATCGCCGACGTGTCGCTCGGGTCCTGATACACCACCACCCCGTCGTACGCTCCCACCACTGGCGCCGTGCCTCCGCCGCTCTCCGTGGCCCCGCCCGACACCAGGTTCACATTCGCCCCGCCGTCGATCACCAGCGACGCCGTCCCGGTCAAGTAGAAGAAGACGCCGTTGCCTCCAAGGTTGGATATATTTGAATGGCTTGCTCCGCTTCCAAAGTGCAGTTTTCCCGTCGTGATGACGTAGATGCCAGGGTTCAGCGTATCGGTGTCGCCGTTTTCACCCACGGTTAACGCCGTGTAGCAGATCGTGCTGCTGGCGTTGGCTGGTCCAAAAGCAGGCCTCGTTTGTCCCCCGCTTCCGCCAACGCCGGGGTCCGCCGCGCAACTGGAATAGCTGGGCGCCGCCGGCAGCGTCGGGCTGCAGCTCGTGCTCACACCCTGCACGATGGCGGCTGTCGGCACGTTGATGGTGTCGCCGTTGCCGGTAATGTTGCCGGGGTACCAGCCGGTCGATGCCCCGCCCAGCGAGGCAGCATTCAGCGTCGAGCCGCCGCTCATCTGGATCGAGCTCGAACTCGATGAGTCGTTGAATATTCCGCAGCCTGGCGCGTTCAGCGTCGAGCCGCCCGTGATCGTGAAATTTCCCGTCGTGCATACGCACGTCTGGCTGGATATTCCCCCGCCCGCGATCGCCGTCGCTGAAACCGGAACCGTAACCATCCCTTGAGAGATCGCGCCCAGAAAGGTGGTATGGATCGGCATTCTGACCGTCACCTGCACATAGCTCCCGGTAAAGTTCCCCGTCGTCGGCGTTGTCAGCGTCACCGTCGCCGGCGTCGTCGCCAGCGTTGTGTCAAAGCCATTCAGTTTGGCCATCGCATTGGCCACGGCCTGTTCATTCGACGTATTGCCATAGCCGGCCTCTTCCGCCGCCGCCACTGCGGCCGCCTGCGCCGCCGACTGCGCCATCCGCTTCTCCCGGAACAACGTTCCCACGTCCAGCGCGAACGCAACAAAGCCTAGCGCTAGCAGCCCCATGACGAATGCAACCAGTACCACCGTCTGTCCGCTCTCGTCTCTCAGCTTCTTCATCGTTTTCTCGCTATATCCATGAAATCCAGGCTCCGGCGGCTCTGTTTCTCGCAGACCGGGGATTCGCCACCGAGCACAGCCCTCCGTCTCGCTCCTGCCGGTCGCAGAACAGGTGCGCCACATCGCACAAGGCCCAACAGACTATATCGAGCGTTTGCCCCGCGAAGAAGACCCATTCCATGAAAGAAATCTGCCGCTCAGGGCGCAACTGCATCCACACGGCCATGTTGACCGTCCGGCGAATAACACAAAAATGGGATTATCGGCCCCATTTCCTCTCCGTATGATGCCCTTACACGAGGTTGTCGGTTTGCAACCAATGAACCAGACCGCGCAGTCCCAGGCAGTGGCCCTTGAAGACCGCTCAGGCAGTTTCACGGTCTTCCTGGCCATCCCTTCCCACCCCATTTCCTCAGACCTCGCTATCCTCTCCGCATTCGCGTTGGAGGTCGTCAAATGAAAAAAAACAGCGTGTCTCTCGGTCTCCAGTCGCTCAGGGACGAAAGCGGGCAATCGATGCTCTTCGTTGCCGTCTTCATGGGACTGCTTGCGCTTGGCTTCATGGCCTTCGCATTGGACGCGGGAAATCTCTTCCGGTACAGAAGGATGGCGCAGTCCGCCGCCAATGCGGCTGCCCTCGCCGCCGCCGAAGCGACCGCAACCGGTGGAAATCCGCAGGCGGATGCTAATGCCATGGCCACGTTGAATGGATTTAACACCAGCCTCGCAACCAATCCTGCCGTGGTCACGCTCACCACCCCGCAATCCGGTAATTTTACCGGGTCCTATATTCAGGCAACAGTCAGCATGCCTGTCCCGACCACGATCCTGAGGGCGTTCCTCAGTAGGATGAAGACGGTTACGGTCTCAGCCACGGCCATCGCCGGAGGCGGCATATCCAGCAAAGCGGCTGTCTGCGACAATGGCAATTTCAGCCTCTCCGGTGGTTCCACAATAATGACAGCCAACGGCGGCACAAACGGTGGAATCTTCGACAGCTCAACCTCGGCCACTATTAGTGTCACTGGCGGGTCCACGTTGGATGCCCAGGCCCTGCTTGGCGCATCCACAGGCTGGCTCGCAAATATCCAAAACGACCTCGCCCTCACTGGCAGTCATATCAATATCCCCGCCGATGACGAGGTCCAGGGTGTCTCCGTATCGTGCAATCTGCCCTTGCCGCCGGTGCCCACTTGGAGCAGTTGCCTTGCAAATCCTGGCGGTAGTTGGACTGCTTCTCCACAAACTTTTGGCCCTTCCAGCGTCAGTGGCACTATCTGCTACACAGCGCTTACCGTGGGCGGAAACGGTATGTCCGATATCCTGAACCCAGGCATCTACGTCATCAATGGCGGCCAACTGCACTTTGAAAGCGGGACCAGTGGATTTGGATGCGCCTATTCGTCCTGCTCCAATCTCGGAGGAAACGGCGTCTTCTTCTACCTGACCAATGGCGCGTCCCTCACCATCGATGGCGGAGCCAATGTCAATCTGGTCTCTGGAGGCGCCAACCAGTCCAGTGGGTCCGCGGCTCCCAGCATTGGACCCGGTTACGACGGTATTCTGGTCTTTCAAAATCCATCCGACACCGCTGCGATGACGTTTTCCGGAGGAGCCAATGTCTACATAAACGGTGGAATTATAGCCCCAAATGCACCGCTGAACATCAGCGGCGGAAGTTCCGCCTCCCTCATTGAGGGGGCAATAAACGTGGACGGGCTAAACGTAAGTGGCGGCACAACCGTGAAGACTGTCACAGACACGAATGCGTCTACCATATCGGTCTTCAATCCCTATCCTTCGTTGGTGCAGTGAGGCAGGCGTGAGATGAGTCAACCCAATCTACGCTGCGCGCAAGGTCCTCTCTCGCGCATCCTGGCACGTTGCAAGGGGATGCGCGATGATCAAGGACAAGCCCAGGTCGAACTGGCTGTTATATTTGCGTTTCTTGGCCTGCCCATCCTGCTCGGAACAGTCCAGATGGGAATCCTCGTTTACGATTCCATCGAGATAACCAACGCCGCCAACGCAGGTGCCACGTACGGGATGTCTACCGAAGCCCATGCGAACAGTTCCACCGCAATTACCACTGCCGCGCGCAACGAGGCTCCAGACTTCCCAGGCACGGCACTGACCGTGACCCCCACTTATTATTGGGCCTGCTCCAGTACAATCTCCGGCCCTTACCCAATCACTGAATATACCGGCACAAATGCTCTTGCCAACGCACAGAAAGTCTGCCCCAGTGGAGTCAATCACCCGGTGCCATTCATTCAGGTGCAGACCAGCGCTACAGTGACTCCTTTTGTCCATTGGCCAGGGCTTGCGAAGACATTCACCCTCAATGGCACAGCGCTTCAGGAAGTGCAGCAGTAACCATGGCAAATAAAAATACAGTGCGGCGGAATGTTACTGTGGCGGCAGGACGCTCTGCCGGATATCAGCGGGCATTCTCCCGGCACGCGCGCTGGTTCCTTTTGTCGCAGGACCGCAACGCAGGCCTGACAGTTGGAGAGGACGGCCAGACGTTGATTGAGATGGCAGTATCCCTTCCCGTCCTGTTTGCCTTGATCTTCTGCTTTATGGAACTGTGCATGGCTTTTTACACCTACGACATGATCTCCGAATCCGCCCGCGAAGGCGCTCAATATGCCATGGTCCGCAGTACAAACTGCATGACCAACAATGCCAGCGCCAGCGTCTCATGCACGGCCACGTCCACACAGGTCAACACATATGTGACCCAGCTTGGATGGCCCAATATCGCAGGCGGCACGATCACCCCCGCTACAACTTATATACAAGTCTCTCCCAACGCCGCTGGAAATATTCCCGGAAACTATGTAAATGTCGCTGTAACCTATGTATTTCCGATCAAGTTGCCGTTCGTGCCGAAAAATTCGATAACCCTGACCAGCTCGTCTCAGATGTATATCATCCAATAGATGCGGTCATTCCCGTGCAACAATCAGATGGTTCCTTCAATCCTATGACTGCATCCCCACTTTTGCGCCGTCGAGAGCAGCCTTGCTCTCACTCCTCCTGTTGCGCGCAGCGTCGTTCGCTGGCCGTGGTCCTTGGTCTGGCGCTGCTTGGCCGCCTCCTGGTCTTGGCCGATGTCGCCTTCACCCATCCCCACAACTGGCTCTTCTCCCACCCCTACGAGATGGGATTTCTGGCCAACTCGCTCCTCCATGGCCACGGCCTCAGCTCTCCCTTCGGCGTCCCCACCG
>Ga0181529_10002642_pt1 | contig 21189 bp, 17 predicted proteins | sample PEATcosm2014_Bin_36_FD_119763 | JGI IMG/M metagenome (GOLD analysis project Ga0181529, IMG submission 119763) | Peatland microbial communities from MTU Mesocosm Facility, Houghton, MI, USA - PEATcosm2014_Bin10_30_metaG | ecosystem: Environmental > Terrestrial > Soil > Wetlands > Peat | place... | reverse complement strand
GCGGTGGCAGCGGCCAGCCGGCGAGGGCGAGGCACGGCGCTTTTATTCCTCGATCTCGATCGTTTCAAGATCATCAACGATTCACTTGGGCACTCGTTTGGCGACCTGCTTCTACAGCAGGTTGCTAACCGGCTCAAGAACGAGATACGTCAGGAAGATACTGTGGCGCGGGTGGGTGGCGACGAATTTTTGATCGTGTTGGCCAAAGTGAAGGATTTAGCCGAAGTGGAGGCCATCGCCACACGCATTGTGAATTCAGTGGTGGGTGAATTTGTCATTCAGGGCCGCACAGTCAACGTCACTTGCAGCCTTGGCATCAGTGTTTATCCCGAGCACGGCGAGGATGGAGAGACCCTGATCAAGAATGCCGATGCGGCAATGTACTCCGCCAAGGAGCAAGGGTGCAATACTTTCCGCTTCTTCACCGAACAGATGAATATGGAGGTCATGGAGCGATTGAACCTTGAGAACGGTCTGCGATCAGCCATCGACAGAGGGGAATTGTTTCTTGAATACCAGCCCCAGATCAACATCGCAAATGGCAAAGTGATAGGGATGGAAGCACTGCTCCGCTGGCAAAGCCGGGAGTGGGGACTCGTGATGCCTGACAGATTCATACGAGTCGCTGAGAGCAGCGGTCTGATCATTGCCATTGGTGAGTGGGTTCTGAGGACGGCGTGCTCCCAGATGAAACATTGGCATGACGAGGGATTGTTGGTTTCGCCGATAGCGGTAAATGTCTCCGCCGTGCAGTTTCGCCAGGAGGGCTTCAAAGAACTCATCGGGCAGGTGTTGAACGACACCGGACTTGCCCCCGAATACCTTGAACTGGAACTGACCGAGAGCCTGCTCCTGTCAAATAAGGATGTAATGTTCGAGGTTCTCAATGGCCTGAAAGATATGGGTTTGAAGTTGGCAATCGACGACTTTGGGACGGGGTATTCGAGCCTCAGCTATTTGAGACAATTTCCGGTCACGAAACTCAAGATCGATCGTTCATTCATCCGCGAAGTCGAGCTCAACCCTGACGATGCGGCGATTACCGCTGCGATTATCAGTATGGCAAAAGTCCTGGGCTTGAAGGTAATTGCCGAAGGGGTAGAAAACGAGGCCCAATTATTGTTTCTCGCGGAGCATATGTGCGACGAAGTTCAAGGCTATTATTTCAGCCGCCCATTGAACGCCCAGAATGTCGAAAGAATGCTACGGAAACCTCTGAAGCAAATGAAGGAACGAATGGGTAGCTCAATCGCAGCGTGAGCTACAGCTTAAGCCATGGAAGCGCAGGATCTGTCCGCTCCGGCCGTGTCAAGAGGCTCGGGATTGGTCTATAAGCGTCTTGTGCCGGCTGCCCTTGCAATTCTGCGGCAGCCGGCATCTAATTTCCAGATTGTGAAGGCCATCGAACAGAACGCAGCAGTTGCGCTGACGGGCTTGAGCGCCGTGGTTGGACAGATTGTTCTGCTGCGGGAGTTGATCGTTATCTTCAATGGCAACGAAATCTCCCTTGGCATCATGCTGGCAACGTGGCTGTTTTGGACCGCAGTGGGAAGCAGCCTATGCAGCACTCTTAGGCTAGGCGCGGGTAGCCCACGGCGAACAACGGAAGCGCTCGAATGCTTGCTGGCGGTGAGTCTGCCCGCGACGATTTGGGCATTGCGAGCGGCAAGATCCGTTTTTGAGAGCGTTCCGGGCGAACTGGTTGGACCGATTCCTATGATGCTCACGACGTTCGTCTGCCTGAGCCTCTTTTGTGCGATCTGCGGCGCGCTCTTTGTAGTTGGGGCGCGGATGGTCGAAAGCGAGCGCGGAGTAACTGCCCGCGTAGCTGCCAGCTCGGCATACTTGCTCGAAGCCGCTGGTTCTGCATTCGGCGGAATTCTCTCGAGCGTCGTGCTGCTGCGTTTTCTGGGGTCCTTCGAAATTGCAATCCTCATTGGCCTGCTCAATCTCTGCATGGCTGCGGTGCTCGCGTTGCGAATGAACCGCAGGTGGGTTACCGTGCTGACGTGCGTGGCAGTTTTGGCCGCTATTCCTTTGTTTACGCTGCTTGCGCCGCGGCTCGACAGCTTTTCGCAGGCTCGATTGTGGCAAGGGTTCAATCTTATCGGAACGCGCGACACCATCTACGGCAAACTGGCAGTCACCGAAAATGGCGCGGTTCGGAGCCTTTATTCGAATGGCGTGAACCTTGCCAATGCTCCAGATCCGAATTCGGCTGAAGAAGCTGTCGACTATGCGCTGCTGGAGCATCCAGCGCCGCAGCGGGTACTGCTGATCGGCGGCGGCGTGAATGGCTCGGTCAGCGAAGCGTTGAAGCATCCCTCCATTACGCAGCTCGATTATGTTGAGCTGGACCCGGCGCTGATCGCGATGGCGCGCCAGTTCTTTCCCGCGCAGGCCTCGATTCTCTCCGACACGCGCGTTCGCGTTCACTATGCGGATGGCCGGCGGTTTGTGAAGACGGCGAAGAGCAAATTCGACGTAATCATTGTCGATGTCCCCGACCCCCAGACGGCGCAGTTGAACCGTTTCTACACCTCGGAGTTTTTCCGCTCCGCTCGCGAACACCTCGCACCGGGAGGACTGCTGGCCATCGAATTGCGCTCGGCCGAGGAGACGCTCAGCCCCGACCTCAAGGACTTTCTGCGCTGCATCCGGCATACGTTGGAAGAAATATTCCCTCATGTCGTTGCGATTCCGGGCGAGACGATTCACTTCTTCGGAGCGGCCGAGCCCGGTGTTCTCACTGCCGATCCACGCGTGCTCATTGAACGCTTGCAGGACCGGCGCCTGAATACGCAGTACGTGAGCCAATACTTTATTCCCTACCGCATGATGCCTGACCGCATGAGGCAGGTTGATGAGCAACTGCAACCCCTGATCTCGACGCCCGTGAATCGCGACTTTGCGCCGATTGCCTATTCCTTCGACGTTGTGCTGTGGAGCGCACAGTTCAGGTCTGCGTATTCTGCCTGGTTTCGCTCCGCGGCGCAATTCTCTTTTCGCGAAGTCTTCGGTGTGGTGGCGATCGTGCTTCTCATTGCACCATTATTGATGGCGTTTGTGCCCAGCCAGGAGAGACGCTCGCGCTTGGCAGCGGCGTGTTGCACGGCTGCCGCCGGCTTCACCGTGATGGCTTTGCAGATTCTGCTGCTGCTTGGTTTCGAGTCTGTTTATGGCTACGTCTACCACGAGCTTTCGATTCTTATCGGCCTGTGCATGGGCGGTCTTGCGCTGGGAAGCTGGCTTGCCATGCGGCGCACAGGCCATTCGGATCAATCTCGTCGCCGCGCGATGACGGCGACTCAGATGCTGCTTGCAGTGTCCGGCCCGGTGCTGCTATTTGCGATCTCGCAACTCGGGGATCGACCAGGGACTGCGGCAGCATGGGCAGCGGCGCAGTTGTTCTTCCCAACCCTCGCTGCGCTTTCGGGAATGCTCGGCGGCTACCAATTTGCGATTGCGGCCCAGATCTTCGTTCCCGAGGGCGACGGCCGGCTCGGGCTTGGCGCGCTCTATGCGATCGATCTGTTAGGCGGATGCGCGGGCGCGTTGGTACTCAGCACTTACCTGATTCCCGTGTTTGGATTCTGGAAGACGGCGTGGCTGGGCACAGCAATCAACCTGGCAGCCGCATTGACCGCGGCGTGGGCGAGCATGGAGAAGAGAATACTTCCAGGACTCTGACTGCATGATTTCGTGCCTTGAATTTCTGCTATCCCAGGTCCCAAAATCGGGACCTGGGGCACCCACATTTGGTACAACTTCAAGCGGTCAGAGACCTAGTCTGATCGCTTACGGCTTGTGTTCTCCGAAGACGACCGCCGTGAACTTGAAGATGTCGGTGTTCTCGTCCTTCCAGCAATCGCGTCTCATGCCTGCCTTGGCGCAGGTCTGTTCCAGGAATGTTTGCCGGTCCCATTTCTGTTCGACCGGAACTTGCGGGAGCAATAAGCCCTCATCATCGCCGTTTTTCATCAACAGGCCGTCGCGGCCAACCTTGATCTGTTCAATATCGGTGACGCGGCGCAGTGGCGACAGGACAGAGATTTCGTATTCGAGTTGCGACAGCTCCGAGGCCGAAACGGGACGGAAGCGCGGATCGCGCAACGCTGCGTAGGCGGCAGTGTCGCGCACGGTAATGTTGAGAGGCTTGATCGGCGCGGTGTAGCCGATGCAGCCGCGCAGCATCCCAGCCTCAGTGAGCGTCACAAAGGCGCCGTACTCCCGGTTGAGCGTTTCGCTTTCGCTCGCAGGCGGATCGTAGGTCTTGTTGGTGTGCACGGCGAACTCCGCGGACTTGCGGGCCAGCGCGAGCAGTTCGCTCTTTTCCTGGTCAGTGAGCGAGAAAGGCGTTTCCTCCGCCGCTGCGCGCGGACCTTTCACAAACAGGTCGGCGCTGTATCCGACCACGCGCGAGCGATCGCCGGACGTATCGCCTGAGTTGGCGTACTTGAGCACCTCGGCCTGGTTGGCTCCCATGCGTTCGGCGTAGATCATTGCGGCCACAATGGGCGCGCCGCCGCAGGCCTCCCACGTGCGCGTCTGAAAGTTGCGCGACATGCTGAAGTAATCCCATGCCGCCAGCGCATGGAGAGTCTTGTGGTCGATCGTCTCGGCCTGGTCATAGGGGTGATAGTGAGAGAGATCGGAGCTGGCCAGAATTAGCGTGTCGCCGGGCGCGTTGGGGCTCTTCCTTTCGTCTTGAATCATCTTTGCCAGCGCCACGCCAAGCGCGCGGCTGCTCTCATAACTCTGGTCACCCATCACGATGGGAACAAGTTCGAAGTTGCCAAGCACCTTCTGCAGCCAGGGCAATTGCACTTCGATGGCGTGCTCGCCGCCGGCGGATGTGGGCGTGTGCCCCTGCTCGGAAAGGCGAATAGTGGAACCGATCTTCGTCAACTGGCGCGCGAACTCCTTGTCGACGGGGATTGTCCCCAGCGGCGTCGCGTAGGCGTCGCCATCGTAGACCGACGTGAAGTCGAAGCCCACGTAGTGCGATGGCGCGATCACGACGACACGCGAATACTTGTGTCCCTTAAGCGCCGCGAAGGTCCAGGCCGCCACCGGGCCGGAGTAGGGATATCCTGCATGCGGAGCGACTGCCGCAACGATGGGACCGTCGGCGGGCGGCGGCGAAGCTTGTGCCAACATGCCGTCGATCATGGCCGAGAGCTCCTTGGGATCGGAGGGATAGAAAGCGCCGGCGACCGCGGCCAGACGCACCTTCTGCGGCCCGGCGCCGTCGACGTGCCTGATTGGTGCGGTGACGAGAAATGCGACCAGTGGAGCCATCAGCCAAGCCATACTCGAACTCCTTTTGATGTTCATGCGATCAACCTCCCGAAGTCTTTATCCGACGCACTCACGCATGCCAGATACCGGGAATCAGATGCCGGCAGAATGGGCAGGAGCCATCCTTGCGGATGAGCAGAGTGCTGGCCGTAAAGCCGGCGCGCTCCACAAGCATTTTGCGACATTGCGGGCAATACGTGTTTTGCGCCGGATGCCCCGGCACGTTGCCAATGTAGACGAAATGAAGGCCCTCGGCGTCGGCGATCGCCTTGGCGCGCTCCAGCGTGGGTACCGGCGTGATGGGCAGATTCTTCAACAGGTACTCGGGATGAAACTGTGTGAAGTGCAGCGGGACATCCGTGCCCAGATTGGCCTTGACCCATTGCGCCAGGCCGCGGAATTCCGCATCGCTGTCGTTGAGCGTTGGCACCACCAGGTAGACGATCTCGGTCCACTTGCCCATCTTGCGCAGCGTGACCAGCGTATCGAGCACCGGCTTCAACTGGCCGGTGACGACCTTTGCGTAGTAGGACTCGCTGAAAGACTTCAGATCGATCTTAACGGCGTCCATTTTGCCGTACGCCTGCCGGAGCGCGTCCTGCTGTATGTAGCCGTTGGAGACAACGATACTGCGAACGCCGGCCTGGTGCCCGGCATCGGCCGTATCCATAAGAAACTCGCTGAAGACGACCGGCTCGCTGTATGTGTAGGCGATGGTGGGGCAGTTGAACTGGCGAGCTAAGGCCGCGATGCGTTGCGGCGGCGCGTAATCGGCGGGAATCTGCTCGGGGCGGGACTGCGAGATATCCCAGTTCTGGCAGAACTTGCAATTTACGTTGCACCCCGCCGTCGCAATCGAAAAGGCGACCGTTCCGGGCAGATAATGGAAGAGCGGCTTCTTTTCGATTGGATCCACGTGGGCAGCGCAAACGCGCGAGTGGACCAGCGAGTGGTAAATTCCGCCGCGATTCTCGCGCACGCCGCAGTAGCCGCGTTCTTTGTCGCCCACGTTGCATTCGCGCGGGCAGAGCTTGCACTTGATCTTCTTGTTGGGAAGCTTCTCGTAGAACTTCGCTTCGACCACGAATTGCTCGTCGTTCTGCGTCTGCTGACCGGATTGCGAAGAAAGCGCGGAGGGGCTGGCGCAGGCCGGCACTGCCAATTCGCCGAGAGCCGTTCCGGAGGCGAGCGCGCACATCAGAAACGAACGGCGATCGAGCGGGGCGCGCGGCGATCGATTTGTCGGCAGCCTCTCACCTTGACTTCGAACGAGTTCACGCAACATGATGCTCCTCCCACTTCCGTGCGGGTTAAACTTCAGCGTTTATCTCGACTACTTCAATGCAGCTCGGATCGCAATTGCCCAGGCGATGCTCGCGGTCGGCCGCGGTCACGATGTAGCGCGGCGATCTCTGCTCGGCTTCGAGGGTCTTCAGCCCTTTCTCGGCGCGCTTGCGCTCGATCATCCGCCAGCCGGTCGCGTCCAGCGCCACCGGATCCGAGGAAACAAGCAGACCGTTGCACTTCCAACTATGTTCAGGTTTGAATGCCGGGCCGCCTTCATACATCGCGGTTGTCGCGTCGCAGATCGTCAATCGCATCCTGGTCCGGATCTCGGGCAGCATGTTCAGGTCCGCAACGTAGGGATCGCAGCCGTTGGGGTGGTACTTGTTGGGGTTGTGAATCACACCGTACATGTTCTTGAGCGCGATTGTGACCCCGGCGCCATCATGGTCCTTGAGGACGGGAATATTGATGAGCACGTTTGTATATCGGGTCAGAATCTTCGACAGCCGGCTGCCCACGCTGCCATACGCAGCCAGATCGTCTTCGTAATCCACGCGATCGGAGCCGAAACATTGCACGCGGTCTCCGCCGATTGACAGCTTGAATCCCGCACGTTCCATCTCCTGGCTGTCGCGATCCCAGACGACGATATCCCCCGTTTTGATTCCAGCCTGCTGAAGCCGCTCGCAAATGGCTTCAACAAGTTCCAGGTTCGAGGCGATGCCGCGCCCTCCCAGCGTGTTCACTTTCAGTCCAACGCGGTCGCCGGGACGGACCAAACGCCGCCACGCCGCAAGAGGAGTGTCAACCGTGCGATCGCGATTGAAGCGTGCGAGCATGGCGCGGTCGAGCAGGGATTGAATGCGGCTGGCATCCACCGTGGAACCAGTGCCGCGCAGAAGTGGATCGTGCGCAACGACGACCCTTGACTTTGCGGTGAGCGCCGCCTGTTGGGCCTCCGGCATCCGGCTTGCGCCAAGCGCTACAGCGCCCGTGAGGCACTGCCTTAGAAAATCGCGGCGGCTGGCGCTCGGCAAGGCTGACATAAGTTACTCCGGCGACAAAGCGGCTTGGGTTCGGCCTTTGGGAGGGAACGGCCTACGATGTTGGTGTCAGGCTGCGCCGAGCGGAGCTGCTCTGTTCACAGCCGATTTCGAGCGACACGAGACTTCAACCGGCCTGTTCTTCTTACGGCGCGGGCTTAGCCGCCTGTCACAAGGCATAGTGGATTGAGTGCGAGTTTTCAGTGACGAGCGGCACGGCAGAGGCCGCAGGTTCGAGCCTAAGAGCATTGTGATGATTCTAAATGAGTTAATGCCAATCTGGCAGGTGACATCAAGGTACAAGAAGGTACAATAACCAGGAATCCATGGGAAACCTACGTTGTTGGACCCTTGGGGGCACCGAGTCTGGCTCGCCTGCGGCGATGGGAGTGGACAAGAGAAGATTGGTTGTGATGCAGTGTATGAGCCGCAATGCGCAGTGCGAGGGCCGCGCAATCCTGCCGTTGCTGGTTGGCTTAGTGGCAGACCGCAGCAGCGTGCGCACCTCACTTCTTGTTCCCGCCGCCGCCATTCTTTATGTTTTTGTGTTGTCGTTGAAGAATTTGCAAAGGGGCTGAGGGGATGAAACAAGATATTTGGGTTGGCGTGGATATTGGCGGCACCAAGACCGCGGTGGTGATCTCGCGGAAATCGCCTGAGATCATTTCGCGTGTGGAGTTTCCGACATTGCCCAAGAAGGGGCCGCAGCAGACCATCGATCAGATCCTGGCGGCAATTCATCGCATGCTTGCGGAGAGCTCCGCATCGCTGCGCGGTATTGGAATAAGTTGTGGCGGGCCGCTCGACCCGAACGCGGGTATAATTCAGTCCCCGGCCAATTTGCCAACCTGGGTCGATGTTCCAATTGTCGGCATACTGACGAATGAGTTTGGCTGCCAGGTGCTGCTGGAAAATGACGCGAACGGCGGAGCGCTGGCCGAACACCGTTATGGCGCCGGCAGGGGCACGCGCAACATGGTCTTCCTGACTATGGGAACCGGCTTGGGCGCCGGGATCATTATCGACAAAAAGCTCTATGCGGGGTCGAACGGCATGGCCGGCGAGGTGGGCCATGTGCGCCTGACTAAGAGCGGCCCGGTTGGCTGCAACAAGGTTGGCTCCGTGGAGGGCTGGGCCAGCGGCGGCGGCATGGCGCAAGTTGCCGAGAGAATGATGAAAACCGCGCGGAAGGCTGGGCGCAAGTCGCTTTTGCTCGACTTACCAAGGGATCGCAGCGTGACGGCGAAGGACGTGAACATGGCCGCGGCGAAGGGCGATTCGCTGGCACGGGGCATCATTCACACCTGCGGCAAGAAACTCGGACTTGCGCTGGCCATACTGGTGGACGTTTTGAATCCCGAACGGATCGTGATTGGCGGACTGGCCATGCGGATGGGCGAAACGCTGTTGGCACCGGCGCGTCAGGCAATGCGCGATGAAGGACTGGCGCCCGCGGTTGCGATTTGCACGGTGGTACCGGCGGCCTTGGGAGAAAGAATCGGCGACGTTGCGGCGCTTTGCATTGCCATGAATGCCGGCGCCAGAGAACGCTCAAGAACGGAAAAGGGGAGGGAAGCGGTTTGAGCGATTTTTCGAAGACACTCCAGGAGTCGATAGCGGTTCTGGCTTCGCTGGAAGAGTTGGAACCAACTCTGTTGCGCGCGGCGGACCGTTGTTCAAAGTGCCTGAACGGCGGAGGCAAGCTGCTGATCTGCGGCAACGGCGGCAGCGCCGCAGAAGCCATGCACCTGGTCGGAGAGTTGGTGGGACGGTACAAGAGAGAGCGTCGGCCCTTGGCTGCACTGTCGCTGGGAACCGATCCGGCGCTGACTAGCTGCGTGGGCAATGACTATAGTTATGACGAAATATTTTCGCGGCAGTTGCGGGCGCTGGCGCGCCCCGGAGACGTGCTTGTGGTCTTTTCGACCAGCGGACGTTCGCCAAACGTAATTGCGGCGCTCACGGTTGCCGGCGAGATGGGCATCGGGTCGGTTGCGTTTCTTGGCAAAGATGGTGGATCCGCGCTTCCACTAGCTAGTGAAGCGCTAGTGGTGCGACATTCCGATACGGCGCGCATTCAGGAAGGACACCAGGTGTTGATGCATAGCCTGATGGATTTGCTGGAGGTCGCGGTGGCCTAAGAGAAATGCGGGTTAGTTCCAGGACGCCGACGGCAGCGGCGAGCGGAAGGCGCGAACGATGGTGCGCACTACCCAGCGCACCATGACGACGATGGCGATGAGGAAAACGGCGGCGATCAACGCGGCGGCGATCGGGTGCTGCGTCGCAAGCCAGGTGAGGAAGACCGCCAAAGTGTCTTCGCCGGCGCTCAACGCGAAATTTGAAACGGGTTCCGGAGACGGGGTCACAGCGACTCGTGCCGCAGTCTTGCCTCCATGGGCCACAAGGGCGATGAGGCCGCCGGCGAGGGTGGCCAGTAACTGCATCTGAGGCGAAAGTTGCGAGGTTGCGCCGAAGGCAATCAACGCGGCGACAGGGATGCGCACGAAAGTGTGGAGAGCGTTCCAGAAGAGGTCAAAGGCAGGGATCTTGTCGGCGAAGAACTCGATGGCAAACAAGACCAGCGCGGCTCCAATGACCCACCAGTTGTCGAGCAAGTGGAGGCCGACCGGCAACTCGATCAGGCGGAAGTGGGCCAGCAGTCCCAGAGTGGCAACCGTGGCGTAGACATTGAGCCCAGCGGCGAAGCTGACGGCCACAATCAGGGCTGCGAGTTGAGGGCCGGCGAACACGGTTCCTGCCAACGCGATACCTGGCAACATACATGGCAATTACATCACAAGAAACGAATGAATGGCCGAGCATAAATGCAAGAGGCCGGCAATTGGCTACCCCAACAAGCGCGCCATCCACGCGGCCAGAGCTCTCTGGTCCGGATCGCCGGCGGCGTGGATTGCCTGCACGTTGCGGCGGTCGGCCTGGGGACGATTCTGGCTGAGTTTGAATTTGCCTTCGATGCGGGCAATGGGAATGCGAAATCCGACGATTCCTGCCAGCATGGTGCGGCGGAATCCTTCCGGCATTCTGCGCCATTTCTCCGCGAACGCCGGCTCATGAGCGTCGATCAGTCCCGCGAGCAAGGCGTCCTTGCCGGGCTCGTCCTCTACGAGCGAGAGCGTTCCATAGGCGTGGACGGCGATGTAATTCCAGGTGGGGACTGAGAGCGGCTCGGCGTAAAGCGTGGGTGAAACGTAGGTGTGCGGGCCGCTGAAAACAACCAGCGTCTCCTGTCCGGCCAGGAGTTTCCAGTGCGGATTGGCGTGGGCGAAGTGGCCTTCGAGCAAACCGTGTTCGCCTTCGTCTTTCACCACCAGAGGCAGATGCGTGGCCGCGGCCTCGGTTCCGGAGGCTGTTTGCGGTCCAAAGAGAATGGCGAACGAATGAGTGCGCATCGTCTCGATGAGGAGGGCGCGGTCGGCGAGCTGGTTGAATTTTGGCGTGTACATGTGGCTCCTTGCTGGATGCACCCTTGATTGACGAAAAGGCGGAATTAGAAGAACTTCGGTTTTGACGTAAGTTCGGAATCGGAGGAATTCTTGGGGTTGTGGAAAACGCGTGGAAACCCGGGCCAGGGACGATCCGATGTTGCTAGGCGGCCTTGGCCTGGGCGAGGCGGCGGACGGTGAGCACGGTGATGTCATCTTCCTGACCGAAGTCCCTGGCCGCTTCGGCAACATAGAAGGCAGTCTGATTGCTCAGATTGTGAACGCGGTCAAAGCCGAAGATCTCGCCGGAGGGACGCCTTGCTTCGACCACCCCATCGGAAAGGAGAAGGATGCGGTCGCCGGGGTGCAGGTAGAGGCTCACTTCTTCATATTTCATATCCGGCAGAACGCCCAGCGGCAGCGCGCCGGGCAGGGCGATTTCCTGGCTGTTGAGATAGGGCGGCAAGTGTCCCGCGTTGGCGATTACCAGTTCGCCATTGGCTCCAAACCAGGCTGCCTGGCAGGTGGTAAAGCTGTCGCTGCCGGCGAGGACGCGATTGAGCGATTCGAGGATCTTTGCGGGAGATCGTTCCGGATTCCGCCGCAAAGCTCCCATCAGCATGGAGACATTCATGGCCGCCTTGAGGCCCTTTCCGGCGACGTCGCCGATGACCACCAGCAGGCCGCCGTCACCGGCCGGTTGCACGTGGAAGAAGTCGCCGCCCACCTCGTTGGCGGGACTGTAGATCGAATCCACTTCAAATCCGGGGGTCGCGAGCTTTTCATGCGGGATCATCAGTTCCTGCACGCTGCGGGCGGCGGCCAGCTCGCTCGACGCACGTTCCTGGTCGCGCTGTACGCGGAGGAAGCGGACAAAGATTATCAGCACGATAACCAGAATGCTGGTGAAATCGGCGATCGAAGCAAAGTGGATGGGGATGAGACCAGCCTGGGCCGTGAGCGGCGATCTGTAGGCGTGGCCGCTCCAATCGCTCATGCCGGCCGCAAAGATTGGCTCCATCACGCCCACGCCGCCCAGGACCAGCGGAATGAGCAGCAAGCCGGCCTCGAAGTTGCGGCGCAGGGTGGCCGAAATCAGAGTGGAAAAGACGAAGACCAGCCAGCCGAGGAACCAGAAGGCGCTGCAGGCGAAGACGATAGCCAGCAGCAGGCCGATGGCGCGGTTGTGACCTACAAGCAGCAAAATGGGGCCCACCGCGGCCAGGATCGGGGAGGTGTAGCGCAGGAGCCGGATGTACCACCTGATCCACCACCTCTTGGGACGAAGGGCGAGAAAGGCGATCAGGAATTCGAAGTAGAGATAGGCCGAAATGGCCATTAGTTGGATCACGACGGCGGCATACCAAAGGCTATCGAGCCGGGCGGAGCTGCCGGCCAGCTCGAAGAATGCGATGGGCGCCTGCAACAGCTCGTGCAATGCCAGCCAAAGGTACTCGACATGGCCTTTTTGCGCAAAATAGAGCGCCAGCAGGAAGACCGCCAACACCAAAAGCAGCACGGAATCCACCAGCCGCGGCAGGCGCTCGAAGAGGCTGCCGGCTGACCAAAGCTGCAGGGAGCGGTCAAGGTCTTCGCGATTGCCGAGGCGCAGGTGGCGATTCTCGAAGAAGCTGGTGTAAGAGCCATATCCGAAAGGGATGTAGGGTGTCCGCGCCACAAGGGTCAGCGAGGTCTCAGACGGCGGGACGTTGAGGTCGTAAATGCGGGAGATGGGCTGATAATGTTGGGGCAAATCGCCGTGGGGCCCTTCCGGGTTTATCAGCTTCCCATTGGCGAAGATATCCTCACCGAGCTGGGTGGTGCCGACGCCCAGGGAAGTGGTTTGCGAGACCGGCAGTTCGACCAGGAGGGAGATTGGTCCGTGGTTGGGAGCTAAATTCAGATGGAGGCGGAACCAGGCAAAACGCTGCTGGCTAAGAGACGAATAGTCGATTTTGCCGCTCTGATTTGCGGGTTGATCTTCTTCGGATACGTCGTTGATGGAGCCTTCGGCATCGCGGACGGCCCAGAGGGAGTCGTCGAAGCCTGGCAAAACTGCATTGGGGTCGGCGGTGATGCCCACGCGCCAGCCTTTGTCGAGCAGCACGGGCGATCCGAGACGGGTGGCATCGAGGATGGTTGCCGGGGTGCTCGGGGTTGCGGGCGGGGCCGGTTTTGCAGGTCGATGCGCTCGGGCTAGCTCTCCCAGAGACAGAGGGGGAAGCGGATGGGGGGCCTGGGCAGCGAGCTGCGCCGTCAGGCAGAGGGCTACCATCATCAAGCTCTGGATCTTCGGCCGCAAAAATCCTCCTGCTGCTGCGTGTTCTCCACTTTAATTCAGACCGATGCCGGTTCCAAGAAGATCGGACGAAACTTATAGACAATTACATGAAGGTTTTGAGTTTGTTGGAAGGTTTCGCCGCGGCCCTCCGGGACGCGAGACAATACGCTGGCAGCTATCCCAGGGTTTCGTCCGCCGCGGCGGACTACACCCTGGGCTATTGTCGGATTCCCCCGGGGGATTTCACTCTAGGGTGCATCGACATATAAAGAACGGATATGTTGGCTGCACCTAGTGTCCTGTCTTCGAAGTTGATTGAAAAACAGAAGCAGATCCTTCGACTCACCACCCCCAAGCTGAAAGGCGCTTGGGGCCCCGTTCGCTCAGGATGACAATGTCATTATTTATCAAGTGTTTACGTGACCAGTATATGTCGATACGGCCTAGGCCTCTTGAAAGATGATTTTCATCCCAGGTTGTGACCCGCAGGGTCATGAGCGGCTATTCTCGGGGCTCCCTACGGGACCAACTGCGCAGGATCGAATTTCAGGAGCAAGACCGGGGATCGGATCAGCATACAAAATCCCATCATGCGATTGCCCTGAACGAAACTCCTGGCCGAATAAGAGACAGCCCCAGGGTGATTCTGCCGTTCCAAGCGAATAATTCTTTGCCCTTGTTGCCCAAGGAGCAGATACTAACGTCTAAACAGTGCAGGATTGCGGATCCCAGGACGAAGGAGTCATCCCGCCGGAGGTGAGGTCATCATGAAGGCAGAGTTCCAGGGAGTGCGGTTAACGATGCTGGCAGGACTTGCGCTTGCATTGGCCACGGCGATGGGGGCACAGACGGGCTCCAATCCGGCCCCGGCGAGCGCGCCGAGTGCCCAGCCGGCGCCGGGCACAGCCCCGGTGGGGGGCGACATCCCGGCCCCGGCGGCAAAGGACGGCGACAGCAAGCCCGACACCACAGGAAAGAAACCTGCGCCAGGGACGACCCCGGTGGGTGGAGATATGCCCGCGAAGGATGCCGATCTGGAGAAAGTGGTTCCAGTGGGCGGCGAGATGGTCAAGGTGAAGCCGGGCAGCGTGGAGGACGTGAGCGCGGTGGGGAATCGCGACATCGGCGCCCGCGGTCTGGGCAACTGGTACTCGACCGATACCGAGATCAAGATGGGCAAGACCTACGCTGACCAGGTGGAAAAGAGTTCCAAACTCATCAACGATTCGGTAATCACCGAGTATGTGAACCGTATCGGGCAGAATATCGTGAAGAACTCCGATTGCAAGGTGCCGTTTACCATCAAGGTCATCGATTCGGACGAAATTAACGCGTTCGCGTTGCCGGGCGGCTTTTTCTACGTGAACTCGGGATTGATTCTGAACGCCGACGAGGAGGCCGAACTGGCCGGGGTGATGGCTCATGAAACGGCCCACGTCTGCGCTCACCATGCGGTGCGCGAGATGACGCGCATGAACTACGCGCAGTTGGGCACCATCCCACTGATCTTCATCGGCGGCTGGACGGGATACGGAATCTACGAAGCGGCCTCGATCGGGATACCGATTACTTTCATGAAGTTCTCGCGGGAGTTCGAGTCGCAGGCCGACTACCTGGGCGTGCAGTACATGTACCGCGCCGGCTACGATCCTCAGGCTTTCATTACCTTCTTTGAGAAGATTCAAGCGCTGGAAAAACGCAAGCCGGGCGCGGTGGCCAAGGTTTTTGCCGACCATCCGCAAACTCCCGACCGCATTCTGCACACACAGGAAGAGATTGCGCGCATTCTGCCGGCGAGAGACGAGTATATGGTTACGTCGTCAGAGTTCGACGACGTGAAGGCCCGCTTGGCGCGCATTGAAAACAAGCGGCGGCTGACAGATACCAAGGGCGTGACGAGGCCGTCGCTGCGCAGGGCGAGCACGGGACCCGATACTACCGGCAGTAGCACGGGCGACAGCACTGACAGCGCATCGACCTCCGACGACAAGCCCACGCTGCATCGGCGCGACGATCAGAACTAAGCGGAATCAAGAAATTTGGGATTTTGGGAAAGGTCAAGAAGAAACGCCCCTCAGGGGCTAAAGCCCGCGCTATTTTTGTGGCATTTGGCACGACTGAAGTCGTGCCCTGACGCTTATCCCGGCCCAGAAGAGTTTTTCCGCAGCCTGTAAAGCTCGTACCCTTCAAACTGACCCATTACCTGGGGTTGTGAAATGTGCGGCTGCGCTATACATTGGATTCGGAGCGGGCATTGGATTCCTAGAACCGCCAGGCCTGAATCGTCCCCATGAAGAAGATTGTCATTTTTTCGGCTGCGTTTGTGTTCATTCTGCTGCTGACGAAGATTGCCAATCAGATACCGCCCGATCCGCCTCCCGGCACTGCGTTTTCCCTCAAGGCCCAGCAAGTCGTCGAGTGTTCGCCCACGGATATCACGCTGGTAGACAATCACCAGACGGAGACTCACCTGGACAAGGACGAGTCCTCCTGGCCGGAATGCTCCTCGTTTCAGAAAGGGGAAGTTTTGGACTTCTACCTTTCGCGGGGAGCGCAGACGAAGTTCCTGAGCGATGAGCAAACCACCTGGTGGCGGAAGGCCATGTAGGAGAGCTGTTCGAGGGCGCGCAATCCCCGCGGCCGATTTCATTTCCACGGCCGGACCGGATTCAGTCTGAATTTGTCCCATTATATCTTCCGGTCCGCACCATCTGTTCTAACAACCCTAGTGCTTGGGCCGGACCAAAGCGCGGCCCCAACTGGCTGGGTTTGGGGCTGGAGATCGCTGTTTGGTTCGCCCGGAAGGACAGGCGAAAAGGGGATGAATTTACGGTAAATGCCTGAAAAGCCTTGAAATCACAGGCGAATCCGCGTTATATACAAGACTACCGGCAGGTTTGCCGGAGACTGTCCGACTTTATTCCGGAGGCAATCATGCGCAACGCCGCAGTCCGCTCCAATCTGCTGGTTCCTGAAGTGCGAGAGGTGATGGACATTCGCCAGGCTTCCGATTATCTAGGCATCTCACCGGATACTCTTTACAAATATGCCTCGGAAGGGTTTGTTCCGGCGTTCAAGCTGGGCAACCGCTGGCGCTTCAAGCGGTCGCGGATGGACGAATGGATGGACCGCCAGTCGGACATCCAGGGGGGCGTGACCGAGATCGATCCGCGGCAGAAGAAGCCGGTGCGGTCGGCGCTTTAAGAGCAGGGGTCAGGGATCAGGGGTCAGAGATCAGTGGTCAGTGATCAGTGGTCAGGGACCCGAAGGATCAAGGGCCTGAGGATTGAGGGAACGGGAGACTCCGTTCTCTGGGTTTCGCTTTCGGTTTTTGGAAAGTGAGTCTGGCGGATTCGCAGGGGGAATTTGTACTGCTACAGGCCGACAACTTGCTCGGTTTTTGTCTGCTTCCAGGGCGATCTTCTTCAATTCGGTGGAAATTTTCGTTCATCATACTGATACAAGCCGACCTTTCTTTCGGAATGTACTGATACATCAGTGCGATTCGCGTGGAATGGCGAGGTTTTGTGTTTTGTTCAGGTGTTTTGTCGAGGCAGAAGCCGTCTTTTTCATTCGAAGCCTGGTTTCTTAGATAGAAGCAGCAGGTTGGCGCTCGCTGCGCGAGGATGGCGGGGACGAATCTCCGGGGCCTGTTATCCTCATCAGGTGGATCACTTCCGCCGCATTGGCGCACTGCGCCGCAAGCTTACGCGCGCCGGGCTTCCGGGGCTCGTCGTTACACACCTTCCCGACCTTCGCTATCTCTCCGGATTTACAGGCTCGAGCGCGGCATTGGCGGTGACCAGGCGGGCGGCGCGGCTGTTTACCGATGGGCGTTATACGGCGCAGGCAGCCGAAGAAGTGGATGCGGCAAAGGTGGAGATCGTCTCCGGGGCTCCGTCTGTGGCCGCGGTGCAATGGCTGGCCGCGCAACCGGGCGTGGAGATGGCTGGATTCGATCCCTCCTGGACTACGGTGGCCGAGCTGACACGCTGGAAAGCTGCCCTTCCGGGGCGCTTGCGGCGCACTTTTCTGACCGCATTGGCGGGGCCGCTGGTAGAGAATTTGCGCCGGGTGAAGGACGAAGACGAGCTGGCGCTGATGACTGAGGCGGCGCTCGGAGGCTGTAGGCTGTTTGAGCATATGCTGGGCTTTATCCGGCCCGGCCTGCGGGAGATCGAGGTTGCGGCCGAACTGGAGCACCAGGCCCGGTTGATGGGCGCTGAAGGGATGTCGTTTGAGACCATTGTTGCTTCAGGAGTGCGGTCGGCGCTTCCACACGGCAAAGCGACAAACGCCGTACTGCCGCGCAGAGGGTTCGTGACGCTGGACTTCGGTATAATCCTCGGAGGCTACTGTTCGGATATGACGCGCACTGTGTTTCTGGGCAGGCCAAAGGCGGAAGAACGCCGCACGTACAACGCGGTGCTGGAAGCTCAGGAGACCGCGGTAGCCGCAGTGAGTTCCGGCGTGAGCTGCGGGGAGGTTGACGAAGCGGCGCGCGCAGTTTTGCGCAGGGAAGGTTTGGCGGAGGCATTTTCCCATTCGACGGGCCATGGGGTAGGCCTGGAGATTCACGAGGCGCCACGGATTGGCGCCGGACAGACAACGAGGTTGATGCCCGGCATGGTTATTACCATCGAGCCGGGAGTTTATCTTGCGGGGCGGTTTGGGATTCGCATCGAGGATATGGTGGTTGTGACTGCAACGGGAGGCCAGGTGCTGACACCGGCACCGAAGGCTCTGATTGAACTATGAGGCGGGTACCGCTGAGACCCTGAGGCAAGATAACACTGGTACCCTGGCTGTGTGATTTGGTAATTGCTGGAGTACGAACGCGGGCGTGGACGCCCGCGCGACAGCCGGTCTGGTGACCGGCGCTACACTACGGCACGCGGTCGCGGCACCAGGCGGGCGTGCGGAACTGCCAGGGCCAACCACGGGAATGTGGGAGAGTTAAAGGAAGAATGAAACCACAAGATATTGAAGATCTGAAGCAACTGATTGAATTCCTGAAGGAATATCAGGTTGCCGAGTTCGACCTGGACCGGGGCGATTTGAAGATCCGTCTCAAGTTCAATCAACCACCGGCCACGTCGGCGGGACTGAGCGATTTGGCGCGCTTGATTGCTTCGGCTCCGCAGGGTGGGGGCCTGGCCGGCGCTGCGGCGTCTTCTCCGGTGGCTCCTGCTGAAGCTCTCGCTAAACCTCCGGCCGCAGAGCCTGAGGCAAGTTTGCACATGGTGAAGTCGCCGATTGTGGGGACCTATTATGGATCGCCCTCGCCAGGCGCGGAGGCTTTCGTCGCTAGCGGCGATCACGTTAAGAAGGGCCAGGTGATTTGCATCATCGAGGCCATGAAGCTGATGAACGAGATCGAGTCGGATGCTTCCGGCGAAATTGTGAAATGCCTTGTCTCCAACGGGCAGCCTATCGAATTTGGGCAGCCACTGTTCGCGGTGCGGCTGGGGTAGTTCTCTCGCAAAAGGGTGTGAATGTTTCGTAAGGTACTGGTTGCCAATCGGGGAGAGATCGCGCTGCGGGTTCTGAACGCGTGCAAGGAACTGGGGATTCGCACGGTCGCGGTTTATAGCGAGGCGGATCGCAATTCACTGCACGTGCGGTTTGCCGACGAGGCGATTTGCATTGGGCCTCCGCGGCTGAGCGACAGCTATCTGAATGTGCCGGCGGTGATCTCAGCGGCGGAGATTGCCGACGTGGACGCGATCCATCCGGGCTACGGATTGATGAGCGAGAACGCGAATTTTGCCGAGGTCTGCCGGGCATCGAATATCAAGTTCATCGGCCCCCCGCCGGAGGTGACGCGGCTGATGGGGGAAAAAGAAAAGGCGCGCCAGGCGATGAAGAAGGCCAAGGTGCCGATTCTGCCGGGCTCCGACGGCATTGTTCCCAGCGTGGAAGAGGCCCAGGCGTGGGCGAAAAAGGTCGGCTTCCCGGTGATTTTGAAGGCCAAGGCTGGTGGCGGCGGGCGCGGCATGCGGATTGTGCGCTCGACCGACGAGCTGCCGAATCTTTTCCACGCCGCCAATGCGGAGGCAGCGAACGCCTTCGGCAATGGCGATCTCTACATGGAGAAGTTCATCGACGATCCGCGCCACATCGAGTTCCAGATGCTGGCCGACGAACACGGCAACGTGGCATCGCTGTTTGAGCGCGAGTGCTCAATCCAGCGGCGGCATCAAAAGCTGATTGAAGAGGCGCCCTCGCTGCAGGTAACGCCCAAACTTCGCGAAGAGCTGGGACGGACGCTGTGCCGCTGTCTCGCCGAGATTGGGTACCAGAACGCCGGGACGGTCGAGTTCCTGATGGATGCGAACCACGAGTTGCACTTCATCGAGATGAATACGCGCATCCAGGTGGAGCACCCGATTACGGAGGCGATTACCGGGGTGGATTTGGTGAAGGCGCAGTTGCGGATTGCGTCGGGCGACCGGTTGGAGGAGATTTTGCCGGGGAAACTCGAGATTCGCGGGCATGCGATCGAGTGCCGCATCAACGCCGAGGATCCGAGAAGGTTTATTCCTTCGGCGGGGCAGATTTCGGCGTTCAATGTGCCGGGCGGGAATGGGGTGCGGGTGGACACGGCGCAATATGCCGAGGGGATGATTCCACCTTACTACGACTCGCTGATTGCCAAGCTGATTGTGCATGGGTGCGACCGCGCCGAGGCGATTGCCAAGATGGAGCGCGCGCTGAGCCAATTCGTTGTGCAGGGCGTGGAGACTTCGATTTCGCTGCACCAGGAGATCTTCCAGGACGCGGGTTTCCGCGCTGGAAAATTCGATACCGGCTTTATGGAGAGGTTTCTGACTTCCAGGGCGGCGAGCGGCGAGTAGGCAAGCGGGGGAGTCGAGAAGAGACCTCAAGGCCACGGATTGAGCTTCAATCCAGCGGCTTGCGCCATCTCTCTCTGATGCAGGTCGAAACTGAACAAAGCGGCGGCGCCCAGTTCGAGAGCAGCGGCTACATGGAGCAGGCCGGCGGTGCGAGTTCCGAGCTTGGGAGTCAACTGGCGAGAAAGCTGGCGGCCTCTCGCGAATGCCTGCTCAGGCAATGCGCGTAGCTGAAAGACTCCGGCGGCCAGGTCCTTTTCGAATAAACTCCTCGCGGTATCCGCATTGAGGATCGATATTTCCTTACGGAACAGGCGCAATCCGAACGCATTAACGGTTTCCAAGCGGAGAATTTTTCTATCGATCTTCTATTTTTCTTCGCCTTTTAATGCGAAATCGGTTATGCTGGCTCTGCAACTTGGGAGGTTGCCCGAATGGATCTACAAAAAGCACTGATTGCCGAATACGACCGTGAAACCGCGACGACCCGCAAGATTCTGGAAGCCATTCCAGAGGATGTGGATTTCAACTACAAACCGCACCCCAAATCGATGAGCCTGGGGCAGTTGGCAGGCCATTTGGCAGAGACGGCCGGCCAATGGGCTACGAGCACTTTAGCAAAGGACAAGATCGAGATGGTTGCCGGAGAGAAGTTTGAGCCATATGTACCTGCGAGCAAGGCTGCGCTTCTGGAGAAGTTCGACACGGACACGGCGGAGGCCAAGGCACTTCTGGCCAAGTTTGCGCCGGCGCAGTGGGATGACAACTGGAAATTTGTAGCCGGAGACCAGACCTGGATCGACGATAGCAAGTACGAAGTCTGGCGGAGCTGGGTGGTTAATCACCTGGTTCACCACCGGGCGCAACTGGGTGTTTATCTGCGGTTGCTTAATAAACCTCTTCCGGGGACGTATGGGCCTTCGGCGGATGGGATGTGAGTAAGGCAGTGGACAGTGAACAGTGAACAGTGAACAGTG
>Ga0181529_10002640_pt1 | contig 21191 bp, 18 predicted proteins | sample PEATcosm2014_Bin_36_FD_119763 | JGI IMG/M metagenome (GOLD analysis project Ga0181529, IMG submission 119763) | Peatland microbial communities from MTU Mesocosm Facility, Houghton, MI, USA - PEATcosm2014_Bin10_30_metaG | ecosystem: Environmental > Terrestrial > Soil > Wetlands > Peat | place... | reverse complement strand
CGGCGCGCGGCACACCCTGGCCGGCAACCGGAGGCGCGCTCCGGCTGTGGCAGGCCAGACAATTGTGGTCGTACGCGGCCGCCTCTTTTGCCGGGTTGGCGTGGGGATTATGGCAGGCCGTGCACTGGATGCGCGGATCGTCTCCCACAAAGCAACGGCTGTTGGCCAGCCTGTATGGCTGGAAGCGCACGTTAGCCTCGCCGAACTGGCGGAGCTTGACGATCTCGTCCCAGGTCCGGTGGCACTGGCCACAAAACTGCGACGTCTGTTCGGCAGTCATCTGGCCGAGCTTCCGGGGAACCGGCCCCGGCTTGCCCGCTGCCAGACTTTCCATATGAGCTTCAGCGCCCGCGTGGCAGTGCTCGCAGGTGAGTCCAGGCTGGATGGACGGGAGAGTGAGCTTGCCGCCGTTCACCGCGCGGGTGCTGTGGCAGCCAAAGCAGGCGACGATCTCCGTATCCGACGTTTTCCGCCCCATCGCTTCCACGAGGTTGTGCGGAATGATGTTATTGTTGCCCACCGTCACGCCCAGGCCGTCCAAACTTGCGTAGTAGCTCACCATGCTTTCGTAAAACCCGCCCTTATACTCCAGCACGAAGGTCTGGCTGTGAACTCCGAAGGCATACTGGATCGGCAGGCTCAACTTGCCCGTTGCATCGCTCACGGTGTACGTGCTCTGGGCGCCGCTACTCTCGATGGTGTAGGTGTAGCCGTACCGTTCAAAGGTCAGCTCGGGATGCGCGCGCAACACCGTCTGATTGGGAGGCAGTTCCATGCCGATGCCCATGGCCGTCTTGGGTTGCGACTCGGCTTCGGCGCGATGGCAGGTGGCGCATGTGAATTTGGCGGCCGGCGCCGCGGCCGGATGCGCGGCGCCGGCCAGAGCCAGGCACACCGCCGCGGCCAAGCTAGCCCGGTCCACCAGACTCTCTCGCCAGCTTGATCGAAGCCCTGCGCTCGCGATATGCGTCTTGGTAACGGCCAGCATCGGAATACGCCGTGGCCAGCGCGGTGTGGTACCCCAGGTTGCCCGGATCGATCCGCACCGCCGCTTGCAAATACCCGATCGCATCGTTCGAAGCGCCCGTCTCGGTCAGCGCCACTCCGTAAGCATACTGCGCCAGACCCAGCCGCGGCGAGTCCGCGGCAGCCTTTCTGGCCAACGGCACGGCGGCGGCCGCGTCTCCCGCCCGCGCCAGCCGCAGCGCCAATACCGCACGCGCTCGCGCGTTAGCCGGATTCACCTCCAGCTCACGCCGCAACTCCGCATTCACCGCCTCCGGGCGTACGTCGAGCAGGTATGTGGCGTACAGGTAGTGAACACCGGCGGCGTTATCGTATTCACTTAGCAGGGAGCGGAAGCCCGCTTCTACTTGCTGAGAATCGCCGGCCATCCCGGCGTAGGCCGTCTTACCCGCCATCTCGACCAGACCCCGCTGTCCGGCGGGAACCTGCTGCGGGAGAGCGGGCATTTCCAGAGCGTTCAGGCCGAGTCCGATGATCAACGCTGGATCGTGGATGCCGCGCTCGGCGAACGGCTTCAGTTCCTCGCGCGCCCGGTCGAAAGCACCCGCCCTGGTCAGCAGCAGCGCCCGGTGGAAGCGCGCCACCTGTTCCACCTCTGGATCCAGCCGGGCGCGCGAAGCGAACCCGCGATCGAGATGATCGAGCGCGCTGCCGTATGCGCCGGTCTCGTATTCGCACAAGCCCAGATATGCCCATCCCGCCGGCGCCTTCGGGCTCCGCTTGGTGAACTCGGTGAAGGCCTGCCGGCCATCGGCGAACTGGCCCGATTCGTATGCCAGCAGCCCGGCGAACCACCAGCCTTCCAGCCAGCCTGGTTTCTCCTGAACGCCTTGCCGGTACAGTCTGAGCGCCGACACGATTTGGCCGGTATCGCGCGCGGCGGCTGCGCGGGTGGCGAGATCCGGCGCTTGTGCGCTCGCCGCGCAGGCAGAACACACCACCAGCCAGACTCGTAACGCACGCGGCACAGCAACCCTCCCCAATACCATTGCTGATGCCGGACCCGGCGGGAACGTTACCTTGGCGGCAACGCGGTGGCGCGATACGATGTGTGTTTACGCACAGGCTCCGCGCGGCCGTAACGCCGGCGATCTTGGTCGCCCGGTGTTTTGTATCGCCTGATTTCGGTCGGGTCCAAAGCGAGACGAAGGGAAAAAACCGGCGACAAGATCTCCAGCGTTACCGAGGCGGCGGATTCCCGGCGTTGCGCACGTAGCGTTCCAGGGCGGCGCGCAGGCTCTGCGCCACTTGGCTGTTCTTGGCTTCGACGGCCAGGTCCAGCGCGCGCTGGGTGGCCGCGATGGCATCTTCCTTGCGGCCCGCGACGCTGTATGCCATACCCAGCGCGGCCAGGCATTCCCAATCCTTGCCACCGGAGAGTTCCACGGCCTTTTCCAACTGGGGGATCGCGGCGGCGGTGTTGCCTCCACGGCCCAGCACAAAGCCGAGGTTGAAGCGGTACTCGGCCGAATCCGGCTTCAGCTCGACGGCCTTTTCCAAATGCACGAGCGCTTCGTCGGCGCGGCCCACCTTGGCCAGAATGAATCCAAGCCGGTTGTGTGCGTCGGCGGAGTCGGGAGCCAGCGACACCGCCGCCTCCAGGTGGTCGATGGCTTCGACGCGTTGGCCCTTCTCGAACAGCGCCGATCCCATATCCGCTTCCAGCGCGGGGTTGGCCGAATCGAGCGCCTCGGCCTTGCGGTAATTGTCGATGGCCCCATCCAGATCGCCGGTTTGCGCCAGCGCCAGCGCCAGGCTGGCGAATGTGCCCGCACGCGTCGGGTTCAGCTCGCTCGACTTACGATACTCCGTGGCAGCGCCGCGCAGGTCGCCCGTCTCGCTCAGCGCAAAGCCCAGGTTGAAGTGCGCCTTATCGTCGTCGGAATCGAGCGCCATCGCCTTGCGCCACTCCGCAACGGCATCGCCAAACCGGTTGTTCTTCATCAGGTCGAGCGCCACGTTGAACAAGCGGTAAAACTCCGTGGCTGGCGCCTCGATTCGCTCCAGGCCGCCCCTGGGAATGTTCATGAACTCGGGGATGTTCGCCGCCCGATTGGCAGCGGTGGTTTCATCGATCAGGATGGCCGGGCTATCGTTGCCGTTCTCGTCGATGTGAGTCAGATAGAGCTGCGTGTACAGATTGCGCCCCTTCGACGAGAAGACCATCCACCGTCCACTGGGCGAGAATCTGTGCCACGAGTTCATGATCTTCTGATTCGAGTTCAGGCGCCGCGCCACGCCGCCCTGCGCGGGGACGATGTACAAATGGCTGTCGGGGCGCATCAGCAGGCCGGATTTGTTCTGCACGAACACAATCCACTTGCCGTCCGGCGAGACCTTGGGGAAGTTGTTGCTCATCCCGTTTTCCGAAGCGCCAGCGATCCGCTCCGGTTGGCCGCCCTTGCCGTTGTTGAACGGGATGCGGTAGAGGTCGTACTGGATCTGGGTTTCGTTGGGATCGTTGGCGTAGCGTGACTTCGGCTGTCCCGGCGGATATGGGTCGCGCGCTTTCGCCCTGGAAAACACCAGGTAGCTGCCATCCGGACTCCAGAACGCACAGGCCTGGACATAGTCGGGGTCGTCCGCGCCGGGTAGCGGCTGCAATTTGCCGGTCTCGCGGCTGTACCACGCCAGCACGCCTCGCGTCGGATAGAAGACCTGCACGAAACCATAGGATGGATAAAAGCCCTGGTAGAGCCGGTCGCCCAGATGCCGGCTGCCCGAACCGGGCACCTCGACGGAGGTCACCACGTACTTCCCGTCCGGCGAAACCTGCGACATGAAGCCGAACCGCTGCGGCGTGTTTTCGGTGAACGCGGCCCACTTGATAACGTGCTCTTTATTGATCAGGCTCACCTTTTGGAGGGGCAGCAGAGCGTACAGCCCTTTATTGTTGTTCGGCCCATCCACGTCGAGCCCCAGCGTTTTCCCATCGCGCGAAACCGAGTGGCAGTTGGCGCAAGTGGGCAGATTCTGCATCATGACGGTGCTCTTGAGCTCGTCGATATAGCGCAGGCGCCAGCGAATCAGGGGAAGCAGCGAATCCGGCAGCGGCTTGATGATGCCCTTTTCGCCTTGTCCGTTCGAATCCACCAGGGGCACGTCGCGATAGAAGATCGGCGCGCCCACCGGGTCGGCGGAGGTCTCAATCGCAACTTGCCCGCGCGAGACGGGCTGGCTTGCGTTCTCGCGGTATCCGGTAATGACCACGGCCGCCCGATGCCGGCTGGACCGCGTTTTGATGGCAGCCCACGTCGCGGCGTCCGGTTTCCAGGTGTGCGCCGCTGCCTGCTCGGGCGTGAGCACGGGCGGCACGAAGCCCGCGTAACTGCCGTCGATTTCTCCCACCCGCATCAACGGGCCGGGCGCGACGGCGTGAATACCGGGACCATTGTCCGTGAAGGCGATGTCGATGGCCCATGACGTCGCGCTATTGGCTGCGTCGCGCCACAGGAACGTGGGCGGAGTGATATCGGGCGGAAAGAGGGAGCCCTCGGCCGGGTAGTCCAGTGTGATGGCGGCAAGTGAATTCGCGGCTGGCGATTGATCTGCGGCGGACGGTGACTGCGGTCCGTATCCTTCTAACAGAAAGACCGAAACGGCGGCAGCAACTCCGGCGAGGAAAATACCGGCAGGCTTTCTCATATCCCTCCACCGATACTCAGAGCGTATCACGCTTGCACGCCTTGCTGTGCCCACGTTCACCATCCTGTAACCCTGGCCGACAGCGAACAACGGTATAAAGGATGAGGGACTCTTCGTCCCAATTCAGCGGCAAGGCAGGCGAGTGATACCAACCGAAGAGCCGATCATCCAGGCCCGCGCGATCGAGAAGTTCTACGGGCCTCCCGAGGCACGCATCCAGGTGCTGGCTGCCACGGACCTGGCCATTTATCCCGGCGAGATTCTGGCGCTGCTAGGGCCATCCGGCTCGGGCAAATCCACCATGTTGCGCATGCTCTCCGGCCTTGCGCCGCCCTCGTCGGGACAGGTGCTGTGGCACGGCCAGCCGGTGATGGGCCCATGCGAAAACGTCTCCATCGTTTTCCAGAGCTTCGCGCTGTTCCCGTGGCTGACGGTGCTCGACAATGTGGAAGCGCCGCTCAAGGCGCGCGGCATCGGGGCGATGGAGCGCATGAAACGCGCCCTGCGCATTCTCGATTCGGTTGGATTGGACGGCTTCGAGCAGGCTTATCCCAAGGAACTTTCCGGCGGCATGAAGCAACGCGTCGGCTTTGCCCGCGCGCTCGTGGTGGAGCCGGAAGTGCTATTCATGGACGAGCCTTTCTCCGCGCTCGACGTGCTCACCGCGGAGAACCTGCGCTCGGAACTGCTGGAGCTTTGGGACGGCAAGAAAATGCCCACGCGCGCGGTTTTCATCGTCACTCACAACATTGAAGAAGCGGTGATGCTGGCCGACCGCGTGGTGGTGCTGGGGAAGAATCCCGGGCACGTCCGCACCGATTTCCGCGTCACCATGCCGCGGCCGCGCGAGCATCGGGATCCTCCCTTCCTGGAAGCCGTGAATTACATTTACCGCGTGCTCACGCAGCCCGACCTGGTGCCTACGCCGCAGCCCGAGCCGGAGGCCGCTCCGGCCGCGGCGGGTACGGCGCGCGCCAAGTATCCGATGATGCCGCACGCGCGGCCGGGCGGAATCGCCGGTCTGCTCGAGCTATTGGCCGACCGCGACGGCCGCGACGAGATTCACCACCTGGCGGACGATCTGGCTTTCGAGATCGACGACCTGCTGCCGATTGTCGAAGCCGCGTCCCTGCTTGGTTACATCAACGTGAAGGAAGGCACCGCGGAGCTCACTCCCGAGGGAAAGCGCTTCGCCGAGGCCGGCATCCTGCGCCGCAAGGAACTCTTTCGCGTGGCCGCCGAGCGGGTTCCGCTGATCCGCCAGATCAATCGCGCGCTGGCCAACAAGGCCGACCACTCGATGCCTAGTGATTTCTTCCACGACCTGCTGGACGAGCATTTCAGCGACGAGGAGACCGAACTGCAACTCGATACCGCCGTCACCTGGGGCCGCTACGCCGAGTTGTTCGACCGCGATTCCGCCGGCCGCTTCTTCATCCCCGAAGAAACGCCGCAGACAGCCGGCGATGAGGTGGGCAGCCACTGATGGCTTCTCCGCAACTTTCCCGCTCGCTGATTCGCGAGCGCAGTTGGTCCGTCCTGGTGGACCTGCTGGTGTTCGCGACCATCCTGGCGGGCATCTATGCCGCGCTCGCCACGGTGAAGTACTGGATGGGCGTGGTGACCCCGGCCACCAACATCTCGCGGTCGCCCACGGCGCTGCCCGCTTATGCCTTCTATTCCCTGGTGCGGATGGCGGTCGCGTACGTGCTGAGCCTGGTATTCGCGGTCGGCTACGGATACATCGCCGCCAACAACCGGCGCGTGGAAATGGTGATGATCGCCGTGCTGGATATCCTGCAATCCATCCCGGTGCTGAGCTTTCTCCCTAGCGTCATGCTGTCCATGGTGGCGCTGTTCCCCACCCGGCAATTAGGTGTGGAGCTGGGTTCCATCGTGCTCATCTTCACCGGCCAGGTGTGGAACATGGCGTTCAGCTTCTATTCCTCGCTCAAGTCCATCCCGCGCGAGTTGCGCGAGGCCGCCCTCATCAACCGTTTCAGCGCCACACAGCGCTTCGTGGAGTTGGAGCTGCCGTTCGGCACCATCGGCCTGGTGTGGAATTCCATCGTCTCCGTGGCCGGCGGGTGGTTCTTCCTGATGGCCTGCGAAATGTTCGTGCTGGGCAACCACGATTTCCGCCTGCCAGGCTTGGGTTCCTATCTACAGACGGCGGCGAGCGCCGGCGATACGGCTGGAATCCTGTGGGGGCTCATCGCCATGATCGCGGTGATCGCGCTGATCGATCAACTGTTGTGGCGGCCCGCCATCGCGTGGTCGGATAAGTTCAAAATGGAACAGGTGGAGAGCGCGGCGGAAGTCACTTCGCCGATTCTGCATCTGTTACGCAATTCGGACGTTTCGCGTTGGATCGAGAAGCGCGCCGTGGATCCGCTTTGGGAACGGCTGACCACCAGCCTTCCGCGCGTGGCTCCAGTGCCGGCCGTTCGGAAGAAAAACGGCGGCCGCATCGCCGGCGTTATCGCTCTCCTGGCGCTGGCGGTGGCTGTGCCCTACCTGCTGGTAAGAGCCGCATTGCTCCTGAAGGGCCTCCCCGGGGCGGAATTGCTGGCGACGCTCGAAGCGGCCGCGGCGAGTTTCGGACGCGTGGCCGCGTCGCTCGGGATCGCATCGCTGTGGGCCATTCCAGCGGGGGTTGCCATCGGCTTCAACCCTCGTTTGTCGAAAGTGGCGCAGCCGCTGGCGCAGATTGCGGCCTCGGTTCCCGCCACCGCGCTGTTCCCGGTGGTGCTGCTGGGTCTGGTGCGATTGGGCGGCGGGTTGGGCGTCGGCTCCATTATCCTCATGCTGCTGGGCACGCAGTGGTACATCCTGTTCAATGTCATCGCCGGCGCCATGGCCATCCCCACCGAGTTGCGCGAAGCGGCTTCGGTTTTCCGCTTCACGCGCGGGCAGCGCTGGCGGACGCTGATTCTGCCGGGCATCTTCCCCTACCTGGTGACCGGCCTGGTGACCGCCTCGGGCGGCGCCTGGAATGCCAGCATCGTGGCGGAGTATTTTCACTTCCAGGGCAAGACCATGAGCACACTGGGCCTGGGCGCGCAGATCAGCGCCGCCACCGATTCCGGCAACGGCCAACTGCTGCTGGTTTCCACGATTGTGATGGCGATGCTGGTGGTGTGCGTCAATCGCCTGGTATGGCGCCCGCTCTATCACCTGGCCGGATCGCGATACCGGCTGGATAGCTGAACCTGGGCGCCGCGGACGGTCAAGCCAGCTGGTAACGCCGGCGATCTTGTCGCCGGTGATTTGCCTGGATTCCCGGACCTCCGATGCGTTTTTTCGACCCGTCAAGGTATTCGCTTTGGCGCGGCGCGACAGACCACCAAAGGCGATGGTCTTCCTACCTTGGCAGCAGCACCACGAACTTGCCCATGGTCGTGCGCGCGGGAAAGGCGGAGTACAAGCTCAGCCGCGCATCGTCGCCCAGGCAATCCAGGCACGCAATGGCGCACGGAGCGGCGGCGACCGAGGGCGCATAGCGGCGCGAAACGTTATCGACGCCGGTGTGCACGAACTGCGCGGCGGGGCGCGCCTCGCGAATCAAAGCCTGCAACGGATACTCCAGTTGCAGGTTGTGGATGTCGATCCCGATGGTGCTGCATGACGCGCCTTCAAGTGCGCTGACCGCAGCGAAGTAGCTGGCACGGTTGTTCCAGAAAGTCATGTCGGCAAAATACTGATTATCGCGGCTGACGCGCAGCACGCTCCTGGGGCCGCGCAACGGGCGCACCCAGTTTTCGATCGTGGGAAGGCGCGCGCCACTGAACAGGAACAGACAGATCGCCAGTTGAATCCACAGTGGACGCAGCCATCTCCAGCCGAACTCTTCCACCACGGCAGCCAGCGGCGCGCCCAGTACGAACAGCGGCAATTGGTAGCGCGCCACGAACGGCGCCCACTTCAGATACGCGCAGAACGCGACGAAGCCCGATACCAGCGTTAGCGCGTAGACAGCGCGGCGCCGGTCGCGCCCGCGAAGAGCCCGCCAGGCGAGCACGCAGGCCACCACGGCCAGCAGCAAAAGGTGCCACCGGTTGGGGGCGTTGGTTTCATGGTTGGCGTTGCGGGGAGCCTCGTACACGCTCCAGCGCGTGGTGGTCGCCGGATCGTTGACATCGATCCCCAAGTCGCGGTGCGCCGCCAGCACGAAATGGTACACGCCCTGATTCCAGCGGCTGCTGCGCCCGCCAAGCTGCTCCGCACTGTGACGCAGCAGGTTGGAAACCGTCTGCTTCCATCCGAAGGTTTCATTGCGCCAGCGGAAAAGGCCGTCGCCCTGCGCCGAATCGAACCCCATCACGGAGCCGCTCAAATCCCAGTTGCGCCAGTAATGCGGCAGATTGACGGCCAGCGCGCAAGCCACGGCCGCGATGGCGAGTGGCACGGCCCGCCGGCGCGTAGGCCACGCCGCCGGCAGCAGCACGGCGGCGATGGGCAACGGCAGGAACAGGTAGGCTGTCGCCTTGGTGAATAGAGCAAGGCCTACGGCCGCGCCCAAGAAAAGTGCATCGATGAGAAGCCGTGAATTGGCTGGTTGGCAGGCGGAAGCGCCTGCCCCACCATCCTGCACTGCGTTAGTGGGGCAGGCGCTTCCGCCTGCCAACCTTCCCAGCTTTTCCCGCCACCGCAGAGCGAAGTAAACCGCGGCGATCGCCCACATCGCCATCACATAATCGTTCTTGGCGCCGGAGGCTGCTAGAATTCCGGACGGCAGCGTGGCGCAAAACACCGCGGCAATGGCTTGTCCTCTGGCACGCGCGCCGAGTAAGCCCGCCACCGCGGATACGCCGATCATGCATCCGAGCGCGGCGAACCACTGGCCGAAGTTGACGAACCAATCGCCACCCGCCAGCAGGTACCCATCGAGCATCCAATACTCGGCCATGGGCTGTAGCATGATCTGCGTGAGATAGGGCGTTGGAAAGAAACGCAGGCTGGCTTGCTCCGCCCAATACACGACGCGCGGCAGGTGGTACGCCATGGCGTCGGTGCTGTTGGGAGGGCTGTACGCAGCCGTCACGCCGGTGGCGATGACGATGGCCAGGCAGCCGGCAATTGCCAGCAGAACGATCGCGTCTGTGGCTGGCCGCATTCCCCGCCAGGGCGCGGGGCGTCGAGCGCGCCAGCCCCGAACGGCCGCAGCCAGCAGCGCCACGCTCCACACAGCAACCATCGGTCCGCGCCGCAACTGGCCGAATGCGCCGAGGCACTCCGTCGCCAACACAACCGTCAGGCCGAACGCCACCCCTGCGCGCAGAAAGCGATCGCGCCAGCCGTTTTCCGCAGCCGCGGCCCACCAGAGTGCCGCGAACGTCGCCGGCAGCAGAAGAATGAACGCCATGCCGGATACCATCATCGCAGGTGGAACCGCGGTGTCGAGCGCCGCGTGGGCGAATCTTCCTTACAATAGGAACTCCGCCCGGCAAATGGACAATCTGACTCATACCGCGATCGGCTTCTTCCTGGCGCGGGCCGGCGCGCGAAAGTGGACACCGGGGGCGACCGCGATTCTGCTGGTGGCATCCAACGCGCCGGACATCGACGTGCTCGCCGGCGCCGCTGGCCCGCTCGCATATCTGCATTATCACCGGGGCCTCACGCACTCGCTGATAGCCATGCCGGTGATGGCGTTGCTGTCCGTGGCAGCCGTGCGGCTGGCCGCCCGCAAGCCGCTCTATTGGCCGGGGGCATTCGCGGCCGCGATGCTTGGCGTGGCCTTCCACCTGTTGCTCGATTGGACCAACGTCTACGGCGTCCGGCTGCTGCTGCCTTTTTCCGGCCGCTGGCTGCGTCTGGATTCGACCGCCGTGGTGGATGCTTGGATCTGGGCCATCGCGGCGGCCGCTCTGGCGGGGCCGTTTCTGGCGCGCATGGTCGGCTCCGAAATCGCTTCCGGCGGCGCCAAGCCGCGTCACCACGGCCGCGGCGCGGCAGTATTTGCTCTCATCGCCGTGATGATTCTCGATTGCGGCAGGCTGATTCTGCGGGGGCGCGCCGTCGCGATGCTGGATGCGCGGGTTTACCAGGGTGATTCGCCCACCCGAACGGCGGCTTTACCCAATCCGTTCAACCCGCTGCGCTGGCGCGGCCTGGTCGAAACCCCCGCCTTTTACGCCGTGACAGATCTGGATGTGACCGGCGATTTCGATCCAACCCGGGCGCAGATCCTCTACAAACCGGATGCCGACCCGGCCCTCGACGCCGCCGCGCGGTCGCCCGTGTTTCGTGAGTTCCTACGATTCAATCAGTTTCCGCTGTGGCGCGTGACTCGAGCGCCCAACCTGGACGGCGGCAAGCTGGTGGAACTTTTCGACCTGCGCTTCGGCACTCCGGCAGCTCCCGGATTCCAGGCCACTGCGTTAGTGGATGCGCAACTGCGGGTTCTGGACGCCACCTTCCGCTTTGGCGCACTGCGTCCCCGCTGACTCGCCTGGCCTGCCCTGTCCGCCGTGCCCTGCCGGCAGCTTCAGCCGCGCACCAGTCGACGGCCACGCTCGAACAACTCGGCGGCGTCTTCCACCAGCTTGCGGCCGCGCTCGAACACGTCGCGCCCGGCATCGACGAGGTCGGAGCTGGTCTGCGTAACCGCTTGCTTGCCCTGATAGGTTTTGTCGGAGAGGAACTGACGGGTGTCGCGTCCGCTCTTGGGGGCGAACAGCATCGCCACCGTGACGCCGATCGCGGCGCCCGTCAAAAACCACGCGATTGTGCTGACACCTTCATCCTGCCCGTTTTCTTCCGTCATAGCGATGGGTTCTTCCGGCATGCGCCGCCTCCGCGGGAGCCTCGACCTATGTGAGGATCCACCCTCCATTCTGCGATATCCTTGAGGCATGGCGCAAGATCCCGAGCACGACGACGACCCGGTTCAGAGCGAAGAAAAGCTCGACGTCTCGCACGAGTTGGACATGGTGCCGGTCTTCTCTTCGACGGGGGTGGATGCCGAAGTGGAAGGCGACCTGGTCTGCGGCGTCCTGGCGAATACCGGAATCCCGGCCGTCCTGTCCGGCTCGATGTTTCCGAATCTGGGGATTTCCGTGTGCGTGCCCCGTGCCCGCCTCGAAGAGGCGCAGCGTCTGATCGCGGAAGCGCAAGCCGCCGGTCCCGAAGCAGCCGTCGACGCCGAACGCGCGTCCGAGGACGAGCGCTAAGAGTCACCGCCCGCTTCGCGTTACCACTCGCCGCCAGCAGCCCGCTTCAGCTCTGGCGCTTCGGCTCCGTCATCCGCCGCCAGCAGAAACCCAAACTCAACCGGCTCGTTACGTTCGTCGAGCCAATCCAATCCACAAAACCTCAGTTCGACCGCGTCTTGGAGGCCGGCAACGGCCAGCCGCATCCGGAATCCTGTTTTGGTTAACACGACGGCTTCCATCATCGTTCCGTCGTGCTGCCGAATTAAAGTATACATTCTGAGTTCCCTCCCTCGGGTGTTACCTGATTTTCCACACCAACGGGGGCGAGAGCAATACTTGCCTTGGATATGTGATAAACCTCTCACTGCGGTGCCGGGAGACCGAGACGAAAGGGCAAGCTGAGCCGTATCAAGCAAGCATCACCAATGCGAGAATGGGATGGATGCGGAACCGCTTGCCATCTGGAGCGACCGTTCTAACCTTGCCATGACCAAAGTTCTAATTGCCGGTGGCGGACTGGCTGGCCTGGCCGCGGCGGCGGCGCTGGGCGGCGCCGGATTCGAAGTCGATCTGTTTGAATCGCGGCCGTTTCTTGGAGGCCGCGCCACGTCCTATCCGGTGCCGTCGGGCGAAGGCGAATCCTAGACCATCGACAATTGCCAACACATCCTGCTCCGCTGTTGCGTAAACCTGCTCGACTTTTATGCGCGGCTTGGCGTGCGCGACCGTATCCGCTTCTATCGCGAGTTCTATTTCCTGGAACCTGGCGGGCGTGCCTCGATTTTGCGCCGCGGCCGGCTGCCGGCGCCATTTCACTTCACCGGCGCATTCCTGAAAATGAAATGTCTGGATATGGGCGACAAGCTGGCCATCGCGCGCGGGCTCTGGGCAATTCGCCGCGAGCGCACACGGCGGCAGGATCTGGACAAAATCAGCATGCGCGACTGGCTGCTGCAGAAGCGGCAAACGCCGCGCGCGATCGACCGCTTCTGGCGGCAGGTGCTGGTGAGCGCGATCAACGAAGATCTCGACCGCATGGCCGCCCGGCACGGCTTTCAGGTGCTTTGGCTGGGGTTCCTGGCGCGCGCCGACGCCTACGAGATGGGCGTGCCCGCGGTGCCGCTGGCGCAACTATATGGAACCGAGGCCTGGCAGCGCCTGCCGTCGGTGCGGATGCATTTTCGCGCGCCGGTGGAATCCATCGGCGCGGACGGCTTCGTGGTGGCGGGCGAGCGGCACACCGCCGATTTCTACATCTGCGCGCTGCCGTTCGAGCGGTTGCCGGCGGTTGGGCTGCCAGCTCCCCCATTCGAGCATTCGCCCATCACTGGCGTCCACCTGTGGTTCGACCGCGAAATCACCACGCTCCCACACGCCACGCTGCTCGACCGCACCATGCAATGGATGTTCAACAAGGATGGCGGCCGCTACCTGCAACTGGTGGTGAGCGCTTCGCGGGATTTGACCAACCTTTCGCGCGAGGACATCATCGATATCGCGCTGGGCGACTTGCGCCTCTACTTTCCCCGCGTGCGCGAAGCCACGCTCCAGCGCGCGCACGTGGTCAAGGAGCAGCGCGCCACTTTTTCCGCCGCGCCCGGAACCGAAGCTCTGCGGCCGCCCGCGGCGACCGCCATTGCCAACTTATTCCTGGCGGGCGATTGGACCCGCAGCGGCTGGCCCGCCACCATGGAAGGCGCGGTACGCAGCGGCTACATCGCGGCCAGCGCCGTGGCGCGCTTCGCCGGCAAGCCGGCGGAATTTCTGCTGCCCGATATCGCCTAGGCGCATGGGGCAGGGCGCGCCGAGCATAATGCCGAGCACTTTTTCCCTGCCGAATATGCGCGGCACAGAAGCACCGGCGGCAAAAGACCGCTGGCGTTACGGCGATCGAGTTTCTTGGTAACGCCGGCGGTCTTTGCCGCCGGTGCTTTGCGAGCCATGCCGCTTGAAAGCGGGTGTCCGAACCGCTATAGTAGGCAAAGAAAAAGCGAAGCGTGGAGGACATCCAGCAACAACTCGCTGCCCTGCGACTGCGCCTGGCGCGCATCGACCGCAAGTATGCGACTGGGCCGCCGGCCGCGCCACGCGCATTACCGGCTGAAGGGTGCTCCATCGAGCAGTTGATCTCGGGCGAACTGGTGCGCACGCCGCACGGCGAGCACTTCGAAACCGAAAAGCTCTGGGAGCGCCAACGCCGCCACGGCAGCGTGTACGTTTCGGATCTGGCCGAGTTGCCGGCCGACCTGCTCGATTCGCTTTCGGGCGGCGCGATTCCAGAGAGCCCGCCTACGCGATGGGCCTTCCTCGATACCGAAACCACCGGCCTGGCGGGCGGAACGGGCACCTGCGCTTTCCTGGTCGGCGTCGGCGCGATCGAGCCGGCAGGCTTCCGGCTGCGCCAGTTCTTCATGCGCGATTACGGCGATGAAGCCTCGCTGCTGTGGCGCCTGGCAGAGCACCTGGCGCAATTCGACGTGCTGGTGACTTACAACGGCAAAGCGTTCGACCAGCCGCTGCTCGAAACGCGTTTCCGCATGTGCCGCTCGCAGGGCGCGCCGCCCGATCCGTTCGGCCACATGGAGCACCTCGATCTGCTCTTCGGCGCGCGCCGCCTGTGGAAGCTGCGCCTGGAAAGCTGCCGCCTGGTGGAATTGGAAAACCGAATTCTTGGCGTGGAGCGCCAGGGCGATTTGCCGGGAGAGATGATCCCGTACGTCTACTTCGAATACTTGCGCACGGCGCAGGCGTTCAAGCTGGTGCCGATCTTTCACCACAACGCGATCGACATTCTCTCGCTCGCGTGCCTGACTGGGATTGTGCCGTTTGCCTTCCGGTCTCCTGGCACGGCGATGCTGCGGCACGGCGCGGATTGGATCGGTTTGGCGCGCTGGATGCAGCAGGCCGGCCGGCGTGAAGAAGCGCTCGGCCTGTTTCGCCGCGCGGTGGACGCGGGCTTGCCCGACCACTTGCTGTTCCGCACGCTATGGGATGTGGCCGCGCTCGAAAAACGCCTGGGCCACGGCGAAGCCGCGCTGGCGGCGATGACGGAGCTTGCCGCCGCGCGCAATCCATTCCGCGCGCAGGCGCTGGCTGAGCTGGCCAAGCACTATGAGCATCGCGAGCGCAATCACGCCATGGCGCTGGAGATGACGCGGGCCGCGCTGGCGATTGAAGATTCGCCGGCGCTGCGTCGCCGCGAGGAGCGCTTGCGGACGCGGCTGGCGCGGCAAGGAGCGAAGCTGGCGTTATAGGGATTCCGACGTGGCGCACGCACTCCTGCGTGCCGCGTCGGCACTCGTGCCGACGTAAGGCGCCGCCGGAAAAAAGACGTGTCGAGAAGAGTCTCGACACGGCACGCACGAGTGCGTGGGCCACGTCGCTCGCCAGATTTTGGCAACCATGCCTCAGTCCGTTTTCTTCGACGGGCCGGATTCAGCGATGCAACAGCCCGTCGTAGACGCCGTCCAGCTCTCTCATGTAACTGCGGGTGAGCCGAAGACTGCACTCCATCGATGCAGCCGGGGCACCAGTGCCTCCCGCAAATTGATGGAAAGCGGCGGTGCAAGCCGCAGCGAGATAGGGGCGCCAGACCTGTTCCAGATGGTCGAATTCCGCCACAAGTTGCGCTGATGTGAATGGCCCGGCAGCTCCGGGCGGCGCTGGCTGGCCATTGGCATCCGACCCTCTCCGGCTGAGCAAATCACGGATCATTCCCTGATATGTTTTCAGATGCTGTACCGCGGCGGTGAGTGCCTTCTCGTAACACACAATGAACTCGCGGTTGTTGTGGGCGTCGGGGCAGTCGCCGGCCTTTTCCTGTGCCATCTCTTCGTCGAAAGCCCGTTGCCCCTCGTTGCGCAGGTTCCCGCGGTCCGCTCCGGCCTGCTTCGCTTGTTGCGGCAAGGCCGGCTGCTCGGGCGCAACAACTTTCTTCGGCTCCGGTGGCGCCTGCTGTCCGAAGCCAGTGGGCTGAAGAACGAGCGCGCAGCCCAAGATGAGGAACGATCTGCGCATAGCCATGCTCTTCACCTCGTCAGGTTGTAAATCAGCCCGTACGGATCTTTGACGTAGCATCGCGGGAAATCCGGCTCGTCTTTGACGATTTCGCAACCGTTCTTTACCAGTCTGGCTTTGGCTTCTTCGACATTGGCGACCGTTACTTCCAGCACCGGGCCGAGCGCCGGACCGGGCTCGATGAAAAGGTTGATGTGCTTGCCGTGAAGGCCGATCATGCCGGGCTGGTCGTCCGTGACTTCGAACCCGAGTTGCTGGACATAGAACGACGCCGCGACCTTTGGATCCGGCGCTTGAATCAGAATGTCGGTACCGAATTTGTTTGCCATATTCGTTCGCTCCTTTTCGCTCAGCAGGAGGTCGATTGCACTGTCGCCCTTCGGCCTCGTTTCATGATAACTGCGGCCACGACCGCTCCCTATGGTCGCGGCTCCGATGCGTCAGATGCGTTCATTTGCATTCGGAGCCGTGACCGAAGGGAGCGGTGCGGCAGCGATGGAGCCGATTGCTTCACGATGGCTCCCGGCTCGCCAAAGTGCGACAAATGACAGACGACAAAAACCGCTCGTCCGTCCTACCCGCGCTCAGATTGCCCGCCCTATAATCTCCTCCAGCTCTTCGCGCGTCAGGCTGATCGGATTGCCTTTCATGCTGCTGGCCTCGGCCGCGCGGCTGGCGAGAAGCGGGACGTCGGCTGCGGTCACTCCGTAGGCGCTGAGCGCCGGGATCTCGAAGCGGCGGCACAATGCGGCTATCCAGACGATCCCGTCCGCCGCGCTGGCGTGAGGCTTCCCCGTCAGCAGCCGCGCCACTTCGTCGTAGCGGCCGAGTGCGCGGCTTTCCGGTGCGCGCCGCCGCAGGGCTTCCAGATTGATTTCCATCGCGTGGGGAAGTAGCGCGGCGCAGACCGCTCCATGCGGAGCGGGGAACATGCCGCCCACCGGCGCGGCGAAACCGTGCACCGCACCGAGGCCCGCGTTAGCCAACGACAGGCCGCCTAGCAGGCTGGCCCAGCACATGCCGTGGCGCGCTTCCGGGTCGCCATCGTTTGTCCACGCGCGCGGCAACGACGCCCCCGCCGTGCGCAGGCCTTCCACCGCGTATAGGTCCGTCATCGGGTTGGCCCGCACCGATACATAAGGCTCAATGAGCTGCGTCAGCGCATCGAGACCGGTGGACGCGGTCAGCGCCGGCGGCAGGTCCAGCGTCAATTCCGGGTCCACTACCGCCAGCCGTGGCAATAAATACGGGCTGCGCAGGCTGGCCTTCACGCCGCGTTCAGGCGCGGCCAGCACTGCGTTGCGCGTCACCTCCGAACCGGTGCCGGCGGTGGTGGGAACCGCAATGAACGGAGCCGATGGCTGCCGCAGCGGCTGGCCGCGACCCACCACTTCCAGATAATCGAGCGGCTCACCTGGGTTGGTCAACATCGCGGCCAGCGCTTTGCCGGCGTCGATCGCGCTGCCGCCGCCCATTGCCACCACTACATCGCAGCCTTCACCGCGTGCGTAGACCGTGCCGGCTGCAACGGTGTCGATCGACGGTTCGCCGGAGACGCGAAACGGCGCCACTGACACTCCCGCCGCTTGGAGTGCCCGTGCGAGCGCCGCTGCCCGGCCGGCGCGTTCGCCGGTCACCAACAGCGCACGCCGGCCCATCGCGGCCGCCGCCGGAGCCACGTCGCTCGCGGCGCCTTCGCCAAACACAATTCGCCCCGCTGTCGCGAACTCGAAGGGCATGGTCCTTACCAATCGCCGTCGGCGGGATCGATCGCGCGATACAACTGGCGCGTGCGCGGCTCGGCGAACATGTCGACCGTTTTGGCGGCCCAGGCGCGGTAATGCGCCGTCTCCTTGTGCGCCGCCTGCGCGGCGGCATCCCGATACACCTCGCAGAGCATGAAGCGCGCCGGATCGTCAGCTTGCTCCAGAAAATCGAACCGCGCCACGCCCGGCTCGCGCCGGCTGTTGCGGGCGTTTTCCGTCGTCGCTTCCCGAAAGGCTTCCACCGCTTCCGGCTTCACGTGCACGTAGACACAGAGGATCAGCATAAGTATCGCCCTCTATAATTATCGACAAACGCGGGGGAGCGCGAGGTGCGCCTGCAAGCGGGCGAAGGCAGAAGAGGGACGGCAAGTTAAAGAGGCTGCTGAAAAAGTCCGAAAAAACATTCTTGAGCCACGGATGGACACAGATGAACACGGATAAACCAGTTCTTTCAATCTATGTTCATCTGTGTTGATCCGTGGCCATGACGCTTTTGGTGTTCTTCAGCAGCCTCTAAAGCGTGCCCTACCAAGGTAATAATGAGGTATGCGGTTTTTCGGCCTTGTGGCCTTGGTTGCGGCGCTGGCCGTTCCCGTGGCGGCCCAGGAAAAGTGGCGTCTCATCTGGCACGACGAGTTTGACGGACCGATCGGGGCGCCGCCCGACCCCACTTTGTGGGTCGCCGAATCGGGCGCGCGCGGCTGGGGCAATCATGAACTGGAGCACTACACCAAGCTCCCCGAAAACGCCTCTCTCGATGGCGATGGCCACCTGGTTATCATGGCGCTGGCCAAGTCGAATGGAGTCTACACCTCCGCGCGCCTCAAGACGCAGGACCGGTTCAGCGTGACTTACGGCAAGATCGAAGCCCGCATGCAGATTCCTTACGGCCAGGGAGTGTGGCCGGCGTTCTGGATGATGGGCGCCGATTTCGCCGACAAAGGCTGGCCCGCCTGCGGCGAAATCGACATCATGGAGAACATCGGCAAGGAGCCGTTCAGTATCCACGGGACCGTACACGGGCCCGGATACTCCGGCACCGGCGGCATCGGCGCCACGGCAACGCTGACCAATGGCCGCCAGTTTTCCGATGACTTCCACGTTTATGGTGTCATCTGGGAGGGCGACAACATTCAGTTCCTGCTGGATGGCGAGCCGTACTTCCATGTCACGCCGTCGCACCTGCCAGCCGGCGCGCACTGGGTGTTCGACCATCCCTTCTACCTGTTGCTGAATCTCGCGGTGGGCGGGGACTGGCCCGGCCCGCCCGATCGAACTACCGAATTCCCGCAGCGCCTGACAGTCGACTACGTCCGCGTGTACGCCGATACCGACCGCCTGCTGCGCCGCCAGCAGTACGGACCCACGCATGGATCGGATAACCTAAGGCCGCCAGGGCAGTGACGTTTCCGGGCGTGACCGTGAAATTCGATGCGATTGCGGCGTGACCGCTCCCTTCGGTCGCGCCTCCGATGGATCATCGCGCCACGCGGACTTCTATTTCGCGGTGTCGCCGGTGAGCGCCTTCAGATAGCGATAATAGAAATCCACGCCATCGTAGTAGGAACTCATGCGCAGGCGTTCGTCCTTGCCGTGAGCGCGTACGTCGTCGCGGTCGATTGCCAGCGCGGAGAAGCCGAAACTGGGAATGCCGGCGGCGTTGGTGTACTTGCTGTCCGAAGCACCGGTTTCCATGTCCGTCACCACCGGCGCGCCAGGCCAGAACTGCGCCGCGAGCCGTTCGAGCGGCGACAGCACGTCCGTCCGCAGCTCGACCGGCGCCAATGGCTTGTCGAGCGGTGCGTGGTCCGCGATCTGGTTGGTCAGGTCGCTGATGTGCCGCACCGAAACCGCCGGATCGGCCAGAATGCGCACCAGTTCCAATCGCACCTCTTCGGCCGAGTGGCCGGGCAGAATGCGGCAATTCACGATCGCCCTCGCGCTCTGCGGCAGCGCGTTGTTGGCGTGACCCGCTTCCAGGCGGGTAGCCACGCAGGTGGTCCGCACAAGAGCGTTGAACTGGGGCACGCGCCCCAGCCGCGCGATGGCTAACTGATCCGGAGGTTGCGCCAGCATGGCTCGCATGTCCGCCGCGTTCTGCACGGATTCCACTTTCGCCAGGCCCTCAAAATACGCTCGCGTCACGGCGTTGAGCTCAAACGGAAACACCGCACGCTCCAGGCGCGCTAGTGCATCGGTGACGTGATAGATGGCATTGTCCGCAACCGGCAGCGAGCTGTGTCCGCCGGGATTGGTGGCCTTCAGCTCGAAATCCGCGTAGAGCTTCTCGGCGGACGCCACCTCCACGGCCAGCGGCTTGCCCTGATGGGTGGTCACGCCGCCCGAATCCGGGTTGAGCGCGAAGTCCGCGTCCACCAGGTCGCGATGCTGTTTCAGCAGCCAGTCCACGCCGTTGGAGGTGCCGCCTTCTTCGTCCGCGGTCAGCGCCAGGATGATGTCGCGGTCGGGCCGGTATCCTTCGCGCTCAAACCGGATCAGCGTGGTCACCATGATGGCGTCGGCTCCCTTCATGTCCTCGGTGCCGCGGCCGTAGAAGTAGCCGTCCTGCTCCACCAGGCGGAACGGATCGGTGGTCCAGTCCGAGCGCCGGGCTTCCACTACGTCCAGATGCGCGATGATGAGGATGGGCTTCGGCCCGCCCGCGTGCGCGGCGCGCAGCCGCGCCACCAGGTTCCCCTTGCGCTGGTTCGGCCCCAGCACGGTCACGTCTTCGGCCGCGAAGCCGGCCGCGAGCAGACGTTTGCGCATGGCTTCGGCGGCCACTGTGGTGCTGCCCACCGAATCGGTGGTGTTGATCTCGATCAACTCCTGAAGGATGTCATGCGACAGCCTGCGGGTCGGTTCGTCTAGGGAGGCTGCCCAGGCGGGCGCCAGCAGCAACGCGGCAATCAGAAATCGTGTAGTTTTCATGGGGACTCGAAGTTACGATTCTAGCGTACGCGCGGGCAGGCGGACCGCCCATGTTGGGTTTGTGCGACGTGAGAATCGCAGACGCGGCGAGTTAAGAGCGGCTAGGCGGGACTCAACATAAGTCGCGGCTAACTTCAATTATGCAGAATCATGGTGCGTATCTATACGCAGCTTTAACAGCACAGTACTTAAACGTACAATCAGCGGGAGCTGCCGGACTATAAGCCGGTTCCTGTACCCGTTAGGGCGACAGTCATTCATCTAGACCTGCCATTACTGACAGGCTCAAGCGACCTACCCGGGAGTCCAGCGGGACGAGCCGCCCCTTCTCCCCTATTTGGTCTTGCTCCGCGTGGGGTTTACCCTGCCGGCGGGATTGCTCCAGCCGCGGTGCGCTCTTACCGCACCATTTCACCCTTACCTCTGAGGTGGGGCAGGCCTTCCGGCCTACCCGGCGTGGCAGGCTGAAGCCTGCCACCACCATTCAAGGCGGTATATTTTCTGTGGCACTTTCCGTATCCCGCTGTGGGACCCCGGCCGTTAGCCGGCACGCTGCTCTGTGGAGACCGGACTTTCCTCCTCCGTTACCGGAGGCGACTGCCCATCCGGCAGCTCCCGCATCCGATTATCTCATGTCGAACGGATTGGG
>Ga0181529_10002639_pt1 | contig 21192 bp, 21 predicted proteins | sample PEATcosm2014_Bin_36_FD_119763 | JGI IMG/M metagenome (GOLD analysis project Ga0181529, IMG submission 119763) | Peatland microbial communities from MTU Mesocosm Facility, Houghton, MI, USA - PEATcosm2014_Bin10_30_metaG | ecosystem: Environmental > Terrestrial > Soil > Wetlands > Peat | place... | reverse complement strand
GGGGGAAGAACGCGCGAACTTAGCGAAGCAGCTCCGACAGCTCGAAGGGCCGACCGTGCTCCATGAGAAAGCCGCGCCTTCCCGTCATCTCGAGGCCGGTCAGGAAGACTTGGGGATCGGCGGTATTTTCCGAGAACATGCCGTAATGATGGGGAATGGACAGCCTGGGTTCCACGCGCTCTACGAGTTTAAGGGCGTCGGGGATGCCCATATTGCCCCAGCGGCCGTTGATGCACGTGAATAATGCGTCGCAGCGGACGCCCTGGCCCAGCTCGTCGTCGTACTCCGTATCGCCGGTGAAATAGGCGCTAAGGCCGTCGCGAGCGAGGAGGAGGCCGATGCTATCCGGGGTGTGCCGCGCGTACAGCGCCTCGATCGAGAAGGCGCCGAACTCCATGCGGTCGCCGCGGTCCAGTCGGGCGATCGACGCCGGAGGGACTCCGAGTTCCCGGAGCTTGAGGACGCAGGAGCCTGGCGCCGCGAAGCGCACTCCCCCCTTGTCCATGGCCGAGACCGTATCGGCGTCGAGGTGGTCGATGTGATCATGGGTGATCAGGTAGAGGTCGGGATGGGCCTCCTCCGGTCGGATGGGCGGAGGCACGCGGCGCTTCAGTCCTTCGACGCGCTCCACCAGGTCCGAAAGATAGGGATCGAGGAGGATCTGGTCCTTCCAGTCCGAGATCTCGAAGCCGCCCTGGCCCAGCCATCTCACGCTAAATGCCATTGCGCATCCTTCCCCAGCCGTAGCCGGCCTCGGGAGACGGATCCTCGGGCATGCCGGGCAGGATCAGGCCGCCGTCGATCTTGAGGGCGGCGCCGGTGATGTAGGCCGCCTGCTCCGAGCAGAGCCAGGCTACGGCGTAGCCGATTTCGCGCGGCGTGCCGTACCTGCCGAGAGGGATCTTCGGGGCGAAGCCGGAGCGCAGGTCGGCTTCGGAGAAGTCGCCGCGGACGCGGGTCGCGCCCGGCGCCACGCAATTCATCCGGATGCCGTAGGGCGCCAACTCCGTCGCCATCGATTCGGTGGCGCGAGTCAGGCCGGCCTTCGCCGCGCCGTACAGGGCGTCATCCGGATAGCTCCGGAAGGCGCGCGTAGAGGTGATATTGACTATGCTGCCCCTGATGCCTCTTTCCCGCATATGCAGGGCCGCCTGCTTTGCGCAGAGGATGGGGGCGCGCAGGTCCACTCCATAGACGAAATCCATCAGCTCGACTTCCGTCGTGAAGATGGAATTGAGCCTGGTGAGTCCCGCGTTGTTGACGAGGACGTCCAATCGTCCCAGGTCGGCGATCGCCTCCTTGGTTACGCGCTCGGGCGGGTCAGGGTACTGGAACTCGGCCTGGTAGACGAAGCATCGCCTGCCGAGCTCCTCGATCGAAGCCTTCGTCTCCATGGCCTCGGCCTGGGCGGTAGCGTAGGTGATGGCGATATCGTATCCATTGTCCGCGAGGACCAGGGCGATGCCCCGGCCGATGCCCCGGCTGCCGCCGGTGACGAACGCGCATTTGCCCGCGGAATCCTTCATGGCTGATGGGCGCTGCCATCGGGAAGCCGAGTCTGAGTCCAGCGGGTCACGGCGCCGTCGCAGGGAAATCGGGCGGCCAGCTTCTCGTCGATATCCAGGCCGAGGCCGGGCCTGCCGTTGACGTGAATATAGCCCCCGCGCAGCTCGGGGCTGCCGGGGAAGACTTCCATCAGCCTCTCGTCGATACCTGCCCATTCCTGGATGCCGAAGTTCGGGCAGGCGAGGTCGAGGTGGACGTTCGCCGCATGGCCGACGGGAGAGACGTCGCCCGGGCCATGCCAGGCCGTGCGGACGCCGAAGGCCTCGCACAGGGCCGCGAGCTTGCGGGCGGGAGTGATTCCGCCTATCTGGCTCGGGTGGACGCGGATGAAGTCGATGAGCCGCTCCGATACGAGGCCCTTCCATTCGACCGGATTGTTGAAGAGCTCGCCCATGGCGAGGGGAACGGCGCATTGACTTCGCGCTCTGCGGAACCACTCCCACTGCTCGGGAGGAAGGATGTCCTCGAGAAAGAAGAGCCTGAAGGGTTCCAGGGACTTGGCGAGCCTGATCGCCTCGGAGGGGGCAAGTCGCTCATGGACGTCGTGCAGGAGCTCGATGTCGAAGCCGAGTTCCCCGCGGAGACGATCGAGCATCGCGACGACGGAGCGGGCGTAGCCGTCCGGATCGTAGTATGCGCCCTCCGGGGAGCCTTGCGGAGCGAATTCCCCGGCGGCCTTCCCTCCGTAGCCGCCCCATTGGACGCGGACGTAGCGAAGGCCCTGGGCCATGAAGCCGCGGACTTTCTCGGTCAGCTCGTCGAGCGTCGGAGCGTCGGCATGGCGGTATGCCGCCGCGGCCTCGCGGCACTTTCCGCCGAGGAGCTCGTACACCGGCATCCCGGCCATCTTGCCCTTGATGTCCCAGAGGGCCATGTCGACGCCGGAGACCGCGTTGTTCTCCACCGGTCCGTTCCGCCAATAGGCGTTATGGTTCATCGTCTGCCAGATATCCTCGATGCGGGAGACGTCCCGGCCCGCCAGGAGAGGGTCCAGGTACTCGTCGACGAGGCAGGCGACCGCCTTGTGCCGGTAGGCCAGCGTAGCGCAGCCCAGCCCGTGCAAGCCGGGCTCCGAGGTTTCCACCTTTACGACGACGAGGTTGATCCCGGCCGGCGCCGTGCATATCGCCCGCACCCTGCGAATCGTAACGAGGGTCCCGGCGGTCATAGTCCGTTGTCGAAGTTCTTCGCCTCGATCTCCTTGAAATAGCGGACGGTGCCGACCTTGAGCTCCATCGTCGAGTCCTCGTCGGCCACTACGATGCCCTTCGGATGCAGCTGGAGGCAGCTTACGGTCCAGAGGTGGTTTACGCCCTCCTCGATCGCATGCCCGAGCGCGCGCGCCTTGTTGTGTCCCGAGACGAGGATGAGGACTTCGCGGGAGTCCATGATCGTCCCCACCCCGACCGTCAGCGCCGTGGAAGGCACTTCGTCCGGGTTCCCGCCGAAGAAGCGCGAGTTCATCTCCTTGGTGTCCATCGTCAGCGTCTTCACGCGCGTGCGCGAGGCTAGGGAGGAGCCGGGCTCGTTGAAGGCGATGTGGCCGTCGGCCCCGACGCCTCCGACGAAGAGATCGATGCCGCCCAACGCGCGCATCTTCTCCTCGTAGCGGGCGCATTCGGCCTCCAGGTCGGGGGCGTTGCCGTCGAGGATGTTCACGTTGGCAGGCGGAATGTCGATCAGCGAGAAGAGCTTGTCTCGCATGAAGCTGTGGTAGCTCTGCGGGTGGTCCTCGGGTATCCCGACGTACTCGTCCATGTTGAAGGTCGCTACGTTCTTGAACGAGACCTTTCCCTTCTCGAAGAGCCTCACGAGCTCGCGATAGGTGCCTATGGGGGAGGACCCCGTGGGGAGGCCGAGGACGAAGGGCCTGTCCTTCGGCGCGGCATCGATCCGCCGGGCGATGTGGTTCGCCGCCCAGCTCGAGACGGCGTCGTAATCGGGCCTGATGACGAGACGCATGCTGTTCTCCTTAGAAGTCGTTCTTGAGGAAGCGTCCGCCTACGATGGAGGCGAGGACGCGGTAGGAGGCGTCGAATACCACGATGTCCGCCTCGTAGCCCGGGACGAGGAGCCCGCGCTTTCCGAGGCCGAGGATGCGCGACGGATTGGAGCTGGCCATCTCGATGGCGGCCTCGAGGGGGATGCCGAACTTGACGAGGTTGGCGAGCCCCTTGATCATCGTGAGGGAGGATCCGGCAATGACGTCGTCCTTCCTGCGCAGGAAAAGCCCGTCGCTGAGGTAGACATCCTCTCGATTCGCGACGAGGGCGCCTTCGCCCTGCTCGGTGGGCTTGAGCGAGTCGGTGACGAGCACGAGCTTGCTGACGGGCTTGTCGCGCATCAGCAGCTTGATCAAGCCGGGATGCACGTGCCGGCCGTCGGCGATTATCTCGCAGGACATCTCCGAGTGGATCATGATAGCGCCCACTGCTCCGGGATCGCGGTGATGCAGCCGCGACATGGCGTTGAAGAAATGCGTCGAGTGCAGGATGCCCGCCTGCATGCCCTCGAGCATGTTCTCGTAGGTCGCGTCGGTATGCCCGGCCTGGAGCACGATGCCTCGCTTGATGCAAAACAAGGCGAGCTCGCGCATGCCCTTGATCTCGGGAGCCACCGTCATGTTGCTGATGCGGCCCTTGCCGGCGGCATAAAGCCTTTCCATGAGGTCGATATCCACCGGCCTCACGAATTCGGGACGCTGGACGCCGAGCCTCGCGGGCGAGATGAAGGGTCCCTCGAGATGGACGCCCATGATCCTGGCGCCCGGCTCTCGGCCCATGGCGGATACGCAGGCCTCGATGGCGGCGAGCATATCGCCCTCGTCCATGGGGTAGATCGTCGGGCAGAAGGCCGTTACGCCGTAAAGGCCGAGCCGTTCCGACATCGCCGCTATGGCGTCGGCGGAAAGGTCTTCCGTGCCGAAACCGGAAAAGCCGTGGATGTGGCTGTCTATGAGACCCGGTGCGATGTAGGCCCCGGCAACGTCTATTATCGCCGCGTCGGTCTCGAAGCGCTTCTGCTCGAAGCGGCGTTCGGAGAAGACGTCGCCGATGAGCCCCTCCTCTATGAGGACGGCGCATTTCTCCATGCTCGCGTAGCCGGCGAGAAGGGTTCCGTTGTGCAGTACTATCTGCGGCATCGGGGCATCATTCCCATTTCTGCCTTATGGCTTTGATTACGTCGTATATCTCGAAGAATATACCGACGATCTCCGGGTCGAAGTGCCTGCCCGATTCCTCGCGCATGTGGTGTAGCACTCGTTCTTCCTCCCAGGCATCCTTGTATGCCCGCTTGCTGCTGAGGGCGTCGTAGACGTCGGCCACCGCGACGATCCGCGCGGAGAGGGGGATCTCGGGGCCCTTCTTGCCCGGAATATCCGGAAGCCTTTCCAGGGATAGATCCCCGATGGCGCCCGGATAGCCCGAGCCGTCCCATTTTTCGTGATGGTTGAGCGATATCTCCCTCGCCAGGGTATCCCATTCCGAGCGCGGGTTATCGAAATAGCATGCCCCGAGCAGCACGTGCATCTTCATGAGCTCGCGCTCGGTCGCGTCGAGCGGACCCGGCTTGCGCAGGATCGCGTCGGGAATACCCACCTTCCCGATGTCGTGGAGCATGGAGGACATTTTCAGGATGTCCTGGAATTCGTCGACTTCCGATTTCGGCACGTCGTGCGCGGAGGCCCAGCGCTTGTATATCTCGACCGAGTACGAGCCGACTCGATTGACGTGGGGCTGAGTCTCCTCGGGATCCCGCATCGCCATCATCCGCACCATCTTGTAGACGACCTCGCGCAGGAGGATCGCGCGCTCGATCGCGACGCCCGCATAGAAGGCGAATTGCGAGACGATGGACCTCTGCTTCTCCGTGAACGCGAGGACCGAGCCTTCGGGGCCGATGCGGTTTATCAGCTCGAGCACGCCTACGAGGTCGTTCTTGCTGCTGGTCCTCAGGGGGACGATCAGCATCGATTTCGTCTTGTACGCGGAGATCTCGTCGAAATACGGGTTGAAGGAATAGGGAACGTCGTTCGCGAGGGCGTAGGCGTCCGGGATGAGGAGGGACTCGCCCGTGGTCGCGACGTAGCCCGCCAGCGAGGTCTTGTCTATCGGGACTTCGCTGTTCGAGTAGATATACTTGTTCGCGAGAAAATCGTTGCGGAAAAGCGTGTCGTTCTGCACGTAGCTGAATTTGAGCCTGCCGCCCTCGACGAGGAAGATGGATCCCGCGTCCGCGGAAGCGAAGGAGCGCGTCTCGAATAGGATGCTGTCGAGGAGGGTCGAGAGGTCGCGGATGTGATGGAGCCGCTCGAGCTTGACGAGGATATCGTTGAGCTCCCTGGCGTCCGAGCTTTCGCCCAGCGTTTCACTCATAAGGTCTCCCGGTCGCGGTCTCGACGCGACGTATTTATTTGGCCGCCGAGCCGGTCGGGGCGGTCGCTCCCGCCGCCGGAGCCGGGGGCCGTAGCGAATTACGGATATCGGCCATGACGCCGAACACTTCGTTGTCCGGGGAGAGCGCTACCTTGAAATGCGCCTCGGCAGCGTCGAGCGCCTTGAGCGCTCCGGCCTTGTCCTCATCCGAGGCGCCCTCCTGCGACAAGAGCACGGCGAGGTAAAAATCGAGGGTTCCGATCGTCATATCGTCGGTGCTTTTGGCGATATTGCGATCGAGGAAGTCCCTGGCCTCCGCATTGTCGCCGGCGGCGAACCAGGTCGAGACGAGGGAACGCACTACGTTGGGGTTGGAGCCGTAGCGGGGGACGAGGCCGTCTGCCGCCGCGGCCGCCGCGGCCTTGTCGCCCATCTGAACGGCGATCATATGGCGTAGGATCCCCGAAGTCGGCGAGCCCGGATAGTACTTGTCGGTAAGCGCGTAATACGCCTCGGTCTTGGCGCCGTCGCCGAGCTCAGCCGCGGTGCGGGCGCCTAGGGCTATCGCGTCGATCCGCGAAGAATCCTCGCCATAGTCCACGATGGCCTTGTCGACCTCCACGATGGCCTCGGTCCTTTTGCCCCGATACCGGAGGCTCAAGGCGTAGCTGTAATGGATCTTCGCGTTCTTGGGATCGAGCGCGATCGCCTCATTGAACAGCGGGTCCGACTCGTCGCCGCGATCGAGGCGCACGAGGGACTCCGCCTGATTGACGAGGCTCACGCGGTCGAAGACGCCGGCCCCGTAGGCCTTCGCGTATTGCTCGACGGCCTTTTTGAGTATCTCGTCGTCGCCGATGGACCAATGCCCCGAAAAACGCCCGATGACGTCATAATAATAGTCCCCGAGCTCCTTCGAGAGGATGCCCGGCGCCGAGATGCTTTTCGCCGCTTGCATGTCGGCGAGGGCCGGGGGGTCGAAGGCGAAAGGCGCGTATTCGCCCTCGCTGTTCCGGAGAGTCTCCAAATCCTGGCCCTCCTCGAGGTCGGCGAGGGCGAAAGAGCGATCCATGTCCGTTCGGATCGCTCCCCGGAGGACGAGGCTGATTTTCATCGCGAGCGCAAAGGGGTCGAGGTTGCCTTTATCGAAATCGTCCATCGCCTGAAAGGCCGACTTCCATTTGCCTTGCGACGACAGGATCGCCGCCCGCTCGAGGACGGCGCGGCATGCCGCGGAAGCCGCGTCGTAGGGCTTGAGGAATTGGGCCATATCCGCCGCCGATTCGGCTGGAGCGGCGGCGGGCGGAGGCGCGGCTTCTTGGGCGAGTGCCGGGGCGCCGTAAAGGACGATAGCGACGGCCGCAGCCGAAGCGAAGGCCGAAAATCGCTTCATGATCACTCCTCAAGAAAGCCGCGATAGCTGACTCTTTTCATGCTTAACGGTATCCGCGGCAGCCTGGGGAGTCAAGGCTGCTCGATCCATCGCATCGGATTCAATGTCTCGATATGGTCGGCCTTTCAATTAACCGAGCGATCGCCTTAGCTTGCCGAGGGAGCTTTCGTTCGGGCATACTCGATCCGCAATGAGCGAGAGGAAGAGGCCGTTCGGGATCGCCCCATCCGCGCGGGAGGGAGATAGGCCTATGGCCGGCGCCCTGCTCGACGAGCGTCTAGCCCTGCTCGTCGAGCGGTGGAGAACGAGCCGTTATCCTATGCCTTATCCCGGGCCGTTCCGCAAGCTGACCCGGGGCGAAATCGAAGCCGCGGCCGCCGCCCTCCTCGTCCTCCAGCGCGGGCTCACGGGCGCCCGCAGGCTGGCGGGAAGGGCCTATATGGACGATCGGGAGCTTCTCGCCGCATATCTCCTCTATTACTGGCCCGTTTCATACATGCAAGTGTCGATCTCCCTGGTCGAACGGCCTTTCTCGCCGCGACGCGTCCTCGATCTCGGCTCAGGCCCGGGCCCGGCCTCGGTAGCCCTGATAGACGCGTGCAGCTCCGCCTCCGGCGCTTCGAGCATCGAAGAGCTAGTCCTCGTAGACGATTCGAGCAGGGCCCTCGATCTGGCCGAATCGATCATCGCAGGCGGTTCGCGCCGCCCCGGGCGTGTCGAGAAGGCGGTACTCGACCTCGAATCGGATGCGGAGCTTCCCGAAGGTCCTTTCGACCTCATCGTGGCCGCGCATTGCCTCAATGAGCTTTGGCTCCTCGAGGACGATGCCCCGAAGAGGAGGGAAGGCCTGATCCGTCGCGCCGCCGAGCGCCTCGCCCCCGGCGGTCGAATCCTTCTCGTGGAGCCCGCCCTTCTCGCCACCTGTCGCGACCTGATCGCCCTGCGCGACGCGCTCGCATCCAGCTCCTGGCGCGTGCTCGGGCCCTGTCCCGGCTCCTTCGCCTGTCCGGCCTTCGCCGCGGGCCCGAATCGAAGTTGCCATGCCCAGGCGCCCTGGGAGGCGCCGGAGATCGTAGCTTCCCTCGCGAAGGCGGCCGGCCTCGACAGGACCTCGGTCAAGTTCGCCTATTTCTTACTCTCGCCCGAGCCGGCGCCCGAGGAGGAGCCGTCCCAAGCGCGCCGGGTCGTATCCGATCCGATGCTCAACAAGGCGGGCCGCCTCCGCTACGTTCTCTGCGGCGAAGGCAGGCTCGAGACCATCTCGGCGCGAGGCGACGACGCCGGGGCCGCGGCCAAGGGCTTCATGGGCCTTCGCCGCGGAGATACCCTCGTTGCCCGGGGCCTCGAGTCGAGAGAAGGCGGCGGGTATGGGCTCCTGCCCGATTCCGAGCTCGACCTCCGAACCCGCGCGCCGGAGGCTTCGTCGTGAACTTCGAGTCGCTGCGCTCTTCCATCGAGCAAGGGGCCAGGCTGGAATTCGCTCGCTCCGGCGGCCCCGGCGGCCAAAACGTCAACAAGGTCAACTCCAAGGCCATAGCCCGGATTCGGCTGGACGAGCTGCGCGGCCTCTCCGCGGCCGAGTCGGCCATGGCCGCCGAGCGTCTGGCGACCAGGCTGACTACATCGGGAGAGCTCGTCGTCCAGTCCGATGAAGAGAGGGATCAGGTTCGGAACCGCGCGCTAGCCCTTGCGCGCCTTTTCTCCCTGATCGCGGCGGCCGCCCGACTTCCGAAGCCTCGCAAGGCCACCAAGCCTACCAGGGCATCGCGAGAGCGAAGGCTGGCGTCCAAGCGGTCTCGCTCTGTCTCCAAGGAGCTCAGGCGCAGGCCGGACGATCCATGATTTTTTCTAGATATCGCCCCTGTCGCTGATCGGTTAGCGGAGTATAATGATTCCCCGACGCCGCTATGATCGGCTCCCATTCGCAAAGGCGCCGGGAAAAACGATGAGTAATGAAGACGGTAGAGGAATTCAGCTCTCCTCGCTCATCGACACCGCCAAGCCACGATCGATACTGGCCGACGCAAAGCTATTCTATAAGGCGAATTATCCCAAAGTAGACTTAAAATCTATAGATAAGGCTTTCCTTCTTACCAAGCGCCTCTACGATGGTAGGTACCCCGGCTACCTTGCCTGCGCGGTGGGCTATCATGACTATGTCCATAGCGTCGCCGTATTCGCGGCGACGTCGCGGCTCCTAGACGGTTGCGAGCTCTCCGGCTTGTCGATCGGGCCCGAGCGCGCGGCGGAAACCCTCACGGCGGCCCTTCTCCACGATGCCGGATACATCCGCGAGGAGGGCGACGAGGCGGGTACTGGAGCCCAATATACGAAAACGCACGTCGACAGGTCCGCGAACTTCGTCAGCCGAGAAGGCAAAGCCTTCGGCCTAAGCGACGAGGCGGCAGACAGGGCGTCGCGGATGATCCTCGCCACCGATCTGGCGCGGCCCTTGGACAGTCTTGCTTTCGGAGACGAAGGCGAGAGGAGAGGCGCCCTGGCGCTCGCGGCGGCCGACCTCCTGGGACAGATGGCCGACAGGGTCTACCTGGAAAAGCTGCTATTCCTATACTACGAATTCCGCGAGGCGGGGATAGCCGGCTATGACAGCGCCTTCGATATCCTCAAGAAGACGGCGGGGTTCTACGAGTCGACTAAAGCGAGGCTCGATGGCCCTCTAGGCTCGGTTTCGACGAAGGCGAGGGACCACTTTTCCGCGCGCCTCGGAATCGCGAAGGACCTCTACCGCGAAGCCATCGAGCGGCAGATGGCCTACCTCGATTCGATCATTGCGGACGGCAGCGGTAATTTCCGCACGAAGCTCAAGCGGATGGATTTCGAGGCGATAGAAAGTCGCCGCTCGAGCATCGCGCTGACGCTGCGCTAGGGCTTCGCCTCGTAGAGGGAAAGATAGGCCGCCATCTCCGCGGGGTCGATGCCCGGCTCGAATCCAAGCCCCGCGGCGGCCACGCGATAGCCGCGGACGGAGTCATCGGCATCGCCGGTGCCCAAGCCGATGCCGAGAGCCTTGCCGATCGCCTTCGCGAGGACGTCTTCTATATATATGCTGTCGGCCTTCGCCTCGCGCCTCGTCGTAAAGGTAAAGGCCTCATCGTTCAACAGGATATCTGACTCCACGATATCGCCTGATGCATCGAGGTAGAGCTGACTCCATGCAACGGAGTCTATCGGCAGCTCTTTGGGCCAGCGCTTCATCATGACGACCATATTGCGGCCGTCCCGCGCGATACGGCCTGGAGCCTTCCCTCCATACGTGAACTTGAAAATCGTCGCGTCCGACCAAAGCTGGAAGCTCTCGCGCACCGCGAGCTCGACGGCGTCGCTGGCGCCTTCGTCGAGGAAATAGGTGATTGCCCTATCCGCGCGGCGGTGGAGGCCGGGGGGCGGGGCCGCGAGGCGCTCGCGATGGCAGGAAGACGCGAGGAGGACTATCAAAACGATAGCCGCGAATAGACGGTACCTCATGCGAGCAGTATAGGCCTAAAGAAGCCGAAAAGGGAGATGGCCGCCTCCCGTCGGGCCTCGACCGACGATCCTTGCCCAGAAGCTCGTCACCGCCTATACTGCCCCGCGAATCAGGGGATGAACATGAGCGACAAAGGAATCGGCATCGGACTCGCGGGCGCAGGCACGGTAGGCGGCGGAGTCGTCAAGGTCTTCCGCGAACGAGAGGGGTTCTTCCGGCGGGAATTGCGGCTTCCCCTCCGCCTTTCGCATATCGTGGACGCGGAGGCCTCTCGCATCGCGAAGCTGCCGACGGGCGATGCCCATTGTTCCGCCCGGCTGGGCGATATCCTGGAAGATCCCGACATCGGAATCGCCATCGAGCTGATCGGCGGGACCGGGATCGCGAGGGACTTCATCCTCGCGGCCCTTGCGAAGGGCAAGCACGTCGTTACGGCTAACAAGGCCCTCCTGGCCCTGCATGGCCCCGAGATATTCGAGACGGCCGAGCGCAACGACGTTTCGGTCTACTTCGAGGCGGCCGTCGGGGGCGGCATGCCGGTCATCAAGACGATCCGCGAGGCGATGGTCGGAAACCACGTGAGCTCGGTGAAGACCATCATCAACGGAACCTGCAACTACATACTCACCCGCATGACGGCGCGGGGGCTCTCCTTCGCCGAGGCGCTGAAGGAAGCCCAGGCGAGAGGATACGCAGAGGCCGATCCGACCCTAGACGTCGGAGGCGGCGATTCGGGCCATAAAGTCGCCATACTCGCGTCGCTCCTCCATGCCGGATTCGTCCCCTTCTCGGAATTGAGCGTAGAGGGCATCTCCGAGCTGACGCCCGAGGATATCGAATACGCCGGCGAGCTCGGGTACGTGGTCAAGCTCCTGGGAATCATCGAGAGAGAGGGGGACGAAGCTCCGATAGAGGCGCGAGTCCATCCGTCGATGCTCAAGAAGGGACACATCCTCGCATCCGTCTCCGACGCCTTCAACGCCGTACTCCTGCGCGGGAGCAACGTCGGCGACGTCCTTCTCTACGGGAAGGGCGCCGGCGAGCTGCCGACCGCGTCCGCGGTCATGAGCGACATAACCGACGCGGCCAGGGACATCTTGGGGGGCACTCCTCGGCGCATGTCCATGGACTACTATCGCGAGTCCAAGCGCCTTCCCCTCAAGCCGCTTGGCGAGCACGTGTCCCGTTACTACCTCCGCTTCTCCGTCGTCGACAGGCCGGGGGTCCTGGCATCCATCGCGTCCATTTTCGGAAAGCACTCCATCTCGATTGCCTCCGTCGTCCAGCGCGAGGCCGTCGAGGGACAGAGCATACCCGTGATATTCCTCACCCACGAGGCCGTCGAGGCGAATCTCCGCGCCGCCATCGCCGAAATAGCGGCGATGGATTTCAACCGCGCGGTCACCCAGGTGATCAGGATGGAGGACTAAAGGAAGGGCCCCGAGGCGATCCTCGCCTCGGGGCCCTTCCCGACTCGCTCGCCGCCGCGGATCACTTCAAATACAGCGGCTTCGATTCATAATGCGTATGCAGGAGCTCGTGGGCCTTGTGGCTGCCGGGCGCCTCGAGGAACTCGGCGTACACCTGCTTGATGTATGGATTCTGATGCGAGCAGCGGTACTCGGAAGCCTCGTCGGCATCGTAGATGCCTCGAATCCGCATCTTGCGGACGTCGTCGGTACAGCCGTAGGGCTGCCCGCCCCCGCCGATGCAGCCGCCGCGGCAGGCCATCACCTCGATGAAGTGCCACGGAACGTCCTTGCCCTCTGCCTTGGCCTTCCTGACCATATCGAGGACCTGGGCGATGTTCCCCATCTGGTGGGCGACCGCCACGCGGATCTCCGTGGCGCCGATGTGGACGCTCGCCTCCTTGATGCCCGAGATCCCCCGGACGCCGGTAAAGTTGACGTCCTTGAGGTCGGTGCCGGTAAGGAGGTTGTAGGCGGTACGCAAGGCAGCCTCCATGACGCCGCCGGTGGCCCCGAAAATGACGCCGGCTCCGGTGTTCGGCCCGAGCGGGCTGTCCGGCTCGGACTCGGGCAGGTTGAGCAGGTCGATGCCGGCCTGCTTGATCATGCGCGCGAGCTCGCGGGTCGTCAGCGTGACGTCGACATCCTTCTGGCCCGAAGAGTACATGGTCTTGTCGCGGCCGTTCTCGTACTTCTTGGCCGTGCAGGGCATGATCGATACCGAATAGATCTTGGCGGGGTCGAGGGCGGACTTATGCGCGTAGTAGGTTTTCACCATCGCGCCCATCATCTGCTGGGGGCTCTTCGCCGTCGAGAAGTTGGGGATCATGTCGCCGTAGTACTTCTCGAGATAGTCGACCCAGGCGGGGCAGCAGCTCGTGATGAGGGGTATGTCGCCTTCGCCCTTCGTGAGCCGCTTAACGAGCTCCGTCCCTTCCTCCATGATGGTCAGGTCGGCGGCGAAGTTCGTATCGAAGATCGCGTCGAAGCCGAGGCGGCGCAGGGCGGTATAGATCTTCCTGGTGAGGTTGGTCCCCGGAGGCAGGCCGAAGGCCTCGCCGAGGGCGACGCGAACCGCGGGCGCGATTTGGACCACGCAGGTCTTGGCCTCGTCGCCGGTCTTGAGGAGGGCGTCCCAGACCTCCGCGGTCTGGTCGTTCTCGTAGATGGCGCCGACTGGGCAGTGCGCCGAGCACTGGCCGCACTTGATGCAGGGGCCCTCGCCGAGCTTGACGTCGCCGGCCGGGGCGATGCGCGTCTTCTCGCCCCGGCCCAGGAATTCGATCGCCCAGACGTTCTGCATCTCCTGGCAGACCTTGACGCAGCGCCCGCAACGGATGCATTTGTCCGGATTCAGGATGAGGGAGCCCGTGGAAGTATCGATCGGGATGTTCCTGATCTTCTTGGGGAAGGGCTGCTCGCGTATGCCGAACTCGGCGGCCAGGCGTTGGAGCTCGCATTCCTGATTGCGCGGGCAGGCCAGGCAGTCGTCCGGATGGGTGGATAGGATGAGCTCGATTACCGTCTTTCTCGTCTGAACGAGCTCGGCGTCGTTGGTGACGATGTCCATGCCCTCGTCGATGGGCGTGCAGCAGGCGCGTATCAGCTTGGGGCTCTTGCCGTTCTTGACCACGCAAATGCCGCAGGCGGCCCAGGGCTCGAGGTCGTCGTTGACGCAGAGGGTCGGGATCTTCACCTCGACCTTGCGCGCGGCGTCGAGGATCGTGGTGCCCTCGGCCACCTGGACCGGGATGCCGTTTATTTTCGCGTTGACCATTTCGCTCGTCTCCTTAGTTCTTGACGACGGCGCCGAACTTGCATGCCTTGAAGCACTCGCCGCATTTGATGCATTTGGACTGATCGATGACGTGGGCCTTCTTCGGCTCGCCCGCGATGCAAGGCACGGGGCACTTGCGGGCGCAGAGGTGGCAGCCGATGCACTTGACGGGATCGATCGAGTAGACCACGAGGTCCTTGCACTTGCCCGCGCGGCACTTGCGGTCGCGGATGTGCTCGAGGTACTCCTCCCGGAAATGCCTGATGGTGGAGAGCGTGGGATTGGCCGCCGATCCGCCCAGCATGCAGAGCGAGGCCTTCGTCATTGCCTTGCCGATCTTCTCGAGCTTGACGAGGTCGTCCTCGGTGCCATTGCCCCTCGTGATCTTCTCGAGGATGTCGTGCATCTGGCTGGTGCCGATCCGGCAGGGGGCGCACTTGCCGCAGGACTCGTCGACGCAGAAGGCCATGTAGAATTTCGCGATGTCGACGACGCAGTCGTCCTCGTCCATGATGATCATCCCGCCGGAGCCCATCATGGAGCCGAGGGCGCTGAGGCTCTCGTAGGTGATGGGCTCGTCGAGGCTCTCGGCGGTGATGATGCCTCCGGAAGGACCTCCGGTCTGAACTCCCTTGAACTTCTTCCCGCCCTTGATGCCGCCCCCGACGTCGTAGATGATCTCGCGCAGCCTCGTGCCCATGGGAACCTCGACGAGGCCCGAATTGGCGATTTTGCCCGTCAACGCGAAGGTTTTGGTCCCTTTCGACTTCTCGGTCCCGATCTTCGAATACCACTCGGCGCCCTTGGTCATGATCACGGCGACGTTCACGTAGGTCTCGACGTTATTGATGACGGTAGGCTTCTTCCATAGGCCTTGGACGGCGGGGAAGGGCGGCTTGGGCATCGGCATGCCGCGCTTGCCCTCGAGGGACTGGAGGAGGGCCGTCTCCTCGCCGCAGACGAAGGCGCCCGCGCCCAGGCGGATATCCAGGTCGAAGTCGACGCCCGATCCCAGTATGTTCGTCCCGAGCAGGCCGTACTCCTTGGCTTGCTTGATCGCTATCTTCAAGCGCTCGATGGCGAGGGGATACTCGGCGCGGATGTAGATATAGCCTTGCTTGGACCCGATGGTATAGCCGCATACGGTCATCGCCTCGATAAGGGAGTGGGGGTCGCCCTCGATCGTGGAGCGGTTCATGTACGCGCCGGGGTCGCCCTCGTCGGCGTTGCATACGACATATTTCACTTCTCCGGGAGCCTTGCTCGTGAGGTCCCACTTGAGCCAGGTGGGGAATCCGGCGCCTCCCCGGCCGCGGAGGCCCGAGGCCTTGAGCTCGCTCACCACGTCGGCCGGCTTCATCTTGAAGAGCGCCCTCTCGAGGCCGGAATAGCCGTCGCGAGCTATATATTCTTCGATATTTTCCGGGTTGATCACGCCGCAGTTGCGCAATACGACGCGGAATTGCTTTTGATAGAACTCGATGTCCTGGATCTTGACCGTATCGAAGGCCTTGGCGTCCTTCCTGTAAAGGAGACGCTTGACCTCGCGCCCCTTCACCACCTGCTCGGCGATGATCTCCTTCGCGTCCTCGGGCCGCACCTCGACGTAGAAGGACTCCTGGGGGAGGACCTTCACGATCGGCCCCTTCTCGCAGAAGCCGAAGCAACCGGTCTTTACGACCTGGACGTCGTTCTTGACGCCCTGCGCCTCCGCTTCATGGACGAGGGCTTCGTATATGCCGATCGCGTTGCTGGACTCGCAGCCCGTACCCGCGCAGACGAGGATGAAATTCTTGTAAGCCATCTCTTCCTCCGCCTTATTTCTTCATGATGTCGGCCGCGGGCCGATCGAAGATATGGTCGTCGAGAAGCTTCTTGTCGACGAGATGCTTCGTCACGAGCTCTTTCGCGAAATCATAGGTCATCTTGCCGTAGATGACGGTGGGCATGCCCGGCGCGACCACCTCGACGGTGGGCTCGACGTAGCAGAGACCCATGCAGCCCGTTTGCCTGATGATCACCTGGTCGCCCAAGCCGGCGGCGTTTACCGCCTCGACGACCGCATCGAAAGTCTTCTTCGCGCCTGCCGCGATGCCGCAGGTGCCCATGCCCACTATTACCTGGATTTCCTTGCCGTCCACTTCGCGGCGGGTCAAATCCATCTTCTTTTCCTCTCGGAGCTTACGCAGCTGCTCGAGGGTCATCTTCGCCATGTATCCGTCTCCTTTCGTTCATTCGTCATATTCCAGCGAGGCCAGGTAGTCCTTGAGCAGGGCCAGGGACGACGCCCGCTCGAGGCCGCCGACCGCCTCGGATATCTCGCTCCGCCTGAGCTCGTAAGAGCCCCGCGGGCCCTTGCGCCGCAGCAACATTTCGTGATCGCCGGGAAGACAGAGGAGGCCGAGCAAAAGAGAGGGGAGGTCCCCGACCGGAGGACTGTCGACGCTCGCCGATGGGAAGGTGAACTCGACCTTCGTCCCTTCGCCCTTCGCCGACTGGAGAGCCCAATTCCCCCCCGCCGCGTCGACTGCCTGGACCAGAAAGGGCAGACCCAGGCCGACCTTTCGCAGCGGATGCTTGGCCCCATCCGAATAGAAGGGATCCAGCGCTCGCGCCTTCTCGTCTGCAGTCATGCCTTTCCCGTCGTCGCGGACGCTGACGTGGAAGCCTTTCTCGGACTCGTCCAGGTCCATTACAACCTCGCGAGGCCCGGCCTCGACCGCGTTCTGCGCGATGTCGAGGACGTAATCGCCGAGGCAGTAATGCATGGCTAAATAGCCCTGTATTTGGCGACGATCTCGGGGAGCTCGTCCTTGGTGACTTTGCCGAAGACCTCGTTCCCGATCATGAGGACGGGAGCGAGGCCGCAGCAGCCGAGACAGCGCACCTCGTCGATGCTGAAGAGACCATCGTCCGTCACTTCGTCGCCCTTTATATTGAGGATCGCGCGGGCCTCGTCGATGAGGTCCTGGGAGCCCTTGAGGTAGCACGCCGTGCCAAGGCAGATGGCGAGCTTGTGCTTGCCGGGCTTCTTGGTCTTGAAGTAATGATAGAAGGTGATGACGCCGTAGATCTTGGCGAGCGGAAGACCGATCGTACGAGAGAGTCTTTCCGCCGCTTCCCGCGGTATGTAGGAGAATTCCTCCTGTATGCGGTGAAGCATCATGATGAGGCTTCCCGGCTTCGTCTTCCACTCGTCGATGTAAGCGGCGAGTTCCTTGGAGAACTCGATTTGTGCCAGTTGCATTCAACAACCCCCATGGATAAAAAGATATCGATATTTTGTTGTCGACATTATATGAAAACGGTCAATGAGTGGCAATAGAGTAGCCTGAGCGCTGTTTTCACTCCTTTCGGAGTGAAACAACTAGCGTGTATACTGAGCTATGAGAACAAAATACCTTTCTCGAACGGTCCTCTCGGGATGCTTGCTGCTTTTGCCGCCTTCACGAGAGGCGCGGATGCAGGCGCGGCTCCCGATTTCGTATATCGCTCCGGAAAGGGAGGATTCATGGGCGACAAGCTGAGCTTCGGCGTCGACTGGTATCCCGAGCAGTGGGACGAAGGGATGTGGGCCTCAGACGCGGACCGCATGAAGGCTTTCGGCGTAGACGTCGTGCGCATGATGGAATTCGCATGGTCCGTGCTGGAGCCCGAGAAGGATCGCTACGATTTTTCGCTCTTCGATCGGGCCATCGGGGTCCTGGCGGGGCGGGGCATCGACGTGATCCTCGGAACGCCTACGGCGACTTTCCCGGTCTGGCTTCTCGACGAAGGCGAGGTCCTCCAGGTGGCGCGAAACGGAATGCGGCGCGACTTCGGCACCAGGCGAATGGGCTGCTTCAACAGCACCGCCTATCGTGAGGCTTCGCGACGGATTGTGCGGGCCTGCGCCGAGCATTACGGGGAAAACCGACGCGTCGTCGGCTGGCAGGTGGATAACGAGTTCGGTCACGAGGGTTCCGACCGATGCGTCTGCGACGCCTGCAAGGCGGCATGGCATGCGTGGCTCGCCGAGCGCTATGGAGACGCGAAGGCGATGAACGCCGAATGGGGCAACGTCTTCTGGGGGACGAGCTATTCGCGCTTCGACCAGGTTCCCGTGCCGCGCGACCAGGTATCGGCGCATTTCAATCCAGGACTCCTCCTCGATTACGACCGCTTCTGCTCCGACTCGGCGACGGCCTATCTCGACGAGCAGGTGGCGATCCTGCGCGGGGCGATACGCCCCGGAGCCTTCGTGACGACCAACCTCTACCCCCCGCCCATGTCCAATGCGATCGACCTCGAGCGCCTGACCCGCGACATGGATTTCGCGAGCTGGGACAACTATCCCGTTTGGGGCGACCAAGACGAGCCTCTGCCGTATGTGGCCCAAGCTCTCGCGGAGTCCTTCATCCGGGGGCTCTCGGACGGGAGTTTCACGGTAATGGAATCCTTCTCAGGATTCCAGGGCCAGGTCTGTCTCGGCTACCTACCGCCGGAGCGCCAGGCGGCCCTTTGGACCAACCAGGCCATAGCCCGAGGCGCGGACCGCATCCTCTACTTCCGTTGGAGGACGGCGCCCTATGGGCAGGAGCAGCTTTGCTACGGGCTCTTCGACACCGACAATGCCGAGACCGCGCGCGCAGGGGGCCTTTCCCGGAACATCGGCGACGTCAAGGCCTCTTTCTCGCGCTTCGCTTCGACGCCGATGGAGAGCCCCGCCTGCTTGGTCTACTCTAAGGACGATGCCCGCGTCCTGACCGAGCAGTACCTATCCAAGGGCCTCTGTTTCAAGCCCGTCGAATGGGCGCAGGCCGGCTACGACATGGAGATGGTCAAATGGTTCGCCCCTTATGTCGTCTTCAACGTCAACGCCGACGTCAAGAGCGTCGATTCGGTCGAGATAGAGCGGTACAAGGTCATCAGCCTGCCCCTTTATCAGATGGCCGACCCCGATCTCGTCGCTCGGCTTGACGCCTGGGTCAGGAAAGGCGGCCGGCTCGTGCTCGGCTACCGGTCCGGCACGCGCGATAGGCGAAACTGGAACGTGGACCGGCCGCTCCCCGGCCTTTTCTCCGAGATGGCCGGCATCCGCGTCCCGCGATTCGAGTCTCTCAACTCGGGCAAGGCGGGGATCAAGGTCGGATTGGTCCCCGCGAAAGGCGAGGTCTGGGCCGACATCATCGAGCCCACGACGGCGAAGCCCGTCGCCGCATGGGCGGACAAACGCAAGTTCTATTCCGGCTTCCCCTGCGTTACCGTGAACGAGCGGGGCGACGGCAGAGTTTGGTACGTCGGTACGAGTCCGGATCCCCTCGGCATTTTCCTTCTCTATCGGCGCATCCTCAAGGACGCGAAGGTCGGCGCCGCGTTCCGCGGGATGGGGATAGAAGTAGTCGAAAGGCGTACCGAGGAAGGGGGAAAGGTGAAGGTGATCCTCAACCACAACGCGGGGGCCAAGCGGGTCCTCGGGAAGCGGATTCCGCCCTTCGGCTGGGAGGTGCTCGGATGAGGGAGTCGAAAAAGCCGGAGTCGGCCGCGGTCCTCAACGAGCGCGGCATGGATCTCACGGCGGGGGAGCGCTACGAGGAGGCCATCGAGGCTTTCGATCGCGCCCTCGAGCTGGAGCCGAGCAACCCCGGCCTACGGTACAACCGAGGCGAGGCTTATCGCCGGGCGGGGCGCGCGGCCGAAGCCCGAGCCGACCTCGAGGCCGTCCTGGCCGCCGAGGGCGAATCGGCCGATATCCTGCTCGCCCTCGGCCTCGTGGCATACGAGGCCGACGATTTCGAGGCGGCCGCCGCTCGCTACGAGCGAGCCCTCGTCCTCAAATCCGACTATCCCGAAGCCTGGAACGATCTCGGCGTCGTGGAGTTCCGTCGCGGCGAGTACCGAAAAGCCGGCGATGATTTCGAGAAGGCGGTCGCCCTCGCTCCCGGTTACGCCGAGGCCTGGCTCAATCTCGCGGACAGCTATTCGGAGCTGGGCATGGAACGGGAGCGGCGCGAGGCCTTGGCGAAGGGCAGGGCCTCGGGCGCGCGGAGCGAAGACGAGGAATAGGCACGATCGACGAGGCATCCCATGCCGGATCGAGGCAATTGTCTTTCCCGGCCGCTTGCCGTATCATCCCTCCGTATGACCGAAGTCCAGATAACGACGATCGATGAGGATCAGCTAGATACTGTGCTCGCCCTCGACGTGGAATTCGCCGGCGAGATGATCTTCTCCAAGCCGCTCATGATCAAGGGCAAGGTGTCCGGCATCGTGCGTTCCGAGAGCGACCTGTATATCGACGAAAAGGCGGTCGTCGAGGCGGACATCCTGGCCAATATCGTTTCCGTCAAAGGCAGCGTCAAGGGCAACATCTCGGCGCGCGAGAAGGTCGAGCTCTTTGCCTGCGCTTCCGTCGACGGCGATGTCACGGCTCCCCAGATTACCATGGAAACCGGCTGCCGCTTCAACGGCGCCTGCCGCATGGTCGCCCCGCAGATCGATGGCAAGGCTTAAAGCCTTCGCCGTCTTCGCATTGGCGGCCTTCGCGGCGGCTTCCTCGCCGGCGCAGGATAGGCCAGACGCCCTCAGGCTCTATGTCGACGGCAAATACGAGGATGCCCGCCGCGCCTGCATCGCCGATATCGCGGCGACCCCCGACGACGTAGAGTCTTACGTCGTGCTATCGTGGTCCCTCGTCGCCCTCGGCCGCTATGCCGACGCGGAGAACTACGCCCTGAAGGGCTATTCCGTCAGGCGCGATCCCCGACTGACCGAGACCCTCGGCGAGACCGCCTACTTCCTAGGCCGCAACGACGCGGCGCTACGCAATTTCCAGAACTACATCGGAGCCGTCAGCGAAGGAGGCCGAGTCGGGACGGCCTATTATTACATGGGCGAGATATACCTGCGCCTCGGTCGCTTCAGCCATGCGGACATAGCCTTTTCCACGGCCCTCCAGTACGAGCCGGACAGCGCCAAGTGGTGGACCAGGGCCGGCTATGCCCGCGAGAGGAACGGGGACGCGGTGCATTCGCTCGAAGCCTACCGCAAGGCCCTTTCGATAGATCCGCACTTTCAGGATGCCGCCGACGGGGAGAGCCGCGTTTCCCTGAAACTGCATTGACGATGGTCCTCAAGGTCGCGTT
>Ga0181529_10002636_pt1 | contig 21200 bp, 17 predicted proteins | sample PEATcosm2014_Bin_36_FD_119763 | JGI IMG/M metagenome (GOLD analysis project Ga0181529, IMG submission 119763) | Peatland microbial communities from MTU Mesocosm Facility, Houghton, MI, USA - PEATcosm2014_Bin10_30_metaG | ecosystem: Environmental > Terrestrial > Soil > Wetlands > Peat | place... | reverse complement strand
GGTGACGATCCCGAGCGTGCCCTCGGCGCCGACGAACAGGTCCTTGAGGTCGTAGCCGGTGTTGTCCTTGCGCAGCTTGGAGAGGAGATTGGCGACGCGCCCGTCGGCGAGCACGACCTCGACTCCGAGCGTCAGGTCGCGCGCATTGCCGTAGGCGATGACGGCGACGCCGCCGGCGTTGGACGAGAGATTGCCGCCGATCGTGGCGGTTCCTTCCGAAGCGAGCGCCAGCGGGAACAGCCGGTCGACCGCTTCGGCCGCCGCCTGCGCCTCGGCGAGCGTCACGCCCGCTTCGACGATCATCGCGTCGGCGTCGACGTCGACTTCGCGGATGCGGTTGAGCCGCTTCAGCGACAGCAGCAGCTCGCCGCCGCCGGCGTCGGGAATCTGGCCGCCGACCAGGCCGGTGTTGCCGCCCTGCGGCACGATCGCCACGCCCGCCGCCGCGCAGGCCGAGACCACCGCCGCCACCTCGGCCGTCGAACCGGGACGCGCGACCGCCAGCGCGCGGCCATGGAACAGCCCGCGCGGCTCTTCGAGATAGGGGGCGACGAGTTCGGGGTCGACGATGACGTTGGCGGCGCCGACGATACGCGCGAGTTGATCGAGAAAGGCGGAAGCGTCGTTCACCCCAGCGGTCCTTTGCGGCGCTTGACCGGGCGGCGCCGGAAGGCGGCGAGGAGTTCGACATGGGGCGAAAAGCGGAACTGGTCAAGCGCCGCGATCGGCCCGATCTCGTAACCGCCGCCGATGAGGATGCGCGCGTCGCGGGCGAAGCTGTCGGCGTTGCAGGAGACCGCGACGACCAGCGGCGGGCCGTCCGCGGCGAGCGCGCGCGCCTCGGCCTCGGCCCCGGCGCGTGGCGGGTCGAACAGAACCGCGTCGAAGCGCGCGAGCTCGGCGCCGACCAGCGGCCGGCGGAAGAGATCGCGGGTCTCGGCGCGGACGGCGCGCAATCCGCTCGCCGCGCCGGCGGCGCGCGTGAGCGCGGCGACCGCCGCCGCGTCGGAATCGACGGCGAAGACCTCGCGCTCGCGCGCCAGCCGCAGCGCGAAGGCGCCCGCGCCGCAGAAGAGATCGGCGACCCGTCGCGCGCCGGCGAGCGCCGCCGCGGCGCCGTCGGCGAGCGCGCGCTCGCCCGCCTCGGTCGCCTGCAGGAAGCCGCCCGGCGGCGGAACCGCCAGCACGTCGCCGAACAGGATCTCAGGCGGCCGGCGCTCGACGATCGTTTCGCCATGGACGGACAGGCGCGCGAGATCGAGCCGCTCGGCGGCGGCGGCGAGCTTGCGCCGCGTCAGGTCGTCCGGCGCGCCCGAGCCGCGCAGGTCGAAATCGAGCCCGCCGAGCGTCGCCGTCGCCTGGATGTCGAGCGGCTTGCTGATGCCGCGCACCGCCGCGGCGAGCGCATTGGCGGCGGCGATCGCGCCGGCGAGGCCGGGCGCGAACAGCGGGCAGGCGTCGACGGCGATGATGTCGTGGGCGCGCGCGCGCATGAAACCGACCTGCTCGCGGCCATCGACGAAGCGCGCGTGGAAGGTCGCGCGGCGACGGCCGTCGCCATGGGCGTCGATCAGTGGCCCGACCTCGGCGGCGATCCCGGCCCGCTGCAACGCGCACACGACGCCGTCGCGCTTCCAGGTCGCATAGAGGCGCGCGCTCATGTGTTGCGCGGCGCAGCCGCCGCAGCGGCCGAAATAGGTGCAGATCGGCTCGGCGCGCTCCGGCGCCGCGACCTCGAGCGCGACGACGCGCGCCCGCTCGCCGTCCGCTTCGGTGAGCGCCGTTTCGCCGGGCAGCGCCAAGGGCGCGACGGTTCCGTCCGTCGCCACGCCTTCGCCGCGCCCATTGAGCGAGACGATCGTCAGTTTGCGGCTGGATTCACTCATGCCGCGCTGCATAGAGGAATTCGCGCGCGCCGTCGCCGCCGGCGATCGGCGAGGGGACGAGGCCGACGCTCGCCCAGCCGAGCGCCTCGACGCAGGCGCGCACCGCGGCGCAGGCCGCCTTGAGGTCGGTCGGATCTTTCACCGCTCCTTTGACCAGCTTGTCGCGGCCGACCTCGAACTGCGGCTTGACCAGGCTGACGAGCCAGGCCGGCCGCGCCGCCAGCGGCAGCACGACGGGCAGCACCAGCGTCTGTGAAATGAAGCTGACGTCGATCACGATCGCCTCGGGCGCGCCGGCGATCTCGGCGGTGAGCCGGCGCGCGTCGAGCCCCTCGTGCGACGTCACGCGCCGATCGGCGGCGAGGCGAGGGTCGAGCTGGCCATGGCCGACGTCGACCGCGACGACCGAGGCGGCGCCGCGCTTGAGCAGAACTTCGGTGAAGCCGCCGGTCGAAGCGCCGACGTCGAGGCAGGCGAGGCCCTTGGGATCGAGGCCGAACGCGATGAGCGCCGCGGCGAGCTTGACCCCTCCGCGCGAGACCCACGGGTGCGGCTCGCTCGCCTCGATCCGCGCGTCCTCGGCGAGCGCGTCCGACGGCTTGCGCACGGTCTCGCCGTCGGCGCTGACCAGCCCGGCGGCGATCGCCGCCTGCGCGCGGGCCCGGCTGGCGAAAAATCCGCGTTCGACGAGAAGACGATCGGCGCGCTTGCGCATGTGGAGCTGGAAGCGAAAAGGGGCCATTCCCTGCGCCGGTCCAAGCGGTTTGGCAAGGACCAAGGTCCCTTCTTCGCGCGCGCAGGGAGAAGGGATCAGCCCTTCGCTTTCCGCTTGCGCGCGTAGATGAACAGGCGGGGGTAGAGGAACAGCAGGCTGCCGTCGGGATCGGCGTCGTAGGCGTCGGCGAGGTCGCGCTTGTAGCGGTTGAGGAACTCAGCCTGTTCGCGCGCGTCGAGCGGATCGAGGAACGGCCTCAGCGCGCCGCTGCGGAACCAGTCGACCACCTCGTCGACGCCGCTCAAGGGATGGACGTAGGTCGTCTCCCAGATGTCGAGCCGATCGGAAAGAGGCTTCAGCCAGCCGTAATAGTCGATGTGGGTGCCGATGACGGCGCGCGTCTCGGCGATCGGCGCCAAACGGCTGGTCCACGGCCCGTCGGCGGCGATCATGCGCATCAGCGAGTGGCTCGGCTCGTGGAGGTTGTCGGCCATCTGCACCGCCAGCGCGCCGCCCTCGGCGAGGGCGTTCATCAGGCGGGGGAACAGGATCTCGTGTTTGCGCAGCCATTGCAGCGACGAGTTGGCGAAGATGAGGTCGGGGGGCTGACGCGGCCGCCATTCGGCAATGTCGGTCTGATCGAAAGTCATGCCGGGCAGGCTGCGGCGCGCCTCGGCGAGCATCGGCTCGGAATTGGAGACGGCGACAATCTCCGCTTTCGGGAAGCGCTCCATCAGCATGCGCGTGCTGGCGCCGGGGCCGCAGCCAAGATCGACGATTCGCCGCGGCGTGAAGTCGACCCGGGCGAGAAGGTCGTGCGCCGGCTGGGCGCGTTCGGCCCCGAACTTGAAGTAGAGCGCGGCGTCCCATTCGGTCGTCAGCTTCACCGCCCTCTGCGCGTCCGCGACGCGCGGCGCCTGCGTCATCAGCCCAATCCCCTCGTCAATCCGCCCGCGGCGGGACACTTGCCGGCCAATCTAAGCGCTTTGATGGCGGGTTAAAGCGCTTTGATGGCGCAGGCGGCGGGGCGCGTGACGCTCCCCCTCGTCCTTCGACTCGCGCCGCTCCTCAGGGCGAGGGGCGGAGCGAGGTCGACGGCGCTCTGTGGCGGCTGCGGGCTCTGGGCGAGGCGCCCTTCGCCAACGCGTTTGCGCCCTCCCGGCTCGCCAGCCACCCTCGCTCTCCCCCCCTCGCCCTGAGGAGCGCCGCGCGAGCGGCGCGTCTCGAAGGGCGCGGCGCCGCGGCGATTGCGCTTCCGCCCGCGCTCGCCTAAGCGAGGGGCTTGTCTTCAAACGCGAGTCGCCAGGAACGCTATGGCCGAAGACGCGAAGCCCGTGAACCCGCCCGCTTTCGCTCACGACAAGTTGTTGATCGTCGATTTCGGCTCGCAGGTGACCCAGCTCATCGCCCGGCGGGTGCGCGAGGCGGGGGTCTATTGCGAGATCGCGCCGTTCCAGAACGCCGAGGCCGCCTTCGCGGCGCTGAAGCCCAAGGCGGTGATCCTCTCCGGCGGTCCGGCCTCGGTGCCCGACGAGGGCTCGCCCCGCGCGCCGCAGGCGATCTTCGCTGCCGGCGTGCCGGTGCTCGGCATCTGCTACGGCCAGATGACCATGGCCGCCCAGCTCGGCGGCGAAGTCGAGAGCGGCCACCACCGCGAATTCGGCCGCGCCGAGGTCGCCGTCGGCGCCGAGAGCCCGCTTCTCGACGGCGTGTGGAAGCCCGGCGAGCGCCATGTCGTGTGGATGAGCCACGGCGATCGCATCACCCGGCTGCCGCCCGGCTTTGCCCGCGTGGCGACTTCGGAGAACGCGCCGTTCGCGCTGATCGCCGACGAGAAGCGCCGCTACTACGGCCTGATGTTCCACCCCGAGGTCGTCCACACGCCCGACGGGGCCCAGCTCATCGGCAACTTCGTCCACAAGGTCGCCAGGATGAGGAGCGACTGGACCATGGCCGCCTTCCGCGCCGAGGCGCGCGAAGCGATCCGCGCCCAGGTTGGCAAGGGCCGCGTCATCTGCGGCCTCTCCGGCGGCGTCGATTCGGCGGTCGCCGCGGTGCTGATCCACGAGGCGATCGGCGACCAGTTGACCTGCGTCTTCGTCGACCACGGCCTGATGCGCGCCGGCGAGGGCGATGAGGTGGTCAGGCTGTTCCGCGGCCATTTCAACATTCCGCTGGTCCATGTCGCCGCCGAACGCGACTTCCTCAATGCGCTCGACGGCGTCGCCGAGCCGGAGGACAAACGCAAGACGATCGGCCGCCTGTTCATCGAGACCTTCGAGCAGGAAGCAAAAAAGATCGCCGCCGACGGCCGCGGCCGGGTCGAGTTCCTCGCCCAGGGCACGCTCTATCCCGACGTGATCGAATCGGCATCGTTTTCCGGCGGCCCGTCGGTGACGATCAAGTCGCACCACAACGTCGGCGGCCTGCCCGAGCGGATGAACATGAAGCTGGTCGAGCCGTTGCGCGAGCTGTTCAAGGACGAGGTGCGCGCGCTCGGGCGTGAGCTCGGCCTGCCGGAAAGCTTCGTCGGTCGCCATCCGTTCCCCGGCCCGGGCCTGGCGATCCGCATCCCCGGCGCCGTCAGCCAGGAGAAGCTCGACATCCTGCGCCAGGCGGACGCGATCTATCTCGAGGAAATCCGCGCCGCCGGCCTCTACGACACGATCTGGCAGGCCTTCGCCGTGCTGCTGCCGGTCAGGACCGTCGGCGTGATGGGCGACGGCCGCACCTACGATTCCGTCTGCGCCCTGCGCGCCGTGACCTCGAGCGACGGCATGACGGCGGATTTCTTCCCCTTCGACATGGGCTTCTTGGGCCGGGCGGCGACGCGCATCATCAACGAGGTCAAGGGCGTGAATAGGGTGGTCTACGACGTGACGAGCAAGCCGCCGGGGACGATCGAGTGGGAGTGACGGATACAAACGGCGGCAATAGCGTAGTATCGGCGGCGTTTTACGCTACCGTAAAGTTGCCGCTCCCGTCCGTAACTCACTTTCGCTGAACTTGCGGTCTCCATATCTGAGCTGTCAGGTCCAATGTGCCCCCACTTCTCGGATGATGCGAAGCGGCTTCAAAGGGCGAGAGGATTGCAGCGTAGAATAGCGTGCACAAGGGCAGGTCTGCTTCGCGCCCGAGCGCGAACCCGCTCGCGCGGGAGGGGCGCTTGGGGCGAGGGCAAGCTGAGGCGGCAGTGAGAGGTTCGGGTCGAACTCCGAGCATGAAGGGTCGCCTTCATGCTCGAGAGGAAGACCCGGTGTCCGAACAACCGACCCGATCGTCCGTCAGTCCGCTGCGCCCGCGCATGTTCGAAGACATGGCGATGCGCGGCCTGCGGGAAGAGACGCAGCGCGACTATATCCGGCTCGTGCGGAGCTTTGCTGCGTTCCTCGGGCGGCCACCGGAGACGGCGACGGCCGAAGACATTCGACGCTTCCAGGTTCACCAGGCCGAGAGCGGCGTGCAGCCGCCGACCATCAACTGTTCGGTGTCGGCGTTGCGCCTCTTCTTCACTGTGACGCTCGATCGGCCTGACCTGTCGCGCCGGTTCGTCCTGGTCCGCCATCCCCGCAAGCTGCCGACGGTGCTCAACGTCGAAGAGGTCAGGCGGCTGCTCGAGGCGGCGCCTGGGCTTGAAGCACAAGGCCGCGCTCGGCGCCGCCTATGGCGCTAGGTTGTCGGTCTCGGAGGTCGCAACCCTCAAGGTCAACACTAGGTAGAACTAACTGCCCAAGCCTCCATCGACGACATGAACATGCCTAGTGACGAATCCGCTCATTGACGACGCTAGGAACAAGGCCACGTTCGCAACTTCCGCCGGGCGGGCGTGGCGCCCAAACGGAATGGCTTCGTCGATCGCGGCGGTCACCTCGCGCCCGGTGAGGGCAACGAGCCGCGTCTCGATGTCGGCTTGAAACGCGTTGTCGATCGGACCGGGGTTCAAGGAATTGACCCGAATCCTGCGCGAGGCGATCGCCCGCGCGACTGCCTGCACCAAACCTGTCTGCGCATGCTTGACCGTGGTGTAAGCAATGTTGAGACCAGCGCCCTCGCCTGTTGATAGGCGTCGACCCTGACCCACTCGTACCGTTGGTGGTCAAGAGTTTACGGTGCCGATCGGCATAGGACCCTGCGCCGAATGACATCGGGTCTCGCGCGTGATCATGGAGTTGATCCACGGCGCGTAGAAACCGATCAGCACGCATTTAGCCCCCGATACCCGTTTAGGGGGATCCTGCGAAAGCCGCCGCTCTTGGCCTCACTCAGGCGGCCGAACTGCCGCTATCGCAACCGAGAACGCGGAAATTGCGAGCCTGTACGCGTCGTCTTGCGAACAGGTGCCCCATGAATCGACTTCGATTTCGTCGAACGCCTCGGCGAATTCGATGGCACAGCGAAGCGCATCCAATTTTCGAAACGCAGGCACATCGGTTCGTACAAGGGCAGCCGCCAGGACGCTTCTCACGTTGTCGACAAATAAGTACTTGCTGTTTGGCGGCGCCTTGGCAGTGTTTTTGTTCACTCCTAAGGCCTCTGAGGGGTCATTTTTCAAACTGAGCGAACACAACCGAAACGCGGCGTCCTGGTCCGACGGCGGGTTCGATTGGATTCTTGCCAACCACGGCGCCAGGCGACGAATGCGAGCAATGACTTCACGGATTTCGTCGTTCACCTCGTCCGGCTCACCCGACATGTCTCGCGCGCCTCGCCTCAAAATAGGGAACGTCGGCCTGCAGCTCACGGTCCTCAACGATCGGTGCGACGTGTTGGCTCCATGCCCCCAACGCGGCCCTTCCCTCGGCCGCGCGGTCGCGACATCGGTATATACCGACGACGCCCGCCCGACCTCCTGAAACTTGGTCGAGCATCGCCTCAGTTGTGAATTGGCGCGACAGGTCGACCTCGCTGCCATCAACAACAGCAATGGATTGCGACGCCGATCGGCCTCGGAGCCCTGCGCCGACGCGTGTGCCTGAGCTTGACAGGTCTCTGACCCGTTTGCGCCGCCGGCCGTCGCAGAGCGGATATTGACTCCGAAAGGCGAGGCGAATAGGAGTGGGAATAACGTTTCATAATAAACATTGCAAGTTGGGGGATATGCGCGGCAAGCCGACCATGAACGATGTCGCAATTGAAGCGGTGGTTTCGCTCGGCACGGTGTCCAAGGTTCTGCGGGGCGACACGACGGTCGCCGCAGAGTTGCGCGAGCGCGTTCTTGCGGCGTGTCGGAGCTTGAAGTACCAGCGAAATTGGATCGCTGCGAGCTTAAGAAATCGGCAGACCGACACGATCGGAATCATTATTCCGGATATTTTGAACACCTTCTACGCGACTCTCGTCGAGAAGCTGGAGAACCTCGCGTCAGCCGGGGGCTATACCGTCGTGATCGTGACGACGGGGGAAGAGCCACAACGGGCGCTGCAGCGCATCAATGTGGTCAAGGATAGACAGGTCGACGGGGTGATCGTCGTACCTTCGGTGGGCAGCTCTGAGACGCTTGTCTCTTCGATCGGTTCTGACATGCCGTGCGTGATTGTCGACCGCGTCGCCTCTGAGAATCCTTTCCCAAGTGTCGCCACTGACAATTTCGACGCGGCCTATCAAGGCGCAAGGTATCTGCTGTCCCTTGGCCATAGACACGTCGCCATCGCCGCGAACACACCGCGGCTCTGGAACACCCACCAGCGCATTGCCGGATTCGAGCGCGCTATGGTTGAGGGCAAAGGGAGGGCCGACGTTAGGATCGTCGGAATGACGGTTGAGGAAGCCCGAATCTCCCTTGAGGGACTGTTTCGCGAGCGGGAGCGGCCGACTGCTCTCTTCACGTCCAACAACCTTGTCACTCTTGGCGCCATCAGCGCGTTGCACAATTGCGGCGTCAGCGTCCCTCACGAGATGTCCCTTTTGGCTTTTGACGATTTCGAGTGGCTGAGACTGCTGAGGCCGGCGATAAGCGCGATCAAACAGCCAGTGGATCAGATCGCAGTGGAAGCTTGGCGCCTCTTGTCTCATCAAATTGGCGGGAGACAGATCTCGAACCCTCACGTTCGCGCAGCTGGGCAGTTGATTATACGCGCCTCCACCACCCAGCGCGTGCTGATCGGCAAAAGAGCGGGGACGTCGTGAGCGGCTTCGCAGGCAAGGGCGTAGTTTATCGCCGGCGGTGGTCGCGGCCTCGTATTGGTTTGCGGGCGGCTGATTGTCAGCCGCGGCAGATCCGCGAGTCTGATTGGCCAGCTTTCAGCATTGCCTGGTCGCGCCAGGGAGGCTCTGCAAGACTGCGATGGTGACACTGCGTCGAAAAGTCATATCTCGTGGGGACGCGTTCCGAGATATAACGTTTCATGAGAGCCTTAAAATATAACGTTTCACAGCGTTGGGCGGCATAGCGGGCGGAAACAGGCACGATGAACGAGTTCAAAGTCGCTCGGTGGAGGATCGCTCTATGGCTGTGACGCAGATTGCGTCCACCCCATCATTCGTCTGGCCGTCGCGACAGCGCGTCGCGTCCGCCGTCCTGGTGATCGCCACGCTAGTCGCGATCGGCGTCTACGCGCCAAGTTTCTTTCGCTATCACAATATCATCAACGTGCTTCTGCAAGCGTCGTTGCTGGGCCTTTTGGCGATCGGCATGACCATCGTCATGATCGACGGCGGCATCGACCTGTCGCTGCCGGCCAACACGGCGATGGGCGCGGTGCTCGGCGCCCTTTATATGAGGGCAGGCGGCGATTGGGCGCTCGGCGCCTTGATCATGATTGCGACCGGCGTTCTGATCGGCTCCATCAACGGCTTCGCCGTCGCGCACCTCAAGATGATTCCTTTCGTTGTCACGTTAGCGACGATGACTGTCGTATCGGGCGCGTCGATCTGGCTGACGAATTCACTCAGCATCTCGCAACTACCCGATGCGTTCGTCGAGTCTTTCGACGCGCGGCCATTTTTTGGCGTGCCTGTCACCGTGCTGATCGTGGCCGCTCTCGCCGCGTTAATCGCGATGCTGATGCGCTCCTCTGTGGCCGGGCGCTGGGCTTATGCAGTCGGAATTAATGAGCGGGCGGCGCGGGTCGCCCGCATTCCGATCAGGCGCGTCATTCTCGCAAGCTACATGTTTTCGGGCCTAATGGCCGGACTTACAGCCGTGCTGCTCACTGCGCGCCTTGGCTCGGCTTCGGCCAACATGGGCAATGATGGCGTGGTTCTCGACATCGTGTCGGCTTGCGTCGTCGGCGGCGTCAGCATCTACGGCGGCTCTGGTCGTGTTTCCGGTGCACTGTTTGGCGCATTGTTGATCACTATTCTGTCGAACGCGATGAACCTCATTGGCGTGTCCTACTATCTGAGCCTCATCGTCAAAGGCGCGGTCATCATTGCCTTTGTCGCCATCGACGGCCGCAAAGAGAGCAAGCAATGAGCGTGCCGCAAAGGTCCCTCCGCATGGAGGGGATTTCGAAAGCCTTCGCCGGTATCGCGGCAGTGCGGGGCGCGAGCTTGGAAGCGCGCGGCGGCGAAGCGATGGCCATTATGGGCGCCAACGGCGCCGGCAAATCGACCCTAATGAACATTCTCGGCGGTGTCGTCGCCAGTGATGGCGGCCAGATCATTCTCGACGGCGCCGCAGCTACGATCCGCTCGCCTCGCCAGGCCACGCAGCAAGGCGTCGCCTTCGTTCACCAAGAGCTGGCGATGCTTCCGACTCTGACCGTGGCGGAAAACATATTCATCGATAGCTTGCCGTCAGCCGGGCCGTTCGTTCGCACTGGCGAAATGGTGCGCCGGTCCGCAGCCTTGCTCGCACGGCTTGGCTGTTCGATTCCACCGACCATGCCAGTCGAGCAGCTCAGCATCGGCGATCAACAGCTGATCGAGATCGCGCGGGCGCTTCGGCAAGAGGCCAGGGTCCTTATCTTTGACGAGCCGACCTCGTCCTTGAGCGGCCCCGAGCGACAGAGGCTTTTCAACATCATCCGCGGTCTCAAGGCCAGCGGCGTCGTCATAATCTACATCACGCACTTTCTCGAGGAGATCTTCTCGATCTGCGAGCGCGTCACGATAATGCGTAACGGCGAGACCGTGTGGTCGTCGCCGATATCCGAGGTCGATCCGGCAAAAGTCGTCCATCTGATGCTGGGTGTGTCGGAAAACGAAGGGCGCATTCGCGCGCCAGTTGAAATCGAGAGCGAGCCATTGCTGGCGGTCAAAGGACTGAGACGCGAAGGCGCGATCCGAAATGTTGACTTTGAAATCCGCAGCGGCGAGATCGTCGGCCTCTGGGGCCTTCTAGGGTCTGGTCGCACCGAGCTCCTACGCGCCATGGTGGGTCTCGACCCCATAGACGCCGGGACAATATTGTGGAGAGGCGGCGACAGCCTCCAGCCGATCACGCCTGAGCGACTCCGTGTCCATGTTGGACTGATCACGGAGGATCGGCGCGGCGAAGGCGTCCTTTTGCCGCTTTCGGTCTCCGACAACATCGCGCTGCCAAATCTGAAATCGCTGCTCAATAAATGGCGGCTCGTCGATCGCGGTCGCCAGACCACGCTGGCCGACGCCATGATCGACCGGTTGAAGATTAAGGCCTCGAGCCGGGAGCAGGTCGTCGCCACGCTGAGTGGGGGCAATCAGCAGAAGGTCGTGTTCGGGCGATGGCTCGCGACCAACCCGCGCCTGTTCCTACTGGACGAGCCTACGCGCGGTCTCGACGTCAGCGCTAAGACTGAAATCAACCGGCTTATCGTCGAGCTGGCGGAGAAGGGATGCAGCATATTGCTGGTCTCGTCCGAGCTTCAGGAATTGATGCGCGTCTGTGATCGCTATCTCATTATGAGTCGCGGCAGACTGATCGGCGAATTGCCGGGCTCCGCCGACACGAACGCGCTGATGCAATCGATCGCGACGATCGACAAGGACCTTGGGGACGCCGCGTGACCGCCAGACAGAAGCTTGCCGATTTTCTGCTTCGACGCGGCTTCTTCGTCGTGTTCGCGATCATTTTTGTCTTCTTCTCGCTGGCCACGCCGCATTTCTTTCAGTCCGACAATATCCTCAACATCTTTAGCGCCATGGATCCGCTCGCGATCACCGCTTCAGGGGTGGCGTTGGTGGTGATGTCCGGTCGGCTTGATATTTCCGTCGGATCGACTGCCTTTCTCTCCTGTGCGATTGGCGCCCTGCTGATAAACCAAAGCGATCTCAATCCGGCGCTCGCCGCAATCATCGTCGTCTGCTGCGGCGCGTTGCTCGGCGCGATCAACGGATTCATCGTGGTCGTGCTGAATGTCAACGCCCTGGTTGCGACGCTGAGCACGATGATTGCCTACAGGGGAGTGGCGCTCGCACTTACGGACGCGTTGCTGGTGCAATTGCCGCCGCCAATCCGGTTCCTTGGCAATACCAGGCTGGGGCCGTTCCCTCTCGATATCTTTGTAATGCTGGTTGTTTTGGTGCTCGTGCATCTACTGCAAACCAGAACGGCCTTCGGACGCCAGATCATGGCGATAGGCAACGACATCGCGGTCGCGCGCAAGATTGGGCTCCCAGTCGACCGCACAGGGTTCTTCAGCTTCGTGCTCGCGGGTGTGCTCGCGTCCATCGGGGGAATCCTCACCACGATTCAGAACGGCGCGGTCAGCCCCTTTCTTGGGAACGGACTGGAGTTCACGGCGGTCGCCGTCGTGGTTGTCGGCGGAATCAGTCTGCTCGGCGGCCGCGGCGCGATTTTGTTCAGCGTTATTCCCGGTGCTTTCATTTTCGAGATGATTCGCAACGGACTCACCAATCTCGGCGCCGATCCGTATTCTTACCGGCTTGTCGGCGGCGCCGTGATCTTCGCAGCTATGTACGCGGATGCGCTGAAAAGCGGGCGGTTCTCAATGGGACGAAGACTCTGAACTCTGAGGCCTGACACCGACCGACGGAAGCGTTCGAAGAGCCCAACTATTCAAGGAGAGGAAACGGTCATGAAACGTTATATCTCGGCAGCCTGTGCCGCATTGTTCCTATGCGGGTCGGCCGCCGCCCATGCGGACGCATTGAAGCCCCTCAAGGTGGGCTTTTCTCTCGACACCAAGGAATCGTCGCTTGAGACCGCCTGGGTGGATTTCCTGAAATCTGAGGGCGAAAAGCAGGGAAAGGCCGCAGGTTTCGACGTCCAATGGACGATCAACGTGGCGAACGCCGATCCAACGCGCCAAGCCGCGAATATCGACGATCTCATCACCCGCGGTGTCGATGTCATCATCGCGCGCGCCTTCGATTCGGGTGCGATTGGGACCTCAATCAAAGCCGCCAAGGAAGCCGGGATTCCTTTCATCACGTTCGATCGAGGCTCCACGAGTGGAAAACCCACCGCGCATGTCGGCGGGGACAGCTACGACGAAGCCAAAACGACCGGCGAGGCGTTCGCCGAAATTCTGAAGAAGGCGGGCGTTCACGGCAAGTGCATCGAACTCCAGGGCATGCTTACCGACATCAACGCCGTGCACCGCAGTCAAGCTTGGAACGAGGTCGGCAAAGCGACGGGACAGTACGAGACAATTGTGCAGGTTCCGACCAACTGGAATCCAGAGCTGTTTCTTTCGGGGTTGAGCAACGCACTGACTGCGAAGCCCGAAGCCAACTGCGTGTTTGCCGCCAGCGACTTCGCCTTCCCCTCGATTCAAGCCGCGCTCGAGAAGGCGGATCGCTGGGCGCCAACCGGGCAACCGAAGCACATGTGGCTGGCGACCAACGATCTTCTCTCTGCGGCGGTGAAGCCGATGCAGGACGGCTACATCGACGTGGCGACGACATGGGACGCCTATTTGCAAGCCAAAGAGGCGGTCCGTGTGATCATCGCTATCGCGCAGAAGCAAGATCCGAAGTGTGGCCCGGATGGGTGTCTTGCAAAAGGTCGCGTTGTGACTCCGGCGACCATCAACGACATGCCGAATCTTTGGTCGCGTGATTACAAATAGTTTTCAGAAGTTACGCGAAAGAGACGGGGGCGTTCGATGCGCCCCCGCCTGTAGCGATATTGGCCACAAGCTAAGACACAAGCGGATCGTTCAAGCGTAGGCGCCCAATATCGTTCGCCTTCCGCAGGAGCGCTTTTTTTGAGGCGCTGTAGGGACGGCGCCTCAGTACTGCACCCGCCGCCGTGACGGCCGCTGGCGCGAGAATTCGGCCCGCTATCAGGCGATGGCCATGGTTTGCAAAGGACGCGCTCGATCGCGCGTGGAGTGGGCGATGATGGACGTTGAGCAACTGGAGCGTCAACTCGACTGCTTCGATCGAAGCCGTCGACTTGAGGCGCTTAGTTCGTTGTGGCGAGCCGTCCAGCTCGGCGAAATCGCGCTTCCAAAACCGGGAGGCGCAGTCAATCTCCACGCGCACACATTCTTCTCTTATAACGCTTACGGCTACTCGCCGTCCAAGTTCGCCTGGCTGGCGCGCAAAGCCGGGCTGCTTGCGGCCGGAATCTTCGATTTCGATGTTCTCGATGGCGTCGACGAATTCCTCGACGCGGGTCGACTGATTGGGCTTAGGACCTGCGCTAGCCTCGAGTCGCGGGTCTACGTGCCGGAATTTGCGACGCTGGCGATCAATTCACCCGGCGAACCCGGCGTCGCGTACCACATGGGCGTTGGCTTTCCGCGCTCGACGTCCCACCCGTTCCTCTCTCAAATGCGTTCCGCAGCGCAGATTCGTACGCAGGGGATCATCGAACGCGTCAATCTGTTTCTCGATCCGGTCCGCCTCGACTTCGATCACGACGTTGCGCCGCTTTCGCCGAACGGCAACGTCACAGAGCGCCACCTCTGCGAAGCTTATGAGCGCAAGGCGGTCGATCTGTTTCCCGATCCTGCGCGCCGCGCCGCGTTCTGGACAGAGCGACTTGGGGGCGCGCCAGATGAGAGCGCAAAGCTACAAGGGCTTATCCGCGCCAAGACGATGAAGAAGGGCGGCGTCGGCTATGTGGCGCCCGACCGGGGCTCGTTCCCAGAAATCGCGCAGATGAATCGCTTCGTCATCGAGGCGGGCGCGATTCCGACGGTTGCCTGGCTCGACGGCATGAGCGAAGGCGAGCGGCGGATGGACGAGTACATCGACATTGCGATGGCGTCTGGGGCGGCGGCTTTGAGCGTCATCCCTGATTGTAACTACACGCCAGGCTCGCCGGAAGACAAGAAGAAGAATCTCTATGCAGTCGTGGCCCTAGCCGAGCGCCGCGGATTCCCGATTGTGTCCGGCACCGAGATGAATACGCATGGGCAGAAGTTCGTCGATTCGTTTGACTCGGCGGATCTCAAGCCATTGGCGCAACCATTCTTGCGCAGCGCCTACATCTTTTACGCGCACACGGTTCTGCAGCGTGACCTCGGGGTCGGCTACCTGGGTGCGTGGGCCGAGGCGAGCTTCGCCTCAGTCGCGGCGAAAAACGACTTCTTCCTTGCGGTGGGACGCGCGCTGCAGCCGGGCGAAGACAAGCTCGCCGGTCTCGACGCCGACGTGTCTCCGCAGCAGCTGTTGAAAGGACTGGGACGAGAGGTTCGCCATGAACGCTAACCCGCGCACGGAACGCGCCGTCCGATCAGGCAGGCTAGGTTGAGATGACCGCGAGTGTTCCACGGGGCATTGCCGTCGTCGACATCGGCGCGACAAACAGCAAAGTCGTTCTCTTCGATTCCTTGCTCGCCGAAATCGATCGGCGCAAGACGGAAACCGTCCACCGCGACGGTCCGCCCTATCGGCATATCGACGCGCAGCGGATCGTTGAGTTTGCGATTGGCGCGATCGGCGAGCTCGATCGGGTTCTGCCGGTGGACGTGATTGTCGTCAGCGCCTGCGGCTCGACGCTCGGCTGTGTCGACGAGAAAGGCGAACTGGCGACGCCGATCATGGATTATCTCGCCGAGCCGCCGGCGGAGATCGCTGAAGCTTACGCGAAAGTTGCGCCCGCCTTTGCGGAGACATTCTGCAACACGTGGCCTGCCGCCCTGTCGCTCGGCAGACAGCTCTTCTGGCTCGAATCCGCCTTTCCCAAGGCGTTCGCGCGGGTACGGTCGATCATGACCTGGAGCCAGTACCTCGCTTTCCGTCTTGGCGGGCGCCAGACGTGCGAGGTTTCGACGCTGGGCGCGTTCTCGCAGCTTCTCGACGTCCTGAGGGGCGACTTTTCCTCCGTCGTTCGGCAGCGCGGCTGGGTTGATCGCTTCGCGCCGCTGACGCGTGCGTGGGAGGACGTTGGCGAACTGAAGCGGGAGTTTCGCCCTGCGAAGTTTTCCGGCCAAGGGCGCATCCTTTGCGGCGTCCACGACTCGGATGCGAACTATCTGCGTTACCTCGCCGCCGGCCTTAGTGAGCTCGCGCTGCTTTCGACCGGAACCTTTGTCGTCGCCTTTGAAAGCCGAACGGACGTCCATCGTCTCGATCCCAATCGCGAGACGTTCTCGTACACCAACGTGTTCGGACGCCCGCTCGGTTGCTGCGGTTTCTTCGGCGGCCTCGAATTCGACAAGCTCCTCGCCGGCGCTTCGCCTTCGGGGGCGTCGGCGAAGGACATCGAGGCGATCATTGCGCACGAAGTGTTCGCGCTGCCGTCATTCAGCGACACCGATGGCCCAGTCGCCGGAAGCGGCAATCGAGGGCGCATTGAAGGTCCCTTCGCCGGAGATCCCGGGCAAAGAGCGTCGCTTGCCACGCTCTATACCGCGCTGATGATGTCGGAGGCGCTCGACGCGGTCGAGTCGCGTTCGCCGATCGTCATCGACGGCCCGTTCTCGCGCAACGACCTCTTGTGTTCTCTGCTGGCGGCGCTCCGTCCGCGCCAGCAGGTCGCTTCGTCCTTACTGCAGGAGGGAACGGCCGCAGGCGCAGCCGTGCTCGCTCTGATGAACCCAGCTGGCGACTTGCCGGAGCGTCAGGTCGAGCTGAGGCCGCACGAGCCCGGGAGGTTCGCCGGCCTCGGCGCCTATCAATCCACGTGGCGAGCAAAGGCGCGCTCCAGCGTATTGGCGTGCTCCGGCCTGTCAAATCAGTGAGGGCGCAGGGTTCATCAACGTGGAGGTCAACGCATGTACGCGTCGCCGCGGAAGGAATGGAATTCTTGACATGATCGAACACGCGCCAAGTGACATGCTGGCCGCCCGGCTTCATGGAGTTGGGCTGGAGAATCTCCGCGTTGAACGCGTGCCGGTTCCTCAACCGAACGATAACCAGTTGCTCGCGCGGGTCGACGCGGCAGGAGTGTGCTCGTCAAATCTGAAACTGATCGCGCAAGGCAGCGACCACACCTTTTTGAATGGTTGGGACTTGACGCGTTTCCCGATCCAACTGGGTGACGAGGGCTGCATCACAATCGCGGCGGTTGGGAAGAATCTCGGCGACCGTTTCGAAGTGGGGCGACGCTACTGCATCCAGCCCGCTGTCGACCACCCGCCGATCAATCATCGCGAGCGGTACCGCAATAGTGGCGAGGGAATGAGCAAGGTAGCCGTCGGCTACACGTTGCCGGGACACCTGGCGCAATACCTTCTTGTCACTGAGGAGATCATCGCCGCTGGATGTCTGCTGCCGGTTCCCGACAAAGACATGCCGTACTTCGCTGCAGCACTCGCTGAGCCGATTTCCTGCGCGATCTCCGCGCAGGACCGGCATTTCCACATCCGGCAGAGGGCGCCAGATGCTCCGCGCGAGCCCAAGCTAGGCTTGCTACATGGCGGTGTCGCGATGGTGGTCGGCGCCGGCCCAATGGGGCGCATGCATGCGGAGGCCGCACTGCGTTACCGGCCGCGGCATCTGATCGTCGTCGACGTTATGCAGAGCCGGCTCCAGTGGGTGGAAGACGCGCTCCCAGATCGTGCACGAGCGGCCGGTTGTGAATTGCACACCGTCTTGTCGGAGCAAGCCGTGGAGTTGTTACGCACTGTCAGCGAGGGGCGTGGCGCAGACGATATCATTGTCGCCGTGGCGAACCGCGCACTGCAGATCCAGGCGCAGCAATGGCTAGCCAAGGGCGGTGTATTGAACCTCTTCGGCGGCTTGAAGAAGGGCGAACACGTCATCGATCTCGACACCCTGCGTGTTCACTACGACGACATCAGGATCTGCGGTTCGAGCGGCGGATCGCCCGCCGACATCGCGGAGACCTTGCGGATGACTGCGGCGCGCGAACTCGACGTCGGTCGCCACATGACGATGGTGGGCAGTCTCGACCAGCTTATTCGGGCGCTCGAGATGGTCAGGAACACCGAAACCGACGGCAAGATCGTTCTGTATCCACACCTCCGGCACACACCCCTCGAACAGGCCCGAAACTGGACGCTCGGCGACGAGCAGACTTTTGTGAAGCGTCATGCCTAGAAAGACCTTCGTCGGATTTGGCTTCGGAGCGATCCAAGGCGGATTGTTCCTCTATGAAGCGCATCAATCGGGCAACTTCGATCGGCTCGTTGTGGCCGAGGTCGTGCCCGAAGTGGTCAGAGCGTTGCGGCGCAGCGGCGGACGCTATCGCGTGAACATCGCAACCCGGTCCGGCCTCGAGGTTCGAGAGGTTACAGGCGTCGAGGCGCTCAACCCGAACGAACCCACCGATCGCGCAGCGTTGATTTCCGCTGTGGCGGAAGCGCAGGAGCTGGCAACGGCTCTGCCGAGCGTGGAGTTCTATGACCACGGTTCGGCCTCGGTGGCGCGCATTTTGGCGGAAGGACTTTCGCAACGTGCGACGCCCGGCGTCTTGTACGCAGCGGAGAATCACAACCGCGCCGCTGAGATTTTGGAAAGCAGGGTCGGAATAGGGCCGCCGGAATTCCAGTTTCTCAATACCGTGATCGGAAAGATGAGCGGCGTGATTAGCGAAGGCGCATCCAGGGAATTCCTGGTCGAGGAGTTCAACCGAATTTTGATCTCACGGGTCGCTCTGCCGGGGTTTCGCCGCGGCATCGAAGTGTTCGAGGAAAAGCGGGATCTACTGCCGTTTGAAGAAGCAAAGCTTTATGGCCACAACGCCGTCCACGCCCTTTTGGGCTTCTTGGCGCACCGGGAGGGATGTCTGCGCATCTCGGACGCCAGTGAATCGCTCCGCCGGTTTGCCGGGGAGGCATTCATTGAAGAATCGGGGCGCGCGCTCATCGCGAGGCATGACGGCGTGGATGAGCTCTTCACTCCGCGCGGCTTTGAGCACTACGCCTGCGATCTCATGGAGCGGATGGTCAACCCGTGGCTGAACGATTTGGTCGCGCGGGTGATCCGCGACCCGCGTCGAAAGCTGGGATGGAACGACCGTCTGATTGGCACGATGCGATTAGTGCTTGACGCTGGAATAGCGCCACGCCGGTTCGCCGAAGGAGCAGCGGCGGCTCTTGCCATCGTTGGAGGCGATATTCGGGACTTGTGGCCGGAGCCGGACTCGCCGCCCGGGCGGAAGAGGGCGCTAGAGGAACTGATCACCCACAATCAGGGCGCAAACTCGCAGGGGCGGCTTTGATCACATGGGATTGGTGACGAACGATACGAATGGGGGGCGCTGGCTCCCGCTCGGCCGAAGTCGGGCGCCGACCCGGCAAGATCGAAATTCGCGACGCGCGATTGGGAGGAATGAAATGGCCTTGCACACTAAAGTCCTGTTGGCGGCGAGCGGCGATTTGCGCCAGAGCGCCAACGAAACGTGCTGGCCGGCGCAGGAGGCGATGGAGAGGCAGGTCGCAGCGGCGGTGGCGGAGTTCGGCGTCAAGGTCGAGCGCGCCCATCCCTACGATCCTGAGCTCAAGCACGGCTTCATCGCCAGCCAGAAGCAGGGCCTCGAGGTGTTTGCCAACGTCGACCCGGAGACGCCGATCATCGTCGCCGAGGCGGTGTGGCAGTACACCAATCACGTCCTGCCCGGGCTCCTCGCCCATCGCGCGCCGATCCTGACCGTCGCCAACTGGTCGGGCGAGTGGCCGGGCCTGGTCGGCATGCTCAATCTCAACGGCTCGCTGACCAAGGCGGGCAAGAAGTACAGCACGCTGTGGAGCGAGACCTTCACCGACGAGCTGTTCAAGAAGAAGCTGCATCAGTGGCTGAGCAAAGGCCGGGTGACGCACGATCTCTCCCATGTCCACGAATTCGATCCCGCCTCCGCGCCCGGCAAGGCGAAGAAGGTGGCGAAGGAGATCGCCGCCGATCTGCGCGGCCGCCGGGCGATCATGGGCATCTTTGATGAAGGCTGCATGGGGATGTACAACGCGATCATCCCCGATGAGCTGCTGTTCCCGCTCGGCGTGTTCAAGGAGCGGCTGTCGCAGTCGGCGCTCTATGCCGCGTCGCGCACGGTCACCGAGGCCGAGGCCAAGGGCGTGTACGACTGGCTGGTCAAGAAGGGCTTCACCTTCCACTTCGGCCAGGACGCCAAGACCGAGCTGACGCTCGACCAGGTGCTCGACCAGTGCCGGATGTATGTCGCGGCCGCCCGCATCGTCGAGACATTCGGCTGCGACGCAATCGGCATTCAATACCAGCAGGGCATGAAGGATCTGATGGCGGCGTCCGATCTCGTCGAGGGTATGCTCAACAACGACGATCGTCCGCCGGTCCTGACGGTGGACGGCAAGCCGATCCGCGACGACCAGGCGATCGTGCACTTCAACGAAGTCGACGAATGCGCCGGGCTCGACGCGCTGTTCACCAACCGTGTGCACCGCGCACTTGGCCAGCCGGCCGAGACCACGCTGCACGACATCCGTTGGGGCGACCTCGATCGCAGCGGCACGACCAAGGATTACGTCTGGGTGCTCGAGATCTCCGGCGCCGCGCCGCCCGCCCACCACATCGGCGGCTGGGCCGGGTCGGATAGCCTGCGCCAACCGCCGATGTACTTCCCGTTCGGCGGCGGCACGGTGCGCGGTATCGCCAAGCCGGGCCCGATCGTGTGGTCGCGCGTCTTTGTCGAGGCGGGCAAGCTCAAGATGGATCTCGGCCGGGCGCACGTGGCCGAGCTTCCCAAGGCGGAGACGGAACGGCGCTGGAACGCCACCACGCCGCAATGGCCGATCATGCACGCGGTGCTGCATGGCGTGACGCGCGACCAGATGATGGCGCGCCACAAGGCCAACCACATCCAGGTCGCTTACGCCAATTCCGAGAAGGAAGCAGATCTGGCGATGGCGACGAAGGCGGCGCTCGCAGCTGAGCTAGGCCTGAAAGTGTCGCTGTGCGGCGCCAAGCGAAACGGGTCGCCGCTGCTGCACTGACGCCGACCTTAGGCGCGGCCGGCGAACGGCCGCCCCGTGATGATTGATGCGGGTTGCGAAAGGGTCGCGAACGTGACGAATGGAAAAGCACAGCGAGCGCAACTGCTCGGACTTGTTGTCGGAGGTGGGCGGCGGCGCATAGGCGAGGGGCGCAACAGGACCGACGCTGCGGCGTCGGGCCCGACGAAAGCTCGGAGCGACGAAGTCGGGCGGGAGAGTTAAGCCATGCGCGCTCCCATCATTTCCGTCGAAGGCGTCGGCAAGAACTTTCCCGGCGTGCGGGCGCTGAGCGACGTCCGTTTCGAGTTAATGCCCGGCGAAGTCCACGCGCTGATGGGCGAGAACGGCGCCGGGAAGTCGACGCTGATGAAGATTCTCGCCGGCGTCTAT
>Ga0181529_10002635_pt1 | contig 21206 bp, 12 predicted proteins | sample PEATcosm2014_Bin_36_FD_119763 | JGI IMG/M metagenome (GOLD analysis project Ga0181529, IMG submission 119763) | Peatland microbial communities from MTU Mesocosm Facility, Houghton, MI, USA - PEATcosm2014_Bin10_30_metaG | ecosystem: Environmental > Terrestrial > Soil > Wetlands > Peat | place... | reverse complement strand
CGGTGCCTGAGCCGATCACGATGAGCTTGTTATCCCGGAGGCGCCCGACCATGTCCATATTGATCATTGCGACCGTGCTCTTGAGCGGCTCGAGGGGATGGGAGACGTAGAAGCTGGAGCCGAGAAGGCCGAGCTCTTCGCCGCTAAAGCAGATGAAGACGATGGAGCGTCTGGGCCTCTGCGATTCGGGCAGCCGTCCGAACCAGGCGGCAAGCTGCATGACGCCTGCGGCGCCGGAGGCGTTGTCGTCCGCGCCGTGATGGATGGCGGGCGCGCTGGAGCGCGCGAGCGAGCCGGGACCTCCCATTCCGAGATGGTCGAGGTGCGCGCCGACGACGAGATACTCGCCGCGCAGAGCCGGATCGCCGCCCTCCAGCAGTCCGACGACGTTGGCCGTCACCTTCGGGACGCGCCTCACGTCGGCGGCGAGCCTGCAGGTCGCCGGCAGGACGAAGGAGACGGGCTTGCCGGCGTCCGCCGCGGCCTGCAGCTTCTCCAGCGAGCGTGCGTGCGCGCGCGCCAGCCAGGACCTGGCGAGGTTGTAGCGGACACGCAGCACGGGCAGGCCGGCGTCGGTGGCCTCGTCGAAGTTCGACGGCGCGCCGGACGCGTCCGAGTTTGCCGGCGGCACGACGAGCACGGCGAGCGCGCCGAGATTGCGGGCGGCGACGGCCTTGCGCCGGATGCCGGCATAGTCGGCGAGCGGGCTGTGCGGGTCCTGGTTCGGATTTCCGGCGAGCATCAGCGCGACGGCCCCGCGGACGTCCACTCCCTTGTAGTCGTCGTGCTGCGCGCGCGGCGCCCGGATGCCGTATCCGACGAACACGATCCGGCCGTTCGCCTTTCCGCCTCCGGATACGCTGGAGGGCTCGAAATCCTGTCCGGCCCGGTATGCGAACCTGGTTACGGGCTGCAGCGGCCGTCCGATCCGACCGGCGCGGACCGTTACTTCGAGCGCGTTACTCCTGCCGACCGCCCGGCCGGCGATGAAGCGGAAGGGCTGGTAGAAGCCGCTGCCGTCCATGGCGGCGGAGGGATCGCGTTCGCTCGACGTTCCCAGCGGTTTGAGGCCGGCGTCGCGGAAAGTGCGCGCGATGAACTGCGCGGCGAGCTCGTTGCCCGGCTCGCCGCTGCCGCGGCCCTTGAGGGCGTCCGAGGCGAGGTACTCGATCTGGGCCTGGATGGACTGCGCCGAGAAGTCCGGGAGCTGCGGCTCGCCCCGGGCGCCGGCGGGGGCTGCGGGGCGAGCGAGCAGCAGGATGGCGGCGGCGAGGAGGATTGGCTGCCGATGGCCGAATGGGAATATGGATACCGTCATGTGCATCGTTTTACTTCGCGGTGTGAGGCACGACCAGCGGCCATTCGCGCAGTCTGTCCATGAGCGCGTAGGCGGTTACGTCGAGCTGGATGGGAGTGATCGAGATCCTGTCCTGGACGACGGCGTGTACGTCGGAGCCGGGATCGGGCGTATCCTCGCGGATGTTCCCGGCGAGCCAGTAGTAGGGTCTTCCGACGGGATCTGTGCGCGAGTCGATCCGATCGACGTACTCCGTTCTGCCCTGGTGGGTGATGGAGACGCCCTGGAGCCTATCGGCGGGAATGCCGGGCACGTTGACGTTGAGCAGCGTGGCGGGCGGCAGAGGATCGGCCATGATCCGCTCCGCAAGGCTCGCCGCAAACTCGGCTGCCGGACCGAAGTCGACGCTCTCCTCGCCGCGCCGTGCGGTGACGGAGATGGCGAACGCCTGCATGCCAAGCACGACGCCCTCGATGGCGGCGGCGACCGTTCCGCTGTAGGTTAGATCCCAGCCGAGATTGGAGCCGCGATTGATCCCCGAGACGACGAGATCGCAGCGGCCCTCCAGGAGGATGTCGAAGCCGAGCGACACGCAGTCGGTGGGCGTGCCGTTGGTGGCGTAGGCCGGCGCGCCGTCCGGGAGGGCGACGCGATGGATGCGGAGCGGCTTGTGCAGTGTGATGGAGTGGCCGGCGGCGCTTCGGGGCCTTTCCGGCGCCACGACCCATACCTCGCCAAGCCGTGAGAGCGCTGCGCGGGCGGCCACGATTCCGGGGGCCTGCACGCCGTCGTCGTTTGTCAGGAGGATACGCATTTCGGCTGGTAGTTCGCCGCGCGGGCCGCGGACCCCTCCCGGGCGTTTCCCATCACGTCATTTGACAGGATGGACAGGATGGAACAGGATGGGCAGGATGGGCAGGGTGGTCGCTGGGGCCGTTCTTGTGATTCGGCCAACTAATTTGGATCGAGGCTGCGGCGCCGTTGTTATGCGTGGTCGCCGCCTGGGATGCGTGTGGAGAGGTAGCGCTCGATGGCGGCGGTGTAGGGGGCGCTGGTGGTGGTGCGCTGATAGTGGATGGCGCGCGCTTTGGCCTGGCGCTCCAGCTCGCCGAGGAACCTGTCGAGTTCGGCGCAATAGGAGACGCGGATGGCGTCGACGTCGGCGTCGAGGCAATCGTGCGATTCGGGATCGACGAACTGAGCTGCGCCCTCGCCTGCCAGTTCCATCTCCGTATCAGTAAGCACCTGAAGCAGCAGAACCTGCCAGCCCCGGTGCACGAACATGCCCAGCGAGTGAAACAGGGGGCCCGGCTCCTCGAGAAAGTCCGAGATGACGACGAGGAGGCCGCGGCGGCGCGCGGCGGAGAAGAGCAGCTTGAGGACGGAGGCCAGGTCCGTCGGGCCCTTTGCCTGAGCGCCCTCCAGCGTATTGAGGAGGGACTTGAGGTGGTTCATGGTGCCGCCGGGCGGCGTGAGCTTTTCGAACTGCGCGCCGCCAAGCGCGAGCGAGACCTTGTCGCCCTGCCTCACCATGAGATAGCAGAGGGCGGCGGCCAGGTAGGCGCCGTACTCCAGTTTCGAGAGCGGCCCGTTGGACGGCGAGGATCTTTCCGGCTTGCGCCTGCGCAGCAGCTCTCCGAGGCCAGGTCCGGGCACGCGCTGCGCGGGAGGATCGTCGCGGAAGCCCATCGAGGCGCTCGTGTCGAGCAGGACATGGCAGCGCATATCCGTGCTCTTGCGGAAGAGCTTGACGTAGTCGCGATCCGTGCGGGCGTAGGCCCTCCAGTCGAGGCTGCGGATCTCGTCGCCGGGCACGTAGGGGCGATAGTCGGCGAACTCGGCGGAGGCGTCGTAATAGGGCGAGCGGTGCCGACCGGAGTAGAATCCCTCCACAAGGATCCTGACGGCGAAGTGGAAGCTCTCGAAGCGCCGCAGATCCTCCGGACGGAGAGTCATTCCGTTGCGCTGGGGAGTCTGTGTGTTCATCGATATATAGTATCACATCGGGCTTGCGGGTTTCACGGGGCGTCGCTCCTTATTGCCGGCGGAGGAGGAGGGCGAAATCGTGGTCCGTCGCGCCGAGGGCGAAGGGTCGGCCCGAGACGATCGTTTGAGTTGCGCGGTCGTGGGAATCGAGATCCCAGATCTCGGCGATGAAGCGGCCGGGCAGATTCACGGTGAGGGAGAGCGGGGCAATCGAGCGCGTGCGCAGGTACTGTGTGGTGCGCGGATCGCCCGTGCTGTCCCAGCGCTCGACTCCGGAGACGTTGCGGACGTACAGCAGGGCCGTGGCGCCGTCCAGGCTCACGAGCGGCTTTAGTTGGAAGCCGGTCGAGACGGCGAAGGCGGAATGGAGCGGCGTGGCCGGGTTGAACTTGCGGCCGTCGACGGTCTGCCTGCGCGGCGGGGTCGCGAGGGCGAAGTCGAGATCGGCTCCGCAGTCCAGCGCCAGCTCGGCGTATTTTGCCATCGCGTCGTAGGCGGCCCGTCCCGAGGAGGTGTTGAACCATTGATCGTCCTTGAGCGGATGTGGCACGAGGCAGACGACGGGCGCGGGACGGCGGCGGAAAGAGCGCCAGTCGATGCGGGCCGCGATGTCGTGGGCCAGGCGATATTCTGCCACCTCGCTCTTGCGGGCGTTCCAGAAGAAGCAGCCGGGAGCGCCGTTCGTGAGGGAGAACCAGATGATGTCGCGCATCGTCCAGCGGCGCGTGTCGCGGCTCGGGTGCTGCGTGAACTGATCGCCGGAGGATTCGCCGAGGAAGGCGGGGCCGGCGAGCCGGCAGTAGCGCATAAGCACGTCCACTGCGAGTCCGTAGTCGACGCTCGGAGAGGTGCTGGGCGGATCGGGATAGAGGTGCGGCGTGTAGTAGTCGACGGCGGTGCGGGCGCGCCACCATACAGGATCCGCGGTGAAGAGGCCTCCGCCGCCGTGGCTGACGCAGATCGGGACGGAGGGATCGACTGCGTGGATGAGCTTGATCTGGTGGCTCACCCAGGAGGGCGGGCAGCCCACCATCTCGTTCTCGAGCTCGTAGCCGAAGAGCATCGGATTGCCCTTGAGCAGGCCGACGATCTCGCGCGTGTACATATCCTGGCAGGCGATCACGTCGGGATCGGTGTATTTGAGCGAGATGTCGTCGATCAGCCTCCGGTCGCGGATGAAGCGGCGCCGGCAGGCGGGCAGTTTGGACAGATCGGCGCCCCGGTACCAGGGCATGGCGTAGGTCTCCAGGGCATAGCCGTCGAAGTAGATCGGCTTCGTGTAGTCTTCGTGGAGCACGAACTGGAAGCGGAAGCCATAGGGCCGGGCGAGATCGAGATAGTGGAGGAGTTTGCCGAACAGGCCGGGATTGACGCGGCCGCCGATATCCATCGGCTCCATGCCGTTCGGCCGGTGCGCGCGGAGCATGAACCTCTCGGCCGTAACTCCGCTCGCCTTAAGCAGCTTGAGCCACGCGGTGATCTGCTCGTCTGTGGCGTCGTAGAATGAGACGAGCCCGTACCATTCGCCGTCCGGCGACGGCGTTCCCACCCAGTTCGCGTAGAACCCTCCCAGGGGCATCCAGGGCCGGCTGCCGGCTGCGAAGTAGCCGTTCGGCAGGATATGGACGGGATCTCGGCGCGAACCGGCCGGCAGCGCGCAGACGGCAGCCGAGATGCCCGCGAGTCCGGCGTCGTCCCGGACCATCACGTTGACCACCCATCTCCGGGCGGGATCGCAGCGGAGTATGGCGTGGGCGCTGCCGTCGGGCCCGGTGCGGGAGCTCGCGACGGAGAACGATGCGCCCGGGGCCGACCAATAGACCCTCCTTCCGCCTCCCGGAACCGGATTGTTCCACTCGTCCGCAAGGCGCGCCGTCACGGCGAGCCGTTTTACTCCGCGCGGCAGGATGGCGGGCGCCCAGACCGGCTCCCGGATAGAGGCGATCGGCTGGAGAGTGTAGCGAAAGGCCGGGCCCGCATGGGGCGAGACGCCGAGGCTGACCGGGGCGGCCGGGCTGAACTCTGCGGATGCGACGAGCGTGTCGGCGAATCGCCCCGCGTGGGACGACACGTGATATCTCAGCGTCGCCGTCCCGTCCTTGCCCGTGATCAGCCGCAGGCCGCCATCCGCCGGGAGCGCAGGGCACCTTCGGTCCGGCGCGAGCTCGCCGCCGGATCCCGGCGCGAGCTCGACGCGCACGGGGCGGCCGGCGAGCGGATTCCCATCGGGGCCGAGCGTGGTTACGGTCGCGATCTGCTCCGACGCGACCCGAGGCGTCTTCGAGGCGAGCGAGACGACGACGCGAGAGGCGGCGGGCGATTCGCCGCGCAGTTCGAGGGCGGACCGATCCGCGCCGATCAGCGAGAGAAGCTTCACCCAATCGAACTCGACGTGCGCGTCGAGATATTTTGCGGGATCGATGCGGAGGGCGGTGAGAACGCCATGCCAGCGCGCGTCCCGGCGCAGGTCGATGCGCAGCGTCTGCCAGTCCGTGCCGGAGACGTGGAAGTCGTACTGCACGAGGGCCTCGCCGCGGCCGGGCCGGCCCATGACGCGCCAGTTGGCCTCCGGCACGGACTGGCGGACGCGCATCTCCAGCACCGGATAGCGGGCGAGATCGATGGAGACGGGCCGGATCGAGCGTCCGGCCGGCCCCCACATGGCGCCCCAGATGAAGTAGGCGTCGCCTGTGACGTCGAGCTTCATGATGCCGTCTTCGACCTTACGCGAGCGGAAGTTCCAGGGCCTATCGCCGAAGGTGTCGATGCTTTCGAAGTCGTTGCGCTTGAAGTCCCAGCCGTGGCCGTAGGCGTCGGCGGCGTAGTCGGGGATGACGACGTGAGGCGCCGGCGGGAGCGGGCCGGATTGAGGGCCGGTGCGGAAATAGAGCTCGTAAGAGCGCGCCATGCCGGCCGCGGTGGCAGGGACCTTCCAGACGAGGCTTGCGCCCATCGCCTCGACGGGAACGTCGGTCTCGCTCCCGGCGGGCCCAATCTCGATAAGGCGCAGGGAGGCGCGGTCGACGTCGGAAGGGAGGCCGAGGCGCGCCAGATCTCGGTCCAGGTCGAGCGGAAGCTCGGCGCAGACGCGCTCGCGCGGTTTGAATTCGCCGGGCACGACGATGCGGACGCGGAGGGGTCGGGCGGGATCGCTCCAGCGGGCGGAGTCGCCGGAGCAGCGGAGCGGAACGGCGACGAGCAGGAGCGGCAGAAGCGCAAGGATAGACGGGGCGCACATGCGGCGCATGGATAGTCGACCTTTCGGCGGAGCCGCCGGGCGGGGGCAGAGGTCGGACTCCGGCGATCATGTATACCACGAGCGTCGTGCCACATCCTTCCCGCGCTGCCGGGTCATTCAGTTATCCGAGGGCCGGCCTTGCCTGTTGTCAGAATCTTGCTATTGACAAGGCGTGTTCAAGGAATCTATAATTTGCGTTGGAGAGAGCAAAGCAGCTCTTCGTAACGGTTTGTCCTCAGCACATTCCGGCAGCCACAACGACGTCGACTGTCTCGTCACGTTCTTCGCCCTACCTGGACCCATGTGGACCAAGGCAAGGACGCTTTTTTATTGCCTTCCCGCTCGCACTCTATTACAAGGAGACACTAGCGCTATGACGCCAAAAGACGTGATCGATCTCGTCAAAGAGACCGAGGCCAAAGTCGTCGACGTTCGCTTTACGGACGTTTTCGGCCAGGTGCAGCATTTCTCGCTTCCCGCGACTCTGTTCACAGAGGATGTGTTCAAGGAGGGCCTCGCGTTCGACGGATCGTCCATCCGCGGTTTCAAGGTCATCAACGAGTCGGACATGCTGCTCGTTCCGGACCCCAGCACCGCCTTCCTGGACCCGTTCACCGATGTGACCACGCTGAACATCATCTGCGACGTCGAGGATCCCATCACTCGCGAGATCTACAATCGCGATCCCCGTCAGGTAGCCAAGTCGGCCGAGCGCTATCTTCAGAGCACCGGCATCGCGGACTCCTGCTTCTTCGGCCCGGAGGCCGAGTTCTACATTTTCAACGACATCCGGTTCGATCAGACGTCGCACTCGGGCTACTACTACATCGACAGCGACGAGGGCATCTGGAATTCCGGCCGCGACGAGAAGCCGAACCTGGGCTACAAGATTCCGTACAAGCGCGGCTACTTCCCGGTCCCGCCGACGGACAGCCTGCAGGACCTTCGCACCGAGATGATGATGAACCTCATCGAGGCAGGCGTCGACGTCGAGATGCAGCATCACGAGGTTGGAACGGCAGGCCAGGCCGAGATCGACATGAAGTTCGATACGCTGGTCAGCATGGCCGACAAGGTGCTGAAGTACAAGTACATCATCAAGAACACGGCGTACCAGAACGGCTACACCGTGACGTTTATGCCGAAGCCGCTCTTCCAGGACAACGGCTCCGGGATGCACTGTCACCAGTCGCTGTGGAAGAACGGCGAGCCGCTCTTCTGGGACGAGCGCGGCTACGGACAGATCTCCGAGCTGGCCGTTCACTATATCGGCGGCATCCTGAAGCATGCGCCCGCGCTTCTGGCCTTCTGCGCGCCGACGACCAACTCCTACCGCCGGCTCGTTCCGGGCTTCGAGGCGCCGATCAACCTGGTCTACTCGGCCCGGAACCGCTCGGCCTGCGTGCGCATCCCGATGGTCAGCAAGTCGCCGAAGGCCAAGCGCATCGAGTTCCGCGCGCCCGATCCCTCCGCGAACCCCTACCTGGCCTTCGCGGCCATGCTGCTCGCGGGCCTCGACGGCATCGAGAACAAGATCCAGCCGCCGGCCCCGATCGACAAGGACCTGTACGAGATGGAGTGGGAGGAGCGCAAGGGCATCCAGCAGACTCCGGGCTCGCTGGAGGAATCTCTGAACGCTCTCAAAGAGGATCATGCCTTCCTGCTCAAGGGCGGCGTGTTCAGCAAGGACCTGATCGAGACCTACATCGACTACAAGACGACCGAGGAGTTCAAGCAGGTAGCGCTCCGGCCGCATCCGTACGAGTTCCACCTGTACTACGACATCTAGAACGCAATCCGAACGCCGGAAAAGGGGCGCCCAAATGGGCGCCCCTTTTTTCTGCGGCCGTCCGGCTGCGCTCTCGCCGCAAGTTATATGACCGCGTGGCCGCTTATGCGCCGGTACGGGCGGACACTCGGTTGACGCCGAGACTCCGAATCCGCTATACTGACTCCCGGTGGCTCCGTCGCGATAGAGATTCGCGGGCATCGTCGCGCGGTTGCGAAACGCGAGGAGTCCGCTATTTTGAGGAGTGGAGCGCGAGCGGTGGAGTGCGCGAGCGCCACAGGGGCGCGGAATGCGCCGCGATCGGCGGGAGGTCGGAATGTTGAACAGGTTTGCCAGGACGTTTACAGCGGCACGCAGCCTTAGCGGCATGGCCTTCGGACTGACGGTCGCTCTTGCGATTGCGGCGCCGTCCGGCGCTGCGCGCGCGCAGTCCGGCATTGACATTTTGAAGCGATCCATGCAGACGTACCAGAGGCTTGCGACCTACAAGGGAACGTCCAGCGTGTCCGTATCCATGTTGTATAACGGCAAGCCGGTCCAGACCAACTACGATCAGGTCGAGCTCAGGATGCGGCGACCGAACATGATCACGATCATCTTCACAAATCCCTCCGGCACGCGCGCGATCTACGACGACGGGACCACGATGTACGTCTATGGCGCGGCGCTGAACCAGTACAACCGCATTCCTGCCCAGAAGACTCTTCAGGGCGAACTGGTGATGCTGGGCGCCATCGGAGTACAGGCCAGCCTGGACCCGCTCTATTTCTTCGTAATAGGCAAGGTGCCTGAGACGCTCTCCAGCGTGAACCTCGTCGGAACGGTCAATCTTAACGGCAAGAGCTGCTACTACATCACGGGCGGGTCGCACGCGCCGGCTCACAAGGCCAGGATGCCAAACGGCAAGATTATCCAGGTGCCGGCAACGAGCGCGAAGTGGAAGTGGTGGATCGAAAAGAGCACGTTGCTTCTGGTCAAGATCGAGGCCATCGACCCTCACGTGCCGATGAAGGTCGGCCTGAAGAAGGGAAAGAAGGTCACGCAGACGATGTTGATAATGGCGCAGAGGGTGTCGAACACGGTTCTGGAGGCGACGCCAAACGCGAATCTGCCGGACAACGCTTTCCAGTTCGCTCCTCCGCCCGGCGCGACCGAGCGCAAGTCGATAGGAGAGATATTGAAGAGCGGCAAGTAGGCTGCATGGAAAGGTTTTTATGATCGGAATTCTGGTAGCGGCGATTGTCGCGGCGGTCGTGACCAGTCTTCTCACGCCGGCGGTCCGCCGCTGGTCCGAGAAGGCGGGAGCCGTGGACCAGCCGGGAGCCAGGAGGGTGAACACGTCGCCGATGCCTCGCGCAGGCGGCATCGCGATCTTCATCGGATTCCTCGCCGCCGTAGTGCTCACGGTCACCTACCGGCAGTTTGAGATCCCCGGGCAGCACGCGTGGACGATGCAGGTCGTCGGCGTGTTGATTGCGGCGACGTTCATAGCTATCGTCGGCTTGATAGACGACTTCAAGGATCTTGCGGCGCGCTGGCAGGCGCTCGCCATCATCGCGGCCGGCATCATCCTGCTGCTATTCGGGGTGCGCATCGAGGGCATCACGAATCCTCTGGGCGGCTTCGTCGGCACGAACTACAACCCCATCCTCAACTGGCACGCGCTCGGCACGATCACGTCGTGGATCATCACGCTTGTGTGGGTCTTCACGGTGACCAAGACGGTGGATGCGATCGACGGCGTGGATGGGCTGGCGGCCGGGGTCTGCGCGATCGCGGCGGCGACGCTGGCGCTCGTGGCGGCGCAGCTCAAGGCGAAGGGTGTGCCGGGCCCGACTCTCGCGCTGATGGCGGCCGCCGTCACGGGCGCCTGCCTGGGCTTCCTGCGGCACAACTACCACCCCGCAAAGATCATCATGGGCACGATCGGGGCGCAGGTGCTGGGCCTCGTGCTGGCGGCCATATCGATCATGGGCGCGTTCAAGGTGACTGCAGCGGTCTCCGTGCTGGTGCCCGTGCTGGTGCTCGGCGTTCCGATCTTCGACTACATACACGTTCTGACGCGCCGCCTGCTCGCCCGCGCCCCGCTCACGGTAGCCGACAAGCGGCATCTCCACCACAGGCTTCTCAGTCGCGGCTGGAACCAGAAGCAGGTCGTCTGGTTCATCTACAGCGTGGCCATCGCCTTCTGCATCACCGCGTTCGCTCTCTTCCGCGCCGGCCGCATCGGCCGCTGAGGGCTTTCGATCCGAGGGTATTCCGGGCCCGCGGCGAGGCGCCCAGTCGAAGCGGTTGCTCGACGGCGCCGCGGCGGTTAGTGTTGGCGCGCAGGCGCCGGAGCCGGCCGCCCGATCCGGAATAGCCCGATCACGAACGGTATCCCCATCGCCGGCGCCGCTGCGAGCGGCAGATGGAGGGCCGCCAGAACGAGACCGGCGACGAAGACCGCGGATAGGACGGGCGCGGCGCGGCGAGTTGCGGCAAGAGCGAGGATCGCAAGGCCGATCAGGCTCACCGCCGTCCACCAGACCGCCGGCTGCACGGCGGCGCCGCCCAGCCCGACCATGAACCCGACCAGGCACAGCCCCAGCCAGACCCTCGTCCAGACCGGCGTGAGCAGCAGATCGTCGAAGATCGAATAGAAGACCGGCGTTGCGAGCAGCGTGAGAAGCAGGGCAAGCGATTGCCCTCCGATGACTGTGTAGCCGATCGCGCGGTTCGTGGCTGCGCCGGTGCCGTTTGAGATGACGGCCGGAACCATGCCGGCGACAAATGCCACGGTCGTCATCAGGATGGGACGCAGGCGGTCTCTGTTCGCCCTGACGATGGCGTCGTACCGTTCCATGCCGCGCGCGCGAAGCTGGTTCGTGTGATCGATCTGGAGAATCCCGTTCTTCTTCACGACGCCGAACAGCACCAGGATCCCGAGGATCGAGAAGATGTTCAGCGACTGCCGGAAGATCAGAATTCCGATGAGCGCGAACGGCACGGTAAGAGGCAGGGCGAGCAGGATGGTAATGGGATGGATCCACGACTCGAACTGCGCCGCCAGGATGAGATACATGAATACGATGGCGAGGACGAACGCCTCCGTGAAGGCGATGAACGCCTTGACGAGCTCGCGGGACTGCCCCATCGGCCCCCAGTCGTAGTCGGGCGGCATGTGCAGATCGCCGATGATCTTCTCGAAGCTCTGCTGCATCGCGTGCTCCGAGTAGCCGGGAAGGAGGTTGGCGGAGAGCACCACCTGCCGTCTTCGTCCCAGGCGAGTGATCTGCGACGGTCCTGTTCCGCTTGCAAACGAGACGACGCGGTCGAGCGGCACGCTGCCCTGGGTGATGGAGGGCACGGAGAGCTGGCCGATCGCGCGGGGATCGGTGCGGAAGGGAAGATCGGACCGGACGTGGACCTCGTACTGCTCTCCGTTCTGGAAGAAGTCGGTAACTTTCGCTCCGCCGACGAGCAGGTGCAGCGCGTTGGCGATGTCCATTACGGAGACGCCCTGATCGGCGGCGCGCTTGCGGTCGATGTAGACGCCGAGCTCCGGCTTGCCGACGATGAGGGACGTGTCGGCGTCCACGGTTCCCGGCACCTTCTTCATGGCCGCCAGCGCCCGCGTCGAGTAGTCCTCCAGCCTTTCGAGGCTCGGTCCGGAAATGTAGTAGGAGACGGCGGCCTGCTCCGTGTTGGATTCGAAGGCGGGAACGACTCCGACGGAGGTGCGCAGATCCCCATATTTCGGCAGCACGCGCGAGCGAGCGAGCTGCATGACGTCCTGCTGGGATAGATTGGGCCGCCTGTCCGTATCCTTGAGCTTGACGAAGATGTTTCCCAGGTTCTCGGTCTGCTGGTCGTTATTGCCGATGGTCAGCACGGTGTAATCCACGCCCGGCAGCCTGTGCACGTCGGCGGCGATACGGGTGCAGATCTCATCGGTGGAGGCAAGGCTGGTGCCTTCGGGAGTGCGCACGGAGATTTGAAACTGGGATTCGTCGTCGTCCGGCAGGAAGTTCTTCGGAACGGCGGGCACGACCCAGACCATGCTGCCGAGGGCGGCCAGGCAGGCGACGACGACTGCCCAGCGGTGCCTCATGGACCAGCGGAGCAGGAAGGTATAGACGGCGTCGATGGGGCGGAAGATGCCCGTCTCTTTGGAGCCGATTCTCGATTCCGGCCCTCGCGCGGGCGGTTCGGCGGTTTCGGGCTCGGCCGGCTCACCGGGGCTGAAGGAGAGCGATGGAGCGTCGGCCTCCGGACCGGAGGGAGCGTCGGGCTGCGTCTCGTCGTCCACGGCGCTGACTCCGACGGGCATGTTGTCGGGAGCGACCGGCCCTGCCGTGCGCGGCCGCATCTTGATCCAGCGCGAGGAGAGCATGGGTGTGAGGGAGAAGGCGACGATCAGCGAGACGAAGATCGCGAAGGCCATCGTGAGGCCGAACGAGTTCATGAAGCGGCCGACGATGCCGGTCATGAAGGCGACGGGCAGGAAGATGGCGATAAGCGAGAGGGTCGTGGCCATAACGGCCAGGCCGATCTCCCGCGTGCCCTCTATGGCCGCTTCGAAGGGATTCATCCCTTTCTCTTCTATGAAGCGGTAGATGTTCTCCAGCACGACGATGGCGTCGTCGATGACGATTCCCACGGAGAGCGTCAGCGCGAGGAGGGTGAGGCTGTTGAGGGTGAAGCCCATGACGTACATGAGCAGGAACGCGCTGATGACGGAGGCGGGAATGGCGATGGCCGAGATGACCGTGGTGCGCAGGTTCCAGAGGAAGAGCAGCACGACGATGGCGGCGAGCAGGCTTCCCAGGATGAGGTGCTCCTGCACGGCGTCGGTGGCGGCCTGGATGTAGAGGGACTGGTCGCGCGCGATGGTGAGTTTATAGCCTTGCGGGAGCCTCTTCGAGAGTTCGGCGAGGCGCTCCTTGACGGCGTTGCAGGTGGCGACGGTGTTGAGACCGCTCTGTTTCTGGACGGAGAGGAGAACGGTGGGAGCGCCGTCGAGGCTGGCGACGGTGTGCGCCTCCTCCATGCCGTCTTCGACCCGGGCGACGTCCTTGATTCGGATGGGCGCGCCCTGGGTCTGCGCGATGATGACCTCGCCGAACTCGTCCGGCGTGAGAACGCGGCCGTGCGTGCGGAGGGTCAGCTTGCGGTCGCCCTGGTCGACGTCGCCGCCGGGGACCTGTATATTCTGGGCTTCGAGTGTGCGTTCGAGGTCCGAGACGGTGAGGTTGTAGGCGCGAAGGCGATTGGGATCGATCCAGACGTTGATCTGGCGCTTCCTTCCGCCGACGATGCGGACCTGCCCGACGCCGCCGATGCTTTCGAGCTGGCGCCTGAGCACCTTGTCGGCATATTCGGTGGTGTCGCGGATGTTTCCGGGCGCGGAGAGCGCGATGTAGAGGATGGGCGTGGAGTCGGGATCGAACTTCTCGACGATCGGCGGCTTGATATCGAGCGGGAGGTCGCCGAGGACCTGATTGACTTTGTCTCGCACCTCCTGCGCGGCCACGTCCGGGTTCTTTTCGAGCTGGAACTGGATCATGACCTGTCCGAGTCCCTCGTAGCAGACCGAATCGAGCTGGTCGATTCCGCTTACGGTGTTTACGGACTCCTCGACCTTGTCGACGACCTCGGTCTCGATCTCCTGCGGCGAGGCGCCGTCCTCGCGGACGATGACCGTGACGAAGGGGAAGTCGACTTTGGGGAATCTATCGACGCCGAGATTGACGTAGGAGAAGGCGCCGATGACGACGAGCGACAGAACGAGGACGGTGGCGAAGACGGGACGCCGGACGCAGATTTCGGCCAGCCATTGCATTGTGGAAACTCCCGGAACAGGACGCGTGGCGACGGCGGCATGGCCGGCCCGCGCCGCCCACGCCGAAGGAGATTATACCTTCAGTACGTCGAAGCGCCGGCTCTGGTGCCTCCGCGTGCTGCGAGCCGGCCGGCTATTCCGCGGCGGCGGCGATCGATCTGTAGTTGTTGGGCCGGGGCCGCGATCCGAGGCCGACCATGTCGGAGTTGCGCGCCCGGCGCGTCGGAGCACAACATCAGCCGTCTGGTTTGCCCGGTGTATATTGGATATACCCGATCGGGATCCGGGCGCCTCACCGCCGCATGGCGGAGGGCGATCGCGCGTGGGACACGGCCGTTGCTTAGCGCGGTTTCCCGGCAGGAGGGCAGTTCCAATGTACGATATCCATTTGCAAATTGACGAAGGTACGCCTGAGGGCAGAGTTATCGAGCAGGCGGTCCGGGAACAGCACATCAGCCCCGATGAAGCCGTCCGCAACGTGCTTCGCCAGCGCGCCGGGAAGACGCCTGCCGAGGAGATGTTCGGCGCGTTCTCGTCGCCGGAGGACGCCGCCCTCATCGACGAGGTGATGGAGTTGGCGAGCCGGATGCGCAGGGTCGACGAGGCCCGCGGCTTCGGCGCCTGATCGGTCTGGCGCGGTCCTGCGATGTCGTCAGGGCTCTATTTCCGACCAGAGCTTGCACGGAACGAACCGCGACAGATGGCCCGGCTTGGTCGTCGCGACGACAAAATCGGTTGCAGGGATGCCCATGTTGAGAGCCTGTGCGGCCAGAATCACGTCGCAGTCGAGCGCATGGTCCGCGGCAGTCGGCATTCCGGCATTGCGAGAGCGCGCCCATAGCTGCGCGGCGAGGTCGAGGTCCGCGTCGGCCAACGAGAGGTAACGACCGGGCTCAGCGTGACAGAATCGCCTCGGGCGCGCGATCTGGCTTACGGCGCCCTGCCGTTCAAGTTCTCGCAAAGTTTCGTAATAGCAGATTGCGGGTACGACAACGGAGTGCCCGACAAGCGTGCGCCGAGTGATCCAGTTGCGGCAAAGGTCGAGCATCGAGGGCAGCGCACGGCTCCCAGGCGTCTTTGCCACGCTGCTCAGAGGGAACGAGTCCAGCACGATCACGGCCGGCATCAGAGCTGTCTCATGCCCATCTCGCGACGGGCTGCGTTGATACCCTCCACGAAGCGCTCCCACATCGCTTCTTCGTCCGCGAGCTGCTCCGGCGACTTGGCCGCGTCCTCGCGGTCCCATTCCTCGAACAGAGCAAGGGTTGCGTCGTTGCTTGTGCCATCCGCCGCCTCCGCCCGCTGCTCGATGAGCTTGCGGACAATTTCCGCCGGCTCAACGCCGTGGCGTCGGGCTTGATCGTCAAGCCAGGCAGCCTCCCTCGGCGGAAGGTCAATTTGAAGGGTCATCGAGCTTGCCTCCATTTTCTCGGTTCGCAGTTACAGCATAGCACAAGGTTCTTGCGGCGGCAATGGACGGCCCGTGAGGCCCGGATGGTACACGATACGTCGGCGGTTAGCCAGCGAGGAGGCGCCAGACGCGGAGCGTTTCGGCGACGCTCCAGGCCTGGGCGATGCAGCCGTTCGGGCGCTGAGGATCGGCGCCGTCGGCGATCTCCGGCAGGCTTCCGAGGCCGTAGTCGGCCAGATGCGCCGCCAGCGGCTTGAGCAGATCGCGCGCCGCCTGCCTGTCGCCGTGCGCTTTGAAGTGCGCCTCCGCGAACGCGCCGAGAAGCCAGGGCCAGACCGTTCCCTGGTGATACGCGCTATCCCTCCGGCCCGGATCGCCCTCGTATCGCGGGCAGAAGCGAGGATCGCGCGGCGAGAGCGTGCGCAGGCCGTAGTCCGTAAGGAGCTCCTCCGAGATGACGTTCCGGATTGAGTCGGCTAAGGGGCCGACGGGATCCAGCGGCGCAAACGGCAGGCTCAGGGCGAAGATCTGGTTCGGGCGGACGGAGGCGTCCGGCAGACCGCCGGGCGGCGTATCGATCACGTCGAACAGGCCTTTCCCATCGGGGCGAGGGAACTTCGCCCGGAAGCTGCGGTCGGCTGCGGAGGCGGCGTCGGCGTAGCGCGTTACGGCTTTCGCATCGCCCAATCTGCGGGCGAACTCGGACATTGTGAAGAGCGCATTGATCCAGAGAGCGTTGATCTCCACCGGTTTGCCGATCCGCGGCGTGATCTCCCGGCCGCCGACCCGGGCGTCCATCCACGTGAGCTGCGCGCCCTCTTCGCCTGCGTAGAGCAGACGATCCGCAGGATCGACGTGGATGTTGTAGCGCGTGCCCTTCCGGTGCGCCTGCACGATCCGCTCCAACGCCGTCCAGAGCCCCTCCCTGAGAACGTCCGTATCGCCGGTCGCCTCGACGTACTGATGGATGGCCCAGAAGTACCAGAGCGTCGCGTCCACGGTGTTATATTCCGGCGCATCTCCGGCGTCCGGAAACCGGTTGGGCAGCATGCCTCCGTCGACGTGCCGGGCGAAGGAGAGCAGGATCTCTCGCGCCTCGTCCAGGAGTCCGGTCGGAAGACAGAGGCCGGGCAGCGCGATCATCGTGTCTCGGCCCCAGTCCGAGAACCAGGGATAGCCGGCGATGACGGTGCAGCGCACTCCCGGCACGCGCACGACGAAGGCCTTTGCGGCCAGGGCGAGCAGCCGATCCGTATCGTCGCGCGACTGCCTGGCGAGAGCGGTCTGCAGGTTCAGGATCTTCATGCTCAGCGCCTGCGGCGACCTCGGATCGGGATCGGCGCCGATGGCGGCCGGGGCGACCGAGGCGGTCACGACGAGCGTCTCGCCGGGCGCAAGCGGCGCGCAGAGCGAGCCGGGAGAATAGAGATCCTCCTCGAAATCCAGGCCTCGCTCCTGCTCGCGCGGATGCTGAAACCTGTAGTACCAGGCCGGGTCCGCCGTAAAGGAGGCGTCCTTCACCGGCCGGCCCTTCTCATTCGTCAGGCGAAGGTCGAGCGGGATCGGCCGATCCGTAACGCCAAGCACGATCGGCATAGAGAGTCGAAGCCGGATCGGGTCGCCGCTGTCCGGCGCGCCGATCTCGTCCGCGCCGCTCCACTCGCATGAGGGAGCGCCGGCGCAGGCGTGCATTTCGGCGTGATAGTCCTTCCAGGCAAGAAGCGGGATGAGGCGCAGGCAGGCAGCGCTCCCCTCCGGCGCGTCCAGCAGGCGATAGGCGATGCAGGTGGCGTTGGCGCCTGGCGCCATCCAGATGCTCTTTTCGATGCGCACGCCTGGAATCGGACACCAGACCCATGCCGGGGCAGGATAGGCGCGCCAGGATTCGAGCGAGCGATGGCCTTGCGGATAGACGGCGCCCGAATAGAGATTCGAGGAGAGCGGAAAGGACTGCGCCCTTGTCGCGCTTCTGGCGGTTATTTCCAGCGTGTCTTCGAGCTTAGAAAGAAGGACCGCGCGGCCAAGGGGCGGCCGCAGCGCGGCCACGAGCAGCCCGTGGTACCGGCGCGTGTTGGCGGTCGAGACGCTCGCGCTTGCGTAGCCGCCGATGCCGTTCGTCACCAGCCATTCGCGTTGGAACGAAACGGAATCGTCCCGCAGCGCAGCGGCGTCCAGGCGGATATTCGGGTTTGTGTTGGATCGCATAGGCGTATAGGCAGCCGCGGGAGGCAAGATCGGTTCCTGCGAGTCCGAATGCGGCCTGCGCAGAGTTCTCCCGGCCAGGCTGCGAGTCCTTCCCGGCCGAGGGGTTCGGGAGCCCGGCCGCCATAAATGGCGGCGCTATCGAGGCTTGCCTCTGAAGAGGCGAACAGGCACTGGCGTTACGGGCCGTCGAGACGGCTTCAGCCGCCGAAAGACGCGCGGCCGAAGGCCCATAGCCAAGGAGTTCATTCCGCCGCCCGCCGACGGCAGCTCTCCTGGGAAGGACTGGCCCCCTGTTTGGCAGAAGATTGGGGCGCAGGCGCATACGAACGACCAGCCGGGCCTTGAGGACGCGGCGAGCGGCGGGCTGCCTGAAAGGAGCGCACAGGATGATCGATTGGCCGACGACGTGGAGATCGGCGCTCGGCGGGTTTCTTCTGCTCACGACCTCGCTCTCCGGCGCCTGCGCCGGACAGACGACCGGTCGGGCGCAGCCCGAGAGATGGTCGCCGGACGCTCTGCTCTCTGCGCAGGGATGGATCGGCGACGCGACGGTGAAGTCCGGGCCGGATGGGCTGCGCGTGGGCGTGCTCCCCGGGCACACCTGGGCGATCGCCGCGATGTCGAACAGGCTTCTGCCTCCGCAGGTGGGCGCGGTCCGCGTCACGGTCTCCGGGCTGGGCGGCGGAGCGCGCTGGCTCGTGCGCCTCTACGGCGACATCCGCGGCGCGGGAGAGCCCGTCACCTCGTCGGCATTCGAGCAGCGGCAGCAGGCCGGGACGTTCACGCAGAATATGGACCCCCGCCTGCTCCGGTTGAAGGCGGGACCGCCCGTTCAGATCCAGGTCGGCGTAGAGGGACCTCCCGGCGCCTACGCCGTCTTCCGCTCCATCGAGTTTGTGCCGCCGCCGGCCCGTCCGGCCCCGCCCGTCGTTCCCGGCCAGCGCTCGATCGCCTGCGTCGATATGATGTCGAACATACCGGCAGGCTTCAAGGTGAAGGACTGGCGCTCGCTCGCGTGCGCCTACGACCGCTTCGTGTTCGATTTCCATGCGAAGGGCCCGTTTCTCCCGCTCATCTGGCTCGACGACTCCCGCGTCAACATCGACGGTCCGACTTTCGGGCTCCCATCGTACGTCGGCCTGCCCAACGCGACCGGCGACAACCACGAAGGCATCAACTGCATGGGCGCAGTGCTGGGCGCGACCGTTGCGGGCATCGACAAGTCGCGCCAGGAGCACGACTACGTCCGCATGTGCGAGGCCTATTTCAACACCAGGAACGGGAGCAGGCTGGTGCTGAACAACATGGATCAGGAGACCGGCGACTCGTTCTGGTACGAGATCTGGCCCGGCATCGTCTTCGACGCGCTCGCCTATCGCTATCCGCACGCCGGCCGTCTCGATTCCATCCTGCGCGAGACCTCGCTGCGCTGGGCGGAGGCCGTTCGCGCAATGACCGGCCCGGACGGGATTCCGAATCTCGACCACACCGCATTCAACTTCAAGACGATGAGGCCCGTGGACAACGGAAGATGGAGGGAGCCGGACGCGGCTGCCGGCATCGCCTGGATCGAGTACATGGCGTGGACCAGGACCCGCGACAGGCGCAATATCGAGGCTGCCGACGCCTGTCTCCGCTTCCTCGACGCCCGCAAGAAGAACCCGTTCTACGAGGTGATGATGCCGTATGGCGCCCTGATCGCCGCTCGCGCAAACGCCGAGATGGGCCGCAGATGCGACGTGGACAAGATGCTGAACTGGTGCTTCGGCATCAGCGACTGCCGCGGCGGATGGGGCGTTGTGGTCGGCAACTGGGGCGGAATCGACTGCTCCGGCCTCCTCGGATGCGTGGACGACGGCGGAGGCTACGCCTTCGCCATGAACACGTTCGCCACGGCCGGCGCGCTCGTGCCGCTCGTACGCTACGATCCGCGCTACGCCCGCGCGATAGGAAAATGGATGCTGCACGTCGCCGGCGCAGCGCGCCTCTTCTACGCCGACGAGCATCCGGCCGATCGCCAGTCCAGCTCCTTCTGGACGGGAGATCCGAAGAGCATCGTCGCCTACGAAGGGCTGCGAAAGGAGTGGGAGGGCAAACAGCTCTATGCGACCGGCGACCCGATCCACCTTCATTGGGGACCGAAGACCGATCGAGGCCTCTACGGCTCCAGCTACGTGGGGCTGCTCGGAGGGATTGTCGGCCGCACCGACGATCCGATGATCCTCGCCCTCGACTGCCTTGCGACGGACTTCTTCCACGCGCCAGCCTATCCGACGACGCTTTGCTACAATCCCTACGGCGCGCCGAAGCGCGTCGCCGTCAGCGTGGGCGCGCGGCCCAGGGATCTCTACGACGCCGTCTCCGGCCGCTTCCTGGCCCGCGGCGTTTCCGGCCGCGCCCGGATCCGCATCCCCGCGGATCGAGCCGTTCTTATCGTCGCGGCGCCGGCCGGCGGCAAGCTGACGCACATCGGAGGCCGCACGCTGATAGACGGCGTCACCGTCTCCTACGGCCATTCGGGCGCGCCCGGAGTGACGCACAGCGTTCCAGGGCTATCTCGGGCTTCCGAAAAGTGAGAAAACTCACAGACTCATGAATCTCACATGAAGCTCTTCACACCGTTCTGATAGAATATTCTCAGGCAAGTCGGGATCGGAAGGAGGCCTGGATGAGAACGATTCCATTGACGATTGTGGCGGCGGCGCTGCTCGGATCCACCGGCGCTTACGCGCAGGTTAATTCCACTGTACTCACGTCGGCGAGGGTGCATGCTCACGCCGGCAGACCGCCATCGACTTTCCATGTCGTGAACACCTTCCGGCTGCCCGGCGCCGACGGGTGGGACTATCTCAACGTGGACGGCGCCGCACACCGCCTCTACATCTCCCGCGGCACGCACGTCATGGTGATGGATACGCGCACCGGCGCCCTGGCCGGCGATATTCCGAACACGCCCGGCGTCCACGGCATCGCGCTCGACGGGAAGCTGCACAAGGGCTTCATAAGCGACGGAGGCGACAACACCGTCACCGTATTCGACACGCGCTCGCTCAAGGTGCTGGACCGGATCAAGGTCGGAACGCGGCCGGACTGCATCATTTTCGATCCCGGCAGCAATAGAGTCTTCACTTTCAACGGCGGCAGCAACGATTCGACGGCCGTCGACCCGGCCGCGGACAAGGTCGTCGGAACTGTGCCGCTGGACGGAAGGCCCGAGTACGCGGCGTCGAACGGAAGGGGCGGGATCTTCTGCAATATAGAGGATAAGAGCGAGATCTGCGCCATCGACTCGATAGCGCTCAGGGTCAAGAGCGTCTGGCCGATCGCGCCGGGCGACGGGCCGTCCGGCCTGGCCATAGACGCGGCTCACAACCGCCTCTTCTCTGTGTGCGAAAACCACAAGATGATCGTTCTGGACGCGGACACGGGCAAGGTCCTCGCCGTTCCGGAGATCGG
>Ga0181529_10002634_pt1 | contig 21212 bp, 20 predicted proteins | sample PEATcosm2014_Bin_36_FD_119763 | JGI IMG/M metagenome (GOLD analysis project Ga0181529, IMG submission 119763) | Peatland microbial communities from MTU Mesocosm Facility, Houghton, MI, USA - PEATcosm2014_Bin10_30_metaG | ecosystem: Environmental > Terrestrial > Soil > Wetlands > Peat | place... | reverse complement strand
TGTATGTGCCTAGCTCAACGCCAATGGATCGGGCGACAATTTCTTGCAACATGGTAAAGCAGAAGACATCGTGCGGCAGGCCCACGTGCACATCATTGGAACGCATATTTGTGATCAAGTGTAGTTTGCGATCACGGATTAGGAACTGCAGGGTGCATGTACACGGAATGTCATTCTTATGCGATTCCATGTCAGTTCTGTCGAACAATTGTGCTACTGCTTTTCTCGAATGAGGGTTCTGACGGAGGCGATGAATAATGTTGTCGATCTGGTTGATCCCATCCCAATTGAACAGTCGCGGACCATAGCCACCGTATATCTCATCTCCGTCCGCCATCTGCATGTAGGGCTTGATGTAGTAGGACACAAAACTCACTTTGTTTGTTCCCGCCAGGTACCAAGTGAGTTCACCGAGCGCGCTAAAAACCTTTCCTCGGGTTTCCGTGCGACTCAAGCGAGCACGAGGATTGACGATCTCAAGGAGCACGCCGGAGAGTTCGAGGGCTCGACCTTTTGTCGGTGTAATCGGGACACCGTGCTTGAACACTTCCTCGATCACTTCTCTCAAGACATCATCGAGTGTTTCGCCGCAAATGTATGGGGTGGGCATTTTGTACCGAAAACATGATGGCCGCTAATTGGCGCAATCGCAAGGAGTAACGGAGAAAGGGAGTTTACAAAACTGAGCCTTGCCACAGTTGCTAACAGCCGCATTAATGCTCACTAGGAATGGTCAAGAACGGCTTGGAGAAGCATTTACTGGGCGGGAATCAGTGAACTGGCGGGGGAGAGGGACTCGAACTGGAGTGGACCCCCTGTCGTGAGACAGGGGCAGTGCCTTGGATCAATAGCCCTCAATTGTCCTCAACTTAAGTGCATGACCGCTGCGAGCCAGACTCACCCACGTATCGCAGCCTCTCTGACTGTCACGAATCTAAAAACATAATAGTAATAGTAAAACTATGTATAATATTGTATTGTGGCGATCGAGAGGAGTTCCATGTTCAAGAGGGCGTTTCGGCTTGTGTACCGCGTCCGGGGAAGATGCTCCCGGCATCCAGCCTATAACCCCGCGAAGGACGCCCAAGCGGGCATCAAGGGGGGGATGCGAGGAGTGTTACGCACTACTCCGGACATATCGGGCCTGTCTCACACTGCGCGAAGTGATCGGGGCCTTCGAGGCCACGGTCCACTCTTTCATCACCAACGAGCAGGCGCGCGGAAGGTGCGGGGACCAGCGCGCATTTGTGCTGGAGGCGCCACCGCGACTGGTGCGGCGGCGGAGCCAGGAAGATGGCGATGCTGTCGCTCCAGAGGTGCTCTGTGAACCAGGCGAGTGAAAACGACGAGAGGTTCGATTCGTTAGCGCCGGCTGAGGTAATCTTGCTTGGCCTGCTGATCTCAATGGCTTTCTGGACGTGTCTGGGGCTCGTCATCGTGCACCTAGACGGGGTACGGTGCGGGGCATCGCACGCCAGAACGCAGGCCAGCTTTGTTCAGTTAGCGGCCGGAAACGACAGAAACGATGATGGATCCGGCGGCGACTAACGCACCTCCAGCCGCTTAGCAAAATTCCGCAGGGGCCGATCCACGCGGCTCCCATCGTGGGTGCCCATAAACCAGTGGGCGCCCACGTTCCCTTGCTCGTTCCTGTGCACCCGCTGTGCGACGAAAGTGACGCCGTCGGCAATACCAATGGAAAAGAGCTTCGATCACTCGGAGCCGCTCAACATAAAGCCGCCATCCGGTGCGGGAAAACCCGGACGAGGTCCAGCCGTGTTGCCTGATAGTTTGATCTCGCCTGAGGAACTGGCGCAGGACTTGGGCTTATCGCTAGCGACTCTAGCAGATTGGAGATGCCAGCGGAGGGGGCCCGCGTACCTCAAGGTCGGGCGACGAATCTGGTATCCGAAAGATCGGGTGGACGCATGGCTGGAAACGAGACTACAGGAGACAAGTGATGCCGCTGAGAAAGCGATGCGGGAAGTGGAGCTACCGCTTCAAGGTAGCAGGCAAAGAGTACAACGGAAAGACAGACTTGGCCGCCACCAAACAAAACGAGACGCGAGCTAAGCAACTTGAGGCTGAACATCGCATTGCCTTGGCTGAGGGGCGACATCCATCCCGGCGCATGGTCGTACGCGAATTCAGTGACGCCGCCACTGATTTCTTGGACTGGGTGAAGGTGGAGCACAGGTCGCACCCCAATAGCTTCCTGAGAATCGAGACCAGCTTCACGAGCCTGAAGTTGTTCTTTGGCAGGGAGCCGGTGTCGCTGATTCATGAGGGCAGGGTAGAAGCGTTTAAGGCGTGGCGAGTCACTGAGCATGAGGTTCGCGACATCACTCTGCGGCATGACCTTCACGCGCTGTCGAAGTTCTTCCGATATGCAATCAAGCAGCGGTGGCATCGAGAGAATCCCGTTCGCAACGTCAAGATTCCGTCCGATGCTGATGCGGTCAGGATGCACGTAATCACCGCAGCGGAAGAGAAGGACTACTTCCTGCGAGCCGCGAAAAACAAGAATCTCTGGGATTTGGCGAGGCTGATGCGGAATCAGGGTATGCGTCCGGAGGAGGTCCTGTCCCTCGGCAAGGCAGACATAGACCTCGAACGGGGACAACTCCATATCAGGCAAGGAAAATCCAAGGCGGCGAGGCGGACGCTCGACCTGACCGCTGAGAGCAAGTCGATCCTTGCCCGGCGCATGGAAAAGAACCCCAAGAAGAAGGACTCGCCTTGGATATTTCCATCCCCTACAAAGCCAGGAAAGCACATCGTGCGTCTCAATCGGGGGCACGACGCAGCCATCAAGGCGGACAAGAAGAAGGGCCTCAAGGCTCTCGATTTCGTGCTCTACGACTTCCGTCATACCTTTGCGACCAGACTTGCCCAGGCTGGGGTCGATCTGGCTACGCTGGCGGCAATCCTCGGCCACAGCTCAATCCGGATCGTCCAGCGGTATGTCCACCCCACGGCTGAACACAAGCGGCAAGCGATGCTGAAGTATGAGCAAACCCTCATGGATACTGACGAATTCGCACCTCAAGGTGAGGGAACCCGCAAAAATTAAGGGGCAAAAAGCGTTGTCCGCTTTTTGTCCGCTTTCGAACCAAAATGTGCCCGATTTTGGCCAATTTTTCCCCATTCAGCCACAATGAGACCGATGACGTGAAATTCGGCAAGCTATCCATTTTCAGTAATTTACGAGGAAAGATTGGAGGCGCGGGCCAGAATCGAACTGGCGAATAAAGGTTTTGCAGACCTCTGCCTTACCACTTGGCTACCGCGCCCCGATTGCCCAAGATCCGGAAACGCCGGGGGAACAGCTTCCTTTCATGGCAAACCCTCGCACGCTGGCGAGGGCCTTGAATTTACTGGAGCGGGAGACGGGATTTGAACCCGCGACTTCGACCTTGGCAAGGTCGCACTCTACCACTGAGTTACTCCCGCTCGACTGTTTCATCTTAGACAAAGCACCCTGCCCTGTCAAACCGATGGCGCCCCCTGGCTGCGCATTCCCCGCGTATTTACTGCCCTCGCCGCATTTAGTGAACGGCGCCGGACCACTGCGGATCCAGCTCCGGCCCCACCACCTGGCCGTCGCGGAAATGTAGAATGCGGTTGCCAAAGCGTGCCGCCTCCGGGTTGTGAGTGATCATCAGCACGGTCTGTCCGAGTTCCTGGTTGGAGCGTTGCAGCATCTCCAACACTACGGTGGAATTCTGCGTGTCGAGATTTCCAGTTGGCTCGTCGGCCAGCACGATCGCCGGTTTGTTGATCAGCGCCCGTGCCAGTGCAACGCGCTGCTGTTCGCCGCCGCTCAACTCGTTGGGACGGTGATCCAGGCGCTTGTCGATGCCAAGCAGTTGCGTGATGTTGCGGAAGTGATCCGGATCCCGATCCGCCGCATCGCCGGCAATGTCGAGGGCAATCTGAATATTGTTGCGCGCCGTCAGGGTCGGCAGCAGGTTGAATTTCTGGAAGACGAATCCAATCTTCCTTCGCCGCAGGTGGGTTCGTTCCGAGTCCGTAGTGTGTGCAAAGTCGGTGCCATCGATCAAAACCCGGCCGGAATCGGCCTGCGCCAATCCGCCAAGGATGTAGAAGAGTGTGGATTTGCCGCTGCCCGAAGGACCCACCACGCTAAGGAATTCGCCCCGCTCGACGGCAAAGGAAACGCCTCGCACTGCGGGCACGTCCACTTTACCGACGCGATAGGTCTTGGTGACATTCTCAACTTGAATAATGGCTGCCATGGGGATGTACTTCCATCTTACACGAGCGGCTCGCGCGCGGTTTTCCGCACCGCGGCCGTCAGCGCAGCGATGGCGCATCGCGCCGCCTGTAGATCCCCAGTTTGCGGGTTTCAGGGCCGCGAGGGTTTGCGCAGGCAGTAGATTAACAGGCCGTAGCGCGGCCTGCGATGGAGGAGGGATTGCGGTGCGGTCCGCGGCGCTTCACCAGCAGAAGCCGAATGCTTTCCAATAGCTCGGCTGGCGCGAAGGTGCCTTTCCGGAGCAGCAGATCCACCGGCGCATCCGTATGGAATGCCCGCTTCGGACCGCTCAGCAGGATGATCGGAAGCAGCGGAGAAATCATCTTGATGCGCCCCACCAGTTCGGCGGCGGAGGCATCGGGAAGGTCCACGTTGCTCAAAACCAGGTCTACGGTTTCATCACTGCAAACTCGCATGGCTTCCAGCGCCGTGTGGCAGGCAACCACGCGATAGCCTCGAGTTTCCAGGGTGAGCTTCTGGATGGAAAGGTTCTGCTCATTATCCACGCACAGAATCGTTTTTTTTGCAGTCATTTTCAAGGGCTCTACGTTTCCTGCGATCCAACCCGCTGGACCGATTAGGACGGCGACATTGTCAGGTGCATGAGTGATGTGAATCGTACGAAGAAGAACGCGATCTTACAAGTGCTCAGCTCGCCAATTGCATTCTGGTCACGACGCCTGAAAATTGCCAGCCCGCAAAAGCCGTTGAAAGCAAACGCGCGGCTGTTTACTTCAATGCAAATTCACCGCGCGCTGTCTCGACGACGCCTCCCCCGACCCTGATGTCGATTACGTCGGAACCGGATTTCCGCCCCCGAATCAGGATAAAACTGGGCCTGCCGATCTCCAGTCCCTGCTCGATCAATCCCTGGCTCTGGCTGGCGAGCACGCCATGGCGCACTGCCCAGGCGGCGCAACAACCCGCGGCCGAGCCGGTGGCGGGATCCTCGCCGTTATAAAACTGCATGCGCGCGTGCAAGGTCGCTCCCGGTGTTTCGGTCTGGCGCGAAACAAAGTAGAAGAAGTGTCCGCCGTGTTCGCGGCTGTACGCGCTGGCGCCTCTCTGATCGATCTGCAACTCGCGCATGGCAGCCAGGGATTTCAGCGCAACGATGGTAAATGGGATTCCGGTGGAAACCGTCTGGATCGGCAGCGTGGTGTCCATCCACTCCAGCGGCACGCCGGTCGCCCGCGCCACGTCTTCGGCGCGATGGATATCCCCGAATTCAGGATCGCGCTGGCGCATCTCGCCCACCAGCCGGCCCAGGGCGTCGGCGCCAAAGCTGACTGGAATCTTGCCAACGTTCAATGCCAGTTCCACCGTGTCTCCACCCCGTTGCTGCCGCAGATGCCAGGCAGTTCCCAGGGTTGGATGGCCGGCAAAAGGCAACTCCTCCTGCACCGTGAAGATGCGCACCCGCACGCCCTGTTCGCGCTCCATCGCCGCTTCGCGAGGAACAATGAACGTTGTTTCGGAAAGGCTTGTTTCCCTCGCCAGGTTCTGCATCTCCGCATCGCTCAAATCGCGCGCGTCGGTGAAGACCGCGAGTTGATTGCCTTCCAGCTCCTTGTGCGTGAACACGTCCAGCAGTACGTAGGGATAATGCCGCATTCCGGTCATCGGCTTTTCCTCGCCATTAGGATATCGCAGCAGCCGTCTGATTTCCCGCCGCCATAGAAAATGCGCGGCCGCTGCACTGCCGCGCATCACTGGCTCGATCCTTCTCGCTTACTTGCCCCTGGCCGGCCGCCAACAACCCTAAATCAGCGTGGGAATGACGCGGCAGATTTCGTCCAGCGCCTCCTGGCCCTTCTCGCTCAGTCCCTCAATGTTCTCGAAATTTGCACCCGCGCCGGTGACCAGCATCGCCCGCGGCGCCCGTCCATAGAGGGTTAGGGCCAACTCAAGCAGTGCTGCGGGTTGCACATGATGAGTCAAACTGGCTTCATCAGGCAACTCCGGAGACAGCAGTTTCACGTCCGCCGTGCCGGGCTCGCCATCGCTGGTGGCGTCCACGAACAGCGCCAGATCGCAGGCGGCGACTCGCTCGGCCAGCTCCGGAGTCAGTTGATGGCAGCTTAGGAATTCCGCATTCCCAAGCTGCGTGTGCAACCGCTCCAGCGCCATCGGACCAATCGCGTCGTCGCCCCGCAAGCTATTCCCATAGCCGATGAGCAGCACCCGGGTCACCGGGTGCTACCTTCGCAGCCGGTCCAGCACCGCGCCGTCGGCGGAGAGCAACTGGATATCCAGCGGCATCGTGCCGATGGCGTGGGTAGAGCAGCTCAGGCATGGGTCAAAAGCCCGCACCACGGCCTCCACGCGATTCAGCATCCCCTGCTCCAGCGTGTTCCCTTTTACAAATTGCCGCGCCACCTGCAGCACTCCATGATTGATCGCCAGGTTGTTGTGCCCGGTTGCAATCACCAGGTTGGCCGTCTCGATCAATCCGTTCTGGTCGATATGGTAGTGGTGGATCAGGGTGCCGCGCGGCGCTTCCAGGATGCCGACGCCCTCGAACCTGTTGGGCGCGGCATGGGCGCGAACGTTCTTGCCCAGAATTTCGGGATCATGTAGCAAGGTGTCCATGCGCTCGATGGAGAACAGGATTTCGATGAGCCGGGCATAGTGGTAATAGAACGAACTCAGCACCGAATGCCGTTCCAATTCGCGGAACTCCGCCAATTCCTCATCGGCCTGCAGAGTGCCTGCCGACTTGCACATATTCAGACGCGCCAGCGGCCCCACCCGATACATGCCGTTGGCCAGCCCGTATGGCTTGAAGTAGGTGGATTTCAAATAGGAATCGTCATTGGCGGATTCGCCAATGTAATTCATGTAATCGGCGCCGGTAATGTGGTCGGCCACAATGTTCAGGTTGGCATCAATAAAGCGCAGCCAGCCGTTGTAGGCCGAGAACTCCTGGGCGTCGTTTGCCATGGCCAGGAACAGCGAAGGGAAATTGGCGAACGAACGCACTTCGGCGCGGAAGAATTCAATCTGTCCTTTGAACCAGTGCAGGGCGTTGCGCGTGATCCGGATCGCCTCTGGAATCTCGCCAAGAATCTGGTCGCGCTGTTCGGCCAGGAACGGATGGCTGACGCCGCCGGGCACGATCCAGCCGGGATGAACCCGCTTTCCGCCCAGCGTTTCCAGCACCCTCTGGCCAAACTGCCGCAGTTTGATGCCGTCGCGCGCCATTTGCGGATACTTGCGCACCACGCCCATGATGTTGCGTTCTTCCGGATCGGCATCCATGCCGAGCAGAAAGTCCGGCGAGGAAAGATAGAAGAAGCTGAGAGCGTGGGATTGAATGATCTGCGCCAGGTTCATGATGCGGCGCAGTTTCTCCGCCGTCTCCGGGATGCGCACCGCCATGATGTCATCGCAGGCCTTGCTGGAAGCCAGCAAGTGGCTGGTCGGGCAGATGCCGCAGATGCGCGCCATCAGCGCCGGCATTTCGGTGAACGGGCGGCCCTGGCAAAGTTTTTCAAAGCCGCGCACCTGGGTCACGTGGAAGCGTGCGTCCTGCACTTCTCCCTGCTCGTCCAGTTGCACGGTGATCCTGGCATGGCCCTCAATGCGGGTTACGGGATCGATCGTGATCGTAGGCATATGTTTCCTATGCTCCAAAGCGCATGGTCGTACTCAAATCCGGCATGCGCCCTTCCAGCAGTTCGCTGATTGCGAAGAAAATGTCTTGCGCCGAAGGCGGGCAGCCCGGAAGGTAGAGGTCCACGTTTACCACTTCGTGCAGTGGCATCACGCGCTCCAGCAGCTTCGGAACTATCTTCGTTGGCACCTGTTTGTTAATCGTTGTGTTTTCCTCGTAGACGCGTTCCAGCACCTTCGCCAGCGGAAACACGGTACGCATCGAGGGAATGTTGCCGGTCACCGAGCAGTCGCCCAGCGCGATCAGCACCTTGGAGTTGGCGCGAATCAGCCGGATCTTGTGCAGGTCGTCCTCGCTGCTGACCGAGCCCTCCACCAGCGCCACATCCACGTTCTCCGGAAACTGCTTGGCGTCCACCAGCGGGCTGTAAACCAGTTCGATTTTTTCCTCCAGCAGGATCAAGCGCTCGTCCATGTCCAGCAGGGACATGTGGCAGCCCGAGCATCCATCCAGCCAGACCGTTGCCACTCGTGCCTTTGCCACGTTTGCGTTTGTCATCTCGCCACCTCCCGCATCATGCTCAAATAGGGCAGGAAGGCGCGGCGCTTATGCATTTCTCCCGCAGCCTGTCCCTTTTCACTCAGCGCCCCGGTCGGGCATACCTGCACGCACTTGCCACAGCCGGTGCAGCTTTCGCTTGCGCCCCAGGGCGAACACAGGTCGGTGATGACGAGCGCCTTGGTGCCGCGGCCCATGATGTCCCAGGTGTGCGCGCCTTCCACCTCGATGCAGACGCGTACGCAGCGCGTGCACAGGATGCATCGGTTATGGTCGGCAATAAACCGCGGGTGGGACGCATCCACCGGCATGAGCGGGTGAATGTACGGCATGGTGATGTGGTTGACGCCCAGTTTCTGCGCCAGCGACTGCAGGTCGCAATGGCCGTTGGTCACGCAAACCGAACAGATGTGGTTGCGCTCGCTGAACAGCATCTCCAGGGTAAGCTTGCGGTACTCGGCCAGCCGCTCGGAGTTCACCGTGACTTCCATGCCCTCCTGCACCTTGGTGACGCAGGCGGGCAACAGCTTGTTGCTTCCCTTCACCTCTACCAGGCACATGCGGCAGGCGCCGATGTTGCTCAGGCCTGGCAGCCGGCAGAGGGTTGGAATGAAGATGCCGTTTTCCTCGGCCACTTCGAGAATCGTCTGGTCGGCGCGGGCGCCGCACTCGTGATTCTCGATCATCAAAGTGTGAATATCAACTCCGGTTGTGCTCATGCGCTCACCTCCGCTTCGACCTTGGCCGGATGACAGATCCCAGCCGGGCAACGCCCTTCTTCAATGTGCGCGCGATACTCGTCCATGAAATAGCGCAAAGTGGTCAGCGTGGGGTTGGGCGCGGTCTGCCCCAGTCCGCAGAGGCTGGCGGCCTTGACCATGCCGGTCAACCGTTTGAGTAACTCCAGATCCTGCGGTCCCGACTTGCCTTGCGTGATGCGCTCCAGAATGTTGTGCATCTGGGTGGTGCCCACGCGGCAGGGAACGCACTTTCCGCACGACTCCGACATGCAAAAATCCATGAAGAACCTGGCAACATCGACCATGCAGGAGGTTTCATCCATCACGATCATGCCGCCCGAACCCATGATGGAGCCGACCGCGGCCAGCGAGTCGTAGTCCACCGGGATATCCAGGTATTGTTCGGGAACGCAGCCGCCCGAGGGACCGCCCGACTGCACCGCCTTGAAGCGCCGGCCTTCCGGAATGCCGCCGCCGAGCCTGAAAATGATGTCGCGCAGCGTCATGCCCATGGGAACTTCGATGAGGCCGGTGTTGTTGACGCGCCCGGCCAGGGCGAAGACCTTGGTTCCCTTGCTCTTTTCCGTGCCAATGGAGGCGTACCACTCGCCGCCCTGCCGGATGATGGGTGCAATGTTGGCGAAGGTCTCCACGTTATTGATCAGCGTGGGTGCGTGCCACAGGCCTTCCATCGCCGGGAACGGCGGCCGCGGACGCGGCGTGCCACGCCCACCCTCGACGGAGCCAATCAGCGCTGTCTCCTCGCCGCAGACAAAGGCGCCGGCGCCGAGCCGTACCTCAACCTTGAAGTCGAAGTGGGTGTCGCCGATGTTCATGCCGAGCAGGCCGTTGTTTTCCGCCTGGCGAATGGCAATCCGCAACCGCTTCACCGCCAGCGGATACTCGGCGCGGCAGTAGATGAAGCCCTTGTTGGCGCCAACCGCATAGGCGGCAATTGCCATGCCCTCCAACACGCGGTGAGGGTCGCTTTCCAGCACGGCGCGGTCCATGAACGCGCCAGGATCCCCCTCGTCGGCGTTGCAGATCACGAACTTGCGCGGGCTGCTGGCCTTGTAAACCGTGGTCCACTTCAGCCCGGTCGGGAATCCCGCGCCGCCCCGTCCGCGCAGCCCGCTCTTGGTGATCTGCTCGATCACTTCCAGCGGCTTCATCTTGGTGATGGCGCGGAACAGACCTTCGTAGCCTTCGCAGGCGATGTAGTCTTCGATGCGTTCAGGATCGATTTCGCCGCAGTTCTCCAGGACAATCTTCTTCTGTCCGGTGAAGAAGTCCAGCTTGTTGTCGAGCACGATGGCCTCGGAGACGGGCTTGTTCTCCATCACGTTGTCGATGATGGACCCCGCGTCGGCGGGCGTCACGGCCTGGAACATCTTTTCGTTGGCGTCGGCCGAGACCAGGGGACCGGCGGCGCACAGACCCATGCAGCCCACTCCCTTGATCTTGCAGCAGGTTTCCAGTCCGCGATGCTTGACCTCGCCTTCCAGTTGCGTCTTCACCTGCTCTGCATTGGCGGAAAGACAGCCGGCAGCAACGCAAACCTTCACAACGTGTTCGAACCCCTTCTCGCTGGTTTTGGTTTGAGCCGAAATGTTTGCTAAATCATCCTGGTTCATTGCTGTGCCTCCACCGCCAAAGTTTCAGGTGCGCTTACCAGGTGGGCAAGAATGCGCTGCTTGATTTTTTCCGAGGTGATCTTGCCGGCCACTTGACCGTCAAAGACCACCGCCGGAGCCAGCCCGCAGGAACCCAGGCAGCGCGCCGTCAGCAAGGAGAGCTGGCCGTCGCTGGTGGTTTCGCCCGGCTTGATTCCGGCAACTTCCTCAACCGCGTTCACCAGTACCGGCGCGCCCTTGATGTAGCAAGCGGTGCCGGTGCAGATCACGCAGGTATGCTGTCCTGGCGGCTTCATGGTGAAAAAATGATAGAAGGTGGCAACGCCGTACACTTTGCTGAAGGGCACGCGCAGCGAGAGCGCCACGTATTTCATGGCGTCGTCGGTGAGAAACCCAAAAGTTTCCTGAACCGTGTGCAGCACCTCGATCAGAGCATAGGGTTCGTACCCATGACGCCGCATCATGCCGTCAACGATCTTCCAGCGTTTATCGTCGGAAGGCGGCGAAAATGTTTTTGGTGTAAGTAACATTACGGGCTCCTCAATCCTTCGTTTTTATCCACGCAATTGCCCCTCCGCCGGTGAGGCGGCCTGAATCATTCAAGATGAAAGTGGAAACAATCGGCGGGTTAATCGAAAAACAGCAGCCACGGCGAGAACAAGGACTACTTACGCAGCCGGAATCTGCCAGTGTGAAGTTCATGTTCTTCTTTGGCGCGGAATCAGTTTCTCTCGCGCGTCGTTACGGGGTGTTCTCCCATTACGCAAGAAAGTTTATGCGTCGAGCATGAGATGCGATGTGATTTTGCTCACTCCCGAGTGTGTCAAGGTTCCGCAGATGCACGTTGGAACGCGCCTCATTCCATGTCCCGCTGCAGGGGCATGCGAGCCGGCAGAGCACCCGCGAGGAATGTGACGCCCGGCCCAGGCCAGGCAGCGCAGGAAACCGCCCGGCTCTCGGGAGAATCGCACAGCCTCCAGATGCAGCAAACCGCCTAGCAGATGCGCGGCAATTGCTCGCCGCTCAACATGTCGATGATGCGCGTGGTGCCGATGCGGCTTTTCATCTTCACCAGGCCGCCGCGTTCTTGGCTGACCCAGCCGATCTCCACCGCGCCCGCCGTATGCGGGTTGGTGCGCAACAACTCCAGCGCCCGCGCCGCTTCGCTCTGCGGCACAAAGACAATCATGCGGCCCTCGTTTGCCAGGTAAAGCGGATCAAAGCCCAGAACCTCGCAGGCGCCGCTCACATCCTCGCGCACCGGGATCTTCATTTCGTCGATGGTGATCTCGAGCCCGGTGGCTTCGGCAATCTCGACCAGGGTGGTGCCCAGCCCGCCGCGGGTCAGGTCACGCAGGCAGTGGAGGGTGACCCCGCCGGTGATTAGCTTCTGCACCGCGCCGTTCAGGGGAGCGCAGTCGCTTTCAATCTGCGACTCGAACTCCAGCCCCTGGCGCATGGCCATAATGGCGATGCCGTGACGGCCAAGATCGCCGCTGAGCAGCACCGCGTCGCCCGCCCGCACGCTGGCGGGCGCGATCGTTAGCCCATGTTCCACAATGCCGATGCCCGCCGTGTTGATGAACACGCCGTCGCCCTTGCCGCGATCCACCACCTTGGTATCGCCGGTCACCAGTTGCACTCCCGCGGCCTCGGCCGACCGCTTCAGGCTCTGCACCACCGCCCACAGAGTTTCCATCGCCAGCCCTTCTTCCAGAATCAAGCCGCAGCTCAAGTAAACCGGGCGCGCGCCGCACATGGACAGATCGTTCACCGTGCCATTGATCGCCAGGGAGCCGATGTCGCCGCCAGGAAAAAACAGTGGATGTACCACGTAGGAGTCGGTTGTAAATGCCAGCCGCGCGCCGCCCAGCTCAAAGACCGCGCCGTCGTGCCGCGTTTCCAGCAGCGGGCTGTTAAAGGCCGGCAGAATCATCTTCTCGATCAACTGGTGCATCAGCTTGCCGCCGCCGCCGTGGGCCAGCGTCACCGTGGGATAGTCGCTGACCGGCAGCGGACAGGTCAAAGTAAAATCCTTGATGGTGCTCATCGTTGTGATGCCTTTCCTGTGGCCGCCAACTCGGCCCGCCGGTAGCGGTAATATGCGGCGCACGCGCCTTCGTTCGAGACCATGGGCGCGCCCAGCGGCTTCTCCGGCGTACACTGCTTGCCGAATGCAGCGCATTCATGCGGCTTTTTCTGTCCCTGCATGATCAGTCCGCTGATGCACAGCGGGCTCTCTTCCGCCGTGTAGTCGCCCACGTCGAAGCGCAGCTCGGCATCGAACCCGGCAAACTCCGGACGCAGGCTCAACCCGCTGGCTCCAATCTCTCCAATGCCGCGCCATTTGCGATTCACCACCTGAAACACTTCCTTGATGAAGTGTTGCGCCGCGCGATTGCCGCCCTCGGGAACCGCCCGCGTGTACTGATTCTCCACCTCGTGCCGGCCCTGCTCCAGTTGCGCCACGCACATGGCAATGCCCTGCAGAATGTCGAGCGGTTCAAACCCCGTCACCACGATGGGAATTTTGTACTTGGCCGCGATCGGGATGTACTCCTCGTATCCCATGATGGCGCACACGTGCCCCGCCGCCAGAAATCCCTGCACCCGGTTGGTCTCCGAACCCAGGATGGCCTCCATCGCCGGTGGCACCAGCACGTGCGACACCAACACCGAGAAGTTCTGGATCCCCTGCTGCTTCGCCTGGTACACGGCCATGGCGTGCGCCGGCGCCGTGGTCTCAAATCCCACGGCAAAAAATACGATCTCCTTGGCCGGATTTTCCTTCGCGATCTTCAGCGCATCCAGCGGCGAATAGAGAATCCGCACGTCGCCTCCGCGCGCCTTGATGCCGAACAGATCGAACTCGCTGCCGGGTACGCGCAGCATATCGCCGAAGGAGCAGAAGATCACCTCCGGCCGCTGCGCAATCTGCACTGCCTTGTCGATCAACTCCAGCGGCGTCACGCAGACCGGGCAGCCCGGTCCATGCACCAGTTCCAGCTCTTTCGGCAGCAACTCATCCAGCCCGAATTTCACGATGGCGTGGGTCTGTCCGCCGCAGATTTCCATGATCGTCCAGGGCCGCGTGGTGATTCTGCGAATCTCGTGCGCATAGCCCTGGGCCGCGCCCGCGTCGCGATACTCGGATGAAAACTTCACCGCTTCACTCCCGGATCCGGCGTCAGCTCCGCCAACTCGCCCAGCTCACCCATCTCCCGCAGGTAGCCGAAAACCTTGGCCGCTTCCTCCTCGTCTACAACGCTGATGGCGAAGCCCACGTGCACCAGCACGTACTGCCCAATCTCCGCCTCCGGAACGTAGGCCAGGTTTACCTCCTTCAGCACTCCGCCAAAATCCACCCGCGCCTGCCGCGCCAAATCCTCGCCGTCAATGCTAATGATCTTTCCCGGCACTGCTAAACACATCGCTGCTCCCTCGCATCTTCTTCCAGCACTGCGGCCGGAGGGCCGTTCCGTTGGCCCGTACCCGCCGTCGCACCTTTAAATCTCCATCGCTTCGAGTCTCAATTGCCGCGCCGCTGCCACCACCTGCCCCAGCGCAATGCCCCCGTCGTTCGGAGGAACCCTCTGGTGCCAATAGACCTTGATCCCCGCGCCTTGCAGCCGCGCCACCGTCAGCTCGGTCAGCAGGCGGTTCTGGAAGCATCCGCCGCTCAGCGCCACCGGCACTCCCGCATAGGTGCCAGCCACCCGTGCAATCATCTCTACCAGTGTATTGTGGAACCGTCGCGCCATCGTTTCCGGCTTCGTCCCGCGCCGAACTCCGGCCACAATTGCCTGCACCATGGCAGCCCAGTCCAACTCTGCCGGCCCCGCATCCGTGGCAGCCGCAGTGATTGCAAACTCGTATATGCCTGGGTCATCGCTTTCGCCAGCCAGCCACTCCAGCTCCATCGCCGCCTGCCCCTCGTAGCGCGCCATTTGCCGCACCCCAATCAGCGCCGCCACCCCGTCGAACAGCCGTCCCACGCTCGAAGTCCACGGACTGTTCAATCCCTGCCGCAACATGGCCGCAACAATTTTCCGCTCGGCCGCCGGGAACGCCTGCACGGGATTCAGTTCCTCGCGCTCGAAAACCTCTTCGCCCAGCGTCTCGTACAGCAGGCTCAATCCGCAGCGCCGTGGCTGGCGCACCGCGCGTTCGCTGCCCGCCAGGCGGAAAGGACGCAGGCGAGCCACGCGAGTATATCCATATTCGTCAATCTTTAAGAACTCGCCGCCCCACACCGTTCCATCCGGACCCCAGCCGCTGCCGTCCCAGGCTACGCCCAGCGCCGGAGCCTTCACTTCATTCTCCGCCATCGCGGCCAGCACGTGGGCGTAATGATGCTGCACCCGCGTCGGCCGCTCGCAAACCCGGTCCGCGTACTTGGTGGAGATGTAGTTCGGGTGCAGGTCGCAGGCCACCGTCTCCGGCTGCACGTCGTAGAGCGCTTCCAGGCTTTCCACCACGTGCTCAAAGGCCATGCTTGCCTGCGCGGTTTCCAGGTCGCCAATGTGCTGGCTTAAGAATACCTGCCGCCCCACGGAGAGCGCGACCGTGTTCTTCTGGTGCGCGCCCACGCCCAGCAGCACCGGAATTTCTTCGGCAAGCTGTACCGGCAGTGGCGCAAATCCTCTGGCCCGGCGCATCACCATCTCGCGCCCGGCCATCATGCGCACAATCGAGTCGTCCACGTGACGCAAAATGGGACGGTCGTGTACCAGCAGCAGGTCCGCGATCTTGTGCAGCCGTTCCAGGGCGTCGTGCTCATCGGTGCAGATGGGCTCATCGCTCAAATTGCCGCTGGTGGCAACGACGGCAAACCCCAGCGCCCGCATCAGCAGATGGTGCAGCGGCGTGTAGGGAAGCATCGCGCCCAGCATCGGATTGCCGGGCGCAATCGAGCGCGCCAGGGCCGAGTCCACCGGCTGCCGCCGCCGCACCAGCACAATCGGAGACTCCGGCGAGTGCAGGAGGCGCAATTCCAGCGGCGTCAGCGTGCACTCCCGCCCCAGCTCTTCCGCCGACGGAAACATCAACGCGAACGGCTTCTCCTCGCGATGCTTGCGTTCGCGCAACCGGCCAACCGCGTCTTCATTGCGCGCGTCGGCCATCAGGTGGAAGCCGCCCAATCCCTTCACGCCCACAATCCTGCCTTCGCGGATCGCCTCGGCGGCCTCCGCCAGCGCCGCTGCCTGCCGCGCCAGCACCTCGCCCGCCATGCTCCATAGTTCCAGCTGCGGACCGCACTCCGGGCAGGCGTTGGGCTGGGCGTGAAACCTGCGATTGGCCGGGTCGCCGTACTCGCGCGCGCACTCGGCGCACATGGTGAACTTGCGCATCGTCGTGCGTGGCCGGTCGTAGGGCAACGACTCGATGATGCTATAGCGCGGCCCGCAGTTGGTGCAGTTGGTAAATGGATAGCCGAAGCGCCGGTTCCGCGGATCGAAGACTTCGCCGAGGCACTCCGGGCAGGTTGCAATGTCAGGCATGACCAGCGCGGTCTTCTCTCCGCCCTCGCTCTTGCGAATTTCAAAACCCGCATAGCCAACCGGATCGGCGAAGCTGCTCTCCAGGCTCTGGATGAAAGAAATTGCGGGTTTTTCACGCTCCACCCGCAGCAAAAACTGGTCCAGCTCCGGGCGTGCGCCTTCCACTTCCACAAAAACGCCACGCGCGGTGTTGTTGACCCAGCCGTCCAGTCCCAACTCCGCCGCCAGCCGGTAGACGAACGGCCGGAAACCCACGCCCTGCACCGCGCCGCGAATCGTCAGCTTCAGCCGCGCCCGCGAGCCTTCATCCCGCGCCGCGCCCACCACCCTCTGATCTGCAGTCGCCAAGCTGCCTCTTTTCGCTCCGGGTGCCAGAAAATCGGCGGACCACCCCATCCGCCAGCCTAGAATTTTTCACGCACTTCCGCAGAGAGCATAGATCACAACCACATGTGATTCCACTCACAAACGGGATCGCCACACCCCGCCGCCGGGCCGATGTTAGAATCGCCTCAGTCCCCGGCTCGGCCGGAGTGGAAACTTGGTCATGACAACTTTATCCGCCGCCGCATCCACGCCGGTTCCCATGCTCGACCTCAAGCGCCAGTATGCCACCATTCGCCAACTGGTGCGCGAGGCCATCGATCAGGTCTGCGAGTCGCAATTGCTGGTGCTGGGCGAGGAGGTGGCTGCCCTGGAGCGGGAAATTTCCGCATACCTGGGAGTTGCCTCCACCGTTGGCTGCTCGTCGGGTACGGACGCGTTGTGGCTCGCGCTCGCTGCCGCCGGAGTCAGCGCCGGCGACAGTTTCATCACCACGCCCTTTACGTTTTTTGCCTCGGCCAGCGCCATCACCCGCTGCGGCGCCAGTCCTGTCTTTGCGGATATCGACCCGGCCACCTTCAACCTCTCGCCTCAGGCGGTCGAGCAGGCCATCGCCAGGCAGCGCCCGGCGGGTCTCAAGGGCATCCTGCCAGTGCATCTGTACGGGCAATGTGTGGACGCCGGCGCCTTCGATGCGCTGGCCGCCTCCTACCGGCTGGTGATTGTGGAAGATGCCGCCCAGGCCTTTGGCGCCACCTGGAACGGGCGTCACGCCGGAGCCCTGGGCCGTACCGCGGCCTTCAGCTTTTATCCCACCAAGAACCTCAGCGCGTTTGGCGACGCCGGGGCGGCAACCACCACCGACCCGGAGGCCGGCGAGCACATGAAGCGCCTGCGCAATCATGGTGCGGCCCGCCGTTACTATCACGATGAGATCGGCTGGAATGCCCGCATGGACGCCATCCAGGGAGCGGTGCTGCGCATCAAGTTGCGCCACCTCGAACAGTGGAACCAGGGCCGCCGCCAGATCGCCGCAAACTACGATTCTCTCCTGCAACAAACCGGTCTGGCGCGCCCGCGCGGAACATCGACACATGTCGATGCATCCGAGCCGCTGGCTCTGCCTGCAACCGCGCCCCAGGCAAAACACATCTTCCACCAGTATGTGGTCCGCGCCCATCGCCGCGACCAGCTGCGCGAGTTCCTCGAGTCACGCCGGATCGGCTGCCAGATCTACTATCCCGTTCCGCTCCATCTTCAGCCCTGCTTCGCCTATCTCGGCTATAAGCCTGGGGATTTCCCGGAGGCCGAGCGCGCTTGTCGCGAAGTGCTGGCCCTGCCCATCTTTCCCGAACTCACCGCCCCCGAGCAGCAACAGGTCGTCACGGCAATCGCGGAGTTCTATTCGAAGTAATGGGTTTGCCCCCGCCACGCGGGCACGGAATCCGTTCGGCCCAGCGGCGTCCGGAAGCTCACCTTTTTTTCTTGCGCGGGGCCGCGCCTTTTCCGTGCGCGGATTTCCTCGCCGCGTTCTTCGCAGCCAAGGAATTCTTCTTCGGCGCGTCGGGCGGGCGTGCCGCCTGCTGCGGCGCTTCGCCGGGCGCGAGCACCTGGCGCACCACATTGCCAATCACGCGGTACTTGCGCTCGCTGATCGAGCCATCCTCGTTCTGTTTGCGGATGGAGAAGACCGGCATCCAGCCTTCTTTGCCAAAGTCCTGGACGGAGACCGTGGCCGGAAAATATCCAACGATGGGGTGTTCGCGATACCCGGTCTCGTAGCGATGTCTCTTCAGGTTCCAAGTGAAGACGCGAACCTGGTTGAAATCATAGGGGATGCCGTCGCGGTTTTCATTCAGCAGCACCAGGTACTGGGCGGTCGCGCCCTTCACTTCGTCCTGCACCGTGTTGAGCACAAACGCCGCCTGAATGCGCTGACCCTCGGCGTACTGCACCACGTCGAGAGGGATATCGAGATCGACCATGCGCGCCAGCACCCAACCGGCGCGTCCCTGTTGATCCCGCACCAGCCACCAATCGTCCATCGCTTTCGGCTTGGGCTCGTCGGGCGGGGTCGCAGGAGAAGCCGCGGACGGGGATTCGGATAAAGTAGCGCCCTGGCTTCCGCCCCGGTTTGCGTTCTGGTTTGCATTCTTCGCTGCATTCCTGGTTGCGTTCTGCGCTGCCTTGGGAGCCGCTTCCGGCGCCGGTGCGGGCGCGGCTTTCGGTGCCGTGGCCGGATGCTTCTTGGGAGCCGATTTGGTTTGCTCGCCGGCAACCTTGGCGACTTCAGCCGCCTTGACTGCGGCGATTTCCTCGGGAGTGGCGCGCTGGGTGGTGGCGCGCTTGAGCAACTCCACCTTGGAACTTTCGGCGAGGAGGTACAGCGTGTCGGTTTCACGTCCGGGGCTGACGTGCATGTTCAACTCGACGCGGGTGACGCCGTGTCCCTCTACGGGAGTGGCGCGATTGTCGCTGCTCAACCGCTGAAACTGATCGAAGGTTTCGCGGGGCACCAGCGCGCGTAACTCGATCCAGCCTTCCAGGCTCTGCCCGGTGCGCACCCGGACAAAGTGCTTCTGGCGCTCCAGAACCACGACGCGATCTCCGTTTTTTACTGAACCCACGCGGTTGTAAACCGTGGAGACGTGATCGCGGAGATTGGCCTGGGGAGCGGAGACATACATGACCTCGCCGCTGCCGGGAAGCTCCGTGTGCGTGCAGGAGGCGCAGCAAAGCAGCACGAACAGTAGCGCGCATTGCGGGAACCGGCGGAGCAAGCGAGGACGGAGACAGGAGTTCGAAGAATACAATGGCTCTTCTTCCGGGTAAAGCTTCACTATAACCCAGGCGCCGGGGCGGAGAAACGATTAACCATCTAGGGCAAAAACATACTTGGCTCATCAAGCCTCTTCCACCTCCACAAACACAAAGCCGTCGCCGTTCTCCCGAACGGCGCAGATGGTTGGTCCGTACCGGGTGGACCGACGTTTGTCCCAAGCTCCCATGCGTTCCTTGATTTTTAGCCGCATGGAGTCGGGGTCGCCGTATTCAAACCTAGTTGTTTCTGGGAGGTAAATGTCTATGAAACCGGAAGGATCATCCAAGAGGAATCGCACCATTGGGAAATCGGCTGATTCCACTGCTCCGAAGCAGAAGAAGTGGCAGGAATCCATCTCCGAGAACACACATAAGCGGGTTTCTTCGAGTGCCCATTTGCGAAAAACCAAGAAAGCATCATCCAAAGAAATCACAATCACGCCCCCACGCTGGGCAGAGCCGCCAAGGTTACCGTTCTGGATTATAAAGTGTTTGCGGAAGTTCCGTCTTGGCCTTAACAGGGGGATGCTAAATGAATAGCCTCCCTGTACTTGTAGGCGAATTTACTCCTCCCGTTGGGAATCGTCGTCCGTGGCTGGTAGCCGGGTGTAAACTGCTCACTTGGTGGGATATGGAGAGATTTTCGGCACGCGGATTTTACCTCATTGGCAATATTATGGGCGTGCTTCCTGCCTCCATTGAGAGAGCCGCCAATCCTGAGTGCGTCCGCGTGCAGGGGGATGAAATAGTCAGCGACGAAACCAGAAACCACGTTGCCGTCTGGGTTATAGAGATTCAGAAGCATTGTGACGAAATTGGCCTCAGTCTTGCTATCGACCACGCGAAGAGGTTCCTCTGGCGTCTTGAGAGGAAGATGACGTACAGCGACATTTTCCATGGGATAACCGAACTAAAGGACCGTATTTTTGATGAAATGAAGGGAGAATTATTTCTGTATGTTCCGCATTCAGAGGCGGAATTCTACGAGCCGATAGACGCCTTCGGTCCTGAAGTGTCTTCTGCATTTCCGTCGATATGGAACGACGTTAGGGAGGCGCATACGTGCTATGCGCTAGATCGTCCAACGGCTGCGGTTTTCCACTTGATGAGAGTCCTAGAGATCGCGCTTGTCTCTCTTGGGAGGGTTTTCGAGTTCACGTTTTCTCATACGAATTGGGGGCCAGCCATCGACCAAATTGAATGCAAGGTCCGTGGAATGAGTGCAGACCCGAACTGGAAGTCCCTACCAGACTGGAAGGATCAGCAGGAGTTCTATTCCCAAGTTGTAAATTACCTTGCCGTTACAAAGGATGCTTGGAGGAACTACACAGCACACGCTCGGGGGAACTTCGATCAGAAGCAGGCGAAGGTAATGCTCTTAAACGTGAAGCTATTTATGCAGAAGTTGGCAGAGCGAATTAGCGAATAAAGCGATATGATCGTTGCATGAAATCCGACGAAGAAACGTCGCCCGAATTCGACAGGTTCAACGCCTTGGTGGGCAAGGTTTTATCTGTCCCCAAGGCGGTTCTAAAGCAGCGTCTTGAGGAGCACGAGAAGCAATCGAAGCTGAATCCCAAGCGGCGCGGGCCGAAGCCAAAAAAGACCAGCTAGAATTCGCGTATTGATGGAGAACTATGCGAACGCTTGTTATCGACTTTGACCTCACCGTCCTTTGGCCCTTGATTTTTGTTGCTCTTGTTTCCCTCTGGAATTCGACCCGTAGCTATAGGGAGTCGA
>Ga0181529_10002631_pt1 | contig 21235 bp, 17 predicted proteins | sample PEATcosm2014_Bin_36_FD_119763 | JGI IMG/M metagenome (GOLD analysis project Ga0181529, IMG submission 119763) | Peatland microbial communities from MTU Mesocosm Facility, Houghton, MI, USA - PEATcosm2014_Bin10_30_metaG | ecosystem: Environmental > Terrestrial > Soil > Wetlands > Peat | place... | reverse complement strand
CTCAGAGAACGGCCTCGGCTGGGAGGTTCACTCCACCGAGAAGATCAAGGAACTGAAGATGGGCGCTTTCTGGAGCGTGGCCCAGGGTTCTGAGGAGCCACCCGCGCTGATCGTTCTGCGCTATGAGCCGGAGGGCGTGAGCGAGGGCCCGGTTCTCGGTCTTGTGGGCAAGGGCATCACCTTTGATTCGGGCGGCATCTCGCTCAAACCGGGCGAGAACATGGAGAAGATGAAGTACGACATGGCGGGGGGCGCCGCCATGATCGGAGCCATGCGCGCCATTGCCCTGCTCAAGCCGCAAGTCCGCGTGGTGTGCGTGGTCTGCGCTGCCGAAAACATGCCCGACGGCAAGGCCCAGAAGCCCGGCGACGTGCAGACGGCCATGAACGGCAAGACCATCGAGATCATCAATACCGATGCCGAGGGACGGCTGGTGCTGGCCGATGGCCTGCTCTACGCCAAGCAGTTGGGCGCTACCCACTTGATTGACGCGGCCACGCTGACCGGCGCCTGCGTGGTGGCGCTGGGCATGATCAACGCTGGAGCCTTTGCGAACAACGACGAGAGTTATGCCAAGTTTGATCAGGCGCTCGCGGTCTCGGGCGAAAAGTTCTGGCGGCTGCCGCTGGGCGACGAGTACGCCGAGATGATCAAGAGCGACATTGGCGACATCAAGAACACCGGCGGACGCTGGGGCGGAGCCTGCACCGCGGCCGAGTTCCTGCATGTGTTTGCCGAGGACACGCCCTGGATTCATCTGGACATTGCCGGCATGGCCTGGGTGGAGAACGCGCAGCCGTTCATTGCCAAAGGCCCCAGCGGCATGGCGGTGCGCTCCATTGTGGAGTGGGTGCGGGCCAACGTGTAGCGCCTCCCTGCACTATTGATCTAGTCCATAAATACTGACAACTGAGTGCCCCATCCATTCCCGCTTTTTTTGCGGGAATGGGTGGGCATGAGATGCCACTGCTGAAGTGCCGGATCTCTAGGTGCCAGCATGGGTACAGGAATTGAGCCTGGCTCTGCAAAAAATAAGGTAACAAAAAGTAACCACATCCCAAGGTGGAAAACGCCAGGAGAGGGTTACCATTTTCTGCCTCAAATCCTCCAAATACTCCCATCCAGCGGGAAGCCGGGATGATGCTCGCCTTCTGGGCGCCGATGAACAGGGTGCGGGAGTCTCTCACGCCGCCTTGCTGCATCTGTGCAACTGCGACTTGACCAGCGTTCCAGGGCCAGGTGAAGAGACTTGAGGGTCATGAAGATGGAGCGAAGTGAGCTTCTGGAAGCCATGCTGGACAGTCTTCCCGACGGGGTAGTGATACAGGGGCCTGAAGGGGTGCCTGTGTGCTGGAACCGGGCGGCGGAGGCGATCTCCGGCTATGCGGCGATTGATCTGCTGGGTCGGCCGGTGCCGGAGTCGCTTGACTCCTTTCTGGGGGAGGAAGCGGCGGCTGAGGCGGCGCTCGGTCACGGCCACAAGACGCACATGCGGCTGCGCCACAAGCAGGGGCATGAGGTGCCCTTACTGGGTACCTATTTGATTCTGCGCGATGGGCTTGGCGGCAGGATTGGCAGTGCGGTTCTGTTCCATCCGGCGCGCAGCCTGGATGCGCTGCCCCATGGCGATACCGGCGACGACAGCAGCGTGGCGGCCAGCCAGCAGGAACTGGAAGACCGGCTGACCCAGAAGTTTGAGGACTTTATCAATGGCGGCGAACCGTTGGGGGTTTTGTGGATTGCCGTCGATCAGGCGCATGACTTGCGCAAAACCCATGGCGCGGCGGCCTGCGAAACCATGCTGGCCAAGATCCAGCATGTGATTGCGCAAGGCTTGCGCCCGGCCGAAGAGATGGGTCGCTGGGGGGCGGACGAGTATTTGGTGATTGCTCACGAACGGAGCGGCGATTTGCTGTCGGGCCATGCCAGGAAGCTGGCGGGGTTGGCGCGCACCACCGACTTTCGCTGGTGGGGCGACCGGGTGCAGTTGACGGTCAGCGTGGGTGCCTGTCAGGCGCGGCTGGGTGAAACCGACACCCTGGCCGCATTGCTCAAACAGGCGCAGAAATCCTTGCAGATCAGTATGCAAGCCGGAGGAAATACGATTACACCGCCAGCGGGGGGGAAGATATGCTTGCCATCATAGGGATCGTGATTGTCTTCGGAGCCGTGATTGGCGGCTTCCTGATGGAGAAGGGGCACATCGCCGTACTGATTCAGCCGGCCGAACTGCTCCTCATCGCGGGAGCGGCCACCGGCACGCTGCTGATTGCCAACCCGATGCACATCATCAAGGGCGTGATGAACGGTCTGGTGGACGTGCTGAAGGGTTCGAAATTTACCAAGGCTCGCTACCTGAGCACCCTCAGGATGATGTACCAGTTCCTCAACAAGGTGAGGAAAGAAGGCTTGCTGAGCGTGGAAATGGACGTGGAGAAGCCCAAGGAAAGCGGCATCTTCAAGAACTATACGGACTTTCTGGCCGACCATCACGCGGTGGAGTTTGTTTGCGATACGCTGCGCACGGCCATCACCGGCGGCGTGGAGCCGTTTGACATGGACCAGATGATGGAACTCGATATGGAGATCAATCACCACGGTTCGATGGCGCCCGTGGACGCGCTGACCACGGTGGCCGACGCACTGCCCGGTCTGGGTATTGTGGCCGCGGTGCTGGGTGTGGTCATCACCATGGGCGCACTGGGTGGGCCTCCGGAAGAGATTGGCGAAAAGGTTGCGGCCGCTCTGGTGGGAACCTTCCTGGGAATTCTGGCCTGCTACGGCGTGGTGGGTCCGCTGAGTTCCGCCATGCGCAAGGGTGTCGACGAGCACAACGAGTATCTGCATGTGATGCGCGTGGTGATGTTGGCCTTTCTGAAGGGCTCTGCCCCGATGATCGCCATTGAGATGGGCCGTCGCGCCATTCCGGCCAATGTGCGGCCCGACTTTGACGAGATGGAAAAGAACTGCAAGGGCGGCGGCGTGGAGGCTGCCGCGGCTTAGAGCGGTTCCAGAATTGATATACCCATGCCAGCACCTTGAAAGGCCGTCGCGCCCTGAGGGGCGCGCCGACTTGAGAGCATGGGTTTCCAGGTACCGCAATTCTGGAACCGCTCTAGCAACCCAGGGCTGAGGATACGGAGCGCAAGCCGATGTCAGACAACAAGCTACGACCGATTTACGTCATCAAGAAAAAGGTCAACCATGGCGGACACCATGGCGGCGCCTGGAAGGTGGCGTACGCGGACTTTGTGACGGCAATGATGTCGCTGTTCATCGTGCTGTGGCTGATGGGCTCAAGCGAAAAGGTGAAGAAGGCCGTGGCCGGCTACTTCAACGACCCCAAAGGTACGGGGCAACTGATGGGCACCACCCTGAGCGGCACGGGCCCGGACGCCTACATGGCCGATTCCAAGCAAGAGGCCCTGCAGGAGCTGAAGGAAAAGCTGGAAAAGGAAATCAAGGACAAGAAGGAACTCGAAAAGCTGATGAAGCAGATCGAGATGACCATTACCGCCGAAGGGCTTCGCATTGAGCTGATCGAAGACAAGAACGGAACCTTTTACCAGAGCGGCAGTCCGGTGGTGAGCCCCACCGGCCAGGAGCTGCTGAAGCTGCTGGCCACCGAGCTGAAGACGTTGCCCAACCAAATGCTGATTGAAGGCCACACGGATGCCGCCCAGTACTCGGGCGTTGCCACCTATAGCAACTGGGAACTTTCGGCCGACCGCGCCAACTCCGCCCGGCGCCTGATGCAGCAGAACGGCGTGCGGATGGATCAGGTGACGCAGGTGCGCGGCTATGCCGACCAGTTGCTGCGGGTCAAGAATAATCCCTACGACCCCTCCAACCGGCGCATCTCGATTCTGGTAAAAAATGCCGATGATGCAGCGGCCGCGCAGTTCAAGAATGTGCGCGTGGTGGGTGGCGCACCGCCTCCGCCCGCGGGACCCCCTGAAGGCGACAAGAAGGGCAACGAGCAGGAGAAGAAGCCCGCCGCTGCGGAAAGGAAAGCCGAAACGGCTCCTCTGCCCGTGGCCAGTCCCCCCAAGCCTGCCGAGCAGCCTGCCAAGCCGGTTGCCGCTGCCGCCAAGCCGCAGCCAGCCAAGCCGGGGATGATGGAACGCCTCATGGCCATGTTGCCGGGCAAGAAGAAGTAGCTCCAGCGGCTTCGGGATTCCTTCACCCAGGGGCGGGTTCGTTACTGTCCTGTCCAAAGAAAAACCGCGCCGTGTCCCATCCTTTCCGCGTTCTTGGTGGAAAGGCTGGGAAGACGAGATGCTTCCGGGTCGAATCGATCAACCTACGCGGCCATCCGAGAGCGGCAACCTGCATCGATGTGGGTTGGCCCATCGAGCACTGTGCCCCATCCATTGCGCAGGCTCCATCGCGCAATGGGTGGGATACCCATACGCCCTTCAAGGCCCGGATCTATAAGTCGATGCGACCATCCGCAGGGAGCCCCGATTTGGCTCGATGCAGGGCTGTTTCGATCGATCCTGAAACCCCTCCAGACCGCACCGCGGAACCGCCTGTGCGCGCGGGCAAAGACGAGACGGCGGGGAATCGTGTAATCTGGTGGGCGAGTCAGAAAGCGTTTACCAGAGGTGCGTTTCCCATGAGTATCGTTGCCGGCGTCGATTTTGGAACTCTTAGCGTTCGCGTCACCCTTGTTGACAGCAAGAAGGGGCCCATCGGTACGGCCTCTGCCAGCTATCCTCTCCACCGCAAGCGCGAGGACCCGGACCACGCCACCCAGTCGCACGACGACCAGATGGATGCGTTGGTGAAGGCTACCCGCGATGTGCTGGCCCAGACCGGCGTGGATGGCAACGTGGTGGAAGCCATTGCGCTCGACACCACCGGCTCCAGCGTGATCCCGGTGGGCGCGGATCTGGTGCCGCTCGATGAGTTCTATCTCTGGTGCGATCATCGCGCCCACCGCGAAGCCCAGGAGATTACGCAAAAGGCCCACGAGCTGGGCTTTGAGGGCATTCTCTGGTGCGGCGGAACCTACTCGCACGAGTGGGGCTTCTCCAAGCTGTTGCACTGGCTGCGCAACAATCCTGAGAAGCGCGACCAGTTTGTGACCGCCCTTGAGCATTGCGACATGGTGGCGGCCACGCTCTGCGGCATCACCAAGGTCAGCGACCTCAAGCGCTCCGTCTGCGCCATGGGCCACAAGTGGATGTGGAACCCCAAGTGGGGCGGTCTGCCGCCGGAAGAGTTTCTGGTGGCGGTTGATCCGCTCTTCAAGGGCATTCGCGCCAAGATGGGCGGCGAGTATCTGACCAGCGACCATCTGGCTGGACACCTTTCCGCCAAGTGGGCCGCGGAGATGGGCCTCAAGGCAGGCATTCCCATTCCCGTGGGCGCATTTGACGCGCACTGGGACGCACTCGGCTCCTTCTGCCGCGAGGGCGACGCGGTGAACGTGGTGGGCACCTCCACCTGCATCATCGCCATGGCCAAAAAGGCGGAGCTGGTACCGGGCGTCTGCGGAGTGGTGCCGGGCAGCGTGCATCCGCAGTACACGGGCATTGAAGCGGGCCTGTCGGCGGTGGGCGACATCTTTGACAACATCGCCAAGCGCGCCGGCAAGTCGGTTGCGGAGCTATCGGAAGGTCTGGACGCCTGGAAGGCTGGGCAGTCGGGCCTGTTGCGCATCACCTGGGACAACGGCGACCGCACGGTGCTGGTGAATCCGGAGCTGGGCGGCGTGACGCTCGGCTGGAACATGGTTTCCACCGCGCAGGACGAGCTGTTTGCGGCCATTGAAGGCACCGCCTTCCACACCCGCATCATTCTGGAGCGGATGGCAGAACACGGCGTACGCATTGACCGCGTGGTGAACGCGGGCGGCATTCCGCAGAAGAGCGAGGTGCTGAACCGTATCTATGCCAACGTGCTGAACAAGCCGGTGCTGGTGCCCGCGGGCATTCCCACCAGCCTGGGTTCGGGCATCATGGCGCTGCTTGCGGCTGGTACCTACAAGACCATCGAAGAGGCCCAGGAAGCAGTCTGCCTGCCTCTGCGCACGGTCCAGCCCGATCCCGCGGCGGCCGCGGTCTACGAGCAGCTTTATAAACTCTATCGCGACGTGTACTTTGCGCTGGGAACCCGCGATGCCGCTCCCATTGCATTGGGCGCGGTGCTGCCGGAACTGCGCAAGATTGCCGCCGAGGCGCGCAAGGTGTAACCGGCACGTGTAGCGCCGGCCTCCCCGCCCCCGCCGGATGCCGGGTGCCCCATCCTTTCCGCGTTCTTTGCGGAAAGGGTGGGAAGAGTAGAAACCACCTTTCCGTCTATGAATGTTGAAGTTCGTGCGATCCCCGGTCCCCAAAAGCGAGGGACCGGGGGCACCCACATCTTGGCTTGGAAAGGTCGAAATGTGGGCCATCCGCCAGACATGGGCCACCCGCCCTATAATGGCGGGCATGGACCTCAAGAAGCTTCATGCCAAGCATTGATGCCCTCAATGCGGAGATTCAACGGTTGCCCTCCGCACGTGGCACGCTCTGGGCGCTAGCAGAGGAAGTCAAGCCCGCCAAAGCCATAAAGCCCGAAGCTGTCATGCAAATGAAAAGCCCAGCTCATCCGCTAGCAGTGGCGCGCACTAGAAGAGGTGGGCAGAAGCAAAGCGGACACAACGGGCTGCCAAGAAAGGAACAAAGTGAAGAGCATCTATCAATTTTTACGGGGCATAACCGTCCTGTTGATTCTGTCCCTAGCCCCCGTGGTCATTCCGCAATGCTCCGGTGACAAAGACCCGTCTCGCTTTACAAAGGCGAAATTGGCTGTAGCAAAACGCGTATTAGAACAGATGGAGACCCGTGCTGCTACCTGTAATAGTCAACCGAAGGACAAGCGGGACCTATGCGAGAAATGGGCTGAAGCAGGCAACTCAGCAGCCAAGGACGTTCAAGCAGTGGCCTTTGCTGCTATAGACAAACTAGCGGAGGCGGCGCATTGACGCACGCTTTTCCGCTTTGATGATGTCCACCTTCTTGGCCTATGCTTGGCTGGTGGCCCACATCCGCTATCAGTAAATGGCTGGGTGCCCCAGGTCTCGATTCTGAGACCTGGGATCGCACGAACCCTGCCTCCACGTTCTTGAACGCAAAGTAAAGGGGACAGACTCTTTCCGAGCCTGTCCCTTTTTCTTTTGTATAACTACTGTTGTTGCTGCTGCATCTGCTGCATGTCGATGAAGGGGATCATGGGCGTGGGCGGCTGTTGGGCGCGTTCCACAAGCACGCTCCAATCCTCGGGGATAGGCATCTTGCGATCCAGCGCTGGCGGTCTCTCGCTGGCTTCCACATGCACGGCAACATAGAGTTCGCTGTCGGTCTTGCCGCGGAAGACGCCGTGGGTAGGCGGCACGTCGGCATAGTCGCGGCCCACCGCGGTGCGGATGTGGCGATGGTGCGCAATCAAGTTATTGGTCGGATCGAGCCCCACCCAACCCAGCTGCGGAATCAAGGCCTCTACCCAGGCGTGCGTGGCGTCGGGCGTGGAGCGGTCGTGGTCTTCGCGGCTGCGGTAGAGATAGCCTGACACATAGCGCGCCGGGATGCGCACATGGCGCAGCAGCGCGATCATGGTGTGCGCAAAATCCTGGCAAACGCCTTTGCCGCTGATAATGGCCTCGTCAATCGGCGAATCCACGCGGGTCGAACTCGTGTCGTAATCAAAGTAGTCGAAGAGCCGCTGGTTCAGCTCCTGCACCAGCATGAGCGGATCGTCGCGCCGGGTCACGTCCATCTGCTTGGCCAGCAGAGTCAGCGCGGGGGTTTCGACGGCGAAGGTGGAGGGCAGCAGCATCTCCCAGTAGTCGCGCGCTGCGATCAACGCATCCAGTTCGTCCCACGCTTCCGGCGAAAGACAGGCAGGCAGCTCGGGCTGCGGCTGCATCTCCACAATCGATTCCGCAACAATCACCAGCTGATTGTGTTCTCCGGGAATGTCAAAGTGCTGCACGTTGTTGCCCAGGTGATCGCGATAACTGAAGACCCGGCAGCGCGGCGAGACGGAGAGCGAGAAGGAGAGGCAGTGCTGATAAGAGTCGGAGCGCGGATTCATGCGCGTCTCCATGATGCTCTCGCTTACCGCGGTGGAGTAACGGAAGCGCGTCAAGTGGCGTATGGAGTAGAAATTCATCATCGACGGTCTCCCTTAAACGGTCAGCGCGGACTGAATGGAATACTGCACGTAGTTGCGGTAGATGTGCTCGTGGATGCGCAAACACTGCTCGCGAATGGTGTGCAGGAAGGCGGCCGCATCGCCCGTAAGGATCTCGCGAATGGAGCTGTACTCGATCATGGCGTGCAGCTTGCCCACGCCCGCCGCCAGCTCCGGAGCGCGCCTTCCGCCATGGCGCTGGATCGCTTCGATGGCGTAGCGAATGTTGTCCACCGAGTAGCGGATGGAATGCGGGAAGTCGTGATTGAGCAGCAGGAATTCCAGAATCTGATCGGGCACAACGTCGGCCGTGTACACCTGGCAATAGGCCTCAAACGCGGTACAACCGCGCAGGATGCCCACCAGATCGAGATACTGATAGGCCGAGTTCGCGCGATCCTGGGCGCTGGCCAGATCGGGCACCGAGGCTTCCAGCAGCGTGGCCGTTGCGTAAGCGCGTTCCAGATGGCGGCCCAGGCGAATGAACTGCCAGCCCTGCCCATGAATCATGGTCGATCCACCCACTCCCTGGAAGAGATGAATGCCATCCAACACACTGGCGAGCGTGTCACTCACGGAGATCTCGAATTGGGATTGCGCATTAGGCGAATGGATCTGGTGGTAGAGGCGATTGAGTCGCTGCCACTGCTCGGTTGAGATCTCTTCGCGCGCCTGGCGAGCATTCTCGCGCGCGCCATTCAGGCAGTAGATGATCGAGGCCGGATTCAGCGGATCGAAGACCATGTTGTGGGTCATCTGATCGGAATCCTCAACGCGGACCAGGCCCGTCGGCTTGCCCAAGGCGGCCACCAAGTGCTCCCAGCGCGAGGCCACACTGACGCCGCCAGTATCGAGCATCAGGCTCATGGTCACGTCGAGCTGGCGCGCGGTGTTTTCCGCACGCTCCAGATAGCGGCTCATCCAGTAAAGGCTGTCGGCAACGCGCGATAACATGCTTGCTCTCCCGTCCAGTTGTGTGGGCTTTACTCCAGCACCCAGGTGTCTTTGCTGCCGCCGCCCTGTGAGGAGTTCACTACCAGCGAGCCTTTTTCCAGCGCCACACGCGTCAGGCCACCGGGCACAATCTGCACCTTGTCGCCATAGAGCACGTAGGGACGAAGATCGACGTGACGCGGCTCCAACCGGTCGCCAAACAAACAAGGCGCGCGCGAGAAGTCCAGCGTGGGCTGCGCAATGTAGTTGCGCGGATTGGCGCGGATGGCATCGGCAAACTCATCGCGCTTCTGCTTGGAAGCGTGCGGCCCAATCAACATGCCGTAGCCGCCGCTCTCACCCACGGCCTTCACCACCAGCTTGTCCAGGTTTTGCAGCACATGGCGGCGATCCTTTTCCTCACTTAGAAGGTAGGTCTCCACGTTGGGCAGAATCGGATCTTCGTCCAGGTAGTACTTGATCATGCGCGGCACATAGGCATACACCGCCTTGTCGTCGGCAAGGCCGGTGCCAAAGGCGTTGGTGATGGTTACGTTGCCGGCGCGATAGGCATTGAAGAGCCCCGCGCAACCCAACGCCGAATCGGCGCGGAAGACCAGCGGATCGCTGAAGTCGTCGTCCACGCGGCGATAGATTACATCCACGCGCTTCAACCCATCGGTGGTGCGCATGTACACAATGTTGTCGTGCGTAACCAGATCGCGGCCTTCTACCAGCTCGATGCCCATCTGGCGCGCCAGAAACGTGTGCTCAAAGTAGGCGGAGTTAAACACGCCCGGCGTGAGCAGCACAATGTTCGGCTCCGGACGGCCTTCAGGCGCCAGAGCGCGAAGTGTAGCCAGTAGCAGCTGCGGATAGTGCTCGATGGGCTTGACGCCGTAACTTGAAAACAGCTGCGGAAAGGTGCGCTTCATAACGCGGCGATTGGTGAGCATGTAACTCACGCCGGAGGGCACGCGCAAATTATCTTCCAGCACCACAAACTCGCCGTTGTTCAGCCGCAGCAGATCGCTGCCCGCCACCGCCACGTACACATTGCGGGGCACCACCAGGCCACGCATCTGGCGGCGATAGTGCTTGCAGCTATAGATCAGCTCGCTCGGAATCACGCGGTCGGCCAGGATCTTGGCGTCGGAGTAGATGTCGCGCAGGAACAGGTTCAGCGCGGTGATGCGCTGTGTCAGGCCGCGCTCAATGCGGTTCCACTCCGCGGCTGTGATCAACCGGGGCAGCATGTCGTAAGGGAAGATGCGCTCGGTGCCTTCTTCGCGTCCGTAGACGGTGAAGGTGATGCCCTGAGTCAGAAAGCTCAGGTCGGCCGACTGCTTGCGGCGTTGCAGCTCGTCGGCAGGTAGCGAGGCAAGCGTCTCAGCCAGCGCCTGGTAGGGGGGGCGGAGCACACCGGAGGCGTCGCGCATCTCGTCGTAGGCGCTGTCCAGCGGGTAGTCTCCGAACAAGGTGTCGAATGCGACTGTTGGGCTCGCGTTCATCGTAGAAGACACTCCCCGGAGCTAAAAATTCAGGGTGCCAGAGGATCTTGAGCGGTGCCCCCACCGAGCAGAGGACCAGCATCCGCCTACCTCTCGACCCCAAACCGGCAAAACCCTGTAGTTAGCTTGTAGCATGTGGGGGATAAAGGAGTCATCAGGAAGAAAGGGACTAGGGACTAGGGACTTGGGACTAGGAACTGGGGAGTAGGGAATAGGGAACGAGGGCCTCGTTTATGTCTCATGCGGAGGTTAGTTTCTGTCTTGTGGCGATTGTCCACCGGCTAAGCCTGCCCACAGGCGATGGAACATCAAATGCCCGTCCTCGGGGTTGCGACCCATTTGGGGCGCGGTGCAAATAGCCCAGGGCCAGCCGCGCGCAGCCCTGGGTTTGCGTGCCCTAAATAGCCATCGCGCCCTGTAGGGGCGCGGTGAAAAGCAGATCGAGGCGTTCGGTCGCGTAGTCACCGATCAAGGGCGGATCGAAGCACAGTTTGTAGCATCGCTCGTTCTGTCGAACGCCCATTCCAGTTTTCTCGGCAGGACTTCACTCGTGCCGAAGACGCTCCGGCTTACACCCGCTCCAGCGTGGTCGCCATGGCGTCCAGGGAGAGTGAGCGCAGAAGATTGCGCCGCATGCCCTGCTCCACCTGCCCCAGAGCGCGCGCCGCGCCGTCAATCCACTCCACGGTCAGGCCATGCGCCAGCCGTGCCAGCTCCTGGGCCAGGTCGATGTTGCGGATCAGCGCCGGAGTTCCCGCCACAATCAACAGCAGGTCTTCCACGAGGCTGCCCAGCGCGCGCAGCAGGGCCACGGTCTTCTCTTGACCGTCGGCGCCGGCTCGATAGGCCTCCGTGGCGCGAAACAGATCGGAGTACTCGCCCCCGCCCAACGCCATGTGCAGCATCACCAGCGCATCCTTGCGGCCGGTCAGGTATTTTTCCAGATCGAAGCCTACAGCTCTGCCCACCGCGCCCTCTGCGAGCCGCGCCACCAGAGCGCGATCCTTGGGGTTCAGTTGCGGACGGCGTGTCTCCAGCAACGTCTCCAGCTCCGAGGCCGCCAGCGCCCCCAGCCGGTGCACCACAGCCCGTGAGCGGATGGTGGGCAGCAGCTCTTGCGGATTCTCCGTGAGCAGCACCAGCGTGGTGTGCTCTGGGGGCTCCTCCAGCAGCTTCAGCAGGCTGTTGGCCGCCTCCTTCATGAAGGCAGAGACGGTGAAGATAGTGAAGGCCCGGCGCGCCTCCACGGGCTGACGGTAATAGGCGACGTGAATGGCCTGGCGCACCTGCCCCATCTTGATGAGCAGTTGCGGGGGATCGGGCGGCACAATCAGTACGTCGGGATGGGTCTGGATCAGGATGCGGGTGTCGCGCTTGTCGGCGTCGCGCATCTCGTCGCGCGCCGCAACGGCCTCAGCCACGCGCTCCTCAAGGTTGGAGGCTTGTCCAATGCGCACGCAGTTGGAGCAGACTCCGCAGGCATCCGGCAGCCCATCGGCCTCGGTGGGTGCAAGGCAGTTCATGACCTGGGCCAGCATCAGCGTCAGGGTGTACTTGCCGGCTCCGCGGGGCCCGGACAAGATCATCGAGTGCGGAAAACGCTCGTGCTGCACCGCCTCACGCAGATGCGTCACCGTCGCCTGGTTGCCATGAAAGTCGCGGAAGCTCACAGATTGAGTTTAGGCGATCCGGGGGCGCTTTTGCAGACGCAAATCCAACGGCCAGAGATGGGGGCAGGCCAGCTTAGCCTTTGGCTTCCCGCAGCATCAGCATCTCCGCCACGGCCTCCACAATCTGTTCGTGGATCTCCTCGATGGTCAGGTCGCCTACGATGCGGACCACGCGTTCCGGCTCGCGGGTGGCAATCTCGCGGTACTTGTCCCACACCCGGTGGTGGAAGGCGTCGGCCTCCTGCTCAAAGCGGTCCTCGTTGGCGCCGGTCTCGGCTTCGGCGCGGGTATTGCGGCGGCGGGCGCGGCCAATGGAGGCCTCAAACGAGGGCAGCAGCAGAATGGTCAAATCTGGCTGGAGGCCGCCGCAGAGGATCTTGTGCAGGGCCAGCACAATCTCCGAGCCCAGCTGGCGTCCGCCACCCTGGTAGGCTTCGGTGGAGTCGGTAAAGCGGTCGCAGAGCACAATCCGGCCCGCGGCCAGCGCCGGCTCAATCACCTCGGCAATGGCCTGCGCCCGGTCGGCAAACATCATGGCCATCTCGGTCATGGGAGACAGGGCCGCGGAGCGGGCGTCCAGCAGCAGCGCGCGGATGCGGTCTCCGGTCAGGGTGCCACCCGGCTGCCGGGTAACCACCGGGTCCAGGCCGCGCTTTTGCAGCCACGTGGAGAGCTTCCGGATCTGGGTGGTCTTGCCACTTCCGTCCAGTCCTTCCAGCGTGATGAAGATTCCCCTCGGCATGGCCCAAGTTTATCCGATCCGGCAGCGGGGGCAGGGAACAGGGGACCGGATGCGGAGGAAAATATTACTACTTCGTCAATAGGCAGCCGGCCCCAAAACCAAGCCCATGCCGGAGCAAGGAAAGAATGACGTATCGTTCTTACTGTAATGGACTTACGGGCATCCGCAAATTCGGATTCTGAGTGGAAATCTAGAGACTTGGACGTCTATCATGTGCTACAAAAAGGTTACTCATCCATCCCTGACAATGGGGCAAAGTACAGCCCCCAATGGAGCCATAGCAAGTGAATTTTGGTCAGTTTCGCACTCTCTCTGCCTGCGCCCTCCTGGGCCTGGCAGCCGCAGTACCAGTTGCCGCCCAGCACCTCACGCTTGAGGGCCAGACCGGTGGCTTTATTACCCCCACCGCCTACGTGGTCTACACCGAAAAGGGCCATGCGTTTTCGCATCCGGCCGTGGGCTACCACATGATCAACGCCACCGCCGTGATTGGCCGCGTGCAGACCTTCTCGATTACCGAAGGCTTTGCCAACCGCGCCGAGGTGGGCTACACCCGCAGCTACCACACCCTGGGCAACGCCACCAACCCCGCGTCGGGCGCGCTCAGCGAGCTGTGGAACTACGACGGCATGAACATCTTTCACGGCAAGGTTGTGGCCATCCAGGATGGGCAGTTCGGTCCAGCCACGCCGGGCGTAGCGGTGGGCGGCGTGATGCGTACCAATGACAGCTTTGTCTCCAGCGCCATCAACAAGCTTTACCTGGGCGGAGCCGGCGCGGCCAACACCAACGGGGATGTCTATGTGGCCGTAACCAAGACCTGGGCTAAAAAGCCCGTTCCCTTCCTCGCCAACGCCGGATGGAAGCTGACCAATGCCAGCATCTTTGGCCTGGGCGGCCAGAGCACGCGCTTCGGCGGGCGTTTCTTTGGTGGATTGGGAATTCCGCTGCCCCTCGGTCACGGGCTGGTTGCCGTGCCCTCGGCCGGCTTTACCCAGGAGCCCAAGACGGCGGTCAATCTGAACACGCTGATGAACCTGGCGCGCACCCAGTTGGTTGCGGCCGTCCCCGCTGCCGCCGCGGCCTACCCGGTGGTGAGCGCTCATCTGCCCACCACGCTCGACTACGCCGTCCGCGTGAGCCAGCGCCAGAATCCGCACTTCTCCATTGACATCGGCATCGGTCAGGTGGCGGGCAACATCGGTTCCATCTACGTTGCCAACCCCCTCTATCCCACGGTCGGCGGTCCGATTGTCCTCTCGCCCGTCAACCTGCAGGCCCGCAAAGTGCTGGGCATGGGACTCAGCTACCGCTATTAAGTCAACTCATCCGCGGCTTCCCCAAAGATGAAGATGCCCTTGCTTCCGATCTGGAGGCAAGGGCATTTTGCTGCGCGCCGGCCGGTCTCCTGGCAAAGGGCAAGCGGCGAAAACCAGGAAGGCCTCCGTCATCCAGCACTTAAAAAGCAATTCCCGTCCCCACTATCCCTTGTTCCCTTCGTCCCCTCGTTCCCTTGTCCATGAAAAAATCCTTCCTAACAACTTCCTCTCCCAAGGTGGGTTCCATCCGAGTAGACTGAATGCGCTTGCATTTCTGGCAGCTAGCCAGTGCGAGTCGTTTTGGAGGATAGATATGCTGAAGTTACGTTCATTGCGCCTTCTTCTGGTGGCGTTTGCGCTCTCCCTGGTCCCCGCCTTGTCTTTTGCGGGAGTGTTTATCAGTGTTGGTTCCGCACCCCCGGCGTTGCCGGTGTACGACGTTCCGCAGTGCCCTGAGGCAGGCTTGATCTGGACGCCGGGCTATTGGGCTTATGGCGATGAGGGCTACTACTGGGTTCCCGGCGCTTGGGTTCCGGCTCCCTATGAGGGTGCTCTGTGGACGCCCGGCTACTGGGGTTGGGGCGATGGGCTCTACGCCTGGCATCCCGGCTATTGGGGTGACCACGTGGGCTACTACGGCGGCATCAACTACGGCGGCGGCTACTTCGGTATCGGCTTTGCCGGCGGTGAGTGGCGCGGACACAACTTCTTCTACAACACCGAAGTTCTGCACGTCGGCCCCGGCTTTCGCTTCATGTTCAGCGATCGTGGCCGCATGGACCGTGCCTTCGTCGATCGCGACCACCACATCGCCTTCAGCGGCGGCCCAGGCGGCGTCCGCCACGAGATGGGTCCCGAGGAACGCTTTGCAGAGCGTGATCGCCACGTGGGTGCTACCAGCTTCCAGACCAACCACGAGTTCGGCGCCAGGGCAGACCACAGCTCCTACTTCCACAACAACGGCGGGCGGCCCAGCAATCCGGCCATGAGCCGGCCTATGGGCTGGAACGGTGGCCAGCCTCAGCAGCACAATCAGCAAGACCAGCGCTTCCAGCCGCAGCCGCAGCAGCACAATCAGCTTGATCAGAGGTTCCAGCAGCCGCAGACTCAGCCGCAACAGCAGCAGCAGAGGTTCCAGCAGCCACAGACCCAGCCGCAACAGCAGCAGCAGAGGTTCCAGCAGCCACAGACCCAGCCGCAGCCGCAGATCCAGCAGCAGCCGCAGATTCAGCAGCGTCAGCCGCAAATCCAGCCTCAGCCTCAGATCCAGCGCCAGCCGACGCAGCAGCCTCAGCCGCAACACCAACCGACGCAGCAGCCGCAACACCAGCAAGCTCCCCAGCCGCAGCACACAACCACTACCAGCCACGACAAGGACAAGCACTAAACTCGCTTGATCCATCCAAGCAGAAGGCCCACGGCTGAGCGTGGGCCTTTCTGTTTCATCTCTTCGCTGCCAGCTACCGCCTTAGAGGATTATCCGGAATGGTCTAGAGCTGAAATTCCTGGGTATCCCACCCATTTCCGCAAAGAACGCGGAAATGGATGGGGCACGGAAGTATCTTGCAAAAGGGAAGATGCTCTAAACCCGTTCGAAACCCAGCAGATCGACCTCAAGGCCGCCGTACTCCGGGTGGTCGTTTTCGCGGATGCGGTAGGCCACGTCCACTAGGTCACCTTCGATGAGCCCGAGTTCCATCGCACGAGCGGCCAGATTCCAACCCACGGCGCGAGTCTTGCCGGTGCTGCCGGTCTCCTGCGTAAGTTCCAGGCGCAGGTGGCGTTCCTTCATCACGCGGGGAGCGGAGAGCAGCCTGACCCGGCGCGCCACAAACACCGGCTCGGGATTGCCGTGGCCCAGGGGCTCCAGCTTCCGGAGCCAACCCACCAACACTGACGTGATGCGGTCCAGCGGCAGCTCCGCATGGATCTTGAGAATCCGTTCCGGTTCGCGGTTGGCCAGCTTCTCCGCGGTGTAGGCGCGCAGCCGCTGGCGCAGCGCGGGCAGGTTGGCGGCGGGCATGGCAAAGCCGATGGCAAAGGCGTGGCCGCCGAAGCGCGTGAACAGGTCGGCGCAGCTTTCCACGGCATTGAGCAGATGAAAGCCGTCCACCGAGCGGCCGGAGCCGTGCGCCACGCCGTCTTCCACGCTGACCACAAGCGCAGGCTTGGCGGTGCGCTCCACCACACGCGAGGCCAGAATGCCGATGACGCCACGGTGCCAGCCCTCGCCATCCACCACCAGCAGCCGGTCGGCGCGCAGTTCAGGGTCCGCGGCCAGGCGTTCTTCAATCAATTTGAGGGCTACGGCTTCGGTGTCGCGCCGCTCCTGATTCAGCCGCTCCAGCTTGGCCGCCAGCTCTGTGGCGCGCACTGCATCGCGGGTGGTGAACAGCTCGATGACTTCACTGGCCACATCCATGCGGCCGGCGGCGTTGATGCGCGGTGCAATGCGGAAACCCACATCGAAGCCGGTGAGCGCCTTGGCCGTGGGGTCCAGCGCGGCCGAAGCCAGCAGCGCCTTCAACCCCGCGCCAGCCGGACGCCGCAGTTCAGCCAGTCCCAAGGCGGCAATGGTGCGGTTCTCGCCCTTCAGCGGAACGGCATCGGCTATGGTGGCAATGGCGGCCATCTTCAAAAAGCTGGGCAGGGTCTTTTCGCGGGTGCGGGTCTTGTCGCGCCGCTCCAGCACCGCCTGGGCCAGCTTCATGGCTACGGCCGCGCCGCACAGCGATTTCTCTGGATAGGTGCAGCCGGGCAGGTTGGGGTTCAATATAGCCAGCGCGATGGGCAGATTTTCATGCGCTTCGGGCAGGTGATGGTCAGTGACGATCAGATCCATACCCAGCCGCTCGGCGGTTTCTGCTTCTTGAAAGGCGCGCATGCCGGTGTCCACGGTGATCACCAGGCGGACGCCGCTCTGGTGCGCTTGCTCGAGGACGGCCGACTGCATGCCGTAGCCCTCGTTCAACCGGTGGGGCACATGGAAGCGGGCCACGCCGCCCAGCATCTCGATTGTGGTCTTCAACAGGACAACGGCGGTGGTGCCGTCCACGTCGTAGTCGCCGTAGAGCAGCACGGGCTCGCGCGCTTGAATGGCGCGCTCCAGGCGCACCACGGCTGCTTCCATGCCCAACATCAAAAAGGGATCGTGCAGATGGTCGGCCGATGGGGTGAGAAAGGTCCACACATCGGCCGGAGTGGTAATACCCCGGGCTACCAGCAGTTCTGCCAGCACTTCCGGGATGCGCGCCGCGCGGGCCAGCTCGGCTGCCTCAGGGGCAGGGGGAGCAAAGACCCAACGTTGGCGCGGCTGGGCAGACGCCGTGGCGTCCGCCGTGGGACCGGGTTGGCTCACACTTCCTCGTCGAGGTTGTGGTTGTGAGCGTCGTCGATCACGATGTCGTGGAAGTGTTCGAGATCTTCCATCAGTGTCTGGAAGCGCTCGTACCATTCGGTGGTGGTTTCATGTAGAAATGCCATGCCCTGGTAGACAAAGCCCAGCTGGATGTAGCCAACCATGCCGGCATACTTGCCCAGCCACTTGGCTTCCACCATCTCGGTAGCTTCTTCGTCCGGAAAATTCATCTCTCCGGTCTCTTCCACCAGCGCGTCCAGCTCGTCGGCATGCAACACCACCTCGCTGTAGGTCACAAAGGGAGCGCCAACGTGCTTGGCCATCTCCACAAAGTCCTTCCAGGAGTCGGGGTTGTCCATGTCTTCCCAAACCACGGAGGGTGTTTCCTCGGTGATGTAGCCAGGCAGGCGCTTCATTCCGTGACCTTCAATGAAGGCCACCATGTCGTCTTTCAGTGCGATAAGGTTGTCCGTGCTCATACTCAAGCTCTTATTCTCTCACCTCAGCCTCGGGGGATTTGGGCAAAACAGGTCTCCAGGCACACTGCCGAAGCGGACCGGAGAACCCCAAAAGAACCCGGCTGCGGGATGCGATGGAACTCCTTTCGCGTCTCTGCCGCGCCTCAACAGTAGGGTGTGGTCAGGGCAGTTGGACCGAGGCTTGCAGCCACTCAAGATAGGCCTTGCTGCCAGCCTCAATCGGCAACACGATGAACTCCGGCGTCTGGTAGCCATGCAGCTCATGCAGCCGGACTTCGAGCGCGGGAATATGGTCAAGGCAGGTCTTGAGCAAAAGAATCGTCTCATGCACCGACTCGATTTGACCCTGCCAGCGGTAGATGGACTGGGCTCCGGGGAAGATGGTGGCACAGGCGGCAAGCTTCTCTTCCACCAGGGTTTGCCCCAGCCGGATGGCTTCGTCGTGGCCATTGAGCGAAGTGAGGACAATGCGTGCCTGAGGTGCATGGACGGGCATAAGAACCTCCCAGAGCGAAGTTTTGCTGCCAACACTGTATGCCCAAACGCATGGGCTTGGGGAGGAAATTCCGAGCGAAAAAGCGGGGCCAGTTCCCGAGTTGGAGGAAGACAGCTCCCAGCTTTCAGCTCCTAGCTTTCAGCTGGAGGTCGGCTAGGAGGCAGCGTGCGCGGGACGGAGGGAGTCGGCCTGAAGGCTCGGAATCTGCGCCGTCCTTACAGGACGCATTGCATGCAGCAGCCCGCTTCGCGTTTTTCCAACGGCATTCGGTGGCTGTTTGCGCCGTCCTTACAGGACTCCGGGCGTCGTTCGGCAAGCTTACCCAGCGCTGAAGCGCTGGGCTAACACGCGCTGCGCCTACGGCGCGCATCCGGTCTCCGGTTCCCTTCGCGGAGGGTGCGTTCGAACCAATGATCCCTATTGCCCTTGCTCCGATGGGTTCCGTAGGGCAACATCATAAGAGCAGCATGTTTTGCGGAATTGATGGATCTGGAGGAGAACACGGCGATGAGCGCATCAATCAAGTTTGGAACCTCGGGTTGGCGGGCAATTGTGGCGGACGATTTCACGATGGCCAACATCCGGCTGGCGGTAGCCGGAATCGCAGCCTATGTGAAGACGCTCCCCGCGCCGCACCGCGTGCTGGTGGGCCGCGACCCCCGCTTTTTGGGTGAGACGTTTGTGCTGGAAGCGGCTCGGGTTCTGGCTGGAGCCGGCATCACCCCCATTGTGATTTCCGATGCCGCGCCTACCCCGGCCATCTCCTATGCGGTGCGCACCTTGCAGACTTCGGGCGCCATCAACTTCACCGCCTCGCACAATCCGCCGGAGTATAACGGCATCAAGTTCTCCACGCCCGACGGCGCGCCGGCGCTGCCTGAGGTCACCCATCAAATTGAAACGGCCATTGCCGCGCTGCAGGCCGCTAACGCCACGGTGCCCACGGCTGAGCCCCCCGCGGGCGGCTTTGAGACCGCGGACGTGAAGCCGGCCTTCCTGGCGCGTTTGGCGGAGCTGGTTAATTTGGATGCCATTGCCAAATCAGGCATCAAGCTGGTCTACGACCCTTTTTGGGGAGCGGGCCGCGGCTACACCACCGACATTCTGCGCTCGGCGGGCGTCCACGTGGAGTCCGTCCACGACTACCGCGACGTGCTGTTTGGTGGCCATGCGCCGGAGCCCGATGACCATCTGCTGGGCGACGCCAAGGCCAAGATGAAGGAGATCGGCGCGGCCCTGGTGCTGGCCACCGATGGCGACGCCGACCGCTTTGGCATTGTGGATGCCGACGGCACCTTTATCCAGCCCAACTACGTGATTGCGCTGCTGTTTGACTACCTGGTGGAAACCCGCGGCTGGCGCAACGGCGTGGCCAAGAGCGTGGCCTCGACCAACCTGATCAACGCCCTGGCTGATTACCACAAGGTTGAGCTCTACGAGACGCCGGTGGGCTTCAAATACATTGGCGAGCTCATCAACCAGGACAAGATCGCCATCGGCGGCGAAGAATCTGCCGGGCTCACCATTCGCGGCCACGTTCCAGAAAAGGACGGCGTACTGGCCGGTTTGCTGGTGGCGGAGATGGTGGCCACCCGCGGCAAGAGCCTTCGTTCCCAACTTGGAGAGCTATTTGCCAAGGTTGGTTCCTTCTATCCGGTTCGTGAGAACTCCCGCTTGACCCCGGAGGTCAAAGCCCGCTTCACTGAGAAGTTGAAGACCGATCCAACCGAGCTGGGCGGGCGCAAGGTGGCGAGCGTGGTGCGCACCGACGGCCTCAAGCTTATCCTCGAGGACGGTTCCTGGGTCTGCTACCGGCTTTCGGGCACCGAACCGGTGGTCAGGGCCTATAGCGAGGCGCGCAGCGAGTCCGATATGGAAGCGTTGAGCGCGGCGGCCAAGCAGTTTGTGCTGAGCTAGGAGAACAGCTTTCAGCGATTAGCTTCTAGCTTCTAGCTTTTTGCTGCGCAAGGGTGGAAAGCAATGCAGGACAAGCGCAATCAACCGGTGAACGAAGCCATGGGCGAAGCTGAAGAGCGGCGTCCATGGACCGAGCGCGTCTGGCGGCCAGCCGGAACGGTTGTGGCTATTTGTCTGGCGCTGCTGGTCACCTGGCACGCCATCAGCGGCCAGCACGGGCTCTCCAGCTGGCATAAGATGCGCACTGAGGATCGCGGACTGCAAACCGAGATCCAGAAGCTGGCCAAGGAAAACGATCAGCTGCGCAAGGAAAACCAGAAGCTCGAAGACGATCCGGAGGCCATCCGCCACCATGCCCGCGAGCAACTGCACTATGCCGCACCGGATGAGGTGATCTACACGCTGCCCGCTTCCGAGGTGGATCAGGCGCAGTAGAGCAGGGACTCGGAACTAAGGGACTAGGGACTCGTATACTACCTCAATAGTTGGCAACACCACAAGCAGCACGCTACCCCACGAGTCTGTCATTCTTGTATCTATAAAGCATCGGCGGGATGTTGGAAACTGTCGAAGTGGGGGAACCGAGGCATCGGTTCCCCCGCGGGCGGACGGCTCCCGTTCATTCTGAG
>Ga0181529_10002629_pt1 | contig 21247 bp, 21 predicted proteins | sample PEATcosm2014_Bin_36_FD_119763 | JGI IMG/M metagenome (GOLD analysis project Ga0181529, IMG submission 119763) | Peatland microbial communities from MTU Mesocosm Facility, Houghton, MI, USA - PEATcosm2014_Bin10_30_metaG | ecosystem: Environmental > Terrestrial > Soil > Wetlands > Peat | place... | reverse complement strand
TGAGGCCGGGCCTGACGACCAGCGTCGCGTCGTCGGCGTAGAATTCCGTCACGGCGTCGAAATCCTCGGCCGTGATGGCGCGGTCGGCGGCTTCGATGAGGGTCCTTATCGGATGGGGCATGGGGTTCGTCTTGGCTGAGCCCCAAGAGCGCGGAAAAAACCCGCCTCTCGGAGCGGGTTGCGGTTCCTGACGTCTGGACGCGCGTTATCCCGCCATCTCTGGGAGGGCGATAATCATCAGCGCGGCGCGAAGGTCGGTCATTGCGGCTGTTCTGCCATGTCAGGGCGGCGTTGTCGACGCGGACCGTTCGCCGGCGGGCGGCGCCAGGATCGCCCGTTTAAACGTCTCAACCTCGGACTTTGGCAGCACGCCGTCGAGGATGAGATGGGAGAGGCCGTGAACCAGCGACCACGCGGCGATCGCCGCCGCGGGGATCCGCCGCTCGGCGGGCGCATCGGCGCGCGCGCCGACGCCCCGGGCGAGCGTGGCGAACGCCGCCGTGGCCACCGCTTGTAATTCCTCGTCGTCGCGCCGCGCGGCGAGCAGCGGCGAGAACATCAGCCGGAACATGCCGGGCCTGGCAAGGGCGAAATCGACATAGGCCGCGCCCATCGCCGGCAGCGGCGCGGGCGCGCGCTCGGCGGCGGCGAGCGCCGCGCCGAATTCGCGGAAGCCCTCAACCGCGAGCGCCGCCAGCAGCGCGTCTTTGTCTTTGAAATGGCGGTACGTCGCCGTCGCCGACACGCCGACCCGGCGCGCCGCTTCGCGCAAGCCGACCGCGTCGGGGCCGCCCTCGTCGAGAAGCGCGCGGGCGGCGGCGATCAGCGCCGGGCGCAGAGCGCCGTGGTGATAGGAGGAGCGAGTCGAAGTTGACATTGATAACATCATGCCATAGTTTACACTGTAAACATAGTACCGCCCGCTCGGAGCGCCGCCGTGAAGACCCTGATTATCGTCCACCTCGGTCTCGCCCCGCTGATCGCCTTCTGGACGCTGCTCGGATTCGCTCCGCCGGGATTGGCGCTGACGGCCGGCCTTGGCGTCTCGCTGGCGATGTCCGTGTGGCGCTGGACGCGACGCGAGGCCTTCGTCCTCGAGATCGGCGCGCTGGCGGCGTTCTTGTTCATGGCGGCGATCGATCTCGCCGCTCCCTCCATCTTCGCCGGTTCGGCTCTGCCGCTGTCCTTCGCGGGCCTCGGCCTCACGGCGCTCGTCAGCGTCGTTATCCGGAGGCCGTGGACCGCCGACTATTCGCGCGTCGCCTTCGCCGCCGAATCGGCGAGCCCGCTGTTCGTAGTCGTCAACATGCTGATCTCCGGGCTGTGGGCGGTTCTGTTCCTGCTCGACGCGGCGATCCTCGCGCTCAAACTCGGCGGGTTCGCCACTGCGGCGGTGTTCGCTTTCGGCGCAGTCGCCTCGATCTACGGCCCAACGGTCCTGACCCGCTTTGTTCTCCAGCGCCAGATCGCCAAGGCCTCGGATTATCGCTGGCCGGCGCCGCGCTTCGGCGGCGCGAAGGGTGAGGACGCGGTCGACGTCGCAATTGTCGGCGCCGGGATCGGCGGCTTGACCGCGGCGGCGCTGCTGGCCGATTCCGGGCTGAAGGTCGCCGTCTACGAGGCGCATGTCGTCCCCGGCGGCTTCTGCCACACGTTCCAGCGCAAGGCGCGGCGCGACGGCCGTCCGTGCGTCTATCGCTTCGACGCCGGCCCGCACGATTTCTCCGGCGTCCATCCGGGCGGCCCGGTCAATGCCATCCTGACGCGACTCGGCGTCGCCGATCGGCTCGACTGGCGCCGGCTCGACCATTCCTATCGCTTCGTCGACCGAATCATCGACCCGCCGCGCGACGGGCGCGCCTACGCCGCCGAGCTCGGCCGCCAATTCCCCGCCGACGCGGTGGGACTGAGCGCGCTGTTCGAGGAGATCAAAGCCATCTACGACGGCATGCACGCCACCGGTGCCGACAACGGCGGCATTCCCGGCCTGCCGCATAGCGCCGACGCGCTGCTCGCCTTCGCCCGCCGCCACCCGCTCGCGGTCGAATGGATGGATCGCCCGTTCGACGAACTCGTCGCCCGCCACGTTTCCGACCCTGAGGCGAAGCGCGCGTTGAACGCGCTGACCGGCTATGTCAGCGACGGAAGCGAGCGGCTGACGTGCGCCCAGATGATCCCGCTGTTCGGCTATTACTTCGACGGCGGCTATTACCCGGCCGGCGGCTCGCAGCGCTTCGCTGAGGTTCTGGTCGAAGCGATCGAAGCGCGCGGCGGAACGGTGAAACTGAAGACGCGCGTCGAACGCATTCTCGTTGCGGACGGCCGCGCGGTCGGCGTCGCGCTCGCCGACGGAAAGCGCGTCAAGGCGCGCGCGGTCGTCTCCAACGCCGACATACGGCGCACGTTCCTCGAACTCGTCGACCGCGACGCATTGCCGGCGCGCTTCGCCGAGCGCCTCGCCGCCGCCGCGCCGGGGCCTTCGGCGTTCATGGTCCATCTCGGCGTCGACTACGTCCCCGACTGCCGCCCGGCGCTGCATCTCGTCGACCAGCGCATCGGCGTCGAGGTGCTGACCAAGGTCGACCCGAGCGCCGCGCCGGCCGGCCATTCGACCGTCGGAATCATCAAGCTGACGACCAACGACGAAGCGCGCGGATGGTTCCCCGCCACGGGCGGCGACGACTGGAAGGCGCTGCGCCGCTCGCCCGAATACGAAGCCGAGAAGCGCGCGCTCGCCGATTCGATGATCGCGTCCGCCGAAACCGCGCTGCCTGGCCTTGCGGCGCATATCGTCCATCGCTCGGAGGCGAGTCCGATCACTTACGCGCGCTACGACCTCGTCAGCGACGGCGCGATCTACGGCATAGCCCGCTCAGGCCGCCTGCGCGGCGCCAAGAGTCCGATCCGCAACCTCGTCGTCGCTGGCGCTGCGACGCACGGACCCGGCGTCGAAGCGGTTGTCATTTCCGGCGCGCTCGCCGCCGAGGCGCTGGTTCCGGGCCTGCTCGCGCGCACGAACGCGGCGCGTGACGCTGCGCCAGCGGCGACCGCGACTCTCGCCGCCTGAGACGGTCGCGCCGCTCGAAACCTGCAGCGCCCGACGCGCGCTGCGCAGCGCGCCCCCCCGCGCGCGCATGCGTCGCAGCTTTCGCCGCCGCCTTTGCGGCGTCGGCGTGATATGGTTAACGGCATATTCGCGTCGTGACGTTTTGCTTGATCCGGCAGGCGGGGCGCCGGAGGAGGTTTCGAAGCACAGGGGGGGAACATGACGCTGCGTGACAAGCTGATCTGGGCCGTCGTCGCCGTGATCGGAGCGATTGCTTTCGGCGTCGTCGCGCTTTCGCGAGGAGAGCCTATCAACGCCGCGTGGCTGGTCATCGCCGCGGTCTGTATCTACTTGATCGCCTATCGCTTCTACGCGCTGTTCATCACCCGCTGGGCCTTCGGCGTCGACCCGACGCGCGCGACGCCGGCCTATCGCCACAACGATGGCCTCGATTACGTGCCGACGGACCGCTACGTGTTGTTCGGGCATCATTTCGCCGCCATCGCCGGCGCTGGGCCGCTGGTCGGCCCGGTGCTCGCCGCGCAGATGGGCTATCTGCCTGGCACGTTGTGGATCCTCATCGGCGTCGTGTTCGCCGGCGCGGTCCAGGACATGACCGTGCTGTTCTTCTCGACCCGGCGCGACGGCAAGTCGCTCGCCGACATGGTGCGCTCCGAGATGGGGCCGATCGCCGGCGCGATAGCCGGAGTCGGCGTGCTGCTCATCTGCGTCATCGTTCTCGCCGTGCTCGCCCTTGTCGTCGTCAAGGCGCTGGTCGGCAGTCCGTGGGGCGCATTCACGGTGTTCTGCACCCTGCCGATCGCCCTGCTGATGGGCGTCTACGCGCGCCTGATCCGTCCCGGTCGGATCGGCGAAATGTCCGCCATCGGCGCCGTCCTGCTGCTCGTCGCTTTGGTCTACGGCCGCACCGTGTCCGAGAACCCGGCGCTCGCCGGCTTCTTCGACCTGTCGGGACCGTCGCTGGCGATCATCCTCATCGGCTACGGCTTCGTCGCCTCGGTGTTGCCGGTGTGGCTCCTGCTCGCGCCGCGCGACTATCTATCGACCTTCCTCAAGGTCGGCACGATCGTCCTGCTGGCGATCGGCGTCGTCATCGTCCGTCCCGACCTGCAGATGCCGGCGCTGACCAAGTTCGTCGACGGCAGCGGGCCGGTGTGGGCAGGCGGCCTGTTTCCGTTCCTGTTCATCACCATCGCCTGCGGCTCGGTCTCCGGCTGGCACGCGCTGATTGCTTCCGGCACGACGCCGAAGATGATCGAGAACGAGAATCAGATCGCCCTCATCGGCTACGGCGGCATGCTGATGGAGTCGTTCGTCGCCATCATGGCGATGATCGGCGCCTCGGTGCTGCATCCCGGCGTCTACTTCGCCATGAACAGCTCCGCCGGCGTGATCGGCGCCACCGCCGATCAGGCAGCGCAGGTCATTTCGTCCTGGGGCTTCACGGTGACGCCAGACATGCTGACGCAAATGGCGCAGAGCGTTGGCGAGAAGACTATCCTCTCGCGCACCGGCGGCGCGCCGACCCTGGCGGTCGGCATGGCGAGCATCCTGTCGAGCTTCCTCGGCGGCGGCAAGATGATGGGCGTCTGGTACCATTTCATCATCCTGTTCGAGGCGCTGTTCATTCTCACCACCGTTGACGCCGGCACGCGCGCCCTGCGCTTCATGATCCAGGATTTCGTCGGCGCCGCCGTCCCGGCGTTCCGCGCCACCGAATCGTGGATCAACAACCTGATTGGCTCGGCGCTCGCCTGCGTGCTGTGGGGCTACCTGCTCTACGCCGGCGTCGTCGACCCCTACGGCGGCATCTGGACAATGTGGCCGCTGTTCGGCGCCACCAACCAGATGCTGGCGGCCATCGCCCTCACCCTGTGCACGGTGATCCTGTTCAAGATGAAGCGCGAGCGCTTCGCCTTCGTCACCATCGTCCCGAGCGTGTGGCTGTTGGTCTGCACCGTCACCGCAGGGTTGCAGAAGGTGTTCCACGCCGACCCGGCGATCGGGTTCCTCAGCCACGCAGCGAAGTTCAACGCCGCGGCGGCCTCGGGCGCCCTACTCGCGCCGGCCAAAACGCTCGATCAGATGAATCGCATCGTCTTCAACGATTACCTCGACGCCGGCCTCGCCGCGCTGTCGGTGGCGATCGTCCTGGCGGTGGTGGTCTACGCAGTCGTCGACATCGCTAAGGCGCTCGGCTCGCCCACGAGCACTGCGGTCGAGGTCAGCGAAGCAACCGCGGCGGCGGCGGAATGACCGACACGCTGACCTCGCGCGCGCGCTTCGTTTGCGAAGCGGTCGCCAAGACCGCCCGCCTGATGGTCGGCGTGCCGGACTACCCGACCTATGTCGATCACCGGCGAACGGTCCATCCCGGCCAACCGGTGATGACCTACGAGGAGTTCTTCCGCGACCGCCAGCAGGCGCGCTACGCCGTCAGCAAGGGACGGTTCCGCGGTTGCTGCTGAAACAGCTCCATTGTCATCCCAGCGAGGACTGGGCGATTCACACATTTCGAAGCGCCCATCCGCGGGCGATGGATCGGTAGTGCTGCAATTCGTGTCGGGAGGCGATGGGTCCTGGGGACTTGGACTTTGGATAGCCGTCCTTGCAGCCAAGTTTGGCGATGATCCAGGCGGCCCGAGCATGAGATTGGAGCGGGTGGGGTTCACCGCGGTCGCCAGCGCGGCCAGCTTCAACACCGGCTTGACCGCCTCGGCCATGCTCAGCCAGCGCTCCGACTCGTTGTCGGACAGAAGCCGCACGGTATGAGGAACCTCTACACGCCCCTCGCGCGTCACACTCGGCCCGCCACCAGCCTCAGCCGTCGCTGCGCCCCAACCCTCAATCAACCAGCCCATCGTCACCCGAGCGTTCGCGAGGAACCGCCCAGAGCCCACAATCCCGCTACGGGCTTCCCCAATCAAGCGGCGCAGGCGCGCGCTCTCGCGCGACGTCTCCGCTCCAGAATCTGGCCCCCCTTTTTCGAGCCGTTCGTCGCCGAACGACCCCAAAATCCAACGCATGGCACCGCGGCGCCTTCTTCGGCGCAGCGCTTACAGAATCACACATCAACTCCACGCCGAGATTCACAGATGAGTCAGCGACGCAATAAAAAATGTGCGCATCCCCTAGCGCGATGCGGGGAGAGGGGGCGAAAACGACGACGCGCCCCTCACTGCAGCCACTTCGCCTTGAGCGCGGCCAGGCTGCCCGTCGCGTTGCTGACGTGCAGCCATTGGTCGACGAACACCTTCAACGCGACGTCGCGCGGCAGCAGATAGGCCTTCTCGCTGAAGTCGAACGGCGCGTCAGGGTGAATCGCGCACAAGACGCCCGAGTGCAGCTTCTGCTGGTAAAGCGCCTCGGTGGCGTCGGTGATCATCAGGTCGGCCTCGCCCTTCGCCAGCTGGTCGAAGATCGACAGATTGTCGTTCGACACTTCGATGTGCGCGGCCTTCAGATGGGCGCGGTCGAACTTCTCGTTGGTTCCGCCGGGATTGACGATCACGGTCACTTCCGGCCGGTCGATCGCCGCAAGGTCGACGAACCTGTCCTTGTCGGCGCAGCGGGCGATCGGCGTCTTGCCGTCGCGCAGATACGGCGCGGAGAAGAACGCCGTCTTCTGCCGCTCGAGCGTCACCGACACGCCGCCCATCGCGATGTCGAAAGCGCCGGCGGCGAGATCGCGCGTCAGGTCCGCCCAGCGGGTCGGAACGAATTCGACCTTGACCCCCAGCGCCGCGCCGAGCGCCTCAGCCGCGTCGACGTCGAGGCCAGCGTAGCCGCCATCCGCGGCGCGCGCCGTGAATGGCGGATAATCGCCGGTCGTGCCGACTTTCAGCACGCCGCGTGCGAGGATGCCGTCGAGGCGCGTCTGCGCCGCGGCCGGCGCGGCGAGGGCAACGAGAGCGCAGAGGAGGACGACGCGCGGAAGGATCGAGCGGAACGCGGAAGCCATCGTCGAAGTTTGCCGCCCGCGCGGCGCCAAGGCAAGCGCGTAGCGGCGAGGCCGGCGTCGGCGCGTCGCGGCCCGGCGCCGCGCCCAGTCATCCTCCGTTTTCGTTGTGCGAGCAGGTGAAGCCTAGCGGAGTTGGGGTCGAGCCCCAGACGGGCTCGGCGTGGTCGACGCCGCAGGCGTTCGGGTTGCGAACCATGCCCGCGACGGCTGAGGGCGCGCTGGACGGAGCGGTAGACTTTTGCTCGCGCTGCGGCTGCGTTTCGTAAAGCGCCGTCGCGCCGCGCCAGCTTTGGGCGTACGCCGTCGACGGAATCGCCAGGAACGCAATCATCGTCAGTTGAAGACTTTTCATCGACTTCTCCTCTCGGCGCCGGCTTGGCGCGCTGAAGAAGAGACTCGGAAGCAGGCGTGTTTATTCCCGGAGCGCAGCCGCGTCTCGCGGCGCCTACCGTCCGCTCAGTCAACGCGGGATCAGCCCTTACCGCGTCGCCTTGACGAAATCGACGAAGGCCCGCAGCGGCGTGGGGACGAGGCGCCGGCCAGGATAGTAGAGGAATGGCCCCGAAAAACTCAGCCACCAGTCTGCGAGGATCGGCTCGAGCGCGCCACTTGCCAGATGCGGGCGCAGCCAGTCCTCGAAGTGATAGATGACGCCGACGCCGGCGATCGCGGCGTCGACTAGCAGATCGGCGCCGCCGCCGAGCTTGACGAGCAGCGGGCCGGCCGGATCGACTCGCAAGGCTTCGCCGTCGCGCTCGAATTCCCACGCCGCCATCGTCCCGCTGGCGAAGCGGCCGCGCAGACAGGCGTGGTCGAGCAGTTCGCGCGGGTGCGCCGGCCGGCCGCGGCGAGCGAGATAGGCGGGCGCGGCGGCGGCGGCGAAGCGCTGGACGCGCGGCCCGATCGGCACGGCGATCATGTCTTGCTCCAGCCGCTCGTCGTAGCGGATGCCGGCGTCGCAGCCCGCCGCCAGCACGTCGACGAAGCTGTCGTCGACGATCACCTCCAGCGTGATGTCGGGATAGGCGGCGAGAAACGCCGGCACGATGCGCGGCAGCGCCAATCGCGCCGCGCTGATCGGGACGTTGAGCCGCAGCGTGCCGGCGGGCCGGTCGCGCTGGGCCTTCACCGCGTCGAGCGCCGCGTCGACTTCAGCCAAGGCGGAACCGAGCCGGGCGAGCAGACGCTCGCCGGCCTCGGTGGGCGCGACGCTGCGCGTCGTCCGGTTGAGCAGTCGGACGCCGAGATTCGTCTCCAGTCGGCGCACCGCCCCGCTCAGGGTCGAAGCGCTGGCGCCGCTGGCTCGCGCGCCCTCGCGAAAGCCCCTGGCGCGCGCCACCGCAACGAAGGCGTTGAGATCGCTGAGATCGACTTTCATTGTTCGCAGTTCCGCACGACCTGTCTTGATCATGCCTGATTATCGCGCGAAGGAGCAAACCCTAGCTTGGGGCCTTCGGCAAAGGAGACGGATCATGTCCAACATCGACAAGGCCGGCGCGTTCAAGCTCGGCCACCGCACGGTCAACCGGCTCGGTTACGGCGCCATGCAACTCGCCGGGCCCGGCGTGTTCGGGCCGCCCAAGGACCGCGGCGCCGCGGTCGCCGTGTTGCGCGAGGCGGTTGCGCAAGGCGTCAATCACATCGACACCAGCGACTTCTACGGCCCGCATGTCACCAATCAGATCATCCGCGAGGCGCTACATCCCTATCGCGACGACCTCGTCATCGTCACCAAGATCAGCGCCCGGCGCGGCGCCGGTGGATCTTGGCTCCCGGCGTTCTCGCGCGAGGAGCTGATCCAGGCGGTGCACGACAACCTGCGCAACCTTGGCCTCGACGTGCTCGAGGTTGTCAACCTGCGCAGCATGTTCAGCGTCCACGGGCCGGCGGAAGGATCGATCGAGGCGCCACTGATGGTTGTGGCCGAGCTGCAGCACCAGGGTCTGGTGCGCCACATCGGCTTGAGCAACGTCACGCCGACCCAGATCGCTGAAGGACGCAAAATCTGCGACATCGTCTGCGTGCAGAACCAGTATAATATCGCCCAGCGGGCCGACGACACGCTGATCGACCAACTCGCGCGTGAAGGAATCCCCTACGTGCCGTTCTTCCCGCTCGGCGGGTTCACCCCATTGCAGTCATCCGTCCTGTCCGACGTCGCGCAGCGTCTCGGCGCGACGCCGATGCAGGTCGCGCTGGCGTGGCTGCTGGCCCGCGCGCCCAACATCCTGCTGATCCCCGGCACCTCGTCGCTCGCCCACCTGCGCGAGAATCTCGCCGCGGTCGATCTTGCGTTGCCGGACGACGCCCGCGCTGCGCTCGACGACGTGGCGGGCGCGGCCGTCGCCTGACGGCGCGCCGCCTCAATCGTTCTTCGCGCCGTCGAAGATCCAGGTGCGGATGAGATCCCGGTCGCACGTCGACAATTGCTTCTTGCCGTGCGGCATCCGAATGTCTTCCGAGACGCGCCAATCGAGCAGCCGCATCAGGCTGCTCGAATCCGCGTCGCCCGGCACGACCATCGCGCCGAATTTGGTGCCCTTCATCACGGATTCGTAGGACGTCACCTCGAACCCGCTCTTCTCGGCCCCTTCGCCGCCGTCCAGGTGACAGGCGCCGCACTTGAATTTGAGCAGCGGCAGGACGTCCTCGGAAAAACTGATGTGCGGTTTCGCCGGCGGCGCAGCGCAGGCGGCGGTGGGAAGAAATTCGATCGCCGGGCCGACGAAAAGAAGCGCCGCCAGCGCCGTCGCCGCGCCCATCGCCAGAGTGTATCGAGACGTCATGCGAACCTCCCTAGACCCGCCGTTCGCCGCCTGGAGGCGTCTGCGGCGCAAGTCTGCGCCGATGGGTCGCCTGGAAAGCCTATGCGCAATTGCCGGGCGCGGCCCTGCGTCTCTGCGTCGCGACGGCCGCGAGGCGAAGCCGCGGAACGCGCGGCAAAACGACGCCGAACGCGTTGAAAGGTCCGCTGAGCGCGACGCCTTGCCGCGCCGCCCCCTGCCCTACCTTTCAGTCAATTTCAGCTCGATACGGCGGTTGTGAGCGAGGGCTTCGTCGTCTGTCCCTGGATCGATCGGCTGGAACTCTCCGAAGCCGGCGGCGGCGAGGCGGGTCGGTTCGATGCCCTTGGAGATGAGATATTGCACGACGGCGATCGCGCGCGCCGCCGACAGTTCCCAGTTCGACTTGAACGGCCCGCCGGAGATCGCCTTCGAATCGGTGTGGCCGTCGACGCGCAGAATCCAGGGAATGTCGGGCGGAATCTCGCGCTCTAAATCGAGCACCGCAGCGGCGAGCGAGTCGAGCGACTGCTTGCCGGCGGGGCTGATGTCGGCCTTGGCCGATTCGAACAGCACCGAGGACTCAAACACGAAGCGATCGCCGACGACGCGAATGTCAGGGCGTTGGCCGAGAATCTGACGCAAGCGTCCGAAGAAGTCGGAGCGGTAACGCGCAAGCTCCTGCACCTTCTGCGCCAGCGCGACATTGAGCCGCTGGCCGAGGTCGGCAATCTTGGCCTGCGCTTCGCGGCCGGACGATTCGGAGGCTTCGAGCGCCTCCTGGATCGCCGCGAGTTGCTTGCGCAAGGCCGAGATCTGCTGATTGAGGATGTCGACCTGGGCAAGCGCCTTGGCCGAGATCTGGCGCTGGGCGTCGAGCGCGTTCGCCGCGGCGGTCGCTCTGTCCTTCTCCGCTTCCGCGCCCGCGCCGCCTTCAGCGGCGGCGTCGAGCAGATGCTGGCGCTCGGACTGCGACGCTTCGAGCGTCGCCGTCAGCGAGGCGATCTTGGTCTGGTCCTCGCTCTTCTGCGATCGTTCGAGTGCCAGCAGGCTGGTCAGTTCCTCGATCTGCTGGTTGAGTTTGGCGAGCGCGGTGTCCTTGCCCGTCACCTCGCGTGACAGGAAGAACTGCGCCAGCATAAACACCGACAGCAGGAAGATGATGACAAGCAGCATCGTCGACAGCGCGTCGACGAAGCCCGGCCAGTAGTTCACGCTCTCGAAACGGCGCCGATGCGACAACGCCATGGCTAAACTCCGTGCGGCGAAGGATCAGCGCGTCTCGCGCTCGCTCGCCAGGCGACGCAGCAACTTGCGGATGTCGTCCTGCAGGGCCGTCTGGGCGTTGACCCAATCGCGGATCTGCTGCTGCTCTTGGCGCATATGGCCGACCAGCGACTGAATCCCCTCCGCGAGGCTGGCCATCGCCGCCGCGCTGCGGCGCTGGTCGTAGGCTTCGCCCGCGACCTTTTCGTGCAGCGACGTCGCCGACGGCGGATTCATTTCGACGTGCGCGGCGAGGAAATCCTCAAGCTCAGTGTAGAACCGGTTCTGCGCCTGCCCCGCCTGGAGGTCGAGGAAGCCGAGAATCAGCGAGCCGGCGAGGCCGAACAACGACGACGTGAACGACACGCTCATGCCGGCGATTGGGGCCGACAGGCCGCTCTTCAGATCGTCGAACATGGTCGTGGTGTCGGCGCCGGTCTTCATGGCGTCGATAACGCCGCTGATCGAATGAACGGTCTCGAGCAGGCCCCAGAACGTGCCGAGCAGGCCCAGGAACACCAGTAGACCGACGAGGTAGCGGTTGAGTTCACGCCCCTCATCGAGCCGAGCCCCGATCGAATCGAGGATCGCCCGCGAGGTGGTCGTCGAAACGCCCCGCTCTCCCGCCCCGGCGTTGATCAGCGTCGCCATCGGCCCGAGCAGTCGCGGCTCGACGATTCGCGCGCCGGCGACCGGCTGAGCGAGCGAATTGACCCAGCGGATTTCACGGAACAGGCGAAACACCTGACGAAAGGCAAACAGCGAGCCGATGACCAAGACGCCGATGATCAGGCTGTTCAGTCCCGGATTGGCCGAAAAGGCCAACATAATCTGCTTGTAGAGGATAAGGGCGACGAACCCGACCAGAATCAGGAACGACGCCATGCCGACCAGGAAGATGCGCGGCGACGTCAGAAGGCGATGATCGGATGCTTGCGCCATAGGGGAACCGGTGAGCGGGCGGAATGTGGCGACGCATCCTAGCAGAAATGAGGCCGGCGACGCCAAGGCCGGCGTCGCAGCGGCGCTCCGACCTGACCCGGCGCCGCCAAAAGCGCCCTCGCCCCGGCCGTAGCCGCCACGACTCCAAGAGTCGAGCGGCGGCCGCGGCGCCGGCGGGTCGGCGTCAGGCGACCTTCCGCTTCGGCTTCAGCCAGCCGCGGTTGTTCAGCACTTCGGCGATCTGGACCGCATTCAGCGCCGCGCCCTTGCGCAGGTTGTCGGAGACACACCACAGCGCGAGGCCGTTCTCGACCGTCGGGTCCTCGCGGATGCGCGAAATGTAGGTCGCGTCCTCGCCGGCCGCCTCGTGCGGCGTGATGTAGCCGCCGGGCTCGCGGCGGTCGATCACCAGGCAGCCAGGCGCGGAGCTGAGAATGTCGCGCGCTTCGTCGGCAGTGATCGGCAGTTCGAACTCGATGTTGACCGCCTCAGAATGGCTGATGAACACCGGAACGCGCACGCAGGTTGCGGTCAGCTTGATCTTGGGATCGAGGATCTTTTTGGTCTCGACCACCATCTTCCACTCTTCCTTGGTCGAGCCGTCGTCCAAGAAGACGTCGATCTGCGGAATGACATTGAAGGCGATGCGCTTGGGGAACTTCACGACCTCGACAGGACCGGTAGTGAACACCGCGCGCGTCTGCGAGAACAGCTCGTCCATCGCCGCCTTTCCGGCGCCTGAGACCGACTGATACGTCGAGACCACCACCCGCTTGATGTGCGCCCTGTCGTGCAACGGCTTCAACGCGACGACAAGCTGCGCCGTCGAGCAATTGGGATTGGCGATGATGTTCTTCTTGCCGTAGCCCTTGGCGGCGTCGGCGTTGACCTCGGGCACGACCAGCGGCACGTCAGGGTCCATGCGCCAGGTCGAGGAATTGTCGATGACGACGCAGCCTTGCGCGCCAATCTTCGGCGACCATTCCTTCGATACCGCGCCACCCGCCGACATCAAGCAAATGTCGGTCGTCGAGAAGTCGTAGTTCTCGAGCGCCTTGCACTTGAGGACGCGATCACCGAACGAAACCTCCTTGCCGATCGATCGGGAGGACGCCAGCGCGACAACCTCAGAGACCGGGAAGCGGCGCTCGGCGAGAATATTGAGCATCTCGCGGCCGACGTTGCCGGTGGCGCCCGCCACCGCGACCTTGAACCCTTGCATGAGAATCGATCCTTTCGCTCGCTGCCCCCCTATTTTCCGCCCCTCGCGGGCGGGCTCCTCGACGCCCCGCCGGGGGAGGAGCCGGAGCGGAAGGCGCAGTTAACCCTTCACGCCGCCTGTCGTGGCGGCGCGCGATTTGCTCGTCGTTTTCGTCGCGCGAAGCGGCATCGCATGGGTCCGAGCTGCAGCGCCGAAGCGCCGGGACGGAAGGTGGAAAACACGATGCGGCGACGAAGTCAATGCGGCCAATCAAGTCGCGCCGGCGCCTGAGGCTCGAGGTCCGCTGCGTCAGGTCAGGCTCGCGCCAGTCTAGAAAACCAACAATGAGCTCCCAAGGGCCCATTCGGGCGGATCAGGAGCCGGGCATGGTTAGAGGCGTTTTGGCGACGGCGCGCGAACACGCCCGGGGGCAAGATTCGAACGCAGGGCTGCAAGCCTGGTTCGAAACCGACGCCAATCAACGCGACTCGCTCGCCTTCGTCCCCTACCCGGCCGGCGGTGACCCTGCTCTGCCGCCCGTGGTGTCGCGCCTCGACGCGGCCGAGATTGGCGCGAGGATCGCCTCCTGGCGCGCCGCCAGCGCCCCGCTCGACGCTCTCTTCTTACAAGGAATTCCCCCGGCCGCCGCCCTGCGCCGATTCGGCCTGACCCATTGGTCGATGAACAACGTGCGTGCGGCGAGCGCCATTCTCGCGGTAGCCGCGGCGTTGGCGCCCAACGAGGCGGCGCTCTGGCTCGACCTCGGCTCGACGCTTCACGCCTGCGGCGAGGCCGCTGAAGCGCGTCCTGTTTTCGAAAGGGCGCTGGCGCTCGATTCGGGACTCGCCCGCGCTTGGCTTGGCCTGGCGCTGGTCGCCAATGCGCTCGCCGACCCGGAGACCGCCGAACGCGCTTTCGTCGCGGCGCTGCAACGCGACCCGCAACTGTCCGAGGCCGCGTTCGGCCTCGGCTTGCTGTGCTTCGAGCAGCGGCGCTATGCCGAAGCGGTCGCCCACTGGCGTCGCGCGGTCGCCGCCGGCGGTCGCCACCCAATGATCCACGCCGGACTCGGCCAGGCTCTGTTCTTCACCGGAGACTTTGCCGGCGCCGCGCGCGAAATGGCGATTCAAATCGCCAGCGGCGTCGGCGTCGACCAGAAGCTCACGCGCCGCTACGCCCTCGCGCGCTTCCTCGAAGCCGCGATCATCGCCGACGACGTCGCCGCGTTTTCCGTCTATCGCGAGGCGGCGAAGGCAGACGCGGAAGACGAGGCGACGGTCGCGCGCACCGCCTTTTCTATGCTCACCGCCTACGGCCATCGCGACGCGGCGATCCGACTCAGCCGAGCCCGATTGCCCTACGGCGACGCTGATCCGATCCAGCGCTATCTGTTCGACGCGGTGGTGGGCGAGAAACTCGACCGCGCGCCGCGCGACTATCTCGTCGCATATTTCGACCGCTTCGCCGAGACGTTCGACAAGCAGCTTGTCGACGTTCTCGGCTACGACGTTCCCGAGAAACTCGCGCGGCTCGTCGCCGCGCACGCGGGCGAACTACCGCGCGCCGTCGACCTCGGCTGCGGCACCGGGCTCGCCGCCCCGCATCTGCGGTCCGGACGGTCGCGGCTCGTCGGCGTCGACTTGTCGCCCCGCATGCTCGCCAAGGCGGCGAAGCGGCGCGCCTACGACGAACTCGTCGAAGCCGACATGATCGCCTTCCTTGAACAGACCGGCGAAAGCTTCGATCTCGTCTTCGTCGCCGACGCGCTGATCTATCTTGGCGCCCTGGGCGCCTTCTTCAACGCCGCGGCGCGCGTGACGCCGCCCGGGGCGCTGCTCGCCTTCAATGTCGAGACGACCGACGCGGCGCCTTACGCGCTGCTTCCCTCCGGCCGCTTCGCCCATGAGTTATCGGCGCTGCACAACGCGGCGGCGAGGTGGTTCGCACCCTGCGTCGAACAGGTGACGGTATTGCGCTCCGAGGCCTCCGCGCCGGTCGAGGGCGCCTTGATCCTGTTCAAACGGCGCGCCGCCTGACGCAGACCGCGCCAGCTCAACGCCGCGCTCGGCGCTCAGCCCATTGTGGCCGCGTCAACGCCATCATCGTCAGATCGCGCCGCACGCCGTCGACGCCGAGGTAGGCTTCACGTAGCACGCCGTCGCGGGTGAAGCCGAGCTTTTCGTAAACGCGCTGGGCGCGTGCGTTATGGGAAAAGCAGTCGAGCCAAAACCGGTGCGCGCCGACGCGATTGAAGGTCCAGTCGACCACCCGCTCGAGAAAGGCGCGGCCGATCCCTTCATCGGGGCGCGCGACGGCGACGCGCTTGAGATAGCGATTGCCGTGCGGGTTGCTGAGATCGCACAGGATCGCGAAAGCGACGACTTCGCCGTTCGCTTCGCCCACCAGATAGGCGGAATTGGCGTCGCCCATCGTCGCGCGATGCTCCTCGGCGCTCGATCGTCCGACCCAACGCTCGAACCCCGGCCCCCGTTCGATCGTCATGATGGCCTCGAGATCGCCGGTGGAGGCCGCCCGCAGCGTCAGATTCACTTCCATGAGGCGAATATCGCTCGCGCTTTTTCCCGACAAAACGCCATTGCGTGGGGCGGCTCGATTGTCTATACCCCGCCTACTCGCGGCCGCCAGGCCTTTTGCGAGGGTTGATGGAGTTGGGCGGCTAGCTCAGCGGTAGAGCACCTCGGTGACATCGAGGGGGCCACAGGTTCAATCCCTGTGCCGCCCACCATCTCCATAGCCGACCGCCGAGCGGACCTCCTCTTCCCGTCCTTTTTTCCGCAGCCGCGACGCCGCATAGGCGCCGAAAACGCCGACCAGCGCCGCCGCCATTCCGAACCAGGTCAGGGCGTAGGACAGATGGTTGTTGGGAAAGGCGAGGATCGTCTCGCCGCCTTCCGGCAACGCGGTCGGATCGGGGCCGGCGTCGGCGTCGATGAAGAACGGCGCGACCCGAGTCAGTCCCTCGGCGCGCGCAATTGCCCCCACGTCGCGGGTGAACCATTGGCCGGAGGCTGGATCGTCGGCCGGCGTGAACAAGTTACGCGTCTCGCTGGCGCGCATGAGGCCGACGACCGTCGTTTCACCGCCGCCGAGTCCGTCGCCCGCCGCGGCCTTTTGTTCCTCCGGCACGAAACCGCGGTCGATCAGCACGGTCGCGCCGTCGACGAGCCTGAGCGGCGTCATCACCAGATAGCCGGGCCCGCCGTAGCGGCCGCGCGGCTCGGATAGGGCGCGAAACACCCTCACCTGGCGGCGGCCGTCGAAGACGCCAGCGAGCCGCACGTGCCGATATTCGTAATCGGCCGGGTCGAGCTGCAGCCATTCGGATTCCGGCGGCGCGTCGACCGGCGCGGCGTGAGCGCGCGTCTCCACCGCGGCGATCAGCGCCTCTTTCCAAGCGAGGCGATGCAGTTGCCAGACGCCGAGGCCGATGAGCAGCGCGACGCCGACGACCGACGCGACGGCCGGCGCGATCAAGCCATGGGCGCGCGCCTTCACGGCCCCTCCAGCCGTCCCGGCTCCGCCCGATTGACGTATTGCGCCGCGATCAGGAACCCCTTGAACGGCCGCAACAGGCCGACGCAGACAACCAGCGCGAGCGGCGCGAAGACAATCGGATAGATCCACATCGGCGGCTCGAACGCGGTCTCGACCGCCAGCGCCGCGCCGAGGACCAGGAACCCGCCAACCAGCGTCACGAACACGGCGGGGCCATCGCCGGCGTCGGCGAAGCCGAGGTCGAGGTCGCAGACGCTGCATCTCGGCGCCACGGCGAGGAAACCGGAAAACAATCGCCCCTTGCCGCAGCGCGGGCAGCGCCCGCGTACGCCTGTGAGAAACGGCGAGAGCGACGCGCCGCCGCCCGCTTCACTGGCCATCGCGCGCCGGCGCTTTGCAACGACCGCGCCCGCCTGTGATCACCCCGCCGCTCCTTCGATCGTCGCGCCCCACGAGCCCCAGACGTAGATGCAGCAGAAAAGGAACAGCCACACCACGTCGACGAAGTGCCAGTACCAAGCGGCGAACTCGAAGCCGAGATGCTGCTCCGGCTTGAACTGGCCGGCGTGAGCGCGCGCCAAGCAGACGATCAGGAAGATCGTGCCGATGATCACATGCGCGCCATGGAAACCCGTCGCCATGAAGAAGGTCGCGCCGTAGATCGAATTCTTGAACGCGAACGGCGCGTGCGCGTACTCCCAGCCCTGCACGCAGGTGAAGCAAATGCCGAGCAGAACGGTCAGCGTCAGACCGGCCTGCAGCCCCTGACGATCGTCGTGCAGCAGCGCGTGGTGGGCCCAGGTGACGGTCGCGCCCGAGGTCAGCAGGATCAACGTGTTGAGCAGCGGCAGGTTGAGCGGGTCGAGAACTTCGACGCCTTTGGGCGGCCAGACGCCGCCGGTGAACGCGACGCGGCCGTACTGAATCGATTCGTTGGTGAACAGCGACGCGTCGAAGAACGCCCAGAACCAGGCGACGAAGAACATCACCTCAGAGGCGATGAACAGGATCATGCCGTAGCGCAGGCCGATCTGCACCACCCGCGTATGGTCGCCGGTCTCCGCCTCGTGGACAACGTCAATCCACCACGACGCCATCACGTAAAGAACGCCGGCGAGGCCGACGCCCAGCAGCGGCAGGCCGAAGCGACCGAGCGCCATTTCCTTGGCGTGCATCGACAGGATCAGGCCGACCGCGGTGAGGAAGGCGAAACACGAACCGACCAGCGGCCAAGGGCTCGGATTGACCAAGTGGTAGTCGTGATGCGGCTTGGCGTGCGCGTCGGCCATTCTCTTCCCCTGCTCCTTCCGACCGGCGGCGGCGCCGGCCGGGCCCGATCCTACCCGGCGCCTACAGGCGCACGTTCCTCACAATCGCGGCGGCGCGCCGCCCGCCTGCGGCGCGAGCGCCACCGGCTTGGCGGCGTCGTTCGCAGCAAACAAAGTATAGGACAACGTGATCGCCGCCACGTCGTTCATCGTGTGATCCTGCTCGAGGCGCGGATCGAGAAAGAAGACGACCGGCAATTCGGCGGTCTCGTTGGGGCCGAGATGCTGCTCCGAAAAGCAGAAGCACGACACCTTGTCGAACCACGCGCCCGAAGACTCCGGCGCCACGTTGAAAACCGCCACCGCGGCGGTTTCGCGCGCGCTGCGATTGTGAACCCGAAAATAGACGGTCGCGGTCGCACCGGTGCGCAGCGCAATCGTCGGCGACTCCGGCTCGAAGGTCCAATCGAGTCCCGGCGCGACATTGGCGTCGAAGCTGACGCTGAGCATCCGCACTCCGCGCGTCGATGGAGCGGCGATGGCGACCTGAGTCGTGCCGCCGTAACCGGTCGCCTTGCAGAAGGCGGCGTAGAGCGGGACCGCGGCGTAGGCGGCGCCAACCATCGCGACAGCGACGCTGACGACAATCGCGGCGACTCGCCGATTGCGGCGGGCGCTCTCGAGCGAAGCATTCGGCGGCGCGTCGGTCATGGCGGCGGCGGCAGCGAATGCGCGCCCATCTTGACGATGGCGATGGCGTAGAACAGCGCCGCGAGAAAGGCGACGCACAGCCCGACGGCCAAGTTGCGCAGGCGCAGGTTGCGCGAAGAGGCGACCGGGGGCGACGATTCGAACGGCGCGTCCATTGCCATGCCTTCACCCGATTCCATGAGCGATCGCCGCAATTCCACGCTCAGCGATCAACAGCGCGACGAGCGTGAAAAGATAGCCGATCGAAAAGCCGAACATCTGCATCGCCGCCCGGTTAGCGGCGACGCCCTCGCGGATTCGATAAACCCGCAACGCCATGACGACGATGCCGACGCCGGCGACCGCCGCCACGACCGCGTAGAGCGGGCCGCCGAGCCCGGTCAGCCAGGGGGTCAGGCCAAGCGGCGCCAGAACCAGCGAATAGACGAGGATCTCGGTCCGCGTGCGCGCCGCGCCTTTGACGTTGGGCAGCATCGGCACGCCGGCGCGCGCGTAGTCACCGCTCTTGACCAGCGCCAGCGCCCAGAAATGCGGCGGCGTCCAGAAGAAGATCACTGCGAACAACGACAGAATGTCGAGTCCAACGGCCCCGCTGGCGGCAGCGTAGCCGACCACCGGCGGCAGAGCGCCGGCGGCGCCGCCGATGACGATATTGAGCGGGGTCAGCCGCTTCAGCCACATCGTGTAGATCACGACATAGAAGAAGATGGTGAAAGCGAGCAGCCCCGCGGCGAGGAAGTTGGTCGTCACCGCCAGCGTCACAACCGCGAGCAGCGCCAACGTCAGGCCGAAGACGCGCGCTTCGCCCGGCTTGATGCGGCCGTCGGGCACTGGGCGCAGGCGCGTGCGCGCCATCAGCGCGTCGATGTCGGCGTCCCACCACATATTGAGCGCTCCCGCCGCGCCGGCGCCGACGGCGATCGCCAGCAGCGCGGCGAAGCCGACGATCGGATGAACCGGCGTCGGCGCGCACAGAACGCCGGCGAGCGCGGTCCACATCACCAGCGACATCACGCGTGGCTTGAGCAGCGCGAAATAGTCGCCGGGCGACGCGTCGCCGATGATCGACGGCGACGCGAAGGAAGCGCTGTTCTCGGTCGTCAGACTCATGGCAACCCCGTCACGATCCGCCTCCGCCTCGCGTCAGTGCTCGTAACCGACGATGCGCGGCAGCGTCTCGTATTGGTGGAACGGCGGCGGCGACGGCAGCGTCCACTCGAGCGTATCGGCCCCCACACCCCATGGATTTGCGCCCGCCACGCGCTTGCGCGCGAAGGCTTCGTAGACCGTGTAGAGAAAGACCGCCGTCGCCACGCCGGCGATATAGGCGCCGATCGACGAGACGAAGTTCCACTGCCAGTAGGCGTCAGGGTAGTCGATGTAGCGACGCGGCATGCCCGCCAGGCCGAGAAAGTGCTGCGGGAAGAAGGTGAGGTTGATGCCGATGAAGAGCAGCCAGAAGTGCGTCTTGGCCAACCGCTCGTCGTACATGTACCCGGTCATCTTGGGGAACCAGTAGTAGAACCCCGCGAAGATCGAGAACACGGCGCCGAGCGACATCGTGTAGTGGAAGTGGGCGACGACATAATAGGTTTCGTGCAGGGCCCGGTCGACGCCCGCGTTGGCGAGCACGACGCCAGTCACGCCGCCGATGGTGAAGACGAGGATGAAGCCGATCGCCCACAGCATCGGCGCGCGCAGCGAGATCGAACCGCCCCACATCGTGGCGATCCAGGAAAAGATCTTCACGCCGGTCGGTACTGCGATCACCATCGTCGCGAAGACGAAATAGCGCTGGGTGTTGAGCGACAGGCCAACCGTGAACATGTGGTGCGCCCAAACCACGAAGCCGACCGCGCCGATCGCCACCATCGCGTAGACCATGCCGAGATAGCCGAACACCGGCTTTTTCGAGAAGGTCGAGACGATCTGGCTGATGATGCCGAAGCCCGGCAGAATAAGGATGTAGACTTCGGGGTGGCCAAAGAACCAGAATAGATGCTGGAACAGAATCGGGTCGCCGCCGCCGGCCGGGTCGAAGAAGGTGGTGCCAAAGTTGCGGTCGGTGAGCAGCATGGTGAGCGCCCCGGCGAGCACCGGCAGCGCCAGGACCAGCAGAAACGCAGTCACCAGAACCGACCAGGCGAACAGCGGCATGCGATGCATCGTCATGCCCGGCGCGCGCATGTTGAAGATGGTGGTGATGAAGTTGATCGCGCCGAGAATCGACGAAGCGCCGGCGATATGCAGCGCCAGGATGACGAAATCCATCGCCGGCCCCGGCGTGCCGACTTTCGACGAGAATGGCGGATAGAGCACCCAGCCGCCGCCAAAGCCGTGCATGCCCGGCGAGCCTTCAACGAACATCGACAGGATCAGCAGCAGGAATGAGGCCGGCAGCAGCCAGAACGAAATGTTGTTCATGCGCGGGAACGCCATGTCCGGCGCGCCGATCATCAGCGGCACGAACCAATTGCCGAAGCCGCCGATCAGCGCCGGCATCACCATGAAGAAGATCATGATGACGCCGTG
>Ga0181529_10002628_pt1 | contig 21250 bp, 17 predicted proteins | sample PEATcosm2014_Bin_36_FD_119763 | JGI IMG/M metagenome (GOLD analysis project Ga0181529, IMG submission 119763) | Peatland microbial communities from MTU Mesocosm Facility, Houghton, MI, USA - PEATcosm2014_Bin10_30_metaG | ecosystem: Environmental > Terrestrial > Soil > Wetlands > Peat | place... | reverse complement strand
CGTGGCCCTGTTCCGCGTCCTCATGCTCGCCGCTCTCTCGCGCGCCAGCGCCTCCGAGGCCGGGCTCGCGACGAGCGCGGCGCCCGCGATCACGGCCATCCTCTCGAGCCTATTTCTGCGCGAGAGGATCGGAGCGCGCGCCGCCCTGGGCATAGCGCTCGCGGTCCTGGGCATGGTCCTCCTCGAGTCGCCCGGCTCCCTGTCGATCGGGAGCGGGCGCCTCATCGGGTTCGCCCTCGCCTTGGGAGCCGCCGCCTCCGAGTCCGTCTTCAACGTGCTGTCCAAGCGCCAGGGCGCGTCGATCGGCCCGAGGAGGACATCGGCTATCGTGATGGCCATGGCAGCCGTCCTTCTCGCCGCCCTCTCACTGGCGACCGGCGAGAGAGTCGCGTTAGCCGAAATCGGGAGGACTCGCGCGCTTGCCCTCGCCTACCAGGGCGTCTTCTCCTCGGCCCTCGCCTATATCCTCTGGTACACCGGCATAGCCGGGGTGAGCGCCTCGACGGGAGGGGCCTTCTCGACCTTCATTCCACTCGCCTCATTCGCGCTATCGATCTTGGTGCTCGGCGAGCGGCCCTCGGCCGTCGCCTTCGCGGGCTGCGCCATCGCGATCCTCGGCATGCTGCTCTGCGCCCTCCCTCGGCGCGGCGCCGCGGGCGCGGCGGGAGCGGCCGACGACGTTTCCCGCGAGGAGGGAGCGGCATGATCGATATACAGGCATCCGATGCCCTTCGCGCGGCGCCGCGGGGATGGACCCTGGGCCTGCTCGAGGTCGAAGGACTCCAGCCTCGCTCGGGAAGCGGGGCCCTGGACGCCGAGGCCTCGCGGGTCGAGGAGTCCCTGAAGGCTCGATTCGGTGGCATGAACCGCAGGGCAATAGCGCGGACCGAGCCGGCCCGGTTCTACGACGCGCATTTCGGCGCGGCGGGCAGGGCCTATCCCGTCATCCTCCAGGCCGAGGCCGTGGCCTCGAAGGGCAGGCGTATCGAGATGCCCGATCCTCTCGTGCGCGCGATGTTCGCGGCCGAACTGGAGGGCATGCTCCTCTGCTCGGGCCAGGACCTAGCGGCCCTGGATCGGAGCGTGAGCGTCGACCTCGCCTCGGGCCTCGAGACCATGCAGACCTTCGGCGGGCCCGAGAAGACTCCTCCAGCCGGCGACCTCGTGATCCGCGACGCGCTCGGGATCGTCGCGAGCGTGCTCCTGGGCCCCGACGAGCGCACCAGCCTGCGCTCCTCCACCTCCGAGGCCCTCTTCACGATCTACGCACCTCCATCGATCCGCGAGGAGGAGATCCGAGCCCAGCTGGCGCGGCTGGAGGTCCTGGCTCGACTGGCCTGCGCGGGGGCGAGGGCGGGAGCGAGACGCATTATGAGGCTCTGATCCCGAAGCGGCCGCTTGGGCCGCGATCCGCTTCTTCCTCGCTTCGTGGGCCGATGCCTTCGCCGGCGACCGGGAAAATGAGATGGCCTTCTCCTACGCCATCGACTTCGGGCGTCCCAGCTCCTTGACCACGCGCTCCCTTCGCGGCCATGGTAGAGGGATGCCGAGCCAGCCGAAGCCGCACGACCCGGGCAAGCTGAGCCCGCGCCAGCTCTCCCGCGCGATGAATTATTCCATCGTGGCTGGCGGGTCGGGCGCCCTCTTCCTTACGGTCTGCAACAATCAGCCGATCTTCAACGTCTATATGCTCAACCACCTGGGAGTCTCCCCGGAGACTCTGGGCATCCTCCTCGGCCTCATGCAGGCGAGCGCCGTCCTCCAGCTCCTGTCGATAGTCGCCTACTCCTTCCTTCCGCGACGCAAGGCTCTCTGGATGGCGGGACATCTCCTGCATCGGATCGCCGGGCTCGCGGTCGCCGCCTCGGCCGCCCTCTTCGCCTCGGGAGCCGGCCGCGCCCCCGCGGCCGCCCTCGTATCCGCGGCCATGATCGCGTCGTGGGCCGCGATGAACCTGACCTCCTCGGGCTGGATGTCCTGGATGGCCGACCTCATCCCCGAGGCGTCCAGGGGCAGCTTCTTCCTAAGGCGCTCGGCGGTCTTCCAAGGCGTGACCGTGGCCTGGTTCTTCCTCGCCTCGCTCCTCCTCGATCTGGCGCCGGAGGAGTCGCGCTCCTGGATCTACGCGATCGTCTTCGGCGTCGGCGCGGTCGGCGGCGTCGCCGACATCCTCCTCCATCTGCCCATACCCGAGCCCGAGCGCGGCGCGAGGCCCCGCTTCGAGAGCGCCGATTTCGTCGCGCCGCTTCGCGACGCGAACTTCCTGCGATACGCGCTCGCGATCGGCGCCGCCATGCTGGCCCTCAACCTCGCGGGCCCCTTCCAAGCGCCTTTCGTCACCGCGCCCGACGCGATCGGCGCGCCGATCGTCTGGCTCGGCATCATGACCGTGATATCCCAGCTCACCTGGGTCGCCATCGCGCCGCTGTGGGGCTTCGTGATGGACCGCTACGGACGCAAGCCCGCGGTCCTCATGGGCTACCTCGTCGGGCTCGCGACGCTCTGCTACGTATTCCTCACCAAGGGCAACCACGTCTACGTGCTCCCCCTGCTCTCGCTCGCCGCGGGCTTCTTCGGCCCGGCCTTCTGGGAGGGCTCCAACCAGCTCATGCTCACCCTCGCCCCGCCCGAGCGCCGCGTCGTCTACATCGGCTGGTACAACACCATCATCGGGCTGCTCTCCGCGGCCGGCGCCGTGGGGGGCGGGCTCCTGTTCCAGGACCTCGAGGGCTTCCGCTTCGACATCGGGCCGATGCGGTTCGGCGGCTTCCACGTCGGCCAGGTCTCGTGCCTCCTCATCCTCCTCCTCTCCGCGCTGGCGCTCAGGCGGGTCAAGGAGGGGCGAGAGCGGCCCGTGGGCATACTCGTCTCGCAATTCGCCTCGGCCGGCGTCTTCCGCAGCTTCGCCTCCCTGGGCGACCTCTCGCGCGACTCCGGCGACCCCCGAGTGGCCCGCGCCCTCAGGCGCATCGACCGCGACGAAGGGCAGCTCGTGATCCGCGAGGTGATAGAGCGCCTCGACGATCCGGCCGCCGCAGTGCGGCGCGAGGCCGCCCAGGCCCTCGGCCGGATCGGTTCGCGGGACGCGACCGAGGCCCTCCTCGCGCGGATCTCCGACCCTTCGAGCCCCATCCGAATCGAGGCCGCGCGGGCCCTCGGCCAGATCGGCGACGAACGCGCAGTGCCCGCCCTGGCCCGTTTCCTCGCGGTCGGCTCGCCGGAGCTCAGGGCCGCCTGCGCCGAGGCCCTCGGCTGCATGGGCGGTGACGCCGCGAGAGAAGCCCTCGCGACGACCCTCGCCGTGGAGCGCGACCACTCGGTCGTCGCCTCGCTCGCCGAGGCCGTGACCAAGGCGGCCGGGGCCGAGGAGGCGGAGGCGCCGCTGGAGATCCTCGAGGCCGTTCAGGAGCTCTTCCCGCGCTTCCTGGAATCGCGCAACGCGGCCTTGAAGCGGCAGTACGGGACCGCCCTCGGCAACGTCCTCGGCCGGCCCGGCGAGTTTTACGGCTTCATCACCGGCGAGACCTCGTCGAGGCAGGCCCGATGCCGCGCCCTCGCGGCCTCGTTCAAGCTGCGCCTCGCACCCCTCCTCGGCGGCGAGGATGGGAACAGGGTCCTCGATGAGCTCACGCGGGCGATCGAGGCGGAGCGCGGCCGCGAGGCCCTGGCCTCCGCCCTGCGGGTGCATTCCCTCGCGATGGCGCGTCTCTTCGGCGAGCTTTCCGAGGAAGAGGACTTCCCCGAGGCGGCCGGCCGCGCCGACATGAGGCTCGGCGCCTGGTGCTGGCTCGCCCATGAGGCCGCCGATCGGGAGCCGCAAATGGCCGATTCGGACTGCATGATCCTGGCGCTCCTCGGGCTCTACTACCTGGGCTCGGGGATCTGAGGGACTGGCAGGAACCTGAAAGTAGTGTTACGAAGCTTGTTGCAACCGCATGGGCTGAGGAGCGCTGAGTGGGCTCGTTGAACAATACTAGCGAGCAAATCGGCAGAAAATGACATAATTCTTTCTTTAGTTGCGAATTATGCATTCTGGGACCAACAAGCTCCGCAACACTATAAAACTCCGCGAAAGCCTCGTGGCCGGGCGGGAGGCGTGAGCAACGGCTTGACATATATATCATCATATAAGAATATTATTATATGAGAATAATGTCAGATCGAGCGCTCAGCAACGCCGAGCTGGCCATACTCGGACTCCTCGTCGAGCGAGGCATGCACGGCTACGAGATCGAGGCGGTGATACGCGAGCGCGGTATGCGCAATTGGACCGAGATCGGGTTCTCGTCGATCTACCGGGTCCTCGGCGCCCTGGAGCGCGAGGGCCTCGTAGCCTCGAGGGCCGAGAAGGCGCCCGGCCGTGGACCGGCGCGTAAAGTCTTCGAGGCGAGGCCAGAGGGCCGCGAGCGCTACCTCTCCGGGTGCCTCGCCGCGCTATCGACCTCGGCGCGCCCCTATCCGCTCTTCATGCAGGGCCTCGCGGCCCTGCCCGGCCTCGAGCCGGAGAAGGCCGCCGATGCCCTCTCCTCCTACCGCGAAGGCCTGGCCGCGCGCCTGGCCGAGGTGGCGGGCAAGGAGGCCGAGGGCCTGCCGTTCCACGTGGCCGCGATGTTCTCCTATTCGGAGACGCTGATCAGGGCGGAAGCCGAATGGGTCGCCGCCCTCGAGAGGAAACTGCGCGCCAAGGCGCGCATAGGAGGCGAAGGATGAGCGCGACGGCGGTTCCCGGTTTCAGGCACTTCGAGACCCAGCACTGCGAGACGGGCTCGATGAGGCATGTCTTCTCATGGGCCGGCCATGACCTGTCCGAGGAGCTTCTCCTCGGGCTCGGCGAGGGCGTGGGGTTCGGCTACTTCATGTTCAAGGGGCAGCCGCCCTTCGTCGGCGGCAGGGCCCAGCCCAAGCCGAGCATGGAAGCGCTCGCCTGCTCTCGCCTCGGAACGGCTGTCGAGCGCAGGGCGAGCTCGAGCGACGCCGCGGCCGAGAAGACGTTGCGCGAGCGCGTCGACTCGGGCGAGCCGGTCATGCTCCAGGTGGACATGGGCTTCCTGCCCTACTTCGACTTCGGTGGCCAGGACTACCACTTCGGCGGGCACATCGTCGTCGCCTGCGGCCGCGACCCGGCGAGCGGCGACTACCTCGTGGCCGACCGCGACGCCGAGCTCCATTGCGTGCCGGCGGCGGATCTCGCCGCCGCCCGCTCCTCTTCCTTCAAGCCCTTCCCGCCCGGCCGGGCCTGGTGGCGCTTCGGTTTCGAGGGATTCAGGTCCCCCGCGCCCGAGGACTTGTCGCGCGCCATCGCGAACCAGTGCGAGCTCATGCTGGATCCGCCCATCTCCAACATCGGGGTCAAGGGCATTGCTAAGGCGGGGAAGGAGTGTCTGGCCTGGCCCGGACGGCTCAGGCAGGTCAGCCTCGCCGCGACCCTCTTCAATCTCCATATCTTCGTGAACGCCAAGGGCGGGACGGGCGGGGGATGCTTCCGCTACATGTTCGCGCGCTTCCTGGGGGAGGCCTCGAGTCTCGGCGCGAGCGCGGGCGTCGCGCGCTCCGCGCCTGCCTTCAAGGCGATAGGCGACGCCTGGGAAGAGGCCGCCGAGCTCTGCCGCGCGGCCTCGGAGGGCTCGCTCTTCGACGAGGGCGCGGCGAGGGCCGCGCTGAGCGGGCTGTCGCTCCGGCTTGGGCGCATAGCCGAGCTCGAGGGCGCGGCCTGGGCGGCTCTGCGCGCCGCGGTCGTCTAGCGCGGCCCTACTCGATGATCTCCTCGACTTCCTCGAACTCGCCCTTCCACACGACGAGCGCCGCGTCGAGTCCTTCGGCGATCGCGCCTCTCCGCCCGTCTATTCCCAGGGCCTGGGCCTGCGTGAGGCTGAGCATGCGCACGGCGTTAGGCACGGAGGCGCCAGTGACCTTCATCCAGCCGCGAAGGAGCTCGCCTCCGAGGAGACGGCCGCCCATCAGCAGGTTCGACCTGGCATATCGCACCCCGTGAGGCCCGGAGACCAGGGCGCTCTCGCCGTCGCCGTAGGTCCCCGCTGGCAGGCCCGCTGGATAGGCCGCGTCGGAGATGAGCATGAGCCGGTCGGGCTCGATGCCCGCGGCGCACATTCGCAGGGCCGCGGGGTGCACATGGACTCCGTCGGGATTTAGCTCGACGAAGGCGCCGCGCTCGAGGAAGGGCAGCATCGCGAGCCCTGGGAACTTGTGCGAGATGGGCGACATCGCGTTGAAGAGGTGGGTGATCGAGAAGCGGCCGGCGGGCAGAGTGATGTGGTCGAGGTCGCAGTCCGAGTGACCGAGGCAGGGCAGGACGCCGACGGCCTCCAGCCTCGCGAGCGTTTCGCGATAGCCGGGCAGCTCGGGCGCGAGGGTCATCATGACCATGCGGCCCTTCGCGAGGTTGATGATGCGGCCGAGGAGCCTGGTGTCCGAGTCGCTGATCGCGTCGAGCGGGATCCCCCCGCGCCTCGTGGGGTTGATGAAGGGTCCCTCGATATAGATGCCGGGCAGGCTCAAGCGATCGAGAGCGAGCTTGTCGATCGCCGCGGCGAGGTTGGAGAGCGAGGACTCCTTGAATGCGAGAGTAGGCACGAAGGTCGTCACGCCTCGCTCCCGTAGGAAGAGCGCGGCGCGGGCGAGGGCCTCCGCCCCGGCCCCCGAGTCCGGGCCCAGCGCGTCGAAGGAGAGCCCGCCGCAACCGTGAATGTGGAGCTCTACGAGGCCCGGCGTCAGCCAGGAACGTCCGAGGTCCTTGCGCGGGAGGCCGGGGGGGAGTCGATCTCCTTTCTCGAGGACCGCCTTGATCCGTCCGGCTTCCAGCACGACAGCGCCGCCCTCGAGGATCCGGTTGGGCAGGACTATCCTGCCGCCCGTGAGCACGAGGCGGGAGAGGATCATGCCCTAGTTCTTCGCGAGCTCGGCCACGAAGTCGGCCAGGATCCTCTCGCGCGCCGCCAGGTCGTCCCGCTTGTTGACGACGGCGCAGGCGGCTAGGGGCAGCGACGCGCCGAACTCGAGCTCGAACTTGGCCCTGAAATCCGAGACTCGCGTGGAGGCGGCCGAGGCAAAGAGGCCGATGCGCTTTCCCGCGAGCTCGCCGGAGTGGGCGCGCAGGTAGCTCCGGATTGGCGGGCAGATCGCTGAGGCCCACACGGGCTGGACCAGGACTACCGTCCGGACCGAGGAAAGGTCGACCTGAGGGTCGGAGATGGGCGTCGCCGCTCCCCTCGAGGCCTGGGCGCCCGAGCGCAGGAAGCCGAAGAGCCCCTTTCTGCCGACGAGATCGCCGATCTCCCTCGCCTCCGAGCCGAGCCGGGCGCCGAGGTCGAGGGCCAGGGCCCGTGAGTGGCCGTCCCTAGTGACGAAGAGCACGAGTGAGTCCCGCATCGAAACCTCCCATGGGCGGCGCCCCGAATCGCGCCGCCCGTCGAGAATACAACAGCGGGGCCTGAGAGTATATGTCCCGTGATGAAGCGGGATCCCGATTTCGCTGAAGCGGAGGAAGGAGTGGGCCGAGCATGTAATGTTTCTATGCATAGAGGGCGGGAGTTGCATCCATCCGGCTTTTGGCTAGAATACCCAGTAATGATAAGGAGGCGATCATGGCTCAGTTCAAGGCATTCGCGGCCGGCGTCGAGGTCAACGGCGAGACCGTGCTCTCGGTAGTGGATGGTTTGGGGACTTTCAAGCGCCAGGCTTTTTCGATCCTCGAGGCCAACGGCATAGCGGATCCCGTGCCCGGCCGCTGGTATCCCCAACAGAAGTGGCTCGATTCCTTCAAGGCTATCGCCGAGAAGCTCGGCCCCAACACGCTCTTCGTCATCGGCAGCAAGATTCCCAGCAACGCCAAGTTCCCCCCCGAGATCGATTCGATCGAGAAGGCTCTCGCCGCCATCGATGTCGCCTACCACATGAACCACCGTGGCGGCGAGATCGGCGTCTATAAGTTCTCGCAAGTGGGGCCGCGCTCGGCCACCATCGAGTGCCGCAATCCCTATCCATGCGAGTTCGACCACGGGATCATCGATGCGATGGCCAAGCGCTTCAAGCCAGCGGGCGCCGCCCCCCGCATCATCCACGACCAGGGAGCCTGCAGAGGCAAGGGCGGGGAGAGCTGCACATTCAAGATCGATTGGTAACCGCGGACTCCCACGTCCACCTGGCCAACCTCCTCGGGCGCGACCCGGCCTTTCCCGGACGCATGGCCGGAGCGGCCTGGACCTGCTGCGCGGCGAGCCACGCAGAGGACGAGTGGCTGGCCACCGAAGCGCTGCGCGCAGGCCTGCCGCCCTTCGTCTCGAGCTTCGGCATACACCCCCAGTCGCCCGGCATGAGGAACGCAGGCCTCCTCGCGAGACTCTGCGCCGAGGGGCGCCTGGCGGCCGTGGGCGAGGCCGGTTTCGACTTCTTCGGCGACGCGCCCGATCGGGTGCGGGGCCCGGAAACCGAAGAGGCGCAGCGCGTGGCCTTCGAGTACCAGCTCGAGCTCGCGGAGAAGCACGGCCTCACCCTCCTGCTGCACCTGCGCAAGGCCATGGATCTCGCCTTCGAATACGCGCCAAGGCTCAGGCGTATCCGCTCGGCGGTCTTCCACTCGTACTCCGGCACCGCCGGCGAGGCCGAGGCCCTCCTCTCAAAGCGCATCGAGGCTTACTTCTCCTTCGGGGCGGCCGTGCTCAACGGTCACAAGCGCGCGATCGCGGCCTGCGCCGCCGTGCCCGAGGGACGGCTCCTCGCCGAGACGGACGCGCCATGGCAGCCACCGAGAGGCTCGCCCTTCTGCCGGCTAGAGCACCTCGAGGACGTCATCGAGGGCATCGCGCGCATCCGCGGCGCGGCGGCCGCGGGCGTGGCTGAGACGACCGCCGCCAACTTCTCCGCGGCATACGGAGCCGGGCGGCGGGGATGGAGCCCGCCATCTCGGGGCGGCCACTAGTCCGCGGGAGCGGCGACGAACGCTCTTCCCTTGGCGTACGCTTGCCTCTCGCGCTCTCCGCGGCGGGCCTGGCTAGACGGCCGCGCCTGTCTTCTCGCGCGATTTGGAAACGCATGTTCTCGGCCTCGAGCGCAGCCCCGGTTTCGTTTTTGGGAAGTCCGGCCAGGCTGCTCAAATCAGCTATTTCTAGTCCCAGGCTCGCGAGACAGGGATCGGAAGCGAGCGAGCGCTCTGACGCTCCAGCGTCCTGCCGGAGAGCGTGAAGTCCATTTGCTCCTCGTTCTCGCGGGATCGGCGATACGATTGGCGATATCCCCCAGGATCGATACGGTCTGGAAATCGGCGGACGGCTCGTCGAACATAAAGGACGCGATGACTTGTCCGTCTCCTTCCGGCGTGCCATCATCGGCTCATGGCATTCTTCCGCCCTTTCGCCCTCGAGCGCCACTTCGCCAAGAGCGAGTTCAGCGCCCGGCACCTGCTCTCCTGCTCGGACTGCGAGACTATCTCGACGGCCGAGCTCCTCGCCCTCGAGGAGGGCGCCGAGGAGGAGTACCTCTCCCTGAGGCTCGGGTACACCGAGACCCGAGGCGATCCGCTCTTGCGCGAGCAGATATCTCTGCTCTACGAGGGGATAGGGAGCGAGGGGATCCTCGTGCACGCAGGGGCCGAGGAGGCCATCCTCGACTTCTGCCTAGCCTGTCTCTCGCCGCGCGACCACGTTATCGTCAACTTCCCTTGCTACCAGTCCCTCGCGGAGATACCCCGCGCCCTCGGCTGCGCGGTAGACCCTTGGCCTCTGAGGGAGGAGGGAGGCCGCTGGGCGTTCGACATCGAAGCCCTGGAGCGCCTCATGGAGCCGAGAACGCGCCTGGTAATCCTCAACGCGCCGCACAATCCGACGGGCGCGCTCCCGACCAAGCCCGAGTTCGACGCGATAATCGCGCTCTGCTCCCGATCCAAGGTCCTGCTTTTTTCCGATGAGGTCTACCGCTACCTCGAGCTCGACGAGGGGCGCCGGCTGCCGAGCGCCTGCGAGGTCTACGAAAACGCCGTGTCGCTCAACGTCCTATCCAAGAGCGCAGGACTCGCCGGCCTGAGAATCGGCTGGCTCGCGACGAGGAGAGCGGACCTCCTCGACGCGGTCGTCGCGGCCAAGGACTACTCGACCATCTGCTCCTCCGGCCCATCGGAGTTCTTGGCCCGGATCGCGGTCCGCCACCTCGGCGAGCTCGCGGGCCGCAATCGCGCGCTCGCGGCGGCGAATCTCGCGGAAGTCGAGGCCTTTTTTGACAAGTGGGGCGACTTCGCCTCCTTGACCCGGCCAGAAGGCGGATCGGTCGGCTTTCCCCTCCTGGCTCCCGGCCCGCTGACCGAGGGCGCGGACGCTGACGCCCTGGCCGAGAGGCTCCTGGCCGAGGCCGGGATCATGATAGCCCCGGGCTCCTGCTTCGGAAGCCCGAAGGACCGCTTCCGCCTAGGCTACGGACGCGCCTCGCTGCCCTCCGTCCTCGAAGCCCTCGAGGCCTGGCTGGGGCCCAGGTCCTGAGGCCGCGAAATCGAAGTGGACAAGGCCGATAGGCAACTGTATCCTTTTCGCGAGCCGAGCCGCGGTAGGCCTGAGGGAGCTCGCCCGAGCGCAAGCGCCCCGACCATCCCGGAAACGGTCGAAAGGCAGACATGAACCGAGCGACGACGAGAGAGACAGGTCTCCGCGCGAGGCCGGTCGAGAGCAAGCGCGACTTCGAGACCTTCTTCCGCCTGCCGTGGAAGATCTACCGCGACGACCCCATGTGGGTGCCCCCGATACGCTCCAGCGCGCGCGCCGAGTTTATCAGAGGCAAGAATCCCTTCCTCGACCACTGCGACTTCCGGCTCTTCATCCTCGAGCGCGGAGCCGAGACGATCGGCCGCGTGGCCGCCATGGTGGACCGCCTGGCCAACGAGGCCTGGGGCTCCAAGATCGGCATGTTCGCCTACTTCGAGTGCCCGGTCGGCGAGCGCGAAGGCGCCCGGCTCCTCCTCGACGCGGCGCGCGGCTGGATCAAGGACCAGGGCATGGACGCGATGCGCGGCCCCTGGTCCTTCGTCTCCCAGGAATGGGGCCTCGTCGTCGAGGGCTTCGAGCCCGAGCCGGTGATCATGGCGCCCTACAACCCGCGGGAGTACGAAGCCTTTATCGAGGGCTACGGCCTGCGCAAGGTCAAGGACCTGCGCTGCTGGTCCTTCTCGATGCCCGACGGCTACCGCATCCCGGATCGAATTCTCACTTTGACCGACTCGGTGGCCGAGCGCTACAAGATCACGATGCGAACCATCGACTTCTCGCGCTTCCACGAGGAGGTCGAGCTCTTCGGCAAGCTCTCCCAGAGCAGCCTGAAGGACAACTGGGGCATATCGCCCATCACGGACGACGAGATCGAGGACATGGCCAAGCAGCTCAGGCCCATCGTCAGCAAAGAGTGCGTCCTCTTCGCCCGCAACGAGAAGGGCGAGGATATCGGCTTCGCCCTCAGCATCCCGGACATCAACGTCATCCTCAAGAAGATCCGCGGCCGCATGCTGCCCTTCGGCTGGCTCCGCCTGCTCTGGGGCATCCCCCGCCTGAGGCACTACCGCATGTTCGCGCTCGGCGTCGCGGAAGCTTACCAGGGCAAGGGCGTCGACGCCCTTCTCTACCGCGAGATGTGGGAGAGGATGGCCGTCCCCGAGCTCACCATGGAAGTCAACTACGTCCTCGAGGACAATGCGCCCATGGTCAACGCGATCACGAAGCTCGGCGCTACGCCCTCTAGGCTGTACCGGATCTATGAGATGCCGGTCTAGGGGTCGGACTTTAGGCAATCGAGTGTAACATAAGAATACCTTCCTCCGCGGCCGGCCCGCGATGGTCCGCCGCCGTATCAAGGAAGGCGCTCCCGCCATCCCCTGTTCCGCCTCCGCCATTTCGGCGGCCGCGAGGGGCCATGCACCCGGAGGCGAGCATCCAAGGCGCGAAGGTCTCGGGGAAGGTTCTCCCGCCAATCGTATCCAGATACCAGGAACGCGATCTTGCCGGATACTATCGAGGGGACACGTCGTCCGCCAAGCCGAATATCGATGACTATCTTGAAAACGGGAATTTCGTCATACCAGGCACCTATCTGCAAACGATTTATGCCAGCGGCGGAGCGGGATTTGGAAAAGCGGAAGATGCGGCGGACAGAAACCAATTGACGCGACGGGAAATCCAATATGTCGGGATACGGCAAGGGTCGCGGTAATATTGGTTAGGGTAAAATATATACTAAGTACATTTCATTGACGAAACAGAATCTGCGACTAAGATTAATTGTGGTCGTAGCGCTTACTATGAAGTCCCACAATCGCAGAAGCGAAAGGGCATTCCGAATTAATCGATGGGACAGCGGCGATTCCGAGTCCCATGGATAAAGGTGGGGAATATGGCGAAGAGGACCTTGTCCTTGAGCGCGCGGATCGCTTCGTTTTTCATCGTGATGATCGTCGCCATCCTAGGGGCCGTCATCACGATAATCGGATTACGCCTCAGCCAGGAGATCAGAGCGCTCCTCAACCAAGAAAACCTGCAGATCGCGACGGCCCGCGCCGCCTGTCTCGGCAAGCAGCTCGACGCCAACTACTGGCAGCTCCATATCCTTTCCTCGCTGGATTCGATATCCAAGAGCCCGCAACGCGCGGCTGAAGACTATGTCACGGCGCTGAAGTCGACGGTGTCGACGGATGTCAGCACAGTTCTGATCATTTGGCCCGACGGCCGGGCGAGAACCCCGGCGGGGACATATGTCAATGTCTCCGATCGCGGCTATTTCAAGGCCATTTTTTCCGAGGGCAAAGATTTCGCGATCGGCGACGCCGCGATATCGAGGGCGGCCAACGAGCCGACGGTTATTTTGGCGAAGGCGGTCAAGGATGCCGAGGGCAAGGTCACATCCATCGTTGCCTTCGAGGTGAAGATGTCTACCTTCTCGGCGATCTCATCCTCGATCAAGCTCGGCAGGACCGGCTACGGATGGATAGTCGATCAAAGAGGCCTGGTCATTGCGAACCCCGTCAAAGAGACGCTGCTGGTCCTCGACACCTTGAACGCCGACAAGGATGGGTATCGCGGCCTCGATGCAATGGGCAAGCAGATGCTGTCCAACGATTCGGGCGAAGGGCGCTTCATCAGGAAGGATGGGACCGCGATGACGACCTATTACGCCAAGGTGCCGAGCAGCCCGGGTTGGGTGCTCGCCCTCTCGGTCGAGGACTCGGAGCTGAACTCGACGGTGGTCGGTCTCCTGACCCTGCTCTTCATGATCCTCGGGGCGGGTATCGTCGTCGCCATCGCCGGCGCCCTTCTCATAGCCCGCTCAATCGTATATCCGATCAAACTTGTCATGACCGCGCTCGAGGATTTCTCCACGGGAGACCTGACCTTCGACAACCTGGATATCCGCGACAGGGACGCTCTCGTCGCGAGAAGCGACGAGCTCGGCACGCTCGGCAAGGCCATGAGGAAGATGCGGACCAGCTTGAGCGAGGTCGTGGACAGCATCAAGACATCGTCCGGCCAGGTATCGAGCGGCTCGTCCCAGCTCTCGGCGACGGCGCAGGGCATTTCGCAGGGGGCGAACGAGCAAGCGGCGAGCATCGAGGAACTGTCTGCCTCCGTCGAGGAGCTTGCGTCGACTATCAGGCAGAACGCCGATAACACTAGGCAGGCTGACGCCCTCTCACGAAAGGTTGCGCTCGACGCGGAAACTTCCGGCAAGGCGGTCGGGGAGACTGTGACGAGCATGAAAGAGATAGCGTCGCGGATCTCGATTATCGAGGAGATAGCGAGACAGACGAATCTCCTGGCCTTGAACGCCGCCATCGAGGCCGCGCGCGCGGGCGAGGCGGGCAAAGGTTTCGCCGTCGTGGCGAGCGAGGTAAGGAAACTGGCGGAGCGGTCGCAGAAGGCGGCAGGGGAGATCAACGAGCTTTCCGGCAAGAGTCTGACCGTCGCCGGCGAGGCCGGGAAGAGGCTGGAGGGCCTCGTGCCGGACATAAAAAAGACTGCGGACCTCATCCAGGAGATCACCGCCGCGAGCAACGAACAGTCCAGCGGCGCGGAGCAGATAGCCAAGGCCGTGACGCAGCTCGACAGCGTAGTGCAGCAGAACGCTGCAAGCTCGGAGGAATTGGCGGCAACAGCCGAGGAGCTCGCCGGGCAGTCGACCAACCTGGCGGATACTATCGCTTTCTTCAAGACCTCGGAGAATGGAGGAGCTGGAGCGTCAGGTGCTGCGCACCACCCTCTGCCCAGCCCGAAGCCAGCGACGGGAAGGACCGCTGCGGCGCCAAAGCCAAGTAGGGCGATAGCTGCCGTCCCAAAGAGCGCCGGCGATTCATCGGACGAGAATTTCGAGGAATTCTAGGCCGAATCACTCGCCCTAATTCCTTCATGGCGCGAGTCCCAACCCGCGCCATCGGGGCACCGGCTTTGATCAGGCTTTACCTGGGCACATACGAAGCATAACGGGAGTGGCTACCTCCCAATCGGGACTATCGCAGGCCTTGGTACTTGAACTCTCTAGAACTTGTCCACAGCCGAGAGCTTGTGCTCCTCCACGATGCGCAGGCAGTGGTCTATGTCCTCGACCTTGAAGATGACGACGGCGGTCGAGCTGTCCTTCTCGAGCGAGGCGTAGAGATACTCGATGTTGACCCCGGTCTGCTTGAAGATATCCATCACCTTGGCGAGGCTTCCCGGCTGGTCGGGGATCTCGATCGCGAGCACGTCGGTGATGCGAGTCGTGAAGCCGCCCTTCGACAGGGCCTCGACGGCCTCGGCCGGCTTGTCGACGATGAGGCGGAGGATTCCGAAGTCGGCCGTGTCAGCGATCGAGATCGCGCGAATGTTGACGAGAGCGCCGGCGATGAGCTTGGTGACGTCGGCGAGTCGGCCGGTCTTGTTCTCAAGAAAAACCGAAATCTGCTGGATCCTCATGGCTCCCTCCCTGTTATACGCAGGTCGCCGGCGGCGACCCATGCAATCAACTTCCTTGCAGTCAGCGTCCGAAGGACGCTATATCGAGCGCTTGTCGATGACGCGCTTCGCCTTGCCCATGCTTCGCTCGATGGTCTTGGGCTCCACGAGCTTGACCTTCAGCGAAATGCCGAGCTTCGACTTCATGACCGCCTCGATCTTGCTGCGGAGCGTCTCGAGGGTCTTGGTCTCGTCGGAGAAGAGCTCGCGCCTGACCTCGACCATCAGCTCGACCTCGTCGAGGTAGGTGGCGCTCCGGTCGACGATGATCGCGTAGTTCGGGTCGGCGCCCTCGATCTCGATGAGCGCGTGCTCGATCTGCGAGGGGAAGACGTTGACGCCGCGGATGATGAGCAGGTCGTCGGTGCGGCCGTAGAGGCGGTGGATCTTGGCCGTCGTTCGGCCGCAGACGCACCTTCCGCGGGAGATCGAGGTGATGTCGCGGGTGCGGTAGCGCAAGAGCGGCGTGCCTTCCTTCACGAGGGTCGTGAGCACGAGCTCGCCCTTCTCGCCGTCGGGCAGGCTCTTGCCGGTGGCCGGATCGATGATCTCCGGGTAGAAGAGATCCTCGTTGACGTGCATGCCGTCCTTGCACTCGCACTCGAAGGCGACTCCCGGCCCCGTGACCTCGGTGAGGCCGTAGATGTCGTACGCGTCGATGCCCCAGGCGGCCTCGATCTGCTTGCGCATGGCCTCGCTCCAGGGCTCGGCGCCGAAGCAGCCCGCGCGGAGCTTCTTGGCCTTGAAGTCGAAGCCCGATTCCCTGGCCTCCTCGGCCATGTACAGCGCGTACGAGGGCGTGCAGGCGAGGATGGTCGAGCCGAAGTCCCGCATCACCATGAGCTGCTTCGCGGTGTTGCCCGAGGACATCGGGATGATGTTGGCCCCGATGCGCTTGGCGCCGTAATGGGCGCCAAGGCCGCCGGTGAAGAGGCCGTAGCCGTAGCAGTTCTGCACGGTGTCGTGGCGAGTGGCGCCGGCCCCGCTCAGGGTCCTCGCCATCGCCTCCTCCCAGCACTCGACGTCGAAGCGGGTGTAGGCGTCGACGACGGGCACGCCGGTCGTGCCCGAGGACATGTGGATCTCCTCGATCTCGGGCAGGGGGCAGGCGAGGAGGCCGTAGGGATAGGTCGTGCGCAGGTCGTCCTTGACCGTGAAGGGAAAGGCCGCGAGGCTCTCGAGGGACCCGAGATCGCGCGGCCCGACGCCGGCGGCATCGAACTTGGCGTGATAGAAGCTCACGCGGGAGTAGAGGTTCTCCACGAGGTTCTTGAGACGGGCAAGCTGGAGAAGCTTGCGCTCCTCGATGCCCTGGCATTCGTACTGCGGATTCCAGATCATGGCCACGACCCTCCTCGGCGGCGCGAAAACCTCAGTTTTTCGCGGTCTCTATAATCGTATGCGCTCGTCGATGACGCGCTTCGCCTTGCCTTCCGACACCGGCAGCACTCCAGGCTCGTGGAGCTCCACGCGGGGATTGATCGAGATGGAGGCCTGGAGCCGCGCCCGGATGCGGTCGCGCAGCGCGTTGAGCGGCCTCGAGTCGTCGGCGAAGACTCTGGGGCCGACCTCGACCTTTACGGTGAGTCGGTCCAGAGTGCCTTCCTTCTCGACGAGGATCAGGTAATTGGTGCCCACCTCCGGCATGGCCATCACCACCTCCTCGATCTGGGAGGGGAAGATGTTGATGCCGTTGATGATGAGCATGTCGTCCGACCTTCCCGTGATGCGCGCGATTCGGCGGTGCGTGCGGCCGCAGCGGCAGGGCTCGGGCAGGACCGAGGTGAGGTCGCGGGTCCGGTAGCGCAGGATGGGCATGGCGTCGCGGCAGAGTATGGTAAGCACGAGCTCGCCGAGCTCGCCGTCGGGCACGGGCTCCAGCGTGTCGCGGTCGATGACCTCGAGGATGTAGCCGTCCTCCCAGAGGTGCATGCCGTCGCGCTCCTCGCACTCGAAGGCGACGCCGGGCCCGTTCATCTCCGAGAGGCCGTAGGAGTTGAAGACGTCGATCCCGAAGAGGGACTCGATCTTGCGCCTCGTGTCCTCGGTATAGGGCTCGGCCCCGCAGAAGGCGCGCTCTAGCTTGAGGTCGCCGGGCCCGACGCCCTCCTCCCCGAGCTTCGAGTGGATGTGGAGCAGGTAGCTCGGCGTGGCATGCACCGTCGTCGTGCCGAAGTCCCGCATGAGCTTGATCTGCCGCGCGGTGTTGCCCGTCCCCGAGGGGATGACCATCATGCCTACTCGCTCGGCCCCGTAGTGCATCACGAGGCCGCCGGTGAAGAGGCCGTAGTTCACGATGTTCTGGAACACGTCGCCCGAGTCGGCGCCCGTCGCCGCGATGGAGCGGGCCATGTACTCGGCGGCTCGCGCGACGTCTGCCTGGGTGAGGTAGATGACCGTCGGGGTGCCCGTGGTGCCCGAGGAGGCGTGCATGCGGACGATGTCCCGGCGGTCGACGGCGACCATGCCGTAGGGATAGGCCGTGCGAAGGTCGTCCTTGGTCGTGTAGGGGATGCGCCGGATGTCGGCGAGGCCCCGGATGTCCGCGGCGCTCGAAATGCCGACAGCCTCGAGCCTGGGCCTGTAGAAAGGCGTCTTGAGGGCCCGATCGACCGTAGACCTCAGCCTCTCGAGCTGCACTTCCTCGATCTCGCCTCGGCACATGGTCTCGGCGGCCGCGTCCCAGTATCGCGTCGCCATGCTAGAGTCCCTCCCTCGCCGCCGCGCTCGAGGAGGCCGCAGCGGCGCCCGCGGCGAATGCCGCCAGATTGGCCTCGACCATCGAGGCGTCCTTGGAGGAGAAGAGCCGGGAGATGCTCGCCTCGATGCCCGACCGGGACACCGGGATGAAGGGGCTCGCGGCCCCGACCATGACCATGTTGACCGCCCTCGCGGAGCCTGCCTGCCTGGCCAGACCCTCGGCCTCGACGACTAGGCTGCCCGGCACCTTGCGGACGGCCTCGAGAATGGAAACGAGCTCCGGATAGTCCGGGATGTTGACTAGCCTCTCGGCCGCCGTGACTATGCGCCCGGAGGGCTTGAGGTAGGAGGCGTAGCGCAGACTCTCCAAGGGCTCCATCGAGAGCACGAGATCCGCTCCTCCCAAGGGCACGAGGTCGCAGCGCACGCGAGCGTCCGAAAGCCGCAGATGGGCGGAGACCGCCCCTCCGCGCTGGGCCATGCCATGGACCTCGGACTGCCGGGCCTCGAGGCCCTCGGCCATCGCGGCCGAGGCGATGATGGCGGCGATCGAGAGCACGCCCTGGCCGCCGACCCCGGCGAGCACGATATCGCAGGTCATTCCGCCGCCCCCTTGGCGGCCTTCGCGGCCTTCTTCTTGCGGGCCTTGATGGCCTCGAGGCACTCGCGGCGCGCTATCACGACCGAGGGGCCGCGGTAGGAGATCTCGCGGCGCAGCGCCGCGACGTTGGCCTCCTCGGCCGTCCTGACGGCGTCGAGGACGAGGAGGTGCTCGCTCATGATGCCGATCCCCTTGACGATCTCCTCAAGCCTGGCCGAGGGCAGGATCGTGGGCTGGCCGCCGGTCATCGCGACGATGGAGTTGTCGAGGATCACGATGGTGACAGGGACGTTGCGCGACACGGCGTCGACCAGGGGCGTGAGGCCGGAATGCAGGAAGGTCGAGTCGCCGATGAAGCCGACGACGTGCTCGTAGCCTGCCTCCGCCGCGCCGATGGCCATGCTGATCGAGGCGCCCATGCAGACGAGGGCCTCGGGCACCTCGAAGGGCGGCAGGGCGCCGAGGGCGTAGCAGCCGATGTCCGCGGTGACGACCGTCGAGCCCAGCCCCTCGAGGGCCTTGGCCACGGCGTTGTAGCTGTCGATGTGGGGACAGCCCTTGCAGAGCTGGGCGGGCCGGTTCGGCAGGGCCGGAATCTCGAGGCGGGCGGAAGGCCTGGGGGCGAGTCCCAGGGCGGCGCGCACATTGTCGGGGTTGAGCTCGCCCGTGCGCGGCAGCTTCCCGTCGAGCTTGCCGGAGATCTCGACCCCGGAGCTCAGGATGCCGCGCAGAGCCTTCTCGATGAAGGGCATGCCCTCCTCTATGACGAGGATGCGCCGCTTGCCCCTGGCGAGCTCGCGCAAGCGGCCGGCAGGCAGGGGGTAGGCGCCGATATGGAGCCGGGGAGGGAGCTTATCGCCGAGGCTCGAGCCGAGGTCGGCGAGGTTCTCCTCGAGGTAGTTTCGTCCCAGCCCGCCCGTGACGATGGCCAGGTCGCCCAAGCCCTGCTCGGCGGAGTTCCAGGCCGAGGCGGCCGACCAGGCCTCGAGCTCGCCTTGAATCGAGCAGAGCCGCTCATAGCGCCTGCGCGCGTTGCCGGGCAACAGGCTCCAGGCGGCTTTGTCCTGAGTCTTGCCCAGGAGATTGGCGGGCCTCGGGGCTCGGGGGCTCACGCGCGAGCGCGAGTGGGCGAGCCTCGTCGTGATCCGAAGCATAACCGGGACCTGCCAGCGCTCGGAGAGGTCAAAGGCCTCGCGGGCCATGTCGTAGGCTTCCTGCTGGCTCGTCGGCTCGAGGCAGGGGATCATCGCGAACTCGGCGTAGAAGCGCGAGTCCTGCTCGTCCTGGGAGCTGTGCATGCCCGGGTCGTCGGCGACGGCCAGCACCAGGCCCCCCTTGATGGCGACGAGGGCCGAGTTGATGAAGGGGTCGGCCGCGACGTTGAGGCCCACGTGCTTCATCGTGACGATGGCGCGCTTGCCCGCGAAGGAGGCGCCCAGGGCCTCCTCGTAGGCGGTCTTCTCGTTCGCGCACCAGGCGGCCCTGGGCCCCTGGCCGCCCTCGTACCGGTCTATCAAGTACTCGAGTATCTCGGTCGAGGGAGTGCCCGGGTAGCCGTAGGCGGCCCCGAGCCCCGCGTGGATCGCGCCCAGCGCGATGGCCTCGTCGCCGAGGAGAACGACATCGTCGGATTCCATCTAGCACCTCGCTGCGGCGAAAGGATAAACGAAAGCCGCGCGATCGGGAAGGGCCGCAGCGCGGAAGCGAATCATCTGGCCCTCTTGTCTTCCACCCGCCTGAGCTTGCCTCCGTCGGAGCGCTCGATGGAGCCGGGCTCGACGAAGGCCACGCGCGAGTGGAAGCCAAGCGCCTCGTCGACCGAAGCCTGGAGCCGGGTGCGCAGGGCCGCGACCTTTGCCGCCTCGTCGAGGTCGGAGAAGTCGGGCGAGACCTCGGCCTGGATCTCGACGACATCGAGCCCGCCCGCGCGGTCCACGACAACCCGGTAATGAGGCGAGACGCCGGGAACCCTGAGCACCGCCTCCTCGATCTGCGATGGAAAGAAGTTGACCCCGTCGACGATGATCATGTCGTCGATGCGGCCGGTGACGCGCCGCATGCGCGCGAGCTTCCGGCCGCAGGCGCAGCTGCCTTCCATCAAGGCAGAGAGGTCGCCCGTCCGGTAGCGGATGAGGGGGAAGCCCTGCTTGGTGAGGGTCGTGAAGACGAGCTCTCCCTCCTCGCCCGGAGGCAGGGCCTTGTGGGTCTTCGGGTCGACCACCTCGAGGATGAAGTGGTCCTCATTGACGTGGAGGCCGTCCCGCTCGGAGCACTCGAAGGCGACGCCGGGCCCGATGAGCTCGGTGAGGCCGTAATTGTCGTAAGCCTTGATGTGGAGGCCGCGCTCGATCTCGTCGCGCGTCGCCTCGCTCCAGCTCTCGGCGCCGAAGAGCCCGACGCGCAAGGCCAGCTCGGCGGGGTGGATGCGCTGCTCGGCGAGGTAGCCCGCGATATGCAGGGCGTAGCTCGGCGTGCCCACCAGGGCCGTGGTCTTGTAGTCGCGCATCACCAGCACCTGGCGGCCCGTCGTCTCGCCCGAGGAGGGGACGACCGAGGAGCCGATCTTCTCCGCGCCGTAGTGGAAGCCGAGGCCCGCGGACGAGAGGTTGTAGTTGAAGGCGATCTGCACTAGGTCGTGCTCGTCGACGCCGGCCGCCCTGAGCACTCGGGCCACCATCGAGGCCCAGGCCGAGATGTCGTTGGCCGTGTAGCCGACGACGATCGGCTTGCCCGTCGTGCCCGAGGTCGAGTGGATGCGCACGATGTCCTTGAGGGGCACGGCGAACATCCCGTAGGGATAGCTCTCGCGCAGGTCATCCTTGGTCGTGAAAGGGAGCTGGGCGAGGTCGGAGAGGGAGCGGACCTTATCGACATCGATGCCGAGCTCCTCGAAGCGCTTCCGGTAGAACGCCACGTTCTGGCAGGCTCGCCGGAGGGTCGCCTGGAGGCGCTCGACCTGGACCTGCTCGAGGTCCTCCCT
>Ga0181529_10002627_pt1 | contig 21254 bp, 13 predicted proteins | sample PEATcosm2014_Bin_36_FD_119763 | JGI IMG/M metagenome (GOLD analysis project Ga0181529, IMG submission 119763) | Peatland microbial communities from MTU Mesocosm Facility, Houghton, MI, USA - PEATcosm2014_Bin10_30_metaG | ecosystem: Environmental > Terrestrial > Soil > Wetlands > Peat | place... | reverse complement strand
GTGGGAAGGCAGGCGGCGGCCTCGTCACCCACCCCGTCCGGCAGGGGGACAAGGTTGGTGGCGGGCACGGCCACCAGCTCGGCGAGAGCGCCGCCGTGGGGCGGTTCGCCGAGGAGGCTGAGACGGTGACAGACCCCGGGCTCCGGGGCCAGGCAGGCCGAGCAGACCCCGCACCCGATGACGCTGTGGACCACCACCCGGGTCCCGGGAGCCGGTGCCCCGGCGGTGCCCTCCCCCAGCTCCACCACCCGTCCGGCGGCGTCACAGCCGAGGATCTGAGGGGTGTTCAGGGGCTGGGACGACACGCCGCGCAGGGTCCAGAGGTCGTGATGGTTGAGCGAGGCGGCGGCCACCCGCACCAGCGCCCAGCCGGCAGCCGGGCGGGGTGCCGGCCGGTCGCCGATCGCCAGATTGGAGAGGGGGTCATTCCCCCCGAAGCGAGCGGCGTAGACAGCGCGCACGAACCGACGGTACCAGAGGGGACCCGGTGATCCTCGGTATACGAGGGCAGGGGTCTCGATTGACGTAGTCCCATGAGATCTCATCCAGTGATATCGTGTGGTCTCATGACGGACAGTGCCCGTGACGAGGTCGGCATCCGGGAACTGAAGGCGCAGGCCAGCGCCCTCGTCCGCCGGGCGGCCGCCGGGCACGTGATCACCGTCACGGATCGCGGCCGGCCGGTCGCCCGCATCGTGCCCCTCCGGGATGACGAGGGGTGGTGGGACGAGATGATCGAGGAGGGACGGATCATCCCGGCGCGGCGCGATCTCATCCAGGTGTTGTACGAGAGCCCGCCGGCGCGGCTGGCGCCCGGCGAGCGCTCGCCCTTCGATGCCCTGATGGAGCTCCGTGCCGGGGAGGTCTGACCTCGTCTACCTCGACAGCTCGGCGTTGGTCCGGCTGTTCGTCCCCGACCCCGGGGCCCTCGCGCTCCAGCGCTTCCTGGCCCCCCGCGCCCGCCGGGTGTCGGCATTGCTGCTCCGCACCGAGGCACTCCGGGCGGCGACACGCGCCGGCCTCTCCCCGCCTCGCATGGCGCTGGTGCGCGCCCTGCTCGACGGGATCAGCCTCATCCCCGCCGACGCCGCCCTCGGTGACGAGGCAGGAGTCCTCCGTCCCCCCGAGCTGCGCTCCCTGGACTCCCTCCACCTCGCCACCGCCCTCTCCCTCGGGCCTCGCCTCGCGGCCTTCGTGACCTACGACGAGCGGCTGGCCGACGCGGCCCGGTGGTACGGCCTGCCGGTGACCAGTCCGTCCTGATCGCCCACGCCCCCACAGCCTGGCGCCCCTCTGGCACCATGGCGACACCATGCGCGTCGCCGACCTCCTCGAAGCGCACCGGCCGAACTTCAGCTTCGAGTTCTTCCCGCCCAAGGACGACGACGGAGTGGCCGCGCTGTTCGCCACCATCGCGGCGCTCCGCGAGCTGGAGCCGGGTTTCGTCTCGGTCACCTGCGGGGCGGGCGGCAGCACCCGGACGCGGACGCTCGAGCTGGTGGAGCGCATCCATCGCGAGCTGGAGATCACACCGGTCGCCCACGTGACCTGCGCGGGCAGCAGCCGGGCCGAGCTGCACGACATCCTGCGGCGGTTGGTCGACGGCGGGATCGACAACGTGCTCGCGCTCCGCGGCGATCCCCCGCGGGGACAGGGCACCTTCGTCCCCGAGCCCGGCGGGTTGGCCCACGGGTCGGACCTGGTCGCGCTCATAGCGGAGTCGTACAGCCTCTGCATCGGGGCGGCCTGCTACCCGGAGACCCACCTGGAGTCCACCTCCCTCGCCGACGAGCTGCGCTGGACCCGGGAGAAGGTGGACCGGGGAGCCTCGTACCTGATCACCCAGCTGTTCTTCGACAACCGGGCGTACTTCGACTACGTGACCGCCGCCCGCGCCGCGGGGATCACCGTCCCGATCATCCCGGGGATCATCCCGATCACCAGCGTGGGCCAGATCCACGGCTTCATCGCCAAGCTGCAGGCCAAGATCCCGGAGAAGCTGCTGGCGGCTTTCGAGAACCGGCGCGATGATCCGCAGGCGGTGCTGGAGCTGGGCGTCGCCTGGTCGACGCTGCAGTGCAGCGAGCTGCTCCGCGCCGGTGCGCCGGGCATCCACTTCTACACGATGAACCGCTCCGCCGCGACGCGCGCGATCCTCTCGGCACTGCTTGCCGCGCGACCGTGGGAGCTCCCGAGCTGATCTCTCCCCACTGGGGAAGTGGGCGGTGGGGGAGCCGTCAGGCGCCCACCGTCAGCTGGGGACTCCCCCGGTGGCCATGCTGACTAGAGGAGGCCGGGCTTGCCGGCGCGCCAGCGCTCGTACTCGGTCGAGAGCAAATCGACGTGCTCGCGCTCCTCGGCGGCGAGCTCACGGTACAGCTGCTTCTCCGCCGAGCCATCGGGGACCGCGACGCTCCGCTCCTGGAAGAAGTCGACGGCGCGCTCCTCCAGATCGATGGCGATCTGGAACAGCGAGGCGGGGTCCTCGGGACGGGCTTCCACGTCGCTGTACAGGGAGAGGACCTCGATGCTCGGCGCCTCGGAGGGCGCCGGGACCGCGGCGTGGTAGCGGCGGGAGAGCGTCGCCATGTGCTCCTCCTCCATCACCGCGAAGCGGCCGAACAGCGCCTTGACGGTGGGGTCGGAGGACTCGGCCGCCGCCCGCTCATAGAAGGCCCGGCCACCCAGCTCCATCTCGAAGGCGGTGCGCACCGCGGTGAGCGACGCCGGGTCCTCCACCGAACGCTCCCCCACCATCTCGAGCCTGCCGCCGCAGTGCGGGCAGGCACCGTAGGGGAAGGCGAAGCCCTCGCTGACCTTGGCGCACACGGTGCAGTGCCACTGCATCGTGCGATCCGCACAGCAGATGTAGCTCTCCTCGCCATCCAGGGGGCGGTGGCACCTCGGGCAGAGGACGGTGGCCGCGCCAGACTGGCCCAGGGGCGCCGCCGGGAAGGTCCCGGGAACGAAAGCAGCGATGTCCTGGACGGTGATCGGCCACTTCCGCTTGCCGCTCTGGAGGTAGGCGGCGATGGCTTTGGCTGCCCGCCGTCCCGCCCCCATGGCCAGGATCACGGTCGCGCCGCCGGTGACGATGTCGCCGCCAGCGAAGACCCCCCGCAGGTTGGTCGTCTGGGTCTCCTCGTCGGCGACGATGTAGCCCCGCGGGGTCAGCCCGAGGCCCGGCGTCGACTGCCCGATGATCGGATTGGCGTTGGTCCCGAGCGCGTAGATGACCGTGTCGCAGTCGAGGTCGACGAACTCGTCGAGGGCGACCGGGGCACGCCGTCCGCGCTCGTCGGGATCGCCCAGCCGCATCCTCTGGACCCGCATGCCGTAAACAGTGCCATCGGCGTCGACCCTGATCTCCGCCGGGGCGTGCAGGAAGCGGAAGTCGATGCCCTCTTCCTTGGCGTGACGCAGCTCCTCGACCCGAGCCGGCGCCTCCGCCTCGGAGCGCCGGTAGACGCAGCGCACCGTCGGTACCCCGAGGCGTTTGGCGACCCTCAGGCAATCCATCGCCGTGTTGCCGGCGCCGATCACCACGACGCTCGTGCCCAGGCTGATCGGGGTTCCCCGGTAGGGGAACTCGTCACCGCCCATGAGGTTGACCCGGGTCAGAAACTCGTTGGCCGAGTAGACCCGCCCCGCGAACTCGCCGGGGATGCCGAGGAAGGACGGCGCGCCGGCGCCGGCGGCCACGAAGACGGCGTCGAAACCCTTGTCGCCGAGCAGCTGGGGGATGGTGAAGGTCTTTCCGATCACCTTGTTGGTCTCGAACCTGACGCCTGCGTCGCGCAGCCGCTGAACCTCGCGCCCGATGACCTCGCGGGGCAACCGGAAGGCCGGGATGCCGTACTGGAGGACCCCGCCGACCACGTGCAGCGCCTCGTAGACGGTCACGTCAGCACCGAAGCGGGCCAGGTCGGCGGCCGCGCCCAGGCCGCCCGGACCCGAGCCGACGATCGCCACCGTGCCCAGCTGGCCCGCAAACGGCGGCGGAGCGGCCTTGGGCGGCCGGGCGTTGTCGCCGATGTAGCGTTCCAGCCGTCCGATCGCCACCGGCTCCACCCGGCGCGAGATCACGCACTGCGACTCGCATTGCGACTCCTGAGGACAGACCCGTCCGCAGATCGACGGGAAGATGCTGGACTCGTAGATCGTGTCGATGGCGGCGTCGATGTCGCGGAGCAGCAGGTGGCGGATGAAGCGAGGGATGTCGATGGCCACCGGGCAACCTGAGATGCAGGTCGGCTTGCGGCACTGGATGCAGCGCTCAGCCTCCTGGAAGGCGTCCTCCATGGAGTAACCGAGGTTGACCTCTTTGAAGTTGGTGACCCGCTCCGCCGGGCCACGCTCCGGCATCCGGTGCTGCCGGGGGGCCAGCTCGGAGATCTTCTTGTAGGTCCTCCGACCCTCGACGACCAGCTTCCGCTCGATGTTGCAGAGGTGGGCAAAGTCCTCGTTGGCCCGCGTCTCCTCGTCCTGGAAGCGCTTCTGCCGGGCATTCAGCTCGGTGAAGTCCACCTGATGGCCATCGAAATCGGGGCCGTCGACGCAGACGAACTTGACCTCCCCAGCCACCGTGACCCGGCAGGAGCCGCACATGCCGGTGCCGTCGACCATGATGGTGTTGAGCGACACCTTGGTGGTGACTCCAAAGGGACGCGTGGTCTCGACGCAGGCGCTCATCATCGGCAGCGGACCGATGGCGACGACCAGGTCGGGCCGGTCGGTGACCAGCACCTCGCGAAGCGCCTCGGTGACCAGACCAGGACGGCCATGGCTGGCGTCGTCGGTGCACACGATCAGCTCGTCGCTCTCAGCTCGGAACCGCTCTTCCCAGAACACCCGGTCGCGGGAGCGGAAGCCCATGATCCCGGTGGTGCGATTGCCGGCCGCCTTGAAGGCCCGGAGCTGCGGGTAGATCGCCGCCACTCCGAGACCGCCTCCCACCACCGCCACGTGACCAACCTTCTCAATGAGCTGGGGCAGGCCGAGCGGACCCACGAAGTCGTGGAAGCTGTCCCCCTCCCGGTAGTTGTCGCGCATCTCCCGGGTCGTCTTGCCCAGCGCCTGGACGACGATGGTGACGACGCCGCTCTCGCGGTCGAAGTCGGCGATCGTCAGCGGGATGCGCTCACCGCCCTCGTACAACCGGGCCATGATGAAATGCCCCGGCTTCGCGGCGCGGGCGATGTCGGGCGCCAGGACATCCCAGCGAAACGACGTCTCCGAGAAGAGCTCGCGGCGAACGATGGGGTACATGCTCGCCTCAGCGACGGCCGTCGCCGCGACCTGGCCTGGTCACCGCCACCATCTGCTTGGCCCTCCCGCCATGGTCGTGACCGGGGTTCCAGCGATCGGCTCGGTCGCGGCCCGAACCGTCATCCCGACCGAGTCACCCCGGGGGAACCCTCGATCCCGGGATGCCGGTGCGCCGAGGCCTGGGCAGCTCCGAGCACCGGCTGGTGAGGCTGTATTCAGGTGCGGGAGCTGGGCGGTGGACGCCGGGCCGGACCGGAGCCTCGGACCCTCCACCGTGCAGGTCCCGGGAGTGCAGCTTACGCTCCTCGCCCAGCAAATGTCCAGATGATAGACGATCCGTCCATTATATGGACTTCAGTCATCCAAACGCTGCTTCTCCCTTACCTCGCCGGGCTTCAGGTCGAGAGCCCAGAGAAGCTGCTGGACGCCTTCGAGAACCGGCGAGATGACCCGCAGGGCGGTGCTGGAGCTGGGCGTCGCCTGGTCGACGTGCAATGCAGCGAGCTGCGCCGCGCCGGTGCGCCGGGCATCCACTTCTTCACGGTGAACCGCTCTGCCGCGACGCGAGCGATCCTCCCGGATCTGATTGGCGCTCGACCCTGGGCACGTGCCGACTGAACTCACCGCGGGACGGTGGCGCCTCCCCCGAGTCGACCGGGAGCTCAACCCTGCTCCGTGAGCCGCCTACCGGCTGTCGCTGCCCGCCAGGGCGGAGCGGCGGCGCCAGAGCAGCAGAAGGGCCCCCACGGCGGCGAGCACCATGCCGAGGAGATTCCACTGCCACCACGGGCCGCCCGGGGCGCCCGTGTCCGGCACCTGCGCGGCGTGGGCCGCGGTCACGGTGAGATCGGCGCTGTCGGCGGCGGGCGCGGCTTGATCGCCGGGATCGGCGAGCGCAGCGTTGGTGACCAGGGTCCCCGATGCGGTCTCCGCCACCTGCACCGTCCACGTGACCATGCCGAGCGAGGTACCGGGAGTGAGGGGTACGGCCGCGGTCGAGGTGCAGCTCAGCTCCGCACCCTCGTCGCCGACGCGGCAGCGCCACGCGGACGGGGCATCCTGGGTGAAGGTCTCACCGGCCGGCAGCTCCACGGTGAGGGTCGGGTCCTCATAGGCAGGGCCACCCGTGGTCGCGAGGGCGGCGGAAGTGTCCAGGGTGTAGCTGCCGCCGGCCTGAACCGAGGTGGGGGGGCCGGACACCGAGACCTCGAACTCCGGGTCCGGGGTCACCGCGAAGCTGGTGAGAGCTGTGGAGCCCAGGTAGTTGCCGTCACCCGAATACGTGGCCGTCACCGACGGGTAGCTCGCGACGGGAAGCTTGCCGGTGGTGCACGACGCCGAGCCGGCGTGGAGCCGGTTGGTGGCGCAGAGGGGGTTGCCGTCCTGGTCGGTGAAGCTCAGCGTCCCGGTGGCATCGGCCGGCAGCCCGCTCGCCGCGAGGGTGACGGTGTTGCCGAAGCTCGTGCTGACGGGGTCGGGCGACGCCGTGAGGGAGGTGGCCGCCTGGGTGACGGTGAAGTCGGTGGTCGCCGAGGAGCCCAGGTGGTTGGCGTCACCCGGGTAGGTGGCCGTCACCGGGGAGTAGGTGCCGGCGGGAAGCACAACGGTGGCACAGGCTGCCGAGCCATCGGTGATCGGCCCGGTGGTGCACAGTGCGTTGCCATCCTGGTCGGTGAAGCTCACCGTCCCGGTGGCGTCGCCGGGCAGTCCGCTCGCCGAGAGGCTGACGGTGCTGCCGTGGGGGGTGCTGCCGGGGTCGGCCGACGCCGTGACGGAGGTGGCCGCCTGGGTGACGGCGAACTCCGTGGCTGCCGTGGAACCCAGGTAGTTGTCGTCACCCGAGTACGTGGCCGTGACCGACGGGTAGCTCCCGGCGGGAAGCACAGCGGTCGCGCACGACGCTGAGCCGGCGTTGAGCGAGTCGGTGGTGCAGAGTGCGTTGCCGTCCTGGTCGGTGAAGCTCACCGTGCCGCTGGCATCGGCGGCCAGCCCGCTCACCGAGAGCGTGACCGCATCGCCGTACGGGGTGCTGGCGGGATCCGCCGAGGCCGCGAACGACGTGGCCGCGCGGGTGACGGCGAACGCCGTGGTCGCGGTGGAACCGAGGTAGTTGGCGTCACCCGAGTAGGTGGCCGTCACCGGTGAGAAGGCACCCGCAGGAAGCTCAGCGGTGGTGCAGGCTGCCGCCCCGGCGCTGACCTGACCGCTGGTGCAGAGCGCATTGCCGTTCTGGTCGGTGAAGCCCACCGTCCCGGTCGCGTCGGCGGGCAGCCCGCCCACCGAGAGGGTGACGGTGTCGCCATGGGTGGTGCTGGTGGGATTGGCCGCCGCTGTCAAGGAGATGGCCGCCCGGGTGATGGTGAATGCCGTGGTCGCCGTGGAGCCCAGGTAGTTGCCGTCACCTGAGTAGGCGGCCGTCACCGAGGGGAAACCGCCGGCGGGAAGCTCCGCGGTGGTGCAGGATGCCGCCCCGGCGCTGACCTGTGGGGTGGTGCACAGCCCATCGCCGTGCTGGTCGGTGAAGTTCACCGTCCCGGTCGCGCGGGCCGGGAGCCCGCTCGCGGAGAGCGTGACGGTGTTGCCGTACGAGGTGCTGGTTGGGCCGGCCGAGGCGGTGAACGACGTCGCCGCCTGGATGACGGTGAACTGCGTGGTCGCCGTGGAGCCCAGATAGTTGCTGTCACCCGAATACGTGGCGGTCACGGAGGGGTGGCTCCCACCGGGCAGTTCCGCGGTGGTGCAGGAGGCCGCCCCGGCGCTGACCTGCCCGGTAGCGCACAGCACGTTTCCAAGCTGGTCGGTGAAGGTCACGATCCCGGTGGAGTCGGCCGGCAGCCCGCTCGCAGAGAGGGCAACGGTGTTGCCGTACGTGGTGCTGGTGGGGTCGGCCGATGCGCTGAACGACGTGAGCGCCTTGATGATGGTGAACGCCGTGGTGGCCATGGAGCCCAGGTAGTTGGGGTCACCCGAGTACGTGGCCGTGAGGGAGGAGTAATCGAGAGCGGGAAGCCTCGGGGTGGCGCACGAGGCCGCCCCGGCGCTCACCTGCCCGGTGGCGCACAGCACCACGCCGTTCTGCATGGTGAAGGTCACCGTGCCGGTGGCGTCGCCCGGCAGCCCGCTCGCCGACAGCTCGACGATGCTGCCGAAGCGGGTGGCGGCGGGGTCGGCCGACGCCGTGAAGGAGGTGATGGCCTGGGTGACGATGAACTCGGTGGTCGCCGTCGAACCCAGGAAGTTGGCATCGCCCGAATACGTGGCATTCACCTGCGAGTAGTCGGCGGCCGGAAGCCTCGCCGTGGTGCAGGAGGCGGAGCCGTGACTTATCTGCCCAGAGGCGCAGAAGAGGGTGCCGTCCTGGTTGGCGAAGCTCACCGTCCCGGTGGCATCGCTGGGCAGGTCGCTCGCCGAGAGGGTGACGGTGTTGCCGTACGTGGTGCTGATGGGGGCGGCCGACGCCGAGAAGGAGGTGGCCGCCTGGACGATGGTGAATGTGACAGCGGCCGTCCCCTGATAGTCGCCATCACCCGAGTACGTGGCCGTCACGTTGTAGGTGCCGGCGGCGATCATCCCGGCAGAGCAGAAGGCGCTGCCGGCGCTGGCCGGTGCCTGGCAGAGCTGGGTCCCCGTTGGGACCGGCGATCCCGACCCCGCCACGAAGGAGACCGTGCCGACCACACCAGGTGGTGAGTAGGGCGCACCCAGGGTGACAGAGCCGCCGTAGATGGGATCGGCCGGGCTGGCGGTGGCGATCATGGAGAGCGGCGACGGCGCGATGGTGAAGCCGGCGGTCTCCGTGGAGCCGCCGTGGGTCGTGTCGCCCGAGTAGGTGGCGGTCACGCCGTAGTCGCCGGCGCCGAGGATCCCCGCGGCGCAGGAGCCACCGCCCGCGCTGACGGTCGCAACGCAGAGCGTCCCCTGGCTTGCCATGAAGATCACCGTGCCGGTGGCTCCGCTCGGGAATCCTCCGGCGGAGAGGGTGACGGCACTGCCGTACACCTGCCCCGGGGCCACGTCGGAGCCCGCAGTGAAGGAGGTTGCCTGCAGCACGGTGAAGTTCGTGCCGATCTGCGCGCTCTCGTAGTTGGTGTCGCCCGTGTAGTAGGCAACGAGGTAGCCGTTGCCCGGTGGAAGAAGCGATGCCGCGGGAACCTCTGCGGTGCAGCTGGCGGTTCCATTCGACACCGGTGCGTCCCTGCAGAGGACGTTGCTCCCGAGTATGAACTCGACACCCCCGGTGGCGGCCGCCGGAAGTGAGCCGGCCGCGAGAGTGATCTGCTGCCCCGCCGAGCCCCTGGTCGGGTTCACCGTCAGGCTGATGCTGGGGTACACCTGCTGGATGGTGAGGTCGAGGTTCTCGTCGGCGGCGAGGTAGTTCCCGTCCCCCGAGTACCTCGCATCAATGACGTAGCCGCCGGCGGTCAGATCCGTCGTCGGTGTGCAGGCGGCGCTGCCGTCGGAGACCGTGGCCGTGCACAGCGTGGCGCCGTCCTCGAGGAACGTCACGGTGCCGGTGGCGGCGGTGGGGAAGTAGTCGGCCTCGAGGCTGAACGGCTGACCGTAGAGGGGCGCTCCCGGGACAGGCGTGGCGATGAAGGTCGCGGTTGCCGTGTCGACGAAGAAGTTGACGTTGTTGGTGTCCGCACGATAGTTGGTGCCGCCCGGGTAGGTGACGGCGAGATCGTAGTTTCCCGCGGGGAGAGTGGGCAGACTGCACCCACCGGACGAGGTGCTGAACTGGCACAGCTGCTGACCCCCCGCAACGTTGGTGACGGTGATGGATCCGGGAGGAAGCCCGGGGAGGGCATCACCCTCCCCGTCGGAGAGACTGACGTACACCCGCGGTGAGCGCGGGTAGGTCGTCTCGGCCGGCAGGACGGTCGCATTCAGCTGGGTCTGCACCTGATAGATGACGACCGGGGTGGTCAACTGCGCAGCCGCGTAGTAGGAGTCTCCGGAGAAGATCGCGGTGACCATGTAGCTGCCCGCCGGGGGGGTGCCGGCACAGTTCGCGGAGTTGTAGCCCGCGGTGGCGGTGCAGATGATCGTGGAGCCGGCCTCGAAGGTGACCGTGCCGCTCTCGTCAGCCGGCGCGCCTTGGTCCTCCCCGTAGCTGAAGATGGTGGTGAAGGTGACGGCGTCACCATAGGTGTCGCCAAACTCGGCACTGTTGCTCACGGTCCAGTCGGGCACGAGCTTCTGAAGGGTGAAGCCGAACATCGCCGAAGCCGTGTGGTAGGTGGCATCGCCCGTGAAGGTGGCGGTGACGTCGTAGGTGGTACCCGGGAGCTTGAGCCAGTAGGTCGCCATGCCCACGATGCAGCTCCGCCCCGTGTCTGCGAAGCAGAGCAGGTCGCCGAACTGGTCGGTGAAGGTCACCACAGTGTCGTCCGGCGCGGCCGACACCGCGGCCCCCAGCGTGATGGTGTCGGTGACGGTCGGGTTGGCCGGGCTCTCCCAGGGCGAGATGGTCACGGGCGTGGCCCCGGTGGTGACGGTGACGTGCAGGGTGTTCTCGGAGACATAGTCGGTGGCACCCATGAAGTACCCCTGGACGTCGACGCTCCCGCTGATCCCCGGCGCAGCCACCTGACCCGAGCAGCTCGCTCCACCATCGGTCACGTCGCTGGTGCAGATGGGATACTCGTAGCTGCCCTCGGGGATGGTGTACTGGAACTGCACCATCTCGTTGGACCCCGTGGGGAGGCCGGTGGCCGTCAGGCTGATCGAGCCCCCGAAGAGGAGCGTGGTCGGTCCCCCGGAGATGGTGAAGGGCCCGGTGTCGGCCAGGGCGGTGTGGGGCGCCGTCACCGCCATCCCCGCGAGGCAGAACCCGGTCACCAGCACGAGGAGACGGCGAACGTGAGAGGCAGGCGCATCGGTCACGGATGATGAATCTGCCTCATGCGGCGCATGCTCGAGCAGGCCCAGCGTTGCTTCGTCATACCCCTGAGACAGGTTGCAAACCCCCGACCGTCGCTGGACCCACTGCGCCGTACCCGATGGGGCGAATCCTTGAGGGCCCTTCGGCCCTATCCCGGGGTGGAGGCGCTGGTAGGCCTCGAACTCGGTGGCCGGACACCCTCAACCAGCGCAGCCGGTCACCCGTCGCGCCGCGCTCAGTGGGCGAACGTCGACAGCAGCGCGCTGCTCACCTGGGACGGCAAGCCCGGGGTGCCGCCCACGGCCGGTGCGGCGGTGTCCTCCAGGTCGACATAACCGAAGGTCGGATGGGCGAAGTCGAGCGCGCTGCGCAGCACGCTGAGAGCCGAGAGCTGCCCGGGGATGGCGGTGATGGCTCCCGGAGTGGTGAGGTCACCGAGGACAGCCTCCCATCCGGCGCTGGTCCAGAGCGCGAAGGTCCCGGTCTGGTCCCATTCGTAGGCCACCACGTGCACGCCGAAGACCGAAGGGAAGCGCGAGGCGGCGGAGCCCAGGACGCTCATCAGCTGCGATGACACGGCGGTCTGCTGCGAGGTGGGACGGAGGTCGACGAGGAGCGGGACGCTGCCGAGGCTCGCCGCCTGGGACGGGGTCAGCCGCAGGCTCGCGCCCTGCGCGGCCAGCGCGTACTCGGCACCGCCGCGGAACACGCGCGCCATCGGCGCCCACTCCGTGACGGCGATCCGGACGCTGGCGGGGAGTGCCGTGGTCACCTTCACCGACTCGACCCAGGGCAGGGATCGAACCCGTGCGGCGACTGCGTCCCCGTTCAGGATGAAGATGCTCTGCGACACGTCGGCGGCCTTGACGACCTGGGCGCTGTCGAGCAGCCGGGTGCCGGTGACCTTGACCGAGGTCACCTTGAAGATCGGAGCCCAGAGCGCCCCGGCGAGCACCGCCAGCTCGATGGCGAGCACCAGGACCGCGAGCAGCGGGTGGTGCTCCGCACGCTCGCGGGCCGGCTTGGGGAGCTGGGGCGAGCCCTGGCGGCGCCGGACCGTACCGCGCAGCTCGACCTCGGCCGGCACCTCGAAGCGACGGGCGATCACCGGCTGATCCGCGATGGCGGTGGCCACCGCGCGCACCCGGACGCGATGCCGTGTCTCCAGCTCCGGGCTGCCGCCGCCGCGCCGCGGGGCCTCGATCACGCCGGGAGCCTCCCGGAACGGGCCACGGCCGCGTCGACCAGCCCCTGACAGACCTCGGGGAAGGGGATGCCGGCGGCGCGGGCGGCATCGGGGAGGAGGGAGAGCTCGGTGAGACCGGGGATGGCGTTCACCTCGAGCACCCAGGGCAGGCCGCCGCCGTCGACGATGACGTCCACCCGCGAGAGGTCGCGGCAACCCAGGGCGCGATGCGCCCGGAGCGCGGCGTCCTGACAGGCGCGACGCCCCTCCTCGGGGAGGCGGGCGGGGATGACATGGTGGCTCTGACCCGCGGTGTACTTCGCTGCATAGTCGTAGAGGGGACGTTCGGAGATGATCTCGAGGGTCGGAAGGGCCCGGGGGGGATTATCCCCCAGGATTCCCACCGTGACCTCGATCCCGGCGACGAACTTCTCGCAGAGCACCTCGCCGTGGGCCGCGGCGGTCTCCCAGGCGGGGATCAATGCCTCCGCGTCGCGCACCATCGACAGCCCGATCGTCGAACCGCCGTACCGGGGCTTGACCACGAGCGGGTAGCCGAGCTCGGCGGCGGCGCCCGCCATGGCCGGTCCGATCTCGTCGGGAGAGGCGGGCGCGGCGGGGAGCGTCCGCCAGGCGGGGGTGGCGATCCCCTCGGCGGTGAAGAGTCGCTTGGCGGCGACCTTGTCGAAGCAGAGGGCGGTGGCGAGCAGGCCGCTGCCGGTGTACGGCAGGCCGAGCAGCTCGCACACCCCCTGGACGGTGCCGTCCTCACCGAATCGGCCGTGGACGGCGATGAAGACGCAATCGAAGCCGCCCGCCTCGAGCGCCGGCCAGAGCTCGGCATCGACCTCCAGGATCGTGCACTGATGTCCCCGCGACCGCAGCGCGACCGCGACCTGGGACGCGGAGCTGCGCGAGACGTCGACCTCGGCACTCGGGCCGCCGCAGACCACGGCGATACGAAGGGTCACCGTGACGCCGCCGTCGGGCCGCTGGGACGCATCGTCTTCGGAGGGACCGGCGTCGGACAGCTCTGCTGTCCGCGCCTCGTGCTCGGCGCGATTGCAGCTCGCGCCTGCGCAAGCCCTCCTGCAACGACGTGCCCCATCGGCCCTTCGCTCACCACGTCCATCCGAACTTCCCCCATCATCCGTCCTTCCTCGGCGCCGGCTCGCCGAGCACGGCGATCTCCGGCACCAGGTGAACGCCGAACTGCTGCGCGACGGTTCGCTGGATCAGGTCGCAGAGCTCGAGCACGTCGGCGGCGGTGGCGCCCCCGGCGTTGACCACGAAGTTGGCGTGCTTCAGGGAGACCTCGGCGCCTCCGACCCGCGCCCCCTTCAGCCCGGCGGCGTCGATCAGCCGGCCGGCGTGGTCGCCCGGAGGGTTGGTGAACATGCTGCCCAGGCTCCGCTCGCTGTACGGCTGGGTCGCCCGGCGCTCGGTCTGGATGGCATCGGTCAGCGCCCGCACCACGACGGCGAGATCGGCGTGGACCCGCAGGCGCGCGGCGACCACGACATGGCCGGCGAGGTCGTGCTTGAAACGCGAGTCGCGGTACGCGAAGGCCAGGTCGGATGCCGCGTAGGTGTGCCGGGAGCCGTCGGGCGCGAGCGCGTCGCACGTGAGCAGCACGTCCTTGATCTCGGTGCCGAAGGCGCCGGCATTGCCCCGCACCGAGGCGCCGCAGGTTCCGGGGACGCCGATGGCGAACTCCAGGCCACCCAGCCCGCGCGCCGCGCAGTCGAGCGCCGCCCGCGGCATCATCGCCCCGCCCGGGAGCTCGACGATGTCGTCGGACAGCACTTTCATCCGGTCGCGGGGCAGCTCGACGACCAGGCCACGGATGCCGCCGTCCAGGACCAGGCTGTTGCTCCCGGCACCGATGACGGTGAGGGGCACCCCGCTCTCGTGGCAGCGGCGCATCACCTCGGCGAGTTGGGGGGTGTCGCGCACCTTGAGGTACCAATCCGCCGGGCCCCCGATCCCGTACTGGCTGTGGCGGTCGAGAGGCTCGCCGCGCCGGACCCCCGGCAGGGTGGCGAGCCACTCCTCATCCACGCTCCGCCCCCGATCCGTGCTCCCCCCCGGGTCCCGGCTCCGCCACCACCGCCCGCTCCGACAGCCCGGCGTGGATGCGGCGGGCGATCTTGTCGAAGCCGCCCAGGGAGAGGACCAGCACGACGTCGCCCGGGCGCGCCAGCCCGAGCACCAACTCCACCCCCTCGTCGCTGCCCCCGACCAGGTGCACCTCCCGGCCCCCGATCCGGGCGGCGACATCGGTGGACGAGACGGTCGCCGCCTGGCCGCGCTCCCGGGCCGCCTCGATGGGACCGAGAACCACGACGTCGGCCTCCTCGAAGCTCCGCCGGTAGTCCTCGAGCAGGGTGAGGGTGCGCGAGTAGGTGTGAGGAGTGTGGACGGCGATGATCCGCGCTCCGCCGTAGCGGGCCCGGGCGGCGTTGATGGCGGCCCAGACCTCGGTGGGGTGATGGGCGTAGTCGTCGATCACGGTCACCCCGCCGGCCGTCCCCAGGATCTCGAAGCGGCGGGCCGGCCCGCGGAAGTCCGCGCAGGCCGCGACGCATGCCTCGATCGGAGCACCGGCGAACGTGGCGAGAGCCAGCGCTGCGGTGGCGTTGAGCGCATTGTGCCGGCCGGGAAAGGTGAGGGCCACCTCCGGGATCGCCCGCTCGCGGCAGTCGACGCGGAAGCGCTGCACCGAGCCGTCGTCGTCGAGGCGCGTCACCCGCCAGTCAGCCCCCTCGCCCTCCCCATAGACGGCGACCGGGCAGGAGGCGTGGGCACGAAGCTCCAGCGCAGCCGGATCGTCGCCGCAGAGCACCAGCAGGCCCGCGGCGGGCATGGTCTCCGCGAGCTGGACAAAGGGCATCCGGTACGCCTCGGGCGAGGGGTACACGTCGGGGTGGTCCCACTCCAGGCGGGTCACGCAGGCCGCCTCGGGGCGCATGTGGAGAAACTTGGGGCGCGGGTCCCAGGGCGCGGTGGTGTACTCGTCGCCCTCGAAGACGAACGGACCGGTGCCGAGCCGGGCGCTCCCGCCGACGTCGAGGGAGGTCGAGCCGAGCCGGAAACCGGGGTCCATCCCGCAGCGCGCGAGCATGTGGATGAGCAGGGCTGAGGTGGTCGTCTTGCCGTGGGTGCCGCAGACCGAGAGGCGGAGCCTCGAGCCGGTCAGGGAGACGAAGAACTCGACCTCGCTGCTGAGCGGAAGCCCCCGACGCTTGGCCTCCAGCCACTCCTCGTTGAGGGGGCGCACCTGATTGCCCACGACCACCAGGTCGGGGACCCCCCAGCGGTTGAGGTTGCGCGGGTCGTGCCCGTTCTCCCACTGGATGCCCGCCGCGGTGACGATGTCCGAGACCGGCGGGTAGGCGTGGTCGTCGCTGCCGGTGACCCGGTCGCCCATCTGCTGGGCGAGGATGGCGGCGCCGCTCACCGCATAGCCGCAGATCCCCAGGAAGTGAACGTGGCGGGGGTGCCCGGTGCCGGCGGGCGGCGGGGCGGTCGGCTCAGGCGGCACGGGGGGCCCCCCGGGCGCGTCCGGTGCCCGCCAGACGCCGGACGATCGCCGCCACGTTGGCGGTCGCCTCGGGCCGGCCCATGGATCGGCTCCTCTCGGCCATCTCCCGCCATCGGCCGGGATCGCCCAGGACCTCCTCCAGGACCCCGCGCAGGCGCTCCCCGTCGCACTCGGCGTCGGTCAGGAGCAGGGCCGCACCGGCGTCGACGTAGGGGGCCGCATTGTGCCGCTGGTGGTCCCCGGCGTGAGGGTAGGGGACGAGGATCATGGGGCGCCCGAGAGCGCTCACCTCGGCGAGGGACGAGCCCCCGGCGCGCATCAGCACGAGGTCGGCGGCGGCCACTCGGGCGGCGGCGTCGCCGTAGAAGGCGGCCACCTCCCAGCGGCGCTGCAATGCGGGGTCCAGCGCGGCGCGGACGGCGACCACCTCGGCCTCGTCGAGCTGGCCGCACTGGTGGGTGATCTCCAGCTCCGGGTGGTCACGGAGGAGGCGGGGAGCGCAGTCGCAGAGCGCCCGGTTGATCCGCCGCGCCCCCTGCGAGCCGCCCCAGGCCAGCAGCCGCCGGGGGCGGTCGCCGAGGGGGGGTGCCCCGTCGCGGAACTCCTTCCGGATCGGGTTGCCGGTCACCTCCGCCGCCCGCCCGTGAAGCAACCGGGCGGTCCCGGGGAAGGAGACCGCGACGGCGTCGGCGCGGCGCGCCAGGAAGCGGGTGGCCCGGCCGGGGAGCGCATTCTGCTCGAGGAGGAGGACGGGCACGCGCTCGCGTCGGGCGGCGAGCACCACCGGCACCGAGACGTAGCCCGCGGTCCCGACCACGACATCGGGCCCGAAGCGTCGGATGAGGTGACGCGCCTCCCTCACCGACCGGGTCAGGCGCAGCGCAAAGACGGCGACCGTCGCCGGGTGGGCAAAGTCGAGGCCGCGGATCTCCAGGGTCTCGAGGGGGATGCCGGTGCGCTCGACAAGCGCCTCGGCAACCCCGCCCCGCCGGCCGACCAGGAGCACAGCGCCCTCCGGGTCAGCGGCGCGCAACTCGTCTGCGACCGCCAGCGCCGGGATCAGGTGCCCTCCCGTCCCGCCCCCGGCGATCAACGTTCGCACGACTGAGAGCCCCCTGACGCTCCACCCCGGAGAAGCTGCGCTTCTCCGGAGACGCCTGGCGCCGGCCCTGCGCCGACACGTTGCAGAGTATCCCCACCGCGGCCAGGTTCATCACCAGGGCGGTGCCCCCGTAGCTGATGAAGGGGAGCGGGATGCCGGTGGTCGGGATCAGGGCGGTCACCGCGGCGACGTTGACGAAGGTCTGGATGCAGATCCAGGCGGTGATCCCGCCGGAGAGCAGCGTGCCGAAGCGATCGGGAGCCCGCAGCGACGCCCGGATCCCTCGCCAGGCGAGGAAGGTGAAGGCCACCACCACCGCCGCCGTCCCGATCAGGCCCAGCTCCTCGCCGATGATCGCGAAGATGAAGTCGGTGTGGGCCTCGGGAAGCCAGGCGTACTTCAGGATGGAGTTGCCCAGTCCGACCCCGGTGAGGCCGCCCCGCCCCAGCCCGAAGAGGGCCTGGGTGCCCTGCCAGCAGGTGCTCAGCGAGGCATCGGTCACCGACTGGCCAAAGCAGGTGATCCGGTTGAGCCGGTAGGGCTCGGCGATGACGGTCAGCCAGCCGACACCCCCGCCGACGACCAGCAGGGTGATCAGGTGCCGGTAGCGGGCACCGGCCAGGAAGAGCAGGACGCCCCCGACCGCGGCGATCACGATGGTGCTCCCCAGGTCCTTCTCGGCGAGGATCAGGGCGACCGGGATGATGAGCAGGATGACGTAGTCGCGAATCCCCCGCCAGCTCCGGACCAGGGTGCCCCGATCGCTCAGCCACCGGCCCAGCACGATGATCACGGTGAGCGCCGCCACCGCCGACGGCTGGAGCTCGATGACCCCGAGGTCGAACCAGCGCCGGGCTCCATTGACCTGCTTGCCGATGTGGGGCACCAGCACGGCGAGCAGCATCAGGACGGTGATCAGGCCGATGACGCGGGAGAAGCGAAGGAGGTGGTGATAGTCGAGCCGGGCGAGCACCAGCATCCCGGCCAGGCCCACCACCATGTAGGCGACCTGGCGCTCGAAGAAGTAGCTGGGGTTGCCGGTCTGCTGGTAGGCGAGCACCTCGGAGGCGCTGTAGACCATCACCAGGCCAAAGGCGCAGACGGCGGCGATGGCGACGTACAGCCATCCATCGACGGCTGCGAGGCCTCGCGCTGCCGGCGTGAGCTCGACCCTGGCTCTGCGGATGGGCAGGTCGAGACTGCGCGTCGGGGACGTCTGGACGGCCATGCGGCTCCTGCGGTGCGATGACGTGGGGGGGACGGTTGCGGGAATCAGGCCAGGCGGACATTGTTACGCACGCGGCGGCTTTGTGGCGAAGCATTGCGACAGTGCTGCGCTCTCGACGGCCGGCCAGGGTCACGCGACGACGTGCACCGTCAGCAGGGTGAGGGTCAATGCGACCGCGCCCCCGGCCGCGAAGAGCAGCACCAGGCGCTCCTCGCGCATGCCCATCTTCTCGAAGTGATGGTGGAGCGGACTGGCTCGGAACACCCGGCGCTGAAAGCGGGTGATGGCGGTGACGTTGACGATGACGCTGGCCGTCTCGACCGCGAAGACGACGCCGAGCAGGGGCAGCAGCCAGAGCAGATGGGCCTCGACGCAGATCGCGGTCAGGGCCGCTCCGAGGCCAAGGGCCCCGGTATCGCCCATGAAGATCCGGGCGGGGTGCCAGTTGTAGAGGAGGAAGGCGGCGATGGTGCCGAGGAGGGCGGCGGCGAGCACGGCGGCGCTCCCGGCCCCCAGCCAGAGCGAGGCGACGAGGGCGCCGACCAGGGCGATGGCGACACAGCTCCCGGCCAGGCCGTCCACGCCGTCGGTGAGGTTGACCGCGTTGGTGGTGGCCACCACGGCGATGGCGGAGAGCGGCACGATCGCCCAGCCGAGCTTGACCATCCCGGCCAGGGGGAGGGCCTGAGCGGTGGCGCCGGCGGCGTGGAGGCCGAATCCGACCGCGACCCCGACCACGATCTGAAGCACCAGCTTCTGGCGGACCCGCAGGCCGAGCGAGCCGAGCCCCCGGACGTTGGCGAGGTCGTCGAGGAATCCCACCGCCGCCCCGCCGACGAGCGCGAAGGCGATCACGAAGCCCGCCTGGGTGCGGTCGGTGGCCAGCCACACCGCCACGGCGATGAGGCAGAAGAGGATGCCACCCATGGTCGGGGTCCCCGCCTTCCCCCGGTGGTTCGAGGGGTTGTACGCCTGCACCATCTGTCCGGCTCCGAGACGGGTCAGGACGGTGATCAGCACCGGATAGAGGGCGACCCCCACGACGAAGCAGACGGCGGCGACGATGATGGCGTGGCTCATGCCAGCAGGCGCCGCACGGCCCGGTCGAGTCCGGTCCCGCGGCTCCCCTTGACCAGGACCACGGTGCCGGGGCGGAGCAGCGGGAGGGCGAGCTCGGCCGCTCGATCCGCGTCAGCGGCCTGGGCGACCGCGACTGCGGGCATCCCGGCGGCGACCGCGGCGGCGGCGACGACCTCGGCCTGCTCTCCGACGGCGATCAGCCGGGTGGCGGCGCCGGCGGCGCGGCGCCCGGCCTCGCGGTGGGCGGAGAGTGTGCGGTCGCCCAACTCCAGCATGTCGCCAATGATGGCGAGCCGCTCGGGGGCCCCGCTGGCCCGAAGCACGTCGAGGGCGGCCACGAGCGAGGTCGGGCTGCTGTTGTAACTGTCGTCGACGATGGTGGAGCCCCGGAGGCCGTCCATCACCTCGCCACGGTGCTCGGCCGGGACGAACTCGCCGATGCGCTGCGCGGCCTCGGCGATGCCGACCCCGAAGCAGGAGGCGACCGCCGCCGCGGCAGCGGCGTCGAGGAGGAGGTGACGCCCCGGGACGCGGAGGCGGATCGGGGCGCGCCCGTCGGGACCGACGAGGACGCCCCGGCTGCCCTCCACACCGTCGGCGGCGACGTCCGCCGCCCGCCAGGCGGCCTCCGAGCCCTCCTCCCCGAACCAGAGGACAGGGGCACGGCTCTGCGCCGCGACCCCCACCACCCGGGGATCGCCGGCGTTGAGGATGGCGGCGCCGTCCGGAGGGAGCGCGGCGAGCAGCTCCGCCTTCGCCTGGGCGATCGCCTCCTCGGAGCCGAGCCGGCCGACATGGGCCTGGCCGACGTTGAGCAGGACACCGTAGGTGGGATGGGTGAAGCCGGCGAGATCGGCGATCTCTCCGGGAGCGGTCATCGCCATCTCGACCACGAGGCGCTCCACGGGCGCGTCCAGCCGGAGCACGTGGAGGGGGATCTGGGTCCAGGTGTTGAGGTTTCCCGGCGTCCTGGCGGTCGGCCGCCCGGCGAGAGCCAGCGCGCACATCTCCTTGGCGGTGGTCTTGCCCACCGAACCGGTCACCCCCACCACGGTGGCCCCGAGCTGGGCGATCCGCCGGGAGCAGGCGGCGCGCAGCGCCGCGGCGGTGTCGGGCACCCGGATGAGCAGGGGCGGAACCTCCAAGCCGGGGCGGAAGCTCTCCCCCACCACCGCGAGGGCGGCGCCCCGGAGGGCGGCATCGGCGACGAAGGCGTGGCCGTCCATCGCCTCTCCGGGCAGGGCGACGAAGCCCGCGCCAGCGGTCACCTTTCGCGAGTCGCTGACCAGGTCGGAGATCTCGAGGCGGGCGCCCGCCGCGGCCTGGAGCCGGCCGCCGAGGAGTTCGGCGAGCGAATCAGCGCGGAGCACCGCCGGATCGTGCCACAGCCGGGGGAAGCGCGGAGAAGGTGGGAGCCCCGGCCGGTGGTGAGGAACCCCGCTCAGGGGGTGAGGTGGTAGTAGTCGATCATCTGCTCGGCCATCTGCCGCCAGACCGGAGCGGCGAGCAGGGAGCCGAAGTCGTCCGCGGCCGGGACCTGCGGCTCGTTGATCACCACCATCATGGTGAACTGCGGGTCGGAGGCGGGCAGGAAGCCGACGAAGGAGACGACGCTCCCGGTCATCTTGCCGTTGATGGGCTCCTGGGCGGTCCCCGTCTTACCCGCCACCTCGCCACTCCAGCCGGGGATGCGGGCGTCGAAGCCCTCGCCGTCGGCGTCGTCGACAACGTGGGTCATCATGGTGGTGAGGGTCGATGCCGTCGCCGGTGAGATCACCTGGCGGGTGGTCGGCACCACCGGGGTGGTGGTCCCGGTGGTGGGATCGATGATGGAGTCGACAGCGTGGGGCTGCACCCACACCCCGTCGTTGGCGACCGCGTTCACGGCGGCGAGCATCTCCACCGGGGTCACCACCACGCTCTGCCCGAAGGACATCTCGCTGTAGTCGAGCATGGAGACAT
>Ga0181529_10002625_pt1 | contig 21259 bp, 9 predicted proteins | sample PEATcosm2014_Bin_36_FD_119763 | JGI IMG/M metagenome (GOLD analysis project Ga0181529, IMG submission 119763) | Peatland microbial communities from MTU Mesocosm Facility, Houghton, MI, USA - PEATcosm2014_Bin10_30_metaG | ecosystem: Environmental > Terrestrial > Soil > Wetlands > Peat | place... | reverse complement strand
GATTGGAAGTCTCCTTCGCCACTGGTTTATCGCGGTGCTGGTGTTTGCCTTTGTTTCTGGCTGTGGGGCCTACATCCTCTGGAAGAAGGCCAAACCCGTATATGAGTCGCATAGCGTGGTCTATGTTTCACCGAAGTTTCCCAAGATGCTGGCCAGCGACAGCGAGGTCGAACTTCCCTATGACTCTTATGTCCAGGATCAGATCCAGACAGTTACGCGGCACGACATAATCGGCGATGCCATATCAAAGCTTCCGTACTCGGTGCGGAAACGGAGTGGTTCAGCTCTGCCCTATGAGATTCAGGTTTTGCAGAATACGCTCGAAGTGAAGAGAATAGGTTCTACTTATGAGATATCCATTGGGCTGAGCGGCCCCTCACCGAATGGCTTGTCCGATATTGTGAATACAGTTACCGAGACGTATGTTGAAAGGATCAAAAACGAGGAGTTTTACGGGCTCGACGATAGGCTGAATACGCTCCATCAGGAAAAGGACAGGCTCCAGAAGGAGATGGACGACCGTCTAGCAGAACAAGCGCAGCTTTTGCAGCAGTTGGGCGTAGCAACGATTTCGTCTTTGCAAAGTGCGGCGAACCCCTATGACTCGACGTTGCAGCAACTGCGTGACCAGTTGGCCACCGCGCGTATGCAACGTCAGGCGGCCGAGGCGCAATTGGCGACTGTGCTGAAAGAGAACGGTTCCGGGGGTACGGTCGTTATGGACGCAAACGCTGATGAAGCAATTGCCGCCGATTCCGGGCTATCTGGCATGAGAAGTGCGTTGAACAACCGTCGGGCCGTGCTGATGCAAGAAATGAACGGCCTACGTACGGATCATCCTGTCTACCAGAAAGACAAGGAAGAATTGGATTCGATTGACGTGGCGATGAACAACTTGAGGGGCAAAGCTGGCGATCACTTGCAGGACAGGCTGCGCCAGGACGTGGCGCGCACACGAATGATTGAGATCCAACTGACAAAGGAATTGGCAGAGAAAACGCATATGGCTACCTCGGCTGCGCCCAAGTTCCAGAGAGCTACGGAACTGGGTCCAGAGATCGACAGCCTCCAAAAAGCGTATAACGCTGTGAACGACCGCATTCGCGACCTCGATCTGGAAAGCAGTTCGCCTGGGTCTATTCATGTGTCCTCGAAAGCGCTCACCCCGCTTGGACCGGAACAGAGCAGACTGCGAATCTTCGTGCTTGCCCTGATTCTGTTTAGTTTGGTCTGCGCCACTGCCGCCCCGGTTGGTATTGATCTTCTGGACGAGAGAATCTATACGACCCAAGACGTCGAGCGTGTGGTTGGCTTTCACCCACTCGGCGTTCTGCTTGACAAGGACGAGTTCCGTCAAGAGGTTGCGGACGAGTATTATTTTCGCCTGGCGGCAGGCATCGATCATGCCGTCCGGGATTCTGGAGCGCGAACCTTCCTGTTTACTTCTCCAACACATGGCTGCGGAACGAGCACCATTGTAAGAGAGCTCAGCAGTAAACTGCGAAGTCTGGATCTGAGAACCTGGACGATCATGGCATCGGCATTTGAAGGAATCGAGAGTGCTCCGAACGACGTTTTCTGGCGCTCCGAACTGCTTCTGCAAAGGCGTAACAAGGCCGATGATATTCATCCCGCCGCGCTTGCCCCTATTTCCGCAATTCGCGACCATGCAGCAAATCGCACGGGACAGGAAGGACCCGCCCCAAATACAGTGGCGCGGGCGCTGCATCACGCTGGCGAACAGTATGATGTGGTTCTTATCGATGCAAATCCACTGCCAATTTCAGCGCATACAGAGTATTTGGCGCGCCTTTCCGATGCAACTGTGATTGTTGTGGAGTCCAGCACAACCACCAAACAGGAACTGGATCGCGCCGCGCGGCTGCTCGAACGTTTGGAGGTGGCCGGCGTAGCTGTGGTTCTAAACAAGATCAACCTTGGCCGAACCGATAGCGCCTTGAAAAAAGAACTCCGAACCTATCTGCGATCATTTCGTGACCGTCGTTCAACTGCCAAACAGGAGACAGAGCACCGAGAATCAGATCGACGAGAAAAGGTTAGCGCCTGAAAGCAAGAAATGATTTTTCAATATGAGCCAGGCAGCGGGAGGGTAACAATGCGGCAATGAGCCCGCAGTCAGCCTATGCGCACATTCGAAGTTCTTCTTGTAATCATGATCGTTGGCGTGACGGTTTGTCTGCTCCTGGGCAGATGGCCGCGATACGGCAGTGTGTTCATCTCTGCGGCTGTGCTGGTTCTGGTAGCGCACACTATTCTTGAGGGAGCACATTGGCAGATGTTTCCCGCATACGCAGCCACAGTCATTCTCTGCCTGGCGGTCTGGAAGCCAGGCGGAAGCCGGATTCGACTTCAAAGATTCGCAGCATGGCTTACGCTGCTGCTCGTTTCGGCGAGTGTCTTGTTCTCGTTCCTCTTACCAATGTTTAGTCTGCCTGAACCCACAGGTCCCTATCCGGTCGGCACATCAAACCTTTACTTGAAAGACTCCAATCGCATCGAAGACGGAGCGCCGGGCGGCGGTTCCGCGCGAGAGCTCATGGTTCAGATTTGGTATCCAGCCCAGCCTTCTAACAATCGCATCGCCCGTTACCGTGAAGCGCGGGAGACCACCGCCCTTAGTTCCTACCAGAGCGTGATTTTCACTCATTCGCGGCTGGATGCCCCGGTGGCAATTGCTGGATCTCCGTTTCCGGTAATCCTCTTTAATCATGCATGGGGAGGCAGGCGGACAAACGACACCTTCCTGACTGAAGAGTTGGCAAGTCACGGCTATATCGTTGCCAGCATTGATCACACCTACAACGCGAGACGCGTTGCATTCCCGGACGGGCGGATCGTGCTTGGGATGGCTGCAAATGATATTGATGTTCCGGATAGCAGCACCTCGGAGCGCGTGAAGGAAATCTGGAATAAAGAGCTAACCAAATGGGTGGCAGACCAGGGGTTTGTTCTCGACCGCCTGGATGCAATGAACCGCGCCGCTGGCTCACCTTGGTTTGGTCGAATGGACGTCAACAGGGCAGGAGCCATCGGTCATTCGTTTGGTGGAGCGGCGGCCACGGCGGAGTGCGCCCAAGACCGAAGGGTTCACGCGGCGGTGAACATGGACGGGTGGTTCTTCGATGCAATCCACGAGCGCGGTCCGGACCAACCATTGCTGGTCATCAATGCGAGTACCGCAAAAGGGAGCGTCGTTTCTGGTCCAAACGCAACTGTGGAGGCCGTTCTTGATGCGTCAGACTTCGCCGATATGGAAGCATCCCTGCACAAGTTTGGCGGATACCTGCTGTCAGTGAAAGGAGCCTTCCATGAGGACTTCACTGATCAGCCTCTGACTTCGCCATTACGCTCGTTATCGCATCGTGGCGCGCTTCCCGCCAAGGAGATTCAGAGCATTGTTCGATGCTATGTGGTGGCTTTCTTCGACAAGACGCTTCGTGGCAGAGACCCTGGAATTCTTTGCGCTCACGCCAGTTTATATTCCGAGGCCTGGCTCGATAGATGGCCGGCAAAATGAAGGACATGAAGCGAGAAGACAAATCGAATCGTCCAGGGCAAAAGGAAAAGCGTGGTGAAGAGATAATTGCTGAGAAGTTGTAGGAGGAATCCATGCCCGCATTCTCTGACCGTATGATCCAGTGCCCCCAAGAAGTCTTTATACGAAATTTGAACCGGCTGCCTTACGAATTCGTTCACACTCTCGCCGGAAACCCGCTCTTCGAGCTTTCCCGTCTTGTGGATCTGGCTGAAAAAGTGGCAACGCGCCGCACTCCCCACCTGGAGGGCGGGGATGTGTACTTCAACGACGGGCTGATTGAGCCAGGCGAAAAGCCGTTGCGCCCAGACAAGCCGCGAACGGCAGTAGCCGAACTGATTCGCCAGATCGACAGCGCTCAGGCATGGATCATCCTTAAGCACGTGGAGCGTGAACCAGGCTATCGCGAAGTGCTGGAAGGTTGCATTCGCGACATCCTTCAACTCTCCGGGCCAGAGATTCTACGCAAGATCAAATGGTTCGAGGCGATTCTCTTCATCACATCGCCGAATCGTGTAACGGAGTATCACCTGGATCGTGAGGTTTCCTGGATTCTTCAACTTCAGGGCGACAAAGAAATTCATGTTTTCGACCGCGCCGACAAGGACATCGTTCCCGACCATGAACTTGAAGTCTATTGGACTGCCGACAATCGGGCTGCGCGTTATAAACCGGAATACGAATCCAGAGCAAACATTTATCAATTGCATCCTGGAACCGGCGTGCATATCCCCATCAATTCCCCGCACTGGCTGCGTAACAAAAACAACATTTCTGTAACTCTGAATGTCAATTTCCAGTTTCATGACCGGTACTGGGCGAACTTGTACAGGGCAAATTACTATCTTCGCCGAGCGGGCCTTATACCGCATCCGCCCGGCGCTCATCCCGCATCCGATCGTCTCAAGAGCGCGGTATTCACCGTTTTGCAAAGAACGAAACAGGCCGTGAAGGGGCGGCCACATATCCCGCCGGAAGCACGCGAGCAAAATAGAAGGATCGCTCAACTGTCCGGGATAAGTTGAAGTTGATTTGGATTTCAGAGAAGAATTCAGGAACACAATTCGGTCAGAGTTGCAGAGATAGTTTGCAGCAGCGGGAGTTGGGGATAGAAGTGGCCTCCGGGCAGAACCTGCATGGCGAAGCGGCAGCGTGTTTGACGCTTCCAGGCGAGTAACTGATCCAAATTAACGCTCCCATCCCTTGTTCCGGCAAAAACCGTAATCGGGCAATCAAGCGGTTCACCCTCTTGAAAGCGATAACTCTCGACCACCGAAATATCAGCGCGCAGAATCGGAAGAAAAACCTCCATGAGCGCATCATTCTCCAAGAACTCCTGCGGAATTCCATTGTAGCGGCGAGTCAATTCCTCCACAAATTCACGGTCTGAGAGCGAGTCAGGAAGAACCGCATCACCAGGCATATCCGGTGCGCGGCGACCGGAAAGAAAGAGCCACGTGGGCAAGGAAGTGCCATCTCGCTGCAGCTTGCGTACCCACTCAAAGGCCAGCAATGCACCCATACTGTGTCCGAAGACTGCGTAGGGAATGTCCAGCCAAGGCCGCAGTTCACGATCCATTGCGTCCACCAGCGGATTCAGGCGAGTGCAAAGAGTTTCGGAGAGACGCATCTCCCGGCCTGGCAACTGGACCGGGCATAACTGCACAACGGCAGGCAGTTTGGCGACCCAGGAACGAAATGCTGTGGCTCCGCCGCCCGCGTACGGCAGACAGAACAGGCGCATACGCGGGGTCCCTGTAGCCGGCCGGAAAGGAAGCCAAAGTGTGCTTCGATTTAAGATGGCGTACCTCCCGGTTAGATTTTACCTGATTCATGCACGACCTTTGTACGAGTAAAGGAGTTATATGGAATCGCCACTCACAAGCCATGAAAGTCCTGTTGGGAATATGTATTTGCAATTAATCGGCAGATGGTTCGGGTCACTCTTTGAGGAGGTTCTAACATCTCCGGATCGGATGCGTTTTCTGGCAACCAGTGCACACATTATCACCTGAATCTTTGAAAGCGTGAGGTCTTAGGAACAAATATGGCGACATCTGGTTTTTGGCAAAAACTCACTGCAAACATTTCTTCATCCGAGCAATGGACGGAAAGGCCTTCGGCGGGTTCCTCGAGCAGTTCGCGAGGCATGGTTGTACTGTGGATGGTTATGGACGGAATCACGGTCCTGGTGTCCGCGGCGCTCGTCACGTTCTACGAGCGGCACACCGGACCGGTTGCCGGCGCAAAGAGCCTCTGGCACGGCGCCCTCATACAAGGCCACTCGATGGGAATCTTGCTGGCGGCACTATGCGGGTTTGCCGTCTCGCTGATGATCACCAGCCAGCGATTTCATTTGTATACACCCAAGCGTCTGAGCAGCTTTCTGCATGAGCAAAGCCTCAGCATACAGGCCTGCCTCATCTCCGGTTTGCTTCTTACCGGCACGCTCTTCCTGGTTCACGCTCAAGATATTCCCCGCAGCATCGTGGTCATCACGATCTTACTGGTCACCATTGGACTCAGCCTTCGCAGGCTAGGTTACCGCCTCCTGCTCTACCACCGCTTTGAACGCGGAATAGGCAACCGCAACGTGCTGATTGTTGGAACCGGACCTGAGGCTCGTGCGCTCCGCAATCATCTTGACAGCATCCGGCACCTTGGCTACAACTTCAAGGGCTTTGTCGCGTTTCCCGAAGGCTGCCCCTGCATTGATGACGTCTCGAACGACGTTGTGGGCACGCTCGATACGCTCTTCCAGCATACCCGCAAGTATTTTGTGGATGAAGTATTCTTCACCGCGCCCTGCGAGCAGCGCGGAGCAGTCAAGGAAATGCTGGAACAGGCCCGCGTTCACGGCGTGGATATGCGTGTGGTTCCCGAAATGTACGATGGGCTTGTATGGGACAGCCCCATCGAATACATCGGCCAGTTTCCAACCATTCCTCTTCATCACGGCAGTGTGCCGGAGATCGCCTTATTACTCAAGCGGTTTGTCGATATCATGCTCTCCAGCACGATATTGATCGTCATTTCTCCGTTGTTGCTGGCTATCGCCATTGCCGTCAAGATGGATTCACCTGGCCCGATCTTCTATCGTTCTGAGCGCATTGGCAAGAAGGGCCACGTCTTCGGCTGCATCAAGTTCCGCACCATGGTGAGAGACGCCGAGAAGCGTCGCGCCGATGTCATGCACATGAACGAACGCGATGGTGTGCTGTTCAAAATCACCAACGATCCCCGCATCACCAAACTGGGCCGCTTCCTGCGTAAGTATTCCTTCGACGAACTCCCTCAGTTCTTCAATGTGCTCCGAGGAGACATGAGCATTGTAGGTCCGCGTCCGCCACTTGCCTGCGAGGTGCAGGAATACAAGCTTAATCAGCTGCGCCGTCTCGATGTAAATCCAGGAATTACCGGTCTGTGGCAGGTGCAATCGCGCCAGGATCCATCCTTCGATAGCTATATTTCCCTGGATGTCACATATATAGATAACTGGAGCGTTTGGCTCGATATTAAGATTATTCTGCGCACAATTGGTGTGGTACTTGCCGGAACCGGTACATAGTTCATTTTTCAATCTCCACTCATTTCTCCAATTTGGTGTGCGAGATTCTAACGAACGGCACATTCCAGCTTTTTGGATGAAGCGGAATTCTTCGCCGATCTGCCATGATGGTGGCTTTCATGAAGGCGTTCAAATACGTTCACAATCCCATCAGCGCCCGGAGAGCGACGCGGGAATATCCAGGCAACTGATGCGGGAGTAACCTATCACTGGAAATTGAAATCGACTTAATACAGGAGAGACAATTATTTGCAACTATCGTTTGCTTTTCACATCCAATATTCAATGAAAGAGTTATCTTCACTCTGGTCCGTGGGAGTGATAAGGGCGAAGCCTGCCCATGGCGGAAGCCCTATGCCGGCCACCAGATAAAAGGATTGCTCCCTCCAGGATCAGCATGATTATTTCGGCGATTTCAGGTAACCTGATGCGCTCTCGCGCAAACGTCTTTGCCACATTCCAGCGCGGCGGAGGCAAGGTGTAGAGTCACCGTCTTCGCCATCCGCAAATTCCCATCGACGATCCATCAGAGGATGGACGGAGGAGGTTATATGGCTACAATGATCCATCCAGCGGCGGCATCGGCCGTCTTTCCTCACGATGCCGAGACTGGCAGCCTTTTTGCCGCCAATTTCGACCATCGACCGTTTCAGTTTCACCACGCACTCGATACGATGGAGATCTTTCAGATGCCGGCCCTGTTGAGCCTGGCTGAACGCTGTATGCGCAAGCGCCAGTTTAAGAGCCACTACGAAACCGGCGAGCCAGTGGTGAATGGCTACTTCGGTGACAAGCCCACGGATATGACTTTGGTTCAGGCTATGGAGCGGATTGGGGAAGGCAAAAGCTGGATTATCCTCAAACGCATTCATGAAGAGCCGGAATACCGCGCGGCTATGGAGTTATTCATTTCGGAATTGTCGGAGCTTACGGACACGAATCTGCGCTGCCAATATCGCGATCCAATTCTGACGATCTTCATCACTTCACCCAACCGTATCACACCCTATCACCTGGATAGCGAGGCTAATTTTCTGGCGCAGGTGCAGGGTAGCAAGTCGGTGTTCCTTTACAATGCGTACGACCCGCGCATCCTCACCGCGGAGGAGATGGAGCGGTACTGGACCGGACACTTGCTCGCTCCCAGATGGCATGAAGAGCTCGCGGAAGGGCATTGGCGTTACGATGTATCTCCAGGTTTGGGCGTCTTCAATCCCGCCACTTTCCCGCACTGGGTTAAGAACGGCGACAATGTCTCAATATCTGTCAGCATCAATTTCAAGCGGGTAAGAAACGACGCGGTTGGAGCATACCGAGCAAATTACTATGCCCGAAAAATCGGCTTGCATCCAACCACGCCTGGACGAAGGCCCGCCCTCGATCGCGTCAAGAACCTGACCTTCGGCAAGCTGTACGAAGGAGTTCACGAGGCGCGAAGCGCACTCCGGTTGCGTTTTGGGGTATAGGGCGCCATCCGCATGAGTTGAGGTTGTGTTAACAGATCCATATTCAGACATGAGGTGCGGGTATGTCAGCCATAAAAAGCGAAGGCCGCCACGCCGCAAATAACTTCGACACGCTGCGCCTGTTTTTTGCAGTGCTGGTGATTTTCTCGCACAGCTTTGCGCTGGGTCGAGGCTCCGATAACACAGAGCCTCTGTTTGTGTTGACTCGTGGGCAGATTACATTTGGAAATGTGAGCGTGTGGGCATTCTTTGTTATCAGCGGATTCCTTATCGCGCAGAGCTGGACGCGCTCACCGAACCCGCTGAAGTTCCTCAAGCGGCGCATCGCGCGCATTTACCCAGGGTTTGTTGTTGCAGCATTGCTGGCAGCGCTGATTGTGGTTCCGTTTGCGGCGGACCCGGCAACGCGCCGTCCAGTCTCGGCAGGGAACTTTCTGTTGAAAACATTGAGGCTGCAGGTTTTCGATGGTCCGCCGGTCTTTGTCCATAATGCGTGGCCAAATGCCCTGAACGGTTCTCTGTGGTCGGTTCCCTTTGAATTCTGGTGCTACATCGGAATTCTGTTGCTGGGAGTTACGGGAATGCTCTACCGCCGTTGGCTGGTGGCCGCGATCTTCGCAGCGGTGATTGCATGGCATCTCAATTTGTCCATTACGGGATGGATACCAGGAGGCAAGATTCTGGGGCTGATCTTTGGCTTCCCACTGTTTTGGGCGATCGTTCTCCCCTTTTTCCTGGCCGGCACTCTATTCCATCTTTTTGGTGGCGCGATGTTGCTTCGCAAGCCTCTCATGATTGCGGCTCTTGCGGTTCTCGTCTTATCGGATTTCATTCCAAACGGACTTTTAGTAACACTCCCAATTTGCGGCGCATATCTTCTCCTCGGCCTTGCGTATATGCCGTTGCTGCGTCCGCTGAATCTGGCGCGATTTGGGGATTTCTCTTATGGCACCTATCTGTATGCCTATCCGATTCAACAGATGATTGTGAAGTATGAAGGAGGAACGATGGCGCCGTTGAAGCTCTTCCTGCTGGCTGCGCCAATTTCAGTAGGCGTAGGCGCCCTTTCCTGGTTCCTCATCGAGCGGCATTTTCTGGCTCGCGAACCTGTCCTGAAGCAATTGATTCCTCTCGCTCGGAACGCAGCCACAGGTTTGGCCGCAATTTGGAGAGTGAAACGGAATTTGCCGAGAGAAGAGTCGACTATCCCAGCAAGACGGCCAGATGAACAAGCAATTCCATCCGAAACGGCCTCCCAAAGCGCAGAGTGATTCACAGAATCGCCTTCGACTAGCTTTCGAAGTTACTTTTCTTTCTGTCAACAGGCCAGAACTGTTTGTCCTGGTACATTATTCGGCAGAAAACATACAATTCCTGCTCATACCGCCCCAAAACAAATACAGCGAGAACAATATTGACTTATGACTCGACATCCTCGGCCATGACTCTGACTGAGCCAGAATTGTTGGCGGAAGATCGCGCCAGCGCGGAAGGGCGTGCTCATAAGGCGTTGGAATCAACGGCTATTCGTGCCACCTTCTGGACCGTAATAGATTATGGATGTTCGATGGCGCTGCGCGTTGTCAACAGCCTCGTTCTCACTCGCCTGCTGATGCCGGAGTCTTTTGGCCTGATGACGCTGGTGACGACGCTCGTCGTTGGAATCAGCCTGATATCGGATATCGGCCTGGGTCCCAGCGTGATTCAAAACCCTCGTGGGGACGAACCCGCGCTTCTCAATACCGTGTGGACTTTGCAGGTGCTTCGCGGCCTGGGCATCTTCACCGTCTCCCTGATGCTGGCCTGGCCAATGGCGCTGATTTACCATGAGCCGCGGTTGCTTGCGCTCATACCCGCGCTGGGCATGAATGTTGTCATTACGTCCTTTAACAGCACCAACCTGCTTTCGATGTCGCGGCACATGGGCGTACGCAGAGTGTTTATGCTCGACATCTCTACACAAGTATTTACGCTGCTGGTTACGTCCGGGCTCGCTCTCATATATCGGTCGGTGTGGGCGCTCGTCGTTGGAGCGATCCTGAGTTCGATATTCCGCCTTGTGTTCAGTTTTTACAGACGGCTGATTCCCGGCATCCGGAATTCCTTCTGCATGGATAAGGAAAGCCTCCATGGCCTGGTTCACTTCGGCAAATGGATTCTGCTTTCAACGGCCTTCTACTTTTTTGCGTCACAGGCGGACCGGCTGATTCTTGGAAAGCTGATCAGCTTCAGCCTGCTGGGGGTGTACGGCATCGCATATTCGGTCTCGGATATTCCGCGGGCGATCATCTACGCGTTCTCCAATCGAGTTGGTTTTCCGTTCATCGCTAAGATGGTCCATTTGCCAATCGCAGAATTCCGGAAGGTTTTTTTACAATATCGTCTTCGCACTCTCCTGGTGGGCGCGGTGATGCTGTGTCTGATGGTGCACCTCGGCGGCATCCTGGTAACAACGATGTACGATCGCCGCTATCACGAAGCTTCATGGATGGTGCCCGTTCTGGCGCTTGGCTTGTGGCATACAACGATGTATGCGACGACAATGCCGGCGCTGCTTTCTCTCGGCAAGTCGCAGTACCAGGCGATTGGCAACGCAGCCTATTGCGTTGCAGTGGTCATAGCCATTCCTTTGGCATTTCACTTCAATGGGATGTTCGGCGCCGTTGTTGCTGTGGCCGCCGGCGATCTGCCATTTTATTTCGTCTTGGTCGCCGCTGCGAGCCGCGAGGGCGTTTCGACGTGGCGACAGGATCTTCAGGCAACGGGAGTCTTTTTGGCCCTGTTAGTACTAGGCTTGGCCATTCGCACAGTCATCTTGGGCTAGCACACTTCCCGGCATGGCTTTAGCGCACCGGATTGATTCAAACACGTTGAATGTTCTTTCCACTGGTCCATCTTCGAATACGGAGCTTCCGATGACTACGATTGCTGAAACAGCAAGGTGCACACACGAGATCGGCCTGGAGGCATTAGAACGGCCAGTCGAACGTGGGGTTTTTCCCGCGCTGAAGCCTTTGTGGCAAATCTTCGATGAAGTCGTGGCGCAACACGCCGAACGAATTGCGGTGACCTGTGGCGACCAGCAGCTTTCTTACCGTGAACTTCAGGTTCAGGCCAACCAGCTCGCAGGCCGCCTGCGCAGTCTGGGCGTGGCTCCGGACTCGCTGGTGGGCATTTATATGGGGCGCTCGACTCAGGCAATCGTTGCACTGTTGGCTGTTGTGAAAGCTGGTGGAGCTTATTTGCCGCTCGATCCAGCTTACCCAAGCGAGCGCGTAGCCACAATCCTGGACGATGCTCAGCCTGCAGTGTTGCTGACCGAAGAGCATCTTCTCGACCGGCTGCCGCCGCATGACGCCCATACAATTTGCCTCGATCGCGAGAGCGCGGTAGGTTTGTCTCCTGAGAACGCCGCAACCGAACCTAACGCAACCGAGGAAAATCTGGCCTATGTCATTTACACATCGGGTTCGACAGGAAAGCCCAAGGGCGTGATGGTGACGCATGGCAATGTCGCGCGCCTGCTAAGCGCGACGGCGGAATGGTTTCGCTTCAACGAAGACGATGTTTGGACGCTTTTCCATTCTCTGGCTTTCGACTTCTCGGTTTGGGAAATATGGGGCTGCCTTTTGCATGGCGGTAGACTCGTTGTCGTTCCGTTTTCCGTCTCGCGTTCGCCAGAGGATTTCCATGAGCTTCTGGCGAGGGAGCGGGTTACGGTACTGAACCAGACGCCATCGGCGTTCTATCAGCTCATGGCGGCGGATCAAGCGCGCAGTTCGCCGGAACTGCTCCTCCGGCTGGTCATCTTTGGCGGCGAGGCGCTGAACTTCAAGACGCTGCGTCCGTGGTTCGCAAAACATGGCGAAAGAAAGCCGCGGATGATCAATATGTACGGCATCACGGAGACCACCGTGCATGTAACCTATCGGGAAGTCACCGCCGCCGATGCTGCCGATGGCGCGCGCAGCCTGATTGGTGTTCCGATTCCAGATATGAGGCTTTACCTGTTAGGCGACGACAGTCGGCCCGTGCCCGCCGGAGAAACAGGCGAGATATGTGTAGGCGGAGCAGGCGTGGCGCGTGGATACTTGAACCGTCCTGAGCTTAATGCCGAGCGTTTTGTGCCAGATCCTTTTTCCGGGTTTCCAGGTACGCGAATGTACAAATCCGGCGACCTGGCCCGCTTGCTGCCGAATGGGGAAGTGGAGTATCTGGGCCGCGGCGACGCTCAAGTCAAGATTCAAGGTTTTCGTATTGAACTCGGTGAGATTGAAGCCGCCATCGCGGGGCACGAACACATACGAGAGACGCGTGTGATCGCCCATACGGATGAAGCGGGGACAAAGCGGCTGGCAGCGTACTACGTGGCGCATGAGGGCGAGGCACTCTCCGCGCGTGAGTTGAGCGAGTATCTGAGCCACAAGCTTCCGCCCTGGATGATGCCCGCTGTGTATCTACCCATCCCGGCATTTCCGCTGACTCCCCACGGCAAGGTGGATTACGCCCGGTTACCAGTCCCGATGGCGGGATCGGTTCGCACCGGCGCAGATACCAGAGGCACGGAACTGCAAGAGGAAGTTGCCGGCGCGTGGCGGAAGGTACTGGGCGCGAATCACGTTGGTTTGGACGACAACTTTTTCGACATTGGCGGAAACTCACTTCTGCTGGTCTCGGTGCACGCAAGGCTGCAAACGATGCTCAACAAAAAGATTCCCATCGCGGAACTCTTTGCGCACGCGACGATCCGCTCGCTTTCGGAAAGGTTGGCAGGCGCGATTCCGGATTCCGGATCGCGGCGATCGGCGCACGAACTGGCAAAGGATCAGGCACAGAAGCAGCGGGCGGCGTTTGCGCGAGCCAGCGCGGCAAGAAAGGCGGTCCTATGAGCACTCCAGAAAACGAGAACCGGCTGGAAGGTGTTGCGATTATCGGCATGTCGGGCAGATTTCCTGGCGCGCCAGATCTGGAGACATTCTGGGCAAACGTCGTGGCGGGCAAGGATACGATCACCCAATTCTCGCGTACGGAACTGGAAGCAAAAGACCGCGCGTCTTTGGATTTCGGCCCCGACTACGTAGCCGCCCACGGCGTTCTGGAGGGCGCCGAGTTGTTTGATGCCGGCTTCTTCGGCATTCCACCCCGCGAAGCTGACATTCTTGACCCTCAGCACCGGTTGTTTTTGGAGACGTGCCGGAATGCTCTCGAGGACGCCGGATACGATCCGGCCCAGTTTCCGGGTCAGATTGGCGTCTTTGGCGGATGCAGCCTGAACACCTATCTTCTGGCAAACCTGAGCGCAAGCCGGGAGTTTATCGACGAACTCACGGGCAACTATCAGGTCGGCGAGCTTCAGACAACGCTGGGCAACGACAAGGACTTTCTCTGCACACGCGTGGCATACAAGCTGAACCTTCGCGGACCGTGCATGACGGTGCAGGGCGCTTGCGCAACGTCGCTGGTGGCGATCTGCCAGGCAAGCCAGAACCTGTTGACCTATCAGTGCGATATGGCGCTGGCCGGAGGCGTCTCGGTGACCTTTCCGCAGTATCGCGGCCACGTCTTTCAGGAAGGCAGCATGGGATCGCGGGATGGGCATTGCCGCCCCTTCGACGCCGACGCGACCGGTACAGTCTTTGGGCACGGCGTGGGAGTGGTGCTGCTGAAGCGGCTGGAAGATGCGCTTGCCGACGGCGACCGAATCGATGCCATAATTCGCGGCTTTGCGGTCAACAATGACGGCGCCGCGAAGGTCAGCTATATGGCTCCCGGCGTGGATGGGCAAGCTGCGGCAATCGCGGCGGCCCAGGCCATGGCGGGAATCAGCGCGGACGCGATCACGTACGTTGAAGCGCACGGTACCGCAACGCCGCTCGGCGATCCTGTCGAGGTTGCCGCGCTAACCCGCGCCTTCCGCCAAAGCACACAACGCAACGGCTTCTGCGCCCTGGGAAGCACCAAAGCGAACATCGGCCATCTGGATGCAGCGGCGGGAGTCAGCGGATTGATCAAAACTGTGCTTGCCATGCGGCACAGAATGATTCCCCCGGTTGCCAACTTCCACCAGCCGAATCCGCGCATCGATTTTGCAAACACGCCTTTTCATGTGAGCGGCGAAGCATCGCCGTGGCAGCCTGGAATTCCACGCATGGCCGGCGTAAGCGCTTTTGGAGTGGGAGGCGTGAATGCACATGTGGTGCTCGAAGAGGGGCCGGAAGTTTCGCCGGAAGCCTCTTTGCGCCCAGCCCAATTGCTCTGTGTTTCCGCTCGTTCAGAGACCGCGCTCGATGCGGCGCTGGGCAATCTCGGCCGCCATCTGCAGGAGCACCCCGAGTCAGATCTGGCAGACGTTTCTTTTACGCTTCAGGTTGGGCGGCACGGATTCGATCATCGCGCCTCGGTTGTATGCTCCAGTGTGGACGAAGCCGCGCGGAGCCTTGCAGGGCACGCGAACCAGCAGATTCACAGGTCCGTGGGCATCCTCGTGCGGCCCCAGCCGGTCTTTCTTTTTACTGGGCAGGGCGCGCAGTTCCCAGGAATGGGCCGCGTACTCTACCAGACTGAGCCGGTCTATCGAAAGCAGATTGATGAATGCGCGGAGATTCTGCGGCCGTTGCTGAATCTCGACCTGCGGGAACTGCTTATTTTCGGTGATGCGCAGGCGAGCGCCGAGGCGCTCATGGATACGCGACTGGCGCAGCCGGCGCTCTTCATCACCGAACTGGCGATGGCCAAACTTTGGATGGAGTGGGGGATTGAGCCGAAGGCTATGACGGGCCACAGCCTGGGGGAATTTACCGCCGCTGTTGTGGCAGACGTGATGAGCCGTGAAGACGGGCTCAGGCTCGTGGCGGCGCGCGGCCGTCTGATGCAGCAGATGGAGCGCGGATTGATGCTCTCAGTGCGCCTCGGCGAAGAACGGATCGGCGCGTTGCTCGGCGAGCAGCTTTCGATTGCCGCACTGAACAGCCAGTCTCTGAGCGTGGTATCCGGGCCGCTGGAAGCCATCGAGGAATTGGAGAAGCGACTGCAGAATGAGCAGGTAGAATGCAAGCGCTTGCGCACTTCGCACGCTTTCCATTCAGCCATGATGGATTCGATGCTGGACGCCTTCGAGGATGAGGTTCGCCGGGTCACCCTTCATGCGCCATCGATTCCCTACGTCTCCGGAGTGACGGGAACGTGGACCAAGCCGGAAGAAGTGATCATGCCTCGCTATTGGCGGGACCATTGCCGCAAACCTGTGCGTTTTGCGGACGCAACGCGGCTCTTGCTCGATCTGCCCGAAGCGGTGCTGCTGGAAGTGGGACCGGGGCAGTCGCTGACCATCCTTGCGCGCCAGCAACGCGGCAATCGCACCGTGCCGATTGTAGCGTCCATGCCGGAACGCGTCGCCGAAGCGGGTGACGCAGGAACCATGCTGGAAGCGTTGGGCCGGCTGTGGACGGCCGGAGTGCAGCCGGAGTGGAAACACGTCTGGAGCCGTGAGCGCAGGCGGCGCATCTCGCTTCCCACTTATCCATTCGAGCGCAAGAAGCATTGGATCGACCCGCCAGCTCACGCGGCGGCGGCCAATGCCTCAGGGCAAGATGCGGTTGCGCCACGAGAGACTCAAGTGAATATTGAAGGAGAATCCAAGATGACCCATGATTCAGTCGGAATCGCTTCTGAACGCCGGCTCAGGCTTCAGCCTGTTGTGGCAGGTCTCTTTGAAGAACTGAGTGGAATCGTTACCGGTCCCGAATCCTTCAATACTTCGTTCCTGGAACTAGGATTCGACTCTCTTTTCCTGACTCAGGCAACGCAGGCCATCCAGCGCCGATTCGAAGTGAAAGTGACATTCCGGCAGATTATGGAAGAGTATTCGAGCATTCGCATGCTTGCCGACCGTCTGGATTCTATCCTTCCCGCGGATGCCTTCCCCCTTGAGCAGGCGCAACCTTCTGCGGCTTTGACTGTGACTGCTGCTCCCGCCACAGCCGCTCTGCCGCCATCCGCCGAGGCAGGCTCGCCGCTTGAAGAACTGCTTAAAGCGCAGATGCAGGCCATGTCCCGACTTTTTGAGATGCAACTTGCGGCGATACGTGGAACAGCGCCCGTCACTGAAGCGCAACAGATCTCAGTGCAGCCAGCAAGCGCGAAGCCTGTGGCAGCAGCGGAGAATGCCGTTGCGAGCGAAGCGGCTGCAACCGCGCCTTTGGGCGTGTTCAAAGCTCATGGGCCCTTCAAGCCTGTGCAAGCGGGCGCCAAGGACGGGCTGACCGAGCTGCAGCGCGAGTACATTCAATCCCTCGTTGCCCGATACACGAACCGTACCGGAAAGTCGAAGGAATATACACGGACGCACAGGCCGCATCTTGCCGATCCGCGCGCCGTTGCGGGATTCCGGTCGCTTTGGAAGGAGATGGTTTATCCGTTGGTGACCAACCGTTCAAAGGGATCTCGCATCTGGGATCTCGATGGCAACCAGTACATCGACATCGTCAACGGATTTGGTGCCATCATGTTCGGGCATGGACCGGAGTTTGTGACCGATGCGGTACACAAGCAAGTTGAGCTCGGGGTAGAGATAGGTCCGCAGAGTTCGCTGGCAGGGGAGGTCGCGGCTATGATCTGTGAACTCACGGGCATGGAGCGCACCGCCTTCTGCAACACCGGCTCCGAAGCGGTGATGGCGGCGCTGCGCGTGGCCCGCGCTGTAACCGCGCGCGATAAGATTGTGTACTTTACTGGCGACTACCACGGCACCTTTGACGAGGTGCTGCTGCGCGCCGCTCCTCACGGCGCCGTGCCTATCGCTCCCGGCATTATGGCGGGAAGCGCGAGCAATGTGATGGTGCTGGATTATGGCTCGGAGAAGTCTTTGGAGTGGATTCTCGCACACGGCAACGAGCTAGCTGCAGTTCTAGTCGAGCCAATGCAAAGCCGCCACCCGGAGATACAGCCGCGTGCCTTTTTACACGAACTTCGCAAGATAACCGCGGAGGCAGGGACCGCACTGATCTTTGACGAAGTTGTGACCGGCTTCCGCGTGGCTCTCGGCGGGGCGCAAGAGTACTACGGAGTTCGCGCCGATCTGGCTACGTACGGCAAGGTGATCGGAGGCGGTTATCCGATCGGTGCGCTTGCTGGTAAGGCGGAGTATCTTGACACGCTCGATGGAGGCGCTTGGCAATACGGAGACGACTCTGCTCCAGAGGTCGGGATGACCTTCTTTGCGGGAACATTTGTGCGTCATCCTCTTGCTCTGGCCGCGGCCAAGGCTGTTCTGCACCATCTCAAGGAAGCTGGACCAGAGCTTCAGGAAACACTCAGCCGAAAGGTCGCAGCCGCTGCAAGCGACGTAGAAAAAAGTTTCCGTGACGCCGGACTCGATACGAGTGTGCATCCGTGCGGCGCTTGGTTCTCGTTCAGCTTGCCCGCGGAGGCCCGCTTCGGCAGCCTTCTGTATTACCTTATGCGCGAGAAGGGAATTCATGTTCTGGAGAGTTACCCTTGCTTCTTTACCACCGCTCACTCCAACGAGGATTTTACGCGAGTGACTGATGCCTTTCGCGAATCGATCCATGAGATGCGCCGGGACGGTATGCTGCCGGCTCCGGCAGTGCAGGAGATTGCCGTGCCAGCTGCGAATATTCTGCCGGATTTGCATCCGGCCGCGCGCGGCAAGAACCCCATCTACGATGCTCCAGCAAAAGTGCCTCTTACCGAGTCGCAGCGGGAGATATGGCTGGCCGCCACGCGGGGCAACGACGCCAACTGCGCCTTCAATGAATCTTTGACGCTTCGCCTGCAAGGGGCGGCCAGCGCGGATGAGGTACGCCATGCGCTCGAAGCGGCGATTGCCCGCCACGACGCCCTTCGTTCGACAGTCGATCCGGACGAGGAATGCATGAAGATCGCGCCCTCCTTCGCTGGTCAGATTCCGTTCGTTGACTTGAGCGCGCTTTCCGCCGAAGAACGTGAGACATTCATCGATGCGAGGATCGCGGAAGAAGCAAGTATGTCCTTCGATCTGGCGCATGGCCCATTGTTGCGCGCCACGCTCTTCCGCACCGCGCCCGACGAACTGGTGTTGCTCGCGACCGGACATCATGTCGTGCTGGATGGATGGTCTTCGAATCAGCTTCTGGAAGATATGGGCAAGATCTACAGTGCGGCGAAGGCCCATTCCAAACCGGATCTTGCGCCGGTGATGCCATTCAGCAGTTATGCGATGAAGGAGTTCAAGGAGGCGCAAGCGGGCGATTATGCCGAGAACGAGCGTTATTGGGTTGAGCTTTTCACTGGGCACACGCCGGTGCTGGACCTACCCACAGATCGGCCGCACCCGGTCTTGAAGTCCTACAAGGGAGCCACTTTGCAAACGTCTCTTGGCGCTGAGCTATCGGCGGAGTTGAAAACAGCGAGCTCCCGGCTTGGTTGCACGCCGTATGTTACGCTTCTTTCGGCGTTTCAGATCCTGCTGCACCGGCTAACACGGCAGTCCGAGGTAGTGGTCGGCATTTCATCCGCAGGGCAGGCTCTCTTCGACGGCGCTAGCCTCGTCGGACACTGTGTGCACTTTTTGCCGATGCTGAGCGTTTTGCCGAAGGCCTGCACGGTCAGGGAGCACCTGGCAGCTACGCGCGGACAGCTTCTCGATGCCTACGATCATCAGGAATTCACTTACGGTACGCTGCTGCGAAAGCTGCCGATTCAGCGCGATTCGGGCCGCTTGCCGTTGATCGAGGTTCAGTTCAATCTGGAAAAACTGGGAAGCAATCTTCACTTCGATGGGCTGCAAGCCCAAGTCCAGGCAAATCCAAAAAGATTTGTGAATACGGATCTCTTTTTGAACATTGTCGAAACCAGCGACGATCTCCTGTTGAATTGCGACTACAACACGGACCTGATCGACCTCGGCACTCTCGAACGGTGGCTGGCTTCGTATGCGACAATCCTGCGCGGAATTGCCGCGGACGCAAGCAGGGAAGTCGAGGACCTCGAGATCTTGGTGGAAGGCGAGCGAAAGCTGGTGCTGGACGAGTGGAATCGCACGGCAGTGGACTTCGGCCCGTTCGAACCTGTCTATCGAATCATTGAGCGCCAAGCCGCTCAATCCCCGAACCGTGTTGCGGTAATCTGCGCCGGAGCGGAGTGGACCTACCGCCAGTTGAACGAGTACAGCAACCAGTTGGCGCGGCATCTGCGCCGCCAGGGAATTCGGGAGGGTTCTCTGGTGGGCGTGTGCCTGGAGCGCTCCTTCCAGATGCTGGGTGCGGTACTGGGCGTACTCAAGGCGGGCGCGGCGTATCTGCCCCTGGACCCCAGTCATCCGGCCAGCCGTCTGGAACTGGTGCTCTCTGACGCTCAAGTATCGCTGCTGCTTTCTCAGGAGCATTTGGCCTCACAACTGCGCACAAGCGCGCGGGTGGTTTGCCTGGACAGCGAGCAGACACGATGGGCGCGGGAGAGCGCCACGGACCTGACTACAAAAAGCGCGCCGGATTCACTGGCGTACGTGATTTATACATCCGGTTCCACGGGACGGCCCAAGGGCGTAGCCATCGAGCACGGCGCACTGACAAACCTGCTGCGAAGCATGGAGCGGGAGCCGGGCCTGAGCGCCACGGATACGCTGGTCTCAGTTACAACTCTTTCGTTTGATATTGCGGCTCTTGAACTCTTTCTGCCTCTCATGACAGGTGCCAAACTGGCGATTGCAACCAAAGACGAGGTTCAGGATGGCTACCATTTGCTGAACCTGCTGGAGCAGTGCCAGGCCACCGTGATGCAGGCTACTCCAGCAGGCTGGCGGATTCTGCTGGAAGCGGGATGGAAAGGCCGGCCGCGTCTAAAGGTGCTCTGCGGCGGCGAGGCCCTGGCCCGCGATCTTGCCGATACGCTGTTGGATTGCAGCGGCGATGTATGGAACGTATACGGGCCAACGGAGACCACCATCTGGTCTTCTGCAACCCGGCTCGAAAAGCGGGCAGGCCCTGTTCCGATTGGACCTCCTATCGCCAATACCCAGTTTTACGTGCTCGACGAGCGCCTGCAACCTGTACCTGTGGGGGTGACCGGCGAACTTTATATCGGGGGCGCGGGACTGGCGCGCGGCTACTGGAACAGACCCGAACTGACCGCCGAAAAGTTCTTACCCAATCCATTTGGCCCTGGGCGAATCTATCGCACGGGCGACTTGGCCCGCTGGATTGGGGGCGGTCACATTGAACTACTGGGCCGGATCGATTTCCAGGTGAAGGTACGAGGCTTCCGGATTGAACTGGGCGAAATCGAAGCAGCTCTTGCAAGCCATCCCGCAGTGCGTGATGCGGTGGTAACGGCCGTTCAAGTCAGGCCAGGAGATACGCGGCTGGCAGCCTGGGTCGACTCGGCGTTGGCCCAGCCACCGGCAGATCTGGACGTTCAACTGCGCACCCTGCTGACCACGAAGCTGCCTGATTATATGCAACCAGCCGTCATTACCGTGCTGCCCGCGCTGCCCCGGACCGCCAACGGCAAGATCGACCGCAAGTCTCTTCCGGAGGCGGCCTTTGGTGGGCAGACAAAGGTGCGGCAATTTACCCCTGCGGCAACGCCACAACAAGAGAAACTGGCGGCAATCTGGGCCGATATTCTGAAACTCGATCGAGTCAGCATCACCGACAGCATCTTCGAGTTGGG
>Ga0181529_10002623_pt1 | contig 21280 bp, 13 predicted proteins | sample PEATcosm2014_Bin_36_FD_119763 | JGI IMG/M metagenome (GOLD analysis project Ga0181529, IMG submission 119763) | Peatland microbial communities from MTU Mesocosm Facility, Houghton, MI, USA - PEATcosm2014_Bin10_30_metaG | ecosystem: Environmental > Terrestrial > Soil > Wetlands > Peat | place... | reverse complement strand
TCTAGTGCGCCAAGGCCGGCATAAGGGCTTGCGAATCAAAGTGGTCGAATCGCAACCATTACTCTTTCAGTAACCAGGGGGCAGTATGGCATACGATCCAAAAATTTGCGTATGTCGGCGTCGAGCACCCAATTCACACATTGTGTCATCACTGCCTTGTGCAAAGCTGCCAGCGCTTGGTGCGGATTCCGCCCAGGTCGAAACCCGTACGAGAATCCGAGGAAATCGACTTCATAGACAGCGCTCAGCACCTCGGCCACCGCACCCTGGAGGACCTTATCCTCCAGAGCCGGCACCCCGAGCGGTCGCTGACCGCCATCCGCTTTTGGGATATAGACCCGGCGCACCGGTTGTGGCCGGTAGCGTCCGGTATGTACCCGCTCGCAGAGATCCTTAAGGTTGCCCGCCAGATTCTGCTCGTAGGTTTCTACGGTCTCCCCATCGACTCCCGCGCTTGCCTTCCGCTTCAATCGACGGAATGCTCGCTCCAGCGCGACAACATCGACATGATGCATCAATGCCGTGAACTGGGCCTGTTTGTTTCGTCTCGCTGCTGCGCACACCCGCCAGAGGTTCATCGGCAAAGCAACCCGGCTCTGTGTCCGGACCTTGGCTTCCCCTGACTGGTTCCCTTCTGGCCATTCCCTTCCCTCCACTCCCTCGTTGCCTTCAGAAGCTTCATTGGTACTACGGAATGGTCCGACTCCCGATCTCGGCTCGGCACCACGCTCCGGTCGCCCCTCGCATGGCGCCCCCATCGTTGACCGCTCGATGGACCCGATCGGGTCTCCTGGTTCCCGAAGATTACCTTTCATACGTGATGCAGCCTTCCACCCCGGCGGAGCGATACCGTCTCGCATAACGACGGTCCACGTGCGGCCTTCGGTGACCGGGACCAACTCGGCCTCCGCAAGATTTCGAACTTTCGAGGCTGTATACACTGCACCCCATATGACCCCTATCTACGCTTCGAACGCTTCGTTACCGAAACGCCCGCAAGACTCGGTCCCGGCCTGCCTGCTCGGCTTTGACCGGACGGGACTTGCACCCGTAAGCTATCTTCAGTTTCACCAGCGCACCCCGCGACCTCCGTTGAATCGCTTCGACCGGCTTTTCTGGACTACCCTGCGTCATCTACGGTCCCATTGAACCGATGCCCTCGTGATCGTGAAACCGGCGACCGTGATCGCCTGGCATCGCGCCGGCTTCCGCCACTACTGGCGTTGGCGGTAATCGTACCCGTTGTTCTTATTGCCGCCGCCCTGCTTTCTGCCGGTTTATCCTCGCTTAAGCGATTCCTGCTCTGGAGCCTAGTTGCCAGCTCCTTATTTGGCCAGACAACTTGCGGGAAACGTTCAACTGCAACTCACGTCCAACTATAGTTTAGCGATTGGCAGTTCGAGTGGCGAGCGGTTCATGCGCGATCGGGCCAGCGGCAGCTCGATCGATACCTGCAATCCGGGGTGGGCATTGTGCGCGACGATCGTGCCGTGATGCAGTCCGACCGCGCGCATGGCGATCGCCAGGCCCAGACCCACGCCGCCGGTGGAGCTTTCGCGCGCGTCGCCGACGCGGAAGAAGGGCTGGAAGATCTTGGCCAGCGCGTCCTCCGGCACTCCGGGGCCGTAATCGCGCACCGAAACGCGCGCCGTCTCCGCGGTGCCCGTGAGTTCCACTTTGACCGTGGAATCGGTCGGCGCATAGCGGATGGCATTGCGAATGACGTTCTCCAGCGCGCGGCGGAGCAGCTCGCGATCTCCGCTGACCGCCGCATCCTGATGGCAATCGAGAGACAGCACGCATCCGCGGGCATCGGCCTCGACATGGCAGTCCTCCACCACATCGGCCAGCAGCTCGTCCAAGCGCGAATCCTCGAAGACGGCGGATTGCGGGTCGCCCTCGGCGCGGGTCACCTGGAGCACGTTGGAGAGCAGATCGCTCAGCCGCTGGATTTCTTTCTTGAGGCGTGCGACGGCTGCGTCCGGATCGTCGGCGGTGCGCACCAACTCGGCGGCGAAGCTGAGGCGCGCCGGCGGGGTCCGCAGTTCGTGCGAAATATCCTGCAGCAGGCGGCGCTCGGCGGAGAGCAGGGTGCCGATGCGCTCCGCCATGCGGTCGAATGCCTGACTCAAGTCGCCGATTTCATCGCGCCGCGGGGAATTGACGCGGACCGACAGGTCTCCGGCGCCTAAGCGGTCGACGGTGCGCTTCAGAGTGCGAAGCGGCGAAACGATGTTCATGGCGAGGAACCAGCAAAGCAACGCCACCGCGCCGAGAATCAGAGCGTAGTAGGGCAGATAATTGCCGATGTCCATGGGCGGAGGGTCCATCTTCGAGATCCAGCAGTAGCGGCCGTCAGCGGATCTGGCCATCATTACCATGGCTCCGCCGAAATGTTTCGGCCTCCCGCCTTCCGGAACGGCGTCCACCAGCATGGCGGAGCGATCGTCGCCCGTTAGCAGATCGACGCCCTTGCCGTCGGTGAGGAAATGCTGGCCGGAGACGTACCGCTGGAGCCGGTCGACGTAAGTGCGAAGTTGGCGCGATCCGCCGGACTGGTAGGCTTCCGTGGCCGACTCCAGTTCCATGCTTTGAATGCGTCCGAAGGAGCCGGTGCGGTGCGCGGCCCGGAACGATACCACCGCGGTCACGAAGAAGAACGCCACCAGCGAAAGCAGCAATGTGCCGAACGACCACAGCGTGATCTTGACGTAGACCGATCTCACCGGCTCACCTCCGTTCCGGCGGAGAACTGATAGCCGACGCCGCGAATGGTCTGAATCAGACTGCGATTCCGACGTTCCAGCTTCTTGCGGAGATGGCTGATATGCACGTCGAGAGAGCGCTCGTAGGGCGTGGACTTTCGTTGGTAGAGCGCGGCCGTCAGTTCATCGCGCGATACCACGCGCCCGGCCGAGCGCACCAGGACATCCAGAATGTCGAACTCGAGCACGGTGAGGTCGAGACGCTCGGCTGCATACCAGGCCTCTCTGGTTTGCGGATTCAAGCGAATTTCGCCGGCCTCCACGACTTGCGGGGCGATGCCGACCGCGCTCGACCGCCGCAGCACGGCGCGAATGCGGGCCAGCAATTCTTCGGGTTCGAAAGGCTTGGGAAGATAATCGTCGGCGCCGGCGTTAAGGCCGGTCACGCGATCGGGCCGGCCTGTGTGCGCCGTTAGCATGATTACGGGCGTGGCGCTCCGCTTCCGAAGTTGCCGCAGCACCTCGAAGCCGTCCAGCGCCGGCAGCATGACGTCGAGGATGATCAGCTCGTACCCGCCGTCGATCGCCCGCGCCAATCCCATGAGGCCATCGTGTACCGCGTCGACGTGGAATTCGTAGCGGGCGAAATAATCGCGCATGAGAGAACAGAGATCCGCGTCGTCCTCAATCAACAGGATCGATCGTGGCGCGTCCGGCATAACGTCGCAATTCATTTGTATCGCAAAGCTGCGCCGGTTGGTGGATTCTTTACAAAACTTAAGGCTCTAGCGGCGGCCGGATGCCTTCTACTGTAAGTGTGAAGCAATTCGTAATTCTAGTGGGGATTCTACTGCCCTTCGCCGCCCAGGCGCAGCCTTCCAAGTCATTCGTAGGGACTGTAGTCAGTCTTCGCGTGGAGAGTGCGGCGGTGGAAGTGAAGCCCGATTCCGGAGACGTCATCATCGCCCAGCTCACCTCCGACACACTTGCGCAGAAGATCGCGCCGGGCGAGAAAGACTTGAAGAAGGCCGAGGCCATCCAGGTGACGGATTTGGCCAAGGGCGATCGGGTGCTGGTGACGCTGCAGCCGGATTCCACCAGAATTCGTCGCATCGTGGTGATGGCGGCGAAAGAGATCGCTAACCGCAACGATGCCGACCAGCTCGACTGGCAAAAGCGCGGTGTGGCGGGGATTGTGGCGGCTAAGAGTGGCCGTCAGATCACGGTCACGAATACGACCGTCACGGGCGAAGTTCAGACCAGGATCTCCGTAACCGAGACAACAGCGATCAAGCGCTACGCGCCCGATTCGGTGAAGTTCGCCGACGCCCAGCCCGGCAAACTCGCGGACATCGGCGCCGGCGACCAGGTTCGCGCCCGCGGCGAGAAGAGCGCCGATGGGTTGACGATGACGGCTCAGGACATAGTGTTCGGGACATTTATCATTGAGGCGGGCGCGATCGCGGCAATCGATCCCGAAGCGAAGCAGATGTCGGTGAAAGAACTCGGCACGAATAAGCTGCTCACGGTGAAACTGACAGCCGATTCGCAGCTCAAGCAGATGTTCGCGATGCCGCCGGGAATGCCGGCGGGCGGAGCTCTGCCGGGCCGCGGTCCGGGCGGTCCGCCCGGCGGGTTCGACATCAATCAGATGATCGAGCATATTCCAGCCGTGAAGCTGGAGGATTTGAAACCCGGCGCGACGGTGGTGATCACCAGCACCAAGGGCGCAAGAAGCGGCGAGATCACCGCCATCCTGGTGCTCTCCAACGCCGACATGTTGATCCAGATGGCCTCGGCGATGAAGGCAGCCGGCCGCGGCGCAGGCGCGAATGCAATGACAGGCGCGGGCATGGGCGGCATGAACAGCGGTGATTTGACCGGCCTTATGGGGCTGGGCATCGGCGGAATCAATCAGTAAGAATCCAGGTCTATCGAAATGAAACGTACTTTCTATTTACTCGCAGTCTCTTTGTCTCTACTCGCGGAGCTCTCCGCGCAAACGCCCAGTCTTCACGGCGCGGTGACCGATCCCTCGGGAGCGCTAGTGCCAGCGGCGACGGTCCAGCTTCGCGGACCCGGAGGCGAACAACATAAAGCCACCGACGGCGCGGGCCAATACTCGTTCCCCTCGTTACGCCCTGGCAAGTACACCGTTCGTATCGCCGGCAAGGGGTTCGCGCTATTCGAGAAGACCGAGCTCGACGTGACCGGTCCGACTGTGCTCGATGCGCAGCTGCAGATTCAGACGGAGGCGCAGGTGCTGAACGTGGAGGCGAACGCCAACGCCACGGTCAGTTCCGACCCCGATTCGAACGGCGGCGCGCTGGTTCTGCACGAGAAGGAGCTGGCGACGCTTTCGGACGATCCCGATGAGCTGTCGCAGCAACTACAGGCGATGGCGGGCCCGGGCGCGGGACCGAACGGCGCGCAGATCTATATCGACGGATTCAACGGCGGAAATCTCCCCTCCAAATCGTCGATCCGCGAGATTCGCATCAATTCCAATCCGTTTTCGCCGGTTTACGACCGTCCCGGGTTCGGGCGCATCGAAATCCTGACCAAGCCTGGCATGGACTCGCTGCACGGACAGGCGTTCGTGCAGTACAACAACGAAGACTTCAATTCCAGGAGTCCTCTGCTCGAGCAATCGACGCGCCCGCCGTATAAACAGGAGTACTTCGGGCTGAACCTCACCGGCCCGATCAAGAAGAACAAGGCTTCTTTCAGTTTCGATGCCCAGCGGCGGAGCACCACGGAGAATGCCTTCATTTACGCCACCGATCTCAGCACCAGCCTGGTGCCGCAGACGGTGAATCTGGCCGTGCTGACTCCGCAGACATTCACCATGTTAAGCCCCCGGCTGGATTACGCCCTGAACGCCAACAACACACTTACCGTGCGCTATCAGAACACGCGCTCGACCTCCGATAACCAGGGCGTGGGGAGTTTCAATCTCTCGTCGCTCGGGTACAACGCGACCACTTCGGAAAATACCATCCAGGCGACCGAGACCTCCATCGTCAACACTCACCTGGTGAACGAGACGCGCTTCCAATTCATGCGTTCCACTACCGGAATGACAGGCGGCACCAACGACGTCGATATCTCCGTGCAAGGGGCCTTCACCGGCGGCGGGGCGCAAGTAGGAAATTCAGGCGCCAGGACCGACGAGTGGGAAGCCACCAACACTTCTACTTTCACGCATGGCGCGCACACCCTCAGATGGGGCGGCCGTGTACGCGGAACTACGGAGAGCAGCACGTCGCGGGCGAACTTCGGCGGGACTTTCACCTTTACGGGCGGCGACGGTCCGGAACTCGACCCCAATAACCATCCCATCGCGGGAACTTCGATCGAACTCGACGCCCTGGAGGTTTACCGGCGCACGCTGGTGTTCCAGCAGGAAGGCATGAGCGACGCTCAAATTCGCGCGCTCGGCGGCGGGGCTTACATGTTCAGCATCGCGGCCGGCACGCCGACCACATCTGCCGGCATGACCGATATCGGCCTGTTCGCCAACGACGATTGGCGCGTGCGGCCCAATCTCACGCTGAGCCTGGGCGCACGCTACGAGGCGCAGACCCGCCTGGGCGATTACGGCGACATTACGCCGCGGCTCGGAATCGCGTGGGGGATCGACGGAAAGGGGAGTAAGGCGGCAAAGACGGTGCTGCGGGCGGGTGCGGGCGCGTTCTACGACCGCATCACGCAGGCAACTTTCTTGCAGGCGCTGCGCTACAACGGCATCACCCAGCAATCGTACGCGATTTTCAATCCCGGTTTCTTCCCCAATGTTCCGACCGCCAGCAGCCTGGCGGCCGGTCTCCAGCCGCAGCAACTGCAGATCATGGACAATTCGCTGCGCGCGCCGCGCAATTACCAGGCGAACGTGGGCGTCGACCGGCAGATCAATGCCTTTGCGCGCATCAGTGTCAATTACATTGCGAGCCGCGGCGTGCACCTGCTGCGTTCGCGCAACATTAACGACCCGATTGACGGCGTGTATCCATTCGGCGATTCTGAAATTCGCCTGCTCAATGAGACCACCGGCTTCAGCCGCACCAACCAGCTCATGGTGAGCCCGAATATCAATTACAAGAAACTATTCCTGTTCGGCTACTACTCGCTCTCCTACGGTAAGGACGACAACGAAGGCCAGCCGGCGAACCCCTACAATCTACGCGCCGAGTGGGGGCCTTCCAACTTCGCCGATGTGCGCCACCGCTTCGTGCTCGGCACCAGCATTCCACTGCCGCTGAAGGTGTCGATCAGCCCCTTCATCGTGGTGCAGAGCGGCACTCCCTACAACATCACCACGGGATTGGACCCCAACGACGACGGAATCTTCACCGCGCGGCCGGAATTACTCACGGGAGTGACGGCGGCGAATTGCAGCGGAGCGAACTTGATTTACGAGGCGAAATTCGGATGCTTCAACGTGAATCCGCCGGCGGGCGCTGCCACCATCGAGCGCAACTACGGCCGCGGTCCGGGGTCGGCGACCTTGATGCTACGGCTTTCGCGGACCTGGGCTTTTGGTGAAAAGCGCGAGACGGATCCGAACGCCGGTGGCTTCGGCGGTCCCCCTCCGGGCGGCGGTGGGGGTGGGCGTGGAGGTCCGGGCGGACCTGGCGGAGGCGGTCCACCGCCGGGCGGAGCACCTCCCGGAATGGGCTTCAATAGCGGACGGCGCTACACCGTGACGGTGGGCGTGAACGCCATGAACGCTCTCAATCACCCGAATTACGCGGCTCCGAACGGGGATCTGACTTCGCCTTTCTTCGGGGTGTCGCAGAGCCTGGCGGGCGGTTTCGGGCCAATGGGCGGCGCAAGCACCTACAACCGGAAAATCGATTTGCAAGTGCGGTTCGGGTTTTAGGAAAAGCCGCATTTTTGCCCTTAGCGCGCCTTTTTGAGCAACTCGATCACTCCGAGGAGCGCGCCGCAGTGGTAGTACCCGTCGCTGCTTCACACATCGTTGCCGGCGCCGGTGTTGGCATTGTAATTCTCGTAGATGGCGCGATCGCTCTGCCAAGACTTCATCAGCAGGCGGGCGGAACGTTGCGCCAGATCCTGGCGCGCGTCCTTTAAATCAAAATTGCGCATCCCCAGGTAAACCGGGAAGTTCATCGGGCCCCAGATGCGGCCGCGCCAGTATTCCTGATCGGCGTATCCCGGCACGTTGCGCGATCGCCGGGATCACCCATTCGCCATGAAACTCCTGCGGATTGAAATGGTGTTCCTGAATCATGCGGCGCGCATGTTCCTGCGTTGGGACCTTGGCGATCGGCGGATTGAAATTGGTGGGCGAAATCAATATCCCAAAGGCTAGCCGTAGAATCGCGGATTCTCAGGCCTGCCAATTTCGTGGCTGCGCGAGCCGACTTCGGCGGCCGTTAGCGGCAGTGGGTCGACAACCGGCGATCCACGTCCCCATTGACCTGGTGCCTTCGACCTGGAAACACTTCTTGATCTCGGTTCGAGAGGTGGGTTACCGATCCGAAAATCAGAAAACCAATCCTAAACCGGATTTCTTCGCGTCTTGCGGAATCGGTTCTGTTCAGCCGCACAGATCGTGCGGCTCGTCGGTGGCAACGAGTACGTCACTCACCGGCGTTTACGCCGGTTGTGGGAGCGTGGCCTTCCTCCATCGCTGGGCGTTTCCGGAGGGCCGAACCCGCAGCGAGTTCTACTATTATGTGGACTGCCCCCGGTGGCCTCGACCATCTCGATGTTGCACGACTCGTACCGGTTGTCTACCGCGCCGACTGGGCATTGTAGCCGGAGAACTGGAACGTGTCTCAGCGCCGCAAAGTGGATCGGCTTGAGTACGACCGGAAATGCCGCACCAGTCGGGTGCCGATATCTTCTTCAGCGGGATGACGGGTACGTCAGGCCGAAGCCGAATCGAAATAGCGGGTCTTCGAGGTCGTGGGCCGCATCGGCGGCTTGCGCCATTACTGAAGGCATGTCGCTCGGCAGATCGAAGGGTAGTTTGCCTGCCGGCGAGACTTTGCCGAAAACGACATTCAAGAGCGCGGCGTCATCGCCGCCGAACGCGGCAAACACTCCTTTCACCTCGTCGATGAACTCGGTCAGGATGGTAGGCCGGTCCATGTCGACGCAGACCACGACCGGCTTCCCCGATGCCGCCAATTTTAGGACGGCATCCAGTTCCGGCTGGTTCGCCGATCCGGTGTACGCCAGGGTGTTCCCGAGAACAGCGGGAACGGTAACCCGGACTATTGGCGGCGGTGCCCGCATCCACGGCATCGCCTGGCGCCGCGATCCTCTCGGCCGGCACTTCCAAAACAAAGCCACAAACTGAATAGGAAAGGGCCAAACTCCAGCGGCGCGCGGTTAGCGGGCATCCTGAAGGAGCGCGCGCAATTTCGCTGTCCCCTTCGCGACGTGGGACCTGGCGCAGCTTTCTGTGATGTTCAACGGGTCCTAGCCCTCGCGGGCATGATGAGGGCTTTCGTATTCGCCGTGCGGAACGATTTCCGGCATCGAAGCGTAATCAGAAGAAGGCGGCGAGACTGGGATATGCTCACGCCGCCCGTCGTTCGTATCGGTGGTGGAGTCCGCCAGCTTGCGGAATCGCAACAATTCCCCCAACCTCCGGCCGTTGAACGGGTCGTGACTCCGGCGTGTCCTTGCCCAGAGAGAGATGTGTCCGGGATTCGTGATAGTACGCCACGAAAGACTTCAGATGCCGGTATAGCGAGCCTTCGTTAAGCACGATCACGTAATCCAAGCACTCGCGCCGAATGGTCCCGATGACTCGCTCCACATAAGCTCGCTGCCACGGTGATCGCGGAGCCGACAGAACCTCCGTGATCCCCATGGCCTTCACATCCTTTCGAAACTCGCTGCCGAAGATGTCATCCCGGTCGCGCAGCAGATAGCGCGGAATCTGGCCAAACGGAAAGGCCTCCCGGAGCTGCTGGGTTGTCCACTCCGCTGTTGGGTGAGCGGTCACGTGAAAGTGCAGAATCCGCCGTCGGTCGTGGGCCAGCACCAGGAAAACATACAGCACTCGAAAGTCGATGGTCGGCACAGTAAAGAAATCGACGCTCACCAGGCTCTTGACGTGATTGGTCAGGAACGTCTTCCACGTTTGCGATGGTGGCTGCCGGTGACGGACCATGTATTTGCTCACGCTGGTCTCGCCGATGTCGATCCCTATCTTGAGGAGTTCACCATGGATCCGCGGTGCTCCCCAGAGTGGGTTCTCTCGACTCATTTTGCGGATGAGTTCCTTGGTTTCCTTGGAGACTGCCGGACGCCCCGGCTGACCATGACGGACTTTCCATGTCCAGAACAAGCGGTACCCTTTTCGGTGCCAGGCAATGACGGTTGCAGGCTTGACGATGATCAGCGCTGAGCGCCAACCGTTCCAAATCTCGGACAGCCAGACCCAGAGGAGCCGATCGGACGGACTCAACTTGGGTCGCTTCACCGAGCGATTCAGGACGCCGAGTTGGTGGCGCAGAGAAACGATCTCAAGCTGGAGCGCTGCACGGCTCCGGAGCGAGGTCAGGAGGGCCGCAAAAAGCGCCCGGAATATGGGCGCTGGCGAGAATCGACGGAAAAGGTTCAACTCCCACTTTATCAAGCAGATCGAGATTTGCGAGAACCACAGGCCAATTGAAAGAAAGCCCATCGGCTAGACGAGGGGCATCAGAAGTAGAGCTTCGCGGCGATCTGAACTATGCGCCGCCCTTGAGACCCGTTGTATCCCCCCGAAATAGCTGCCGAGGGCCTTGGTCGATCCCGCTGGCCGGAGGTTATTGGTGATCGAGAGCGCGCTGAACTCTCGTATGGTCCGAAAACCGGATCTGCTTGATTTGGCGCTGGTTCTCGACTGTGCGCTTCGGAGCACGCGATAGTGAGATGATATGTTGTCGAGAGCCCCTCGATCCAGTCCGGTACGTGCTGATCGCGGTTGCCGGGTGGATGAACCAACGCCAACTGCAAGCCATCGATTAAGTGAGGAGAACCGGGTTCTTCAAGAGCAACTGGGCAGCGGTATTCATAGCGCGCCTCCTTCAGATTCAGACAAACAGACCTGAAAATTGAAGAATACCACGCAATGTAAACAAAAGAATGGGTGAAAATGGGCGAGAGAGGATTAAAGCGCACCTTCCCGAATATCAGTTTCCAGTGACATCGATGGTCTTGTCCAGCAAAAGATCGGCGGACGAGGAGCCGACCATGATCTTGAGCTTGTCGTTCTCCACCATCCAGCTCTGCAGGGCCGCGTCCCAATAGGCCAGGTCCGAGCCCTTCAGTGGGATCTGAACCGTCTGCAACTCGCCCGGCTTCAAGGTGATCCTCTTGAATCCACGCAGTTGCTTGATAGGCCGCTCCACGGCGGAGCCCACGTGCTGCACGTACATCTGGACCACCTCGTCACCCAGCCGCGTGCCGCTGTTCCGTACCGTCACGCTCACTGTGACCTGTCCCTTGCCGCTGACGGTGTCCGCGCTGGTACGAAGATTGGAGTACTGGAAGGTTGTGTAGCTCAGACCATAGCCGAACGGATAAAGGGGCTTGCCCTTGAAATAAAGGTAGGTCCGACCCTTGCGGATATCGTAGTCCATCATGTCGGGCAGGTCGTCCACCGACTTGACCCAAGTTTGCACCAGCCGGCCGGCAGGATTGTAGTCGCCAAACAGGACGTCGGCCAGTGCGTTGCCTTCTTCCTGGCTGGAATGCGCCAGGTAGACTATGCCCGGCACGCTCTCCTGGATGGCGTTGATGGCGTACGGAAAACTCGCCTTCAGCACGACGATGGTCTTGCGGTTCGCTCGGAGAATCTGGTTCACCAAATCAGACTGTTCTCTGGGTAGATCGATTTCCGTGCGGTCGACGCTTTCCTTGCCTTCGGATGGAAGGCAACCCCGGCCGAAGCCGGCACCGCACGTCGGGTTGTTGCCAACGAAGACGATCGCCACGTCTGAGTCGGCGGCTATGTTGGCTGCCGTCCGGTTGTTGGTGTTGTCGCGCACCCAACGCACATGCGTCGTGGGCACCACCTTGGCCCGAATGCCCTCGACGGGGGTCACTGCGTAAGGCAGCGTGCCGGCGTACCAGTCCGGGAATACTTCGTTGCCACTGCCGCCGATGACGGCAATGGAGTGGATGGTGGTCTTGCTGAGAGGGAGAATTCCATTCTCGTTCTTCAGCAGCACGATGGACCTATCGGTCACCAACCGTGCCAGGGCCTTATGCTTCGGACCATACCAGGGCGCCTCCTTCCCCGTGATGGCGCTGTAAGCAACCAGTTCCGGCGGATCGAATTCTCCCAGGCGCATCCGCATCCGGAGGTTGCCCTTGACGCGGTCCACGATGTCGGCCTCGGTGAGGAGGTTCTTGCTGAGTGCATCTCTAACGGAGGCGGCGTACTGGTCGAGGAAAACCGTGACGCCGGCCTTGACCGCCATGGCCGCCGCCTCAGCCAGGCTGGAAACAACCTTCTGGGACCGCATCAGGTTGGGCATACCGCCCGCATCGGTACAGATCATGCCGTCGAATCCCCATTCCTTCATCACGATGCTACGCAGAATGGGATGAGCGGTGCAGGGAGCGCCGTTGAGGACGTTGTAAGCCACCATAAAAGACTGAGCGTGGCTCTCCGTGATCGCTTTCTGGAAAGGCGCCAGGAAGTACTCCCTCAGGTCGCGCTCGTCTATGACGGAGTCGGTTCTTGTCCGGTTCTGCTCGTTGTTGTTGGCGACGAAATGCTTGAGGGTCGTGGCCACCTGGAGGTACTTGGCGTTATCGCCCTGCAAGCCCTTGACTATGGCGACCGCCAGGGAGCCGTCGAGGAAGGGGTCCTCGCCGTACGACTCCTCGTTACGGCCCCAGCGCGGGTCCCGCCCCAGGTCCACCATGGGTGCCCGGATGGCTAGTCCGACGCGCTTTCCGTCGGTCTTCACGTTGTAGATCCGCGTTTCGTATCCTACCGCGGCACCCATTTGCTGAAGCAGGTCCGGATCCCAAGTGGAAGCCATTCCGATGTCCTGCGGAAACTGTGTGGACGTGATACTCCCTCCGCCCGCCCAACCGAGGCCGTGCAGGCCCTCGGTGAAGTTGGTGAAGCTCTTGATGCCGAGACGCTCGATAGCAGGCGTCATTTGACCCAGGAAGGCGATCTTCTCGTCCAAGGTCATCAAAGAGACCAGGTCGTTCACCCGCTCCTCGATCGGCAGCTTGGGATCGCGAAATGGATCGGCAGCCGCTAGCGTTCCGGCCAGCGTCAGAGTTAGAAGCAACGAACAAGAGAACAGTATGCGAGTTCTTCTGATGTCGACCAGGATCTGCATTTGGACTTCTGGGTCCCGTTCAGTATACACCCAGCCTCGCGCGGGTCTTAACGGTAGCGGTCCAACGTGAAGCGCTGGATGCCCATATTCCGCAAAGTCCAGATACTGCCCCTGCTCAGTATCATCCCCCGCGAACCGACATGCCTCCTTCCACGGTGGCCAGTCCGGCGAGCGGAGGCCCTGGCGTGTTCGGAGAGAAGGTGACGGCTACGTCGCTGCCCTGGTATTCCAGGATCAAGGGCGCCAGTCACGAGAGGAGATCATAGCCGAACACCTCGGAATCGTTGCCCCAAAGCCTGACGATACCAAACGGCAAGAAGCTGATGGCATCGTGGCGTCCGAAGGCGTAGAGCGCTTGGGCTTTGTGATCCTCACTCCCCCAGTCCCCGCCGCAATCCGGTAAAGAGTTGAAATCGCTTACCGTGCGAGCGACACCAACGAAGTGGTCATCGGGCTAATGGCTTGCAACCCTTGTCCGTTGATCGCCAAGGCAGATGGAATTTGAGGACCTGCCGGAGTTGGTGGTCCTTTTGTCTTGCGAGGCGGGGCCTTCGAGGGCTAAACTGGCTCGCATGAAGTCATACCCTGTCCTGCCGCTGGTGGCTTTCACCGTTCTCGTTTCCGGTAGTCCGCTTTGGGCGGCTGAATCGCGGTTCACGCCACCTGCGTCGCCGCGCGTTACGTACAATTTCAATGCGGACTGGAAGTTCATCCGCCAGGATGTGCCCGGCGCCAAGGCGGTGTCGTTCGACGACTCGCAATGGGAGACCGTCAGCACGCCGCATTCGTTCAACGATGTCGACTCTTTCCGAGTGATCATCGACCACAGCGGCGGCGATCGTGGCACGTACAAGGGGCTGAGCTGGTACCGAAAGCACTTCAGGCTCCCTGCCGAGGCCGCGGGATCGAAAGTGTTCATCGAGTTCGAGGGCATGCGCCAGGCCGGGGATATCTATTTCAATGGCAAGCCATTCGGTCTGTATGAGAACGGCATAACGGGCTACGGTGTGGACATTACGTCCGCGGTGCGGTTCGGCGACCAGGACAACGTGCTGGCAGTGCAGGTGGACAACCGCACAAACTACAAGGAGCGGGCCACGGACACGACCTACCGTTGGAACGCCAACGATTTCAACCCCGACCACGGTGGGATCAACCGGCGGGTGTGGCTGCACATCACCGGGAAAATCTACCAGACCCTGCCGCTATATTACGGCCTCGGGACGACCGGCACGTATGTCTACTGCACCAATTACAACATCGCGCGACATACCTGCGACGTCACCGTCGAATCGCAGGTTCACAATGCCACGGCGGATCGCCGGGTCCCCCAGGCAAACGTCACCCTGTCGGCTGTGGTCGTGGATCGGGACGGCTTGGTCTGCGCCACGTTCAAGAGCGGCGTCGTCGATATGCTATCCGGCGCGAAGACTGTTCTGAAAGCCGCCGGACCATTGGCCAGTGCCCGTTTCTGGAGCCCCGACGATCCCTATCTGTACGACGTTTACACGATGCTGACGGTGGATGGGAAAGTCGTGGACGTCAACAAGGTGAGAACGGGGTTCCGCAAGACGGAATTCAAGGGCGGCACCGGCACGGGCGGCGTTTATGTCAATGACAAGTTCGTCTATCTGAAGGGATTCGCCCAGCGCACGAGCAACGAATGGGCGGGAGTTGGCGCTGGTTATCCGAATTGGATGCACGATCTTAACGCTGAACTGCTGCGCGCAAGCAACGGGAATTACATGCGCTGGATGCACGTGGCGCCGCAGAAGGTGGATGTGGAAGCGTTTGACCGATTCGGCATCGTCGAGGTGGCGCCCGCCGGAGATAAGGAAGAGGATGCGCTAGGCCAACAGTGGGAGCAGCGCGTGGAAGTTATGCGCGACACTATCATCTATTTCCGCAACAACCCCAGCGTGCTCTTCTGGGAGGCTGGGAACACCGGGGTCACGGCGCCCCAGATGCAGCAGATGGTGGACTTGCGCAAGGAATTCGACCCGAATGGCGGCCGGGTTATGGGGTGCCGGTCGCTGACGGTCCCAGGGGCCACGGCCGTTACCGAGTGGTTCGGCACCATGCTCGGCGGGCCCTATAACGTGCAGGCTCGGGACAAAGCTCCCCTGATTGAGACCGAGGACTTCCGCGATGAAGGCGCACGCCGCTTCTGGGACGATTTCTCCCCTCCCTATTTCGGATTCAAAAAGGGGCCGAACGACACGTGGAACTACAATTCCGAGACGCTCGCGGTGGCACAGGTGAAGCGATATTGGTCGTTCTGGTCGAACCGCATTTCTAACCCCAATCCGGAACAGGCCAAGTTTGCGGCCTACGCATCGATCTATTTCACCGATTCCGACGCTGATGGCCGGCAGGATTCGAGCGAGGTCTGCCGAGTCAGCGGCAAGCTCGATGCCGTCCGCCTGCCCAAGGAGGTTTATTTCGTCGAGCGCGTGATGCAGAACGAGAAACCGGACATCCATATCATCGGGCATTGGACGTACCCGGCTAACACGACCAAAGCGCTGTACGTAGTCGCCAACAATGTGGACAGTGTCGAGTTGTTCGTTAACGGCAGTTCCCGGAGCAAGCTCACCCAGCCGGAGAACGGTTATCTCTATTCCTTCCCGAACATCGCGTTTACACCCGGCACGATCAGGGCCGTCGGCTACAAAGGCGGTGTAGTCGTGACGCAGCACGAACTGAAGACCGCCGGGGCTCCCGCAGCGATCAAGCTCACCCTCCATACCGGTCCGGGAGGCCTGCACGCGGACGGCGAGGATGTCGCTCTGATCGACTTTGAGGTCGTCGACGCCAACGGGGAGCGTTGCCCGACCGACGATGCCCGCGTCGATTTCACCTGGAGTTCAGTGGGGAGGACTGTTTCAGCTACTGGCCCCGCTATCTGGCGCGGCGGCTATAACTCCGGCAAGCCCAACTCCACGAACAACCTCTACCTCAACACCGAGTGTGGTATCAACCGCGTGGCGATGCGTTCGACTCTGATGCCGGGGACGATCAAACTGACGGCCACGCGCGAAGGCTTGCAGCCTGGGACGATCACGTTCGACTCCAAACCGGTTGCGATCGTGGACGGTATGACACAGGAAATGCCGCAAATCCTGTCCCCAACTGCGCGAACGGCTCCCGTGGATCGCAAATGATGCAGTGAGGGGCGGCCAAGAAACACTTAGTCGGGCCGTAGAACTATTGCGACGGGGCTAGAAATGCTGCGCTGCCATCGTTGAGCTCGAGGCGCAAGTAATCCCAAACGACCCCGGTCGTGAGATCTCCGGCCGGGACGGTCAGCGTCATGGAATTCTCGCCCTCTTTAAGGAGAGCGGCGTCGAACTTCTGGGTGTATTGATACCACACGCCCGTATCGGTGTTGTAACGGAGAGCATTAGTGGCCACCGGTCGGATGCTGCCGACGGACTGTCCGTTGACGCCGATTGCCAAACCGCCGTTGCCGTCGGCTCCGGCCAGCGCCACGCGCAACACAGCCTGCCCTTGCGAGGACTTCTTCATGTTGAATTTGATGGTCCAGGTTGTCGCGCGGCCGCGGCCCCAGGCCCGCCACATGTCCTGTGTGCCGGTTGGGAGATTTACCCAGCCAAACCGTTGGTTCAACGGGTCCTTGGCGGCCGGGTTCTTCCAGTCGTCCGATAGCGCGTGAGGCACTTCCGCGAAGAACCAGTCTTTGTAGTAGTCGCTCTTGCCGATGGTGTAAGTGATGTCGTTGGGGAATTGGTCGCCGTAGCGCAAGGGCCAGCCCCACAGCCAGTAGTTGGCGCCATCGCCCTTGAAGAACTTGCCGGCGGTGCGGTCGGGATAGCCGATTTCCCAGATCTGCTTGCCATAGCGCACCGGCTGCCAGTCGAGTTTGCCGAGATTCAAGCTCTTGCCGGCTTCCACAATTATGTCAACCTTGGCATATTCACCGAGCACTCCATCGGCAAACGCGTGGAGCGTATATTTGCCGGGGCGGACATTGGCGATGGTGAATTTGCCGTCCTCGGAGCCGTCGGTCCAGAACTGGTAGTAATTCCCATCGTGCGCCCACGTGACTGTCCTGCCGTTACCCGCGCGCAGTTGGAATGGGCTTCCATCCCCTTCGTAGTCCGGGTGAGCCAAACCAACGGTAAGATGGGGCAGTTTCTTAGTGACGGCCTGGAGATCGTCCAGGACAAGTTGTCCAGTTACATTGCCGCGCTGCTCTTTGTGCAGGTAATCGACGCCGCTGACCCACTGGTATGGCCACGCGGCCCTTTCGGTTTTCGCGCGGGCAAGCGCGTCCTGCCAGAGCGCGATTCCATTGTCGCGCCAGACGGCAGGCACGGTAGGATTTCCGGCCGTCGCTTCCAGGGTATCCAGATCGGCCTTGGATGCATCTTTGGGATCGGATAACGCGTTGTAGTAAACAAAAATAGGGCCGATCACCTTCTTCCAGCTTTCGCCCGCCGGGATGTGGTTGCCCGCGCCCCCCGCATAGTGGCCGGAGGTCCAGTAATCGAGCAGTGTGGCCATCATATGGGCCACCAAGTCCAGCTTTGACGCGCCGCCGCCAATGAATTCGGTAGTTGGGTTAATGAAATAAACGCCGATATGATCCCTGGTGCTGGACCATCCATATGCCGGAAGCTTGTAGGGTACAGCACAGTAGCTGTACTTGTGATCCACGGAGTTTTTATAAATGCCCGAAAGCAGGATTCTCTGCTCCTTCGCGTGGATGACGACACCGCCGCGCACGTCCTGAGCGGAGGGCATCAGCATGTTGCGGTCGGCATCGACGGAGATCCAGTCAAACGTCGGATCGAGCTGCAAAATGAAACGGCTTTCGCCCTCGCCCGCGTCGGGATAGCTTGCCGCGTGAGAGAACTCGGCGTAGGTGTAAAACCCGCTAAGGCCCCGCTCCAGTGCGTAGCGTATTTCAATGTCCATCCGGCCGTCCACGCCCTTGATGGCGACCTCTGCACGTTGGCCGCCGTTTTTCGCCGGGTCGATCGTCACCGACTGCGTCACCATGCCGGATGGCTTCTGTTCCCAGATCCCGCCGGGCCCCATAGTGTTGATGCCGTGATAAATGAGCGACGGCATAACGCTGTTGTTCTTGTTGATGGTGGCCTTGACGATGCCGTTATCGAGGGTCCAGGCACCTCCGTTGTCGGTGACGGTCACCGGGGCGCTGATATTGGTCTTGGCGACCTTCGGCATTTGCGCCATTACAACGAAAGAGAAAAGGAATAATGCAAGCGTTCGGATGGGGGCTCTCATTTTCATGACGCTTACCTCCAGCAATTCTGCGACAGCATGCGTGCCATCCGGCAGGCACTCGAATCTGGTGATTGTAACAAGTTTCGGGAGAGGCCAAACTTTTCAAATTCTGGAGGCAACTCCGAAACCTCGCTAACCTCGCTGCGTCGGCGTCGGATTCCGCCCGTAAGCTTGGGGCCCTACGGAACACTCCAGGGGTTTGTGCCCACCGCGCTGGATCAAAGCTCAGCACCCGCCAAATGGGCGAGATGCTTGACGCACAGCGGCTGGACTCCGTTAGGATAATGTCGATAGACTAAGACTCTCGCCGGACCCCGAAAGGAGGGTTTTCCTTTATGGAATACAGTTTCAGATTTAGGGCACGGCTGTCGCTGGCCTGCCTGGGCGCGGCAGCGCTTGCGTGGCCGGCCGAACCGGCCACCTCCTGGCATTTCGATTTTGGCCCCTCGGCGGCTTCTGCTGGTCACATCAAGGTGGCGCCCGACGCGTCGTACTCGAAGGAGGCGGGCTATGGCTTCGATCTGGGAACCAAACCGTCGCAACTCGAGTGGGGTGTGACCGGGGCTCAGCCATTTTTCTTTTCCGTGGCGCTTCCGGAGGGCAATTACAGCGTGACAGCAAGCCTGGGCAATTCCGCGGGCGGCTGCGTCACCACCATCAAGGCGGAGTCCCGCCGGCTGATGATCGAACGCGCGGTGTCCGCTCCGGGCGAGCGTCAGACCGTCAGCTTCGCGGTGAATATCCGGAATTACAAGATCCCTCCGCCGCCGGCCAATGCGCCCGGAGGCGACCAGGTGCGGTTGAACGATCGCGAACAGGGAGTACTGCACTGGGATGACAAGCTGACCCTGGAGTTCAGCAACAGCCGGCCCTGCCTGGACTCGTTGGACATCGAGAAAGCCGGCGACATTCCGACCGTGTTTCTGGCCGGCGACTCGACCATGACCGATCAGCCGCGCGAACCCACCACGAGCTGGGGACAGATGTTCACGCGGTTTTTCGGGCCGGGCGTCGCCATTGCCAACCATGCCGAATCGGGCGAGACGCTGAAATCCTTCATTACCGGATTACGTCTGGATAAGATCCTGAGCCAGATGAAGAAGGGGGATTATCTCCTCATCGAATTCGGCCACAACGACATGAAGGTGAACTGGCCTCAGACGTACGTGGAGCCGTACACCACCCACAAGCAATATCTGAAAGTGCTGATCGCAGAGGCACGCAGACGGGGCGCCGTTCCGGTGGTGGTCACGCCGATGCAGCGGCGCAATTTCGATGGGCTCAAAATCCGGAATTCGCTGGGTGAGTTTCCGGAGTCGGCGCGGCAGACGGCGCGGGAGGAAAATGCTCCCCTGATCGATCTCGAAAAGATGAGCATTGCGTTCTACGAAGCGCTGGGGCCGGAAAAAGCTCCGCTGGCCTTCTCCGGCGGGCGGGACGCCACCCATCATAGCGCCTACGGAGCCTACGAACTGGCGAAGTGCATCGTGGAAGGCGTTCGCGCGAATAAACTGGAGTTTGCCCGGTTCATTGTGGCAGACTACCAGCCCTTCGATCCGGCGCATCCCGATCCGCCGGAGAAATTCGCCGTTCCCGCCAGCCCTGGAAGGTCGAACGTTCCACCGAGGGGCAATTGAAGACCGTGCAGGCCAGGGAGCACAAATTGATGAGACGAGACCTCTCTATGATTTCCGCGATCGTACTGGCGGCCTCAGCCGCGGCACAAACGGGCGGCAATGCGCCCAAACGTTTTGTCATTTCCGACTTCGGCGCCGTCGCCGATTCGAAGACCGTGAATACCAAGGCCATTCAGGCGGCCATCGACAAGTGCGCGGCTTCGGGTGGCGGCGTCGTCGTCGTCCCCAAAGGATCTTTCCTCAGCGGGGCCATCTTCCTGAAGCAAGGCGCGAATCTCTACGTCGAGAAGGACGGCGTTCTCAAAGGGACCACGAATATCGACGATTATCCGCTGATCAACACGCGATGGGAAGGCACGGAAGAGCCCTGGACCTCCTCGTTCGTCAATGCCGAAGGCCTCACGAACCTCGAGATTTCGGGCGAAGGCACCATCGACGGGTCGGGCGAAGAGTGGCTGCAGAACAATCCGTTCCGCGGCCGTAGCGGGCGAGGGAACGCCGATGCGACGGCCAACCAGGCGCCTCCACCTCCGCGACCCATGGCACGGCGCGGACGGCCGCGGCTCATCGGCATTCAGAATTCCAAACACGTGCGCGTGGCCGGCCTGAATCTTCACAATCAGGCGGTCTGGTGCCTGTTCTTTCTCTATACCGAAGACGCCGTGGCGGAGAATCTGCGCATCACCGCCGAGCACAACATACCGAGTTCGGACGGCATCGACATCGATTCGTGCAAGCGCGTCCGCGTCAACAACGTGTATATCGACGTCAACGACGATTGCATCTCAATCAAGTCCGGCAAAGACGCCGACGGTCTGCGAGTCAACCGGCCGGCCGAGGATATCGTCATCGAGAATTCTCACTTCGCCTACGGCCACGGAGGCGTGGCGATGGGGAGTGAGACGTCCGGCGGCATCCGCAATGTCGAGGTCAGGAACTGCATTTCGGATTCCGGCAACTGGGCACCCATCCGGTTCAAGACGCAGCCGAGCCGTAGCGGAGTGGTCGAAAACATTACCTATCGGGACATGAAACTGCACGAGACCCGGCAGGCTTTCGAATTCAACCTGGAATGGCGGATGGTGCCGCCCATCGCGCCGCCGGCGGAGGTGCTGCCGGTAGTGCGCAACGTCAGGATCATCAACGTATCGGGCGACGTCGGCTCGGTGGGCATCATTCATGGCCTGGCGGACAGCCCGATTCGAGACATTCACTTTGAGAACTGCCAGATCACGGCGCAAAAAGGCTTCCGGCTGGAGCATGCGCGCAATGTCGATCTGACCGGCCTGAAGCTGGATGTTAAGGACGGCGAACCGATCACCAAGACGGA
>Ga0181529_10002622_pt1 | contig 21284 bp, 16 predicted proteins | sample PEATcosm2014_Bin_36_FD_119763 | JGI IMG/M metagenome (GOLD analysis project Ga0181529, IMG submission 119763) | Peatland microbial communities from MTU Mesocosm Facility, Houghton, MI, USA - PEATcosm2014_Bin10_30_metaG | ecosystem: Environmental > Terrestrial > Soil > Wetlands > Peat | place... | reverse complement strand
TCGGCGCGGATGCGGCGGCAACGTAGTTGTTCACATACCCGGACGTGGTCGGCTTCGGATAGTACGACATGAGCGCGACGCCTACTGGATTGAGCAGATTAGCGGCGGCAAGATTGTTATTGGGGACTGGGAAGCGATAGTTGCATGTGGGCGGTGTGTACATCTGCCCTGAACCATTCGGAACCTGGGGGCAGATGGCCGCCTGTGGTGAAAGCTGGCCAGTGATGGGATTCGTGTAGCTTTGTCCGGTGTTCACGACGATGCCTGAGTACGGATCGTAGATCTGGTGGTATAAAATCGGATACCCCAAAGCATCCGTACCCAAATTCGTATTCGTTATGCCTGAGGCCGCTGTTGGAACATACCACTCAGAGAAATCTCCGGAATGCATCTTCTCGGTTGGAACGGAAAAGGTGCCATTGTTCGGGGTGCTCTGACGCAGCCCCTCATAGACGCCAAAGACAAAAGTCCTGTTGCGCTGCTTGTAGAGTCCGGGAATGTAGAGCGGTCCGCCCGCGCTGGCCCCGAACTGATTGCGGCGGAAAGGGGTTTTTGCTAAACCGCTGAGGTTGTTGGCCCATTTGTTCGCGTCGAGCTTCTCGTTCGTGATGAACTCGAACATATCCCCGTGGAAGTCGTGCGAACCCGACTTGGTTTCGACCTGAAAGACGTTGCCCGTGCTGAATCCACTCTGCGCGGTAAACGAGTTGGTCTGAATCTTCATATCAGCCGTAGCTTCAACCGAGGGAACGTAGATAACCGCGCCCCAGGTGCTGTCCGTATCCCAGATGCCGTCCAGCATATAAGCAGAAGTTCCGAAGAAACCGCCGCCAAAGTTCATGAATGAGATATCTTGATCGGCTTTGCCTGAGGTTCCACCCTCGCCCAATGTCTGATTCTCGGAAGAGTTCTGTACGGAAGAGTTTAGGACGGCTAACCCATAGACGTTGCGAAGGTTGAGCGGAAGATCCTGGACCTGCTTCGAATCGATCTCAGCCGACAGATTGGCATCGGTGGTGTTGACAAGAGGCGCCTGCGCGTTGACGACGACCACCTCGCTTTCAGAGCCAACGGCCAGTGCTACATCCTGCCTTGCGCCCTGACCGGGGCGAAGGGTGATGCCGTCCTGTTTGTAAGCTCGGAAGCCCTTCGCTGCGACCCTCACATTGTAGGTCGCGGGGGGAAGCAAAGCGACGTTGTAGCCGCCAACGGCGTCCGTTTTCACGGTGCGGACAACTCCGTTGTCCACGCCGGAGACAGTGACCGTGGCCTGGACGACGACCGCGCCCGTGCTGTCGGTGACTGTTCCGGTAAGATTCGCTGTGGTCGTCAGATCTTGTGCGCGCAGTGCCAAAGTAGTGGCTAGCGACGCCAAGAACAGAGTAATGGGCAGGCAGATGCCGCCCAAAATGCGTATTCGCTTCACTGGTGTTTCCTCCTGAAAAGTACCCCGCATTAGAAATCGTTACAGTGGTCCCTGCCGCATTTTCTAGTAACGTGGTATGGGAAGAATGAATATTGATCCCTAATATCAGTCGCAAGGTGGACTACGGTAAACACCACCGAAATGAGTATAAATCCTTTATTTGCAAAGCGTTTTCGATGGAGTAACCTACGGTAAATTACTGGATAAACGAGGTGAACTGGCCAGCGTGTCTTCAATTTCGAGAACCAAGAACACAGAATCAGGCGTTGATCGCCCCTCGGTCAGTGAGATCGTGGCTAGAATTTGCTCTTCGCAGATCCGCTCGTTGGAGAAAGCCGGTAGGCGGCCTTGGTGGCGGCCCAGTCCTGACATGCCAGGGGAATGCTGCGCCCCAAGCCTACGGCCATCTGCTCCACCAGATGCTGCAACCGCTTCTCCAGCCGCGCATCCGGCAACGTCGAGGCTGCCAATTCCTGCTCGATCCAGTCCTGGTCGACACAAGTCTCCGGTGCGATTGCCTGTTTTGCTGTTGCTTCCATAACAACAGTTCAATGCCCAGCAGTACCCTCTGAAAAGTATCTCGCTTGAGACCGAATCTGCTCCGTCAACACCGACACCGGCAGGCCCGAGTTGTGGGTAATTGAAAGGGCAAAACCGGGGGGCTTCCCTTTTGCAGTAGCCCAAGCCCGGCTCTCCATCAAGCGCGAAGACCTCAGGTTAGGTGGGCCATTTGGCACTCAGGAATTTTGGGGTCGTCAAGCCCTCTGGGCAGCCTGCTTCGTCTACCGTTTTCTCGCAGACTCACCAAAACGCGAGCAGTGTATCGAAAATTGCCGCGTCGTCAGCGGTCCGAACGACGCTCTTCTTCAGACATGAGAAGAGCATTTCAATTCATGTGGCTATAATGCATGAGGTTATTGCGATTCGCTTCCAATCTACCGGTTCAAATGATCTAATGAAATTGACTGTGAAGGACTGAAGCCAACTCACGAACCACGAAAGTCATGATAAGAGATTCTTTGCTCCCCGGTTACTTTTTCGGCTGCAATACTCCGGGAGAATTCTCCCGGCGAACATTTCTCCGGTCAGGGGGCATTTTCCTGGCACTGCGGATGGCAGAGATGCGCGCCGCCGGCCTTCCCCTGCCGGCTGCGGCAGCGCAGTCTTCCTTGTGTCTGGCAACATCGCCTACTTTGTACCCTCCTCTCCTCGAAAAATTCATCTCCAAGCTGGATCCTGCGGCTGATGATTTCGTGTGTGAGCAGTATGCTGCTGAAATTCAGCCTGTGCTGGATTTGTGGAGTTCCTCAGTTCGCAACCCTGCCAGAAATGCAAATGCCATACTGTTGCATCTCTCTGAATCACTCAGCGCCTGCTCCCTGGTGCCTTCGAAGACCATCCCCTTGCGCACTGTACCACCGCTTGAAACAGAGAGGCGAACCTTTGACAGTCTAGAGAATATGGGACGGGAAAAGTTTATCGCGGGGTGGACTGCTTACCTTGCTGCGTTTGCCTCGATTGAAACCTTCGACCTCCAGATTTACGGAATCCGCGTCACCTGCGACCTACCCCCTGGTATAGACACCGATATTCGTTTCAATTTGGTAGGAATTGCTCACAATGGTTCGAGAGAGCAGCGAGTCGGCGCCTGGCATCTATCCTGGCGCAAGGCTGATCGGACGCGGGACCAGCAACAGCATTGGGTAGTGTCGAAGTGGGTCGCAGATTCCGAGGTTCGCAGCCGGCTTACTGGGCCGGGGTTCACGGAGATCACCGGGCGCTGCCTGGCCGCGGATACAGCGGGCATGACGCAACTGCTTCCCGGAATTGATTACTGGCGGACTGTGCTTGACGGTGCTACAGGTATCGACGTCTACGGCAACCACGGGGTCGCTGTGGGCGACATGGATGGCAGCGGACACGACAGCTTCTATGTGTGCCAGCCTGCGGGACTGCCCAACCGGCTCTACCGCAATCGCGGCGATGGTACGTTTGAAGACGTTACCGAGGCATCGGGGACAGGTATTATCGATGGCAGCGCGTCCGCATTGTTTGTCGATTTTCAAAATAGGGGCAGGCAGGATTTACTGGTCGTGCGCGCAGGCGGTCCACTCCTGTTCGCCAACATCGGAAATGGCCGCTTCGAACCGCAACCAGATGCATTTCATTTTGCTCGTGCACCACAAGGAACCTTTACTAGCGCGGCCGTGGCAGACTACAACCGCGATGGCTTTTTAGACGTCTATTTATGCGCCTACAATTATTACAAAGGATTGAATCATCATCAGTATCCTTCGCCCTATTACGACGCACAGAATGGTCCGCCTAATTTTCTCTTTCGCAACCGTGGCGACGGCACATTTGACGACGTGACCGAAGCTAGCGGCATGGACCAGAATAATCACCGCTTCAGCTTCGCAGCCGCTTGGTGTGATTACGACAATGACGGTTGGCCCGATCTCTACGTGGCCAACGATTTCGGTAGGAAGAATCTGTACCGCAACAATGGTGACGGTACCTTCACCGACATCGCTGCCAAAGTGGGTGTGGAGGACTACGGGCCGGGGATGAGCACCTGTTGGGCGGACATAGATAACGATGGACTCCAGGACGTGTACGTGGCCAATATGTGGCTGCCGGAGGGCCAGCGTATCACGGCCGATGACCACTTTCTGTCAGGGGTCGATCCTGCCGTACGCGCGCTCTACCAAAAACACAATATGGGAAATTCGCTCTACCGGAACACGGGCTCTGGAACCTTCGAGGATATCGGCGCCGCGGCTGGAACATCGAAATGCGGTTGGTCGTGGTCTTGCGCTTCATGGGATTTCGACAATGACGGTTGGCCCGATCTCTACGTCGCGAATGGATTTGTGTCCGGCCCGGAACGCCTTGATTTGCAGAGCTTTTTCTGGAGACAGGTGGCCCAGCGTTCATTGACTCCCATGGGTGCTTCACCCGAATATGAGCAGGCATGGAATGCTATCAATGAACTGGTTCGCTCCGACTACTCCTGGAGCGGGTATCAACGGAATGTCTTCTTCGCCAATAACAACGATGGCAGCTTTTCTGAAGTCTCAGGCGCGCTTGGACTGGATCTGATCGACGACTGCCGCGCCTATGCGTTAAGCGACTTTGACCACGATGGACGCTTGGAATTGGTTCTCAAGAATCGCACTGGTCCGCAAGTGAGAATCCTGCGCAATGACCTCGAAGGCATCGGTAATTCGATCGTCTTTCGACTCAGGGGCCACGCAAGCAACCGGGATGCGATCGGCGCTTTGGTAACACTTGAATCTGGGGCTACGCGGCAGACGAAGTTCATTTCAGCGGGTTCCGGGTTTGCATCACAACATACGAAGGAGCTGTTTTTCGGGCTAGGTAAAGCTTCACATCCTGTGTCCATATCGGTTCGTTGGCCAACCGGAAAGGTCGCCCGTTACGACAATCTGCCCGTGAACCGCCGTGTACAGATTGAAGAGGACGAACCGGCTGTTCAGGCAGCGCCCTATGCGCCCGGCCCATCGCACACTCGATCCTCCGTGGCTGTACTGGCCTGTCCGCCTGAGCCAAAGACCGTGAGCACTTGGTTGATCGCTCCACTTTTGGGACCCGATCTTCGGCTTCCAGACCTGAAGGGGGAGATGAGCCAGCTCAGCGCGCTGCGGGGACGACCGGTGCTGCTCACGTTTATCCGAGCCAATTGTACGGACAGCAGCTTGCAGCTTGAACTTTTGCAAAAGGCCTTTGCAGATCTTTCGACTGCAAGCCTTGCGCTATTCGCAGTGGTCCTGTCTTCAGGCGCCGACCGGGTTGCCATTGATGATCTCGCTCGGTCAGTTCAGCTGAGCTTCCCTCTTCACCTGGCGGATGAGCACGCTGCCGGCGCCTGGAATATCCAGTACCGATACCTCTTCGATCGGCGCCGCGATTTGCCATCGCCTGTGTCGTTTCTGCTCGATGCGAGTGGAGGGATCATCCGCGTCTATGGCGGAGTTGTTCTGCCACAGAGCGTGATCGACGACGCAAAGTCCGCTCCCCAAACAGTGGAGGCGAGACTTGCTCGCGCCATGCCATTTCCCGGCCCTTATTACGGCGCGGCTCTGAAACACGACTACCTCAGTTTCGGGATTGCGTTCTCCGAGTATGGCTACGCTGACGAAGCCCAGGCCGCCTTCCATAGCGCCATCGACGATGATCCGGGACACGAAGTTGCGTGGTTCAATCTGGGCACAATCTATTTGAACAAGAAGATGTATGGCGAAGCCCGTAAATGTTTGAACGAAGCCACGCACCTGAACCCGCAGGACTCCGACGCATGGAACAACCTGGGCTCGATCTCAGGTACGGAAGAGAAGTACGACGAGGCTCTCGAACAATTCAAACGCGCCGCTCAAGCCAATCCGAACCACATGAATGCCGTTGCCAACATGATGCGCATTTATGAGTTTCAAGGTCGGGTGTCAGACGCCGAAAGGGCGATGGAAGAGTTGGTTGCCCGTGCGCCCGACAATCCTGATCTTCATCTGTATCTTGCCATGACCTTGGTGTCGGAGAATGACCTCAAGAAGGCGCGTGCGGAACTGGAAATCTCCATTAGGCTGCGGCCATCAAATCCCGACGCAATCAACAATCTCGGCGCAGTACTGCTTCGCTTGGGACTGTCGAGTGAGGCGCTTGAAAAGTTTGATGAGTGCAGGCGCCTTTCACCGGACTTTGACCGTGCGGTCATCAATTCCGCCCTTCTGTATAACAGAGCGGGGCAGCAAGGCCAGGCGCGCCAGATCCTCGAAGAGTTCCTATCGCGACATCCCGACAATGCCGCAGTGCGAGAGGCCCTGAAGAAGATCGCGGTGGAGTAATGGCCACTCGTTCCTTTCGATGGTTCATGTTTGTTGTCCTTACAGGCACGCCCTTTTGCGCTAAGACTCTGACATACCTGATCCGCTCCGGAATACTCGGCCGCAGGAGGTTCGAGATTTCGAGCACCTCTGCCTCTTTCGATTTCGAGCACCCGGTCGGTTGACGCTTGAATTTGCCGGCGAGTGCCGCATGCGTGGAGGAACGCTACAACTGGCTCCAGCCAGAGGGAGCGTTTTCGTTTGAGGTTCCGGAGAGTCGAGTCGCACGAGGCGGTTTACCGCGCGACGGAAGCACCGCTTCTGGGACGGTGTCCGTTCGCGCTTCCACCAGATAAAGAGTAGTAGGGCGAGCGTTCCCAAATTTACGTTGAGCAGACAGTTTCAACTGGCGACAGTCCAATGCACTCGTCCAAAAACGCCTTTTGCTCCCCAAGGCGGCTCCTGCAGATTGGTCCTCGGAAACCCCAATGTATCCAAGAGGGATACTCGGTCTACGCGAAATCCGCCAAGCATCAAACGGGCGTGCTGTCGGTGAAACGAATTCGCGCAGATGCAGCGAACAGAGTCTGGGGCACGCTTATGACCGTCGGGTGGGACGAGACCGGCGTTCCTGCCCGATGGCAGGGGCATCATGCACGGGCGGGCAGACGGGCAGTGAGCAGAAAAATGGCGGAGCCTGTGGAGTGGACTCCGCCAAAGTGCTGGTTCCGATTAACCCGCTCTTGGCTTTTTGATGGCCTTTGCCTGCGGCTTCGACGCGGCCGTCTTCGCGGCGTTCGCCTTGTCCTTTGCGGCGAACTCCTGCCTGACCCTGGCGGTGATGGCGTCCACGTCCACCTTGTAGAAGTCGGCGGCATCCTTGAGCACTCTGCTGGAGTCGCTCGCGGAATGCGTCGAGTGGAGAATGGCGATCTCAACCAAGAGGCGACCGAGAACGCTTACCTATGCCTTTCGAACGAAAGCCGAGAGTAGCTTGGCCGCTGTATCGGCAGGGCGCTTCGCTTTGTCGGTGCTGTGCTCCCGGAGAACAATGAGCAGACGGCGCTCGTCCACCTGTTGTCGCAGGTCCGCGCGCAAGTGAAAGTTGTCCCCGCAGGCAAGCGGAAAGGAATCTGTCCCCCCGCTTCTTTAGAGATTCGTTCGCGTGAGATTTTCATCTACATGACTGAGTCCTCGTATGCGTCGTGTATGAACCGGCGCGCCGCCGTATTTTCCAGACTGATTGCGGCCGTGGAAGTTGACGATCCCCAGCGGCCCATCAGGGTCCTGAAGAGAATACGCAGATCCGAGAACGGCGTTGCACTCTGCATGTAGTCGGCATCGATCTGTTGCTTCACCGGAAGCACGACCATCCGATAGTAATCGGGCAGAGCGCCCTGCGGGATTTGTGCGAAGAGGGCATCCTCGCGCGCAAAGGCCAGGGTTGCGGGCCCTGTAATTCCCGGCCGGCACAAAAGCTCAGCCAGTTGCTGCTCCGGCACTTTCGGACGCGAGCCAACCAGGCTCATATCGCCGATCAAAACGTTAAAGACCTGCGGCAGTTCGTCCAATTTGGATCGGCGCAGAACACCGCCTATTGGGGTTACCTGATTGGCAAAAAGAGCCGCGACCATGGGCGATCTTTCGCATTCCGGATGCTGCATGGTTCTGAACTTGTAAATGATGAAGGGCTGTCCGAACGCGCCTATTCTGACTTGCCGAAACAGAATGGGAGCGCCAGAAAATAACCGTATTGCAAGTGCAATCGACGCAAGCAACGGAAGCAGGATGGGGGCGGACGCAAGAACAACGGCAATATCGAAGATTCGCTTGGTGCGTGATGTTGTCCAGGCACTTGGCGCGTTCTCTCGCTGCCGGTAGACAACGCGCGTCTTCTCGAATTTGTTAAATTCGATTCCGCTAGATGGCGGCATAGTGCTCCTGCAGTGCCATTTCGCGGCGAGGGGTTACACCGCGCAGCACCTCCTGCTCGATCCAGTCGTAAGTGATCTTCAATCCGTTGAGAAGTGGAATCGATGGTTCCCAATTGAGGAGTTGCCAAATGCGGGTATTGTCGCTGTTGCGACCGTTGACACCTTTCGGCGCCTGCAGGTTGTATCGCCGCTTGAGATGAACGCCGGCGAAGCTCTCAGCCATGGAAACAAGATGGTCGATCGTGACGAGCTCGGAGGAGCCGAGGTTCAGAGGTTCCGTTATGTTGCTTGCGGCGATGAAAAGTGTGCCTGCTATGCAGTCGTCGATATACATGAAACTGCGGGTTTGAGACCCGTCGCCCCAGATCTCGATTGAGTGATTCCCCGACAGCTTCGCTTCGATGACTTTGCGGCAGATGGCGGCAGGCGCCTTTTCCCGCCCGCCACACCACGTTCCCAAGGGACCATACACGTTGTGAAAGCGGGCCACCCGACACTTCAGGCCGAAGTCTTCTTCGAAATTGCGGCACATCCGTTCGCTGAAGAGTTTTTCCCATCCGTAGCCGTCCTCAGGCATCGCGGGATAAGCGTCCTCCTCGCGTAGTGGAACCGCGACAGCGGACGACTGTTTAGCGAGGTTGTAGACACAGGCAGAGGAAGAGAAGAAGAAGTGTTCCACCGAACACTCACGAGCGGCCAGCAGCATGTGCGCGTTTATCAGCACGTTCAGCATGCAGAGCGCGCGATTGCGCTCGATGAACCCCATGCCGCCCATATCTGCCGCAAGTTGGAAGACGACATCCGCACCGGTCAAAGCTGCAGCGCAGTTTGCGCGGTCACTTAGATCGAGTTCCAGATTCTCCGCGTCCGGGAATAGCTGGTGCCATTCGCTGAACGGCTTGATATCGATGGCGCGCACGCTGGCAGCGCCGGACGAAAGAAGCTTCTTTACCAGGTGGCCGCCGATGAATCCGCCGGCTCCGCTTACAACTACGTGCTTGTGAATGAAGTACATTGAGTGTTCTCCCGGACCACTTATGCCGTGCAGGGCGAGGTTTCCTGTTCTACGGGTTCATGAAGCGCAGAAGAGCTTTCTCATCCGAAGCACTCAAAGCGGCGCGAACCCGCATGTGCCTCAAGATGCTCCCCGAGATCTGAGGCGGAAAGCTTTGCGGGGGATTGTGACAGCGGCCGCAATTCTGCTTGAAGACACGCTCTCCACGAAGCGGCTCTGCAGTCGCAGGCGGCTTCACCTTACGCCCCGGGCTGTCGTGAGGTGCTGTCCTTTGTGCGCTCAAAGGGAGGAGCACTGCTCCGAGGCCAGCGACGGCCATCAGCATCCTTGCTCGATTCATCTGCTCCTCCATGTGGGAACCAGGAAGCGATAGACAATCCCGGTCTCCCAGATGTTGCGATTGCCTATGGACGAAAACTGCCGGGAGTAGCTGGTGTTGATTCGAATTTCGTGCGCGAAGCGATAGTCGATGGCAAAGTCAGCTCGTTGCGTATTCGCCGATGGAAGCCCGTCCTCTGAATCCGGGGCGGACCGGAATGTTTGTTGCATTCGAAAGACAGGCTCCAGGCGCCCAACGAAACTGTCCTCTCCGTGAAATCGCGCAAGCCGGTAATCCGCCTCGATCCAATAGCCCTGCGCGTGAGGGCCGCGTGCGTATTCCGACCGCAGGCGCAGATACGTATCGGCCGGCTCCCACCAGAGATGTGCACCGCTGAAATTCTCCCGTGTGTCTTGCAGGAGCCGACCGAACGAGTAGCCGATTTCTACGCGAGGCATTGGGAAATACGCACTCGCTTGTCCGCCCGTCGATCTCTCCGAGTCAAACTGCTCATTTGTGCTTGCAGCGGAAAAATAGCCGGCATAAGTCAGATTGACTTTGTCGCTCGAGTAAGCAGAACCGCGCACCATTCCGCCCACGCTGGATGCCGTGCTCATCGTCCCGAGGCTGTAAATCAGCGGCGCATCCTCAAAGTTGCTGATCCAGATGGGGCTGAGGCGCTCGTTATAGGTGCCAAAGGGCGTAAGAAACTCGCCGGCGACAACGCTCACATGGCTGGAAGCGAGCAAGTCGGCCTGCAGAAAGGAGAGACCGAGAAACCGCTGGTGTGTGTATCCAGGCTGACCACCGCCGCGGGGAAAATACGACTCGAGAATTGTTGCACGGCTCTCCACTAACAGATGGTTGCCGAGCGGTACCACGAGTGTCGGAGCAATTACGGGCAGATAAGTGGTGCTTCCGCCATTGGTGCTGGTGATGAATCCTGTTCCGCCCGAAATAGGGGGAACATTCTGTGCCCCCGCCTGGTGCCGGGATATAACTGCGGCTGCCACAACGAGAGCGATAACCTTCCACTTGATGCGCGGATGATATGGCAGATGCCTTGACATTGGACCAGCTTCGCCCTAGATCGATAAATGAGTGTCAAGCGAGCGTCTTACCAATGTCAGCGAATTGTCATTTCCACTCGCTGCTTCAGGAGAACAGCCGGCCTTTGCGCTTGCGACAAATCGTTGACAATCTCCTGACACACGCATGACACACGCCAAAAGCGGCGACTATATGTTGGTGTTGTTTACGAAATCGCAGTTGCAGTGTCTACGCAGACTTCGTTGCAGGAGAGTTATGAAGAAGTCATTCGAAATGGTTGTCATTGTTCTCGCCGTCTTTTCCTTGACGATGGGTTTCCGCGCCTCAGGCGCACCATCGTCTGAGCCACGACGAGTGGAGATTACCGCGAAGCGATTTGCTTTCGAACCTAACTTCATCACGCTGAAGAAGGGTGAGCCGGTGGTGCTGGTGGTCAAGAGCAGCGACGTGGAGCACGGCCTGCGTTTGCCCGACTTCGGGCTCGATCTGAGGGTGCCTAAGCACGGCGTGGCTGAGTTGAGATTTACTCCGGAAAAGGTGGGCGACTTTGTCGGGCGCTGCTCAGTGTTCTGCGGGGCGGGGCATGGTGGGATGATGCTGACCCTGCACATTGTAGGTTGACATGCGCCGGCTCCTGATTGGACTCGCTTGTGTGGCTGGATTCGTTCTTTTGGCGGGAGCGGCCTTTCTGACCGCGGCTGCTTTGATCGGATGCAAGGCCAAGCCTCCGGGAAAGACAGAGTTACGAGTGATGTGGAGCATGAAACACCGGCTCCTGGTGGGGAACAGAAAGCTACGGAATCCGCTGCCGGCAACAGCGCAGACATTCGCAGATGGCAGGCAGGCTTTCTCCTACTACTGCGCTGCATGTCACGGGCTTGACGGACAAAACACCGGCGTTCCGTTTGCCGATCGGATGTCGCCCCCTGTGCCGTCACTGGCCTCGAGCGAGGTACAGCAGTACACGGACGGCCAATTGAAGTGGGTGATCGATTACGGAATCTGGCCTTCGGGCATGCCTGGCTCGAAGGGCACTTTGAATGATGACGAGATCTGGTCGATTGTCATTTTCATTCGACACTTGCCCGAGGCAGGAAGCCTTGGCGAGCCGGAGATGTACAGTCACTAATCCAATATGAGCAAAGGCTTCCCAATGCGAAGCAGGACGACCGCGCAGGCTCGCGAGCTGAAAGGTGCAATCGTCGCGTTTTTTGGACAGTCACAGAAGAGCACGGTCGAAGGCCTGGGTAGATTCAGTGAAGCAGACTGGCGAAGCGCGCTTTGGTGGCTCGATATCAGTGGCATGGCGATCTATTGTCTTGACAGGGCTTGCCAGCTCCAGATGGTTGAGCGTCTGATTCCGCAAAGCATCGCGGAAAGCCTGAAGCAACGGCTGGAGCGGAATCGCGTGCGCATCGACGCGCTGCACCATGAAGCGCGCACGCTGGCCGCATGGTTCGAGGGTGGCGGCGTTCCCTACGCCTTATTGAAAGGCATGACGCTGGTGCCGGAGTCGGTTGCTGATTGCGCGCTGCGCTGTCAGACAGATTTGGATTTCCTCGTCCCACGGCGAAGCGCCTATCACGCCGTTCACTATGTACGGCGGCTCGGCTACCGGCTCTATGCGAAGAGCGGCGACACGCTGGAGTTCCGTGCCGGGCAAGCAGGTCCGCCGGATCTCGCCAACATGTACTCCGTTCACAGCCAGCGTGCTCTCGAACTGCACCTGATCTGCGATGGGCCCGGGGAGTCAAACCTGCTGCGGCGCAGAGTCGCACGCATGTTCCATGGCACAAGCATCGAGACACTTTCGCCGGCAGACATTCTGGTTCAGCAGGCTCTGCACCTGCTCAAGCATTTGTGCGGAGAACATACCAGGCTGTCCTGGGTGCTCGAGTTCCATCGGCATGTGCAGGCCAGAACCGACTATCCCGAGTTCTGGTCGACCGCGCAGTCGATTGCCAGCGAGGAGTGGAATGGCGATCTCGCGATGGGGATGGCGCTCTGGGCGGCAGAAGAAATGTTTGGAAAAGCAAACCTCCAGATTCCGCAGCAATGGCGGCCTGAAGTGTTGCCTGCCCGCATACGGCTATGGATGGAACGCTATGCCCGCGAGCTGTTCATGAGCGATTCCATCGGCAGCAAACTCTACGGTCTGCTCCGCAACGAGGTTCCCGGCCACCCGGAAGATATCAGAAAGCAAAAGATATTGAAACTCATCTTTCCGCTTTATCTTCCTGCGCGCGTTATGGAGCCAAAGCCTCACGAGCGGCTCACCGAGCGCCTAAGTCGCTACGCGGTGGAACTGGACTACTTCTTCCGGCGGTTGAGTTTCCACATTCTCGAGGGCATTCGCTTTGGCGCTGAAGCAATGCGATGGAAATGGGCCGCGATACGGTGCCGGCAATGAATACGATCAGACTGGCAGGGAGGCATTCGATCCGCGTTCTCGCGTTCGCCGCGATCATGGGGAGTGCAGCGCCTCTCATTTGCGATGCACAGAGCGCATTGGGTGACAAATCTGACGAGTCCCTTAACACTTCGACTTCTCGAAGTGCGGCTCCGATGGAAGCGCAGGGCGAGAACGGCGAACGTGACCTGGCAATGCCTGCCGCACAACTGATTCAGGTTTTGCGGAAAAACATGGAAGTCATGGTCGAAGTGGAGTCGCTCATAGCGGATGCCGCGCAACAGAAGGGGCTCTCGATTCAGGCGGACGCACTTACGGATCAACAGGTCTACGCGCAGATAGCAGGAAGCCGGGAACTACGCGCCAGCGTGACGCAATTCCTGCTTGCGCGCGGATACATAAGCCAGGAGGAAATCGAAGCGGCAACGAAAAGGGGACAACAGAACCATAACAGGGCAACTCTCCCCGACGATGAAAATGGAGACGCGAATGCCTTCGGCAGGAGGAGCACCACTGCCGATGCCCTGGATGAGATTGGAACTCCGCCACACACGCGGGAAGGCCGGCAGGATTTGCCTTTCCAACCGCCCACGCAAAGCGCAGGATCCGTGGGCACACACGAGGTGAACATCACCGATGGACCAGAGGCTTTGCACCGTCCTGCGCCTTATAGCCTGCTCTCTTTGCGAGATCTTTACACGCAGGTTCCAGACTCGCCTGACGATTTAAAGCGCTTTGGTTCAGATTTGTTCCTAGATCGCACGGAGCGAGGAATTCGCTCTCCCAGCGCCGGAGCGGGCAATGCGGGCTCTGCGCTGGATGTGCCGCTGGGGCCGGATTACGTCCTCGGCCCTGGGGACGAATTGAGCATCACCCTGTGGGGCGGCATTTCGCAAAACCTGTCGAGAGTGGTCGATCGTGAAGGCCGAATTGCCCTGCCGGAGACAGGACTGACTGAGATTGCCGGCCTCAGCATGGCGAAGGCGCAGGACCTGATTGCCGAGACGCTGTGGGGGCAGTACAGGAACCTGCATGTCGCATTGACGGTAGCGCAGCTTCGATCGATCCGCATCTTCGTTGTTGGAGATGTTCAGCGCCCCGGATCGTATGAGCTGAGTGCACTTGCCTCACCCATGAGCGCTCTGTTTGCGGCCGGTGGGCCCACGGCTGTGGGCTCACTGCGCGTTCTTCGGCATTACCGGAACGACAAGCTCGTCGGCGAAATTGATTTGTACGATTTCATGCTGCACGGCGTGCGGCCCAGCGATGACCGTTTGCAGGGAGGGGACACACTGCTGGTTCCTCCGGTTGGACCACAGGTGGCAATTTCCGGCGCGGTGAAACGGCCCGCTATTTATGAGATGAAAGCCGAGAAGGATCTCGGCTCGGTATTGGAAGTGGCCGGAGGATTCACTGTGGCTGCAGCCTTGACGAGCATCACGATCGACCGTGTTATCGCCAATCAGCACAGGGAACAGATTGCCCTGCCGGTCGCCGCCGCCGATGGACCGCACGCGATTGCGGCGCTCCTTCGATCCGCCGATGTCAAGGACGGCGATCGAATCCACATCGGAACCGTTCTTCCACGCGACGAGCGTGCGATTTATGTTCAAGGACACGTCGCGCGCCCGGGAAAGATCGCATTTCGTGACAATATGCGGATGAGCGATGTGTTGCGAAGCTACCAGGATCTGCTGCCGGAACCAGGCCAACGCGGAGAAATTGTGCGCCTGGTTGCACCGGATCTACATCCGGAGACGATCGACTTTAACGTCTTTGATGTGCTGATTGGCAACTCCAGCATCCCGTTGCAACCGTTCGACACGATCAAGGTGTTTGGCAGATACGAGCGGGATGCGCCTTCTGTCTCAATTCGCGGAGAGGTGCAGAGGCCAGGAGCTTATCCGCTATTCCAGGGAATGACCGCGGCCCAACTGGTCCGGACTGCGGGAGGGTTCAAACGCGATGCTCTTATCGATCAGGCTGATCTGGCGAGCTACAAGGTCATCAATGGAACACACGTTTCAGTGCAGCGGCGGGATGTCGCAATTGGCGATGCGGTGCTGAAGGGAGACAGAAACGCGGATGAGCCTCTCAAGCCGGGCGATGTGCTCACCATTCACCAACTCACAGGATGGAATGACATCGGCGCGTCCATCGTTATCGAGGGCGAAGTGGGTCATCCCGGCAGCTATGGATTTCAGGAGGGCGAACACCTGAGCGATGTCCTGCAACGCGCGGGCGGATTTCGTTTCACGGCGTATCCAGAGGGTGCGGTTTTAACGCGGCCGGAGGTTGCAGCTCTGGAGGAGAAGAGCCGACAAGAACTGATCAGGCAGATCGAGACAAGCTCCGCCGCGGCCCGGGTTTCGCCCACTGCGGGCAGCGAGCAGGCCGCGACCGCACAGATCCTGCAACGGCAACAGGATGACGTTCTGGCTCGCCTCCGTAGCCAGCCTGCCAGCGGCCGGCTGGTGATTCATATTGATACGGATATTGCGAGTTGGGCCGGGACCGCGGCGGACATCGAGGTGCGAAGCGGTGACTTGCTGCGCATCCCCAAGCGGCCGGGCTTTGTTCTGGTCAGCGGGCAAGCATATAGCCCATCGGCACTCACGTTCATTCCGGGCAAAACGGCGGGATGGTACCTACAGCACGCCGGCGGAGCCACTTCCATTGCGAACCGCAAAGAAATTTTTATCATCCGCGCCAATGGCGACGTGATTGGGAGGCGCTCCGGAAGCTGGTACGAACGCGATGTACTTTCAACCAGGCTCAACGCTGGTGACACGATCGTTGTGCCGCAGAAGATCGTTGGCCCTTCGGTGACGTGGCGCAATCTTCTGGGCACTGCGCAGATTGTGGCCTCATTGGCGATTGCGGCTGCCGTGGCGGGGCTCTAGCGATATGCCAGTCGAAGCGCAGCACACGATGGCGAGATCGGCCGCGGAAGCCGGCGCCGAGAACTTGCCTGCGCACGCGCAGATGCCCAACTGGCTCTACAATCTGCGCATACTGTGGGGTGGGCGCAGACGTCTACTACGCTTTTCGGGCTTTGCCTTCATCGCCAGTTTGCTCGTGTCCCTTGTGATTCCGAAGACATATGTATCGGTGGCCCGGATCATGCCTCCAGAGGTCTCCAACTCAAACACGGCGCTCTTTGCCGCGCTGACGGGACGGGCGCTTGGAAGCGATGCGCTTGGAGGATTGACAGCGAGCCTCATCGGCGGGCGCAATAGTGGCGCGCTGTTTGTGGACCTGCTGCGGAGCGGCTCGGTTACGGATGCACTGGTCGAGCGGTTCCAGTTGCGGAGCGTGTATCACAAGCGTTACCACGTGGATGCCGCCAAGGTGCTGGCGCGCAGAACCGAGATTGTGCTGGACAAGAAAAGCGGTGTGCTGACCATCTCAGTGAAGGACACGGACCCGAAGCGTGCCCGGGACATTGCGCAGGCATATCTCGATCAGCTCAACGTCGTCGTGAATCGCACCGGCACTTCGTCAGCGCACCAGGAGAGGATCTTTATTGAAAAGAGACTCCAGCAGGTGAAAGGCAATTTGAAGCAGGCCGAGGAGGCGATGAGTGAGTTTTCAAGCACACACTCTGCGATTGACTTGAAGGAGCAGGCTCGAGCCACGGTGGAATCGGAGGCAAGAGTTCAGGGCGAGTTGATTGCAGCGGAAGGTGAACTGGAGTCACTGCAACAGATTTACGGCGAATCGAACGTGCGGGTGCGTGAAACGCAGGCGCGAATCGCCGCGCTAAAGCGAGAATTGGCCAGGATGGGCGGATCGGCTGCCCCGCTAACGGAAGCCGGAAATCGCGCAACAGAAACGTCGACCGCATCCAATGCCGTCTCGTATCTTCCGCTGCGGCAGGTTCCGCGACTCGCCGTTCCTTATGCAGATCTGTACCGCGAATTGCATGCACAGGAAACCGTCTACGACCTGCTGACGCAACAATACGAAATCGCGCGTATTCAGGAAGCCAAGGACATTCCGGCAGTCAGCATCATCGATGCGCCGGGAATACCGGAAAGGAAATCGTTTCCCCCCAGGGCGCTTCTGACTTTGGGGCTTACACTGCTGGCAACGCTTCTCTATTCCTGGGGAATGCTCTGCCGCCATTATTGGCTGTGTATGGATACCGCCGATCCACGCAGGGCCTTCGGCCTGGAGGTCTTCCAGGCCATTGGTTCGATGCGGTCCCCGTGGCGGAGATGGAGACCGGCATCATGACGGGAATCGTTTCGTACAGCCGGCCCCAAGGTTCGGTCAGCGCGGTGGAAAGAGCTGAAGTGAAGCGGATCGGCTTTTCTACATTGGCTGCATTCGCGGGTTGCTTCTTCGCGTGCCGCACGAGCTTTGTGCTCATTGCCGCCCGTTGGATAAACATCGGGACCGTACCGGGCGTTCTGGCCGGCCTTGGGATTTCGATGGCTCTGTTGATTGCTGCGCTCGTAGCCGGTTGCGGCCCCAGGTCGCATTCCACCGGATGGATCCTTCAAGCTCGCCCTCTTCAATGGGTGGTTCTGTACATTGCGTTTGCCGGCTGCAGCTTGTTGTGGAGCGCATCTGCGGATCCAGCCGCCTCGGCGATGTACTGGTGCGGGCTGGTGCTGGATGTTGCCACCGTCGTTCTTTTATGCCGTGCATGTGGAAAGGAATGCGCGGCGCACTCGCTGATGAAGGGGTTCATTGCAGGGAGTGTTCTGCTTGCAGCGATGGCCTGGATGATGCCCGCCGCTGAAGATCTTCGACTGGGAGACCTTGATTACTTCAATACCAATCAGATTGCCAATCTCTGTGCATTGGCGATTCTGATGTGCACGCTGCTCGCGAGCCGCGGCGACTCTGTCTCGAAATTCGCCGCGCCAATTCTGGCGATTACCCTTTTCCGGAGCCTCAGCAAGGCGACGCTGATCGCGTTTGTCGCGGCCCAGGTGTATCGGTTGACGAGCGATAGCGCCATGAGTGCGAGAAAGAAGTGGCTGCTGGTCTCAGGCTCTGCCGTATTGACGATTTGCTTCTGGGGGGTTGTGGATGCCTACTTCGGGATCTACACCGCCACGGGCAACCAGGCGGAAACGCTAACGGGGCGAACGGCAATCTGGGCATGGTCTCTGGACGCAGGCTTGACCAGGCCATGGTTCGGGAACGGTTTCGATGCGATGTGGAAAGTGGCGCCGCCATTTGGTGGGGAGTTGTTCGAGGCTCGTCATGCAGAAAACGAGTTGCTTCAACAGTTCTTCGCGTACGGGGCGTGCGGGGTCGCGCTGCTGATGGGAGTCTACGGCAGCCTATATCGGCGATGCCGATTGCTGCCACAAGGATCGGAGCGGAGCATCCTGATTTCGTTTCTCGTTTTTGTGTTGGTCCGCGGCCTTGCTGAGGCGGAGCCTTTCGACCTGCTCCTGCCCCTGTGGCTCATTGCGGCGCTCACACCTTTGGTTGAAGAGGGGAGAGCTCCGAGACGTGACATGAGCATGCAGCCAGAATATTTGAGCAATGCATCGGCTGCCCCGGCTATCTGAGGAGAAAGAATGAACGTCGTCATCGCGGCTCTGTCGGCTCCAGCGCAACTGAACGGGGTATCGCGCCATGCCACAAACCTGGCGCGGGCATTATTGTCTACGCAAGGTGTGGCGAAATTGCATTTCCTGGCCGGAGAGTGGCAGGCGCCGATGTTCCGGTCTGTGCTTGATGACGGGGACCCCAGGCTTCATATCCATTGGATTGCACTGAAGGATGCAAACTTCAGCAGGATCCTCTGGTACTTCCGCGAGTTGCCCTGCATTGCCGCGCAACTTGACGCGGATATCGTTCACCTGACGTATCCTGCTCCCATTGCGTCGAAAGCCTTCCACTGTCCAACTGCGCTCAGCCTGCACGACCTTTATCCATTCGACATCCCGCAGAATTTCGGTTTCTGGAAGAGCGCCTTTGCGCGGAAAGTAATGACGCGGTGCATTAAGAATGTGGATGCAATTGCGTGCGTGTCGGCAAGTACGAAAGCTCGACTGGAAGAATGGTTTCCTGCGGAAATCAACAAGGCGACCGTTATCCCGAACGTCGTTGAACTGAAGCCGTTGGCTTCGCCTGATCGTCCCTTTGAGCGGCTGAACGGCCGGAGCTTTGTCTTGTGCGTTGCCCAGCACAGACGCAACAAGAACGTTCCCCTGGCGATTCGAGCTTTTGCGCGGGCACTGGCGACAAAAACTCTGGCCGCAGATTCCCGGCTTTTTATCGTGGGGATTCCCGGGCCAGAGACAACGAGGATTCAAGCACAGATCCGGGAAACGGGGTTAGTGGGAAAGGTGCTCCTCGGCAGTGGCCTTTCCGACGCCGAGTTACGGTGGTGTTATGAGAACTGCGACGTGCTGCTTGTCCCGTCGGAGGCGGAAGGATTCGGTCTTCCGGTCGCGGAGGGGCTGCTTGCCGGTTGCCGCATTGTCTGTTCTGATATCCCGGCATTCTGGGAGGTTGGCGGCGGCGCCTGCCGATATGTTTCCTGGGAAGGCGACTTACCCGGTTTGTATGCCGATGCCATCCGCCTGGCTTTGACTCTTCCTAAACCCGCCAGAGCCAGCTTGCCCCAGTTTTCGTTGCAGGTGATTGGTCGGGATTATCTCCGGTTTTATCAAGATTTGATCTGTTCGCGGGTATCCGGATTTGATATGCTACGACAACCCAAGGGACCGCCCAAGGCCGTCAGGTCCCGGTCAGCCTGACGACAATTGTCACTTGAATGTCATTTTGGCAGGCGCTGACCGGGCCAGGAAAGATTCCGGGAGAAAATGGACTCCATGATCAGGGAAACGGAAGCCGTTGCTGGCGAAGCGGATCGAGTTCCCATTTTTGAGGAACTGGGAACAATTCTGGTGGTAGAAGACGACCCGCGCATGCAGCGTGTCCTCCAGAGGATGTTTGCGGCCGAGCAATATGAGGTGATCAAGGCGGGGGACGGCGAGACTGCGCTTGCGCTGTTCCGAACCAGGAAGCCCATCGCGGTTGTGCTCGATCTGATCCTGCCGCAGGTATCGGGGCGCGAGTTGTGCCAGAAGTTCAAGACCATGGCGCCGGAAGTTCCCGTGATTGTGGTGAGCGCAGTCTCAGAGGTGGTAGACAAAGTCCTGCTGCTGGAACTGGGCGCAGACGATTACGTCACCAAGCCTTTCAGCCCACGTGAATTGATGGCCAGGGTTCAGGCGGCCATCCGGCGACGCAGAAAGCCGGTGACCGAAGAGTCCTATCGCTTTGGCGACTGCGTTCTTGATTTCAAAAAGATGGCAGCTACCCGCCGGGGAGTGCAGGTTGTTCTCACGTCGCACGAATTTCGTCTGCTCAAGTTCTTCACGGATAACGCCGAGCGCGTCCTGGGCCGGGAAGAGTTGCTGAACGAGGTATGGGGCTACAACTGCTACCCGACTACCCGCACTGTCGATAACCAGATTCTGAAGCTACGGCAGAAGCTCGAGCCCGATCCGGCAAATCCGAGACACTTTCTAACCATATATGGAGCCGGATACAAGTTTGTTCCGTAAGCCGATCGACGGGGACGAGGTTGCCCACAGCCCAAACTGGATGGGAGCATTCTCGCGCGGGCAGGGCGTGCGGATGCGCGTTTTGCTGATTCTGGCCATTTCAGGGATCATTATCGGCACAACGCTCGTGAGCATGTCGGTAATCCGCCGACCGCTCGAAAGCCTGATTGTTCAGAATCTCTCATCCGATCTGCTTCACTCGCTGGCGACATTTGAAAGCATGCAGGCGCAACGGTTGGCCGCTTTAGACCGCGAGAACGCTTTGCTCGCCGATCTGCCCAGCCTGAAAGCGCTGATGACCACAAGTGATGAACGAACCATTTCCGATGGCGGAGTGGAGTTCTGGAAGACAAGTGGAAACGACCTTTTCGCTTTGGCCGATCGAGACGGCGTTGTCAAGGCCGCATACCTCAGAGGCGGATCGGTCGATGCTCAATTCCGCGCATCCCTTTCGCGCGTGATCGCGACGCCGGCATCGAATTACCTCGTCGGCAACAGTGGCCTCTACGGCTGCTCCGTGCAGCCACTCTACTTTGGGAGCTCGTCTGAAGGCACACTGCTGGGTTACGTCATCAGCGGGTTTGCCATCGATAACAATGCTGTGGAGAATCTGAGCCGCGCCACCAACGTTCAGGCGATGTTCCGGACCGGAGACCGAGTGCTCGCGAATTCACTCAATTCTGCCGGCCAAGCAAAGCTGAATCTGCCCCCCAGCGCGAATTCATCTCAAACGTTCGGAATCATT